>Ga0209337_1001256_pt1 | contig 19480 bp, 20 predicted proteins | sample LinPmetageLP53_FD_184044 | JGI IMG/M metagenome (GOLD analysis project Ga0209337, IMG submission 184044) | Marine viral communities from the Pacific Ocean - LP-53 (SPAdes) (version 2) | ecosystem: Environmental > Aquatic > Marine > Oceanic | place: Pacific Ocean | collected 2010-02-08 | reverse complement strand
ATGATACAAGTAAAACGATTAGACACTACATATTCGTGGGTTGGTTATTTTAATCCTTTAGGAAGTTCTAAAAATCTTGCATTTAATTTAAGTAATGCGGCAGGAAATGCAGGTGTAGGTATTTGGAACTCAACAAATGCTACAAATACAGTATTTAGTGTAGGTACTGATGATGCAGTTAATTTAAGTGGCGGAACTTATGTCGCTTATGTTTGGTGTAATGTAGCTGGAAGTAGTTCGATAGGAGAATACACAGGAAATGGAAATGCCGATGGAGCATTTGTTTACACAGGTTTTGAACCTGAAATGATTATTGCAAAAAATAGAGATAGTGGTGGAGTAGCCGCTTATGGTTGGACACAGATTTCTAATACTTTTGGTATGGGTGGAGCTACAACTGCTAACCCTGCTTATAATGAACTGACACAAAATGTATTTGTCGACCAATTAGTAGCAGCGGCTACAGGAAATCCAGTAGATTTTTTAAGTAATGGTTTTAAATGGAGAGGCACAGGAACAGGTAGTAATCAATCAGGAGCGCCATTTGCATATATGGCATTTGCAAAGAACCCACTAGTTTCAAGTAATTCAAAAGCCGGCACGGCGAGGTAGCTTGTGTTAGGTTTAAACGCTTTTGCACAAAACGCTTTTGCTGCCATAACAGAAATTGGTTCGGCTGTTGTTTATTTAACAACTAACCAAATTACAGTTAGTAATAATGGAGCTGGGGTTATTGTTACAATCCCAAATAATGCTCTAGTAACAACGAATCTTTTAAACGTGGGCAGTGGTTCAGTGACCATCGTTCATACTGGAAACGTCTTTCCTTCTGGAATTACAATCCCAGTTAACACTGGCGCTTCTAAATTAAATGTGATAACGTGGCTTCCAATTGATCCAGACGCTCACGAACTTTGGGTTAATATAGATCCACTATAGGAGAATTATGGCAAGTACATACACAACAGATTTAAAACTAGAAAAAGTAACTACAGGTGAAAAAGCTGGGTTATGGGGAACTATTACTAATACCAATTTACAAATTTTAGAACAAGCGGCTAGTGGATATCTTTCTTTAGATGTAGCTGCAGCTGATGTAACATTAGTTAATAACGATGGCGCAACCGGCAATGGTAAAAATTTATTTTATCTTTTAACAGGAACATTAGCTGGTAATCGTCAAGTCATATTACCATCAGGAGCTAAAAGAGTTATTGTTGTTAAAGATTCAACAAACCGTACGGCATCGAGTTATACTTTAAAAGTAATGACTTCAGGCGGAACAGGTTATCCTTTACCTGTTGGTTCATCATCTGTTTTATATAATGATGGTACTAATACTAACATGGCTTTATTAGAAAAAGGTTATGCAACTAAAACAGGAAACTATACAGCTGTTGCCAGTGATCAAATTCTTTGTGATACCGTATCAGCAAGTTTTAATATTAGTCTACCCGCAGGTGTAATTGGAGAAGAAATAACAATTGTAGATAGCAAAAATTATTTTGGTTCTAACAATTTAATTATTATATCTAGTGGTACAGAAAAAATTAATTCTTCTGCATCTAATTTAACCTTAAGCACTAATGGTCAAGCTATTACTTTAGTCTATGCCAATGCAACTGTAGGCTGGATTTATAAAACTAATAGCGCATCATAGGAGCTAACAGAATGGCTCTTGTAGATTTCAAACTACTTCCCGGAATAGACAAACAACAAACTGAAGTTGGTGCACAAAGTCGTTGGATCAATTCAGACAATGTAAGATTTAGATATGGACTTCCTGAAAAAGTAGGGGGTTGGTCTTCTCTTTTAACAGATACTATTGTGGGCGTAGCTCGAGCTCAATTTGCTTTTACTGATTTAGAAGGTAATCGATACGTAGCAATTGGAACGGATAAGTTTTTACTTATTTATTATGAAGGTCAACTTTATGATATTACTCCTTTCAGATCTAATAATGCTGGAGTGCAAACTGTTTTTGCAGCTTCCACTTTAGCAACAGATAGTACGACTGTTAAAACTTGTACAATTACTACAACAGCAGATCATGACCTAGCAACAGGAGATCTTATTGTTTTAGATTCGGTTACTCTTCCGAGTGGAACAGGTTTAACCGATGCTCAATTTGAAGATAAACTTTTTCAAGTGTTATCGGTTCCTACTGATAGAACTTTTACTATTAATTCTTCAAACCAAGCTAGCGCCGTTGTAAGCACCGGTGGAAGTATGACTGTTGAACCTTATCAAACGGTAGGTCCAGCAGCACAAACATATGGATATGGTTTTGGTGTAGGTAATTTTGGTGGAACTATTTCTGGTGTAGCTTCTAATGATTTAGATGGTGCTCTAGCAGCAGACACTGCAGGTAACAATGGTTCAGCTACTCAAATAAGATTAACCGATGCATCTACGTTTCCTACAGCAGGAACGATTGCAGTAGGAAATGAATTAATTACTTATACTGGTAAAGCAACGAATGAACTCACAGGTATTACAAGAGCAACTAATGGAACGTCATCTGCTATTCATGCAGATGCAGCCGTAGTAAAAAATGCTACCAATTATACAGGATGGGGATCAGCCGTTGCAGCATCAACCACGACTCTTGAACCAGGATTATGGTCTCTTGATAACTATGGTGATGTATTAGTAGCAACGATTGCTAACGGAAAAACATTTACTTGGGATTCTAGTATTTCAGGTGATACAAAATTTACTACACGAGCTTCAACAACAACACCTGATTATTTAACTACTTCTAATCCTACTGCAACACGGATCACGATGATGTCACCGGTAACAAGACACTTAATTCATTTTGGAACTGAAACGACAGTTGGAGATCCCACTAAACAGGATGATATGTTTATAAGATTTTCTGATGAAGACACAATTGATACGTATACCATCACTGCAACTAATAGTGCAGGTAGTCAAAGACTACAAGATGGTACTAAAATTGTAGGAGCTGTTAGAGCAAAAGATAATGTTTTAGTTTGGACCGACACCGCTTTATATACTATGAAATTTGTAGGTGCTCCTTTTACATTTGGCTTTGAACAAGTAGGAACGAACTGTGGATTGATTGGTAAGAATGCTGTTGTAGAAATAGATGGTGTTGCTTATTGGATGAGTCCTAAAGGTTTCTTTCTCTTTGATGGTACGGTTAAATCATTAAGCTGTACAATTGAAGATTATGTTTTTGATGATATTGATACAACTAAAGGCCAACAAGTTATGGCTGGAGTTAATAATCTATTTACTGAAGTTATGTTTCACTACCCTACATCAGGAGAAACCTATAATGATCGTTATGCTGTTTATAATTATGGAGAATCTGCTGGTGGTAAAATACCAGGAGGAGTATGGTATCCAGGTTCATCAGCAAGAACGTCTTGGTTACCCGCTACTATTTATCCTAACCCTTATTCTACTCAATTCAATGCTTCATCAACAGGAACGTTTCCTAGTATCATTGGTGAAACAGGACTAGGACAAACCGTATACTTTGAACAAGAAGTAGGAACAAATCAAATTAATCCTAATGGTTCTTCAACAGCAATTGCTGCTGAACTTCAGTCTTATGATTTTGATTTAGATGTAGAAGGAGCAGGTCAGCATTATTTATCTTTAAGTAGATTCATACCAGACTTTAAAACATTAACAGGAAATGCAACAGTAACTTTAAGTGTTAAAAGATTTCCTCAATCAGGATCCACGACAAGTCCTTATAGTCCTTTTACTGTAACTTCTTCTTCAACTCAATTTAATACAAGAGCGAGAGGAAGATTTGCCAGCGTCAAAGTATCTAATACTGCCGTTGACGATAACTGGAGATTTGGTACATTACGATTAGACGTTCAACCAGATGGAATGAGGTAATTATGGGAGACATATCATTAAGAGGACAAGGAAGAGTAGGCTATGCTAAAGGCGGAAGCACTCATGTTACTAAAGAAGGTAAAACAGCACGTAAAGGTCTTTGGTATAATATTCAGCAGAAAAGAAAACGTGGAGAAAAGATGCGTAGTAAAGGAGACAAAGGCGCACCTACAGAAAAAGCTATTAAAAGAAGTCAATTAAAAGATGGGGGCTCTGCAGCCTGGACAAGAAAAGAAGGAAAGAATCCTAAAGGTGGATTAAATGCTAAAGGAAGAGCAAGCTATAAAGCTCAAACAGGTGGTACATTAAAAGCTCCTAGTAAAAAAGTTGGTAATCCAAGACGTAAATCTTTTTGTGCAAGAATGACAGGCATGAGAAAAAGACAAAAGCCAAGTAATAATACTGGTGACGATAGATTATCTAAATCATTAAGAGCGTGGAACTGTTAGATGTCAAAAATACTTGTTAAAATACCAGAACCAAAAGAAGAATATGAATTTTCTAATCAAAAACAAATTGCTAGATCTATACAATCTATTATTGAACAACTTAACTCTACATTTTTAAATGAACAAAAAGAAGGTCAAGAACGATTTACTTGGTATATGTCTTAATGGCTAATAAATATATTAACATTCCCGTTTTAGTTAGTGTAAGCACAATAACTGCTGTTTATACTGTGCCCGCTTCTACTACAGCCGTAGTTCGTTCTATCTCGGTATATAATACAGACTCTTCAGGAATGGATGTACTTCTTTCTGTGTATGATAATAGTGTTACTACCTCCTTTGATTATGATAAAAAAACATCTTTAGCGGCTACTACAAAATTTGAATTTTTAAACTCTGATAACTCAAATGTATTAATTTTAGAAGAATCTGATAAACTTCAAGTCACATGCAGCACGACTGGAGGTCTTAATATAATGCTGTCAATTTTAGAAATGAGTAGAACCTAATGTCATTTAAAGAAAAAGGATTAGTTACATTTAAAACAATGGATGGTAAACATTCTGAACAAGTAGAGAGTGAAACCGTTATTACATTAACCAATACAAAAACAGGATATGAATATAATTCTGACGCGGAAGGGGATGCGGATGTTAAAAACCCTGATACATTAACAAAAAAGGAGCATCTAAAACGAGATGTTTTGATAGATATCAAAAGAACACCTGCTATTCTATCCAAGTCTGATCTTGTAAAACCTTGATTTTTTGTGTAAAGATAAGGGTTCAGGTAAAATCCCTGCTTTTAAGCAACAATCAAATAAGATAATATAAAGTATGCCATTTAAATCAGAAAAACAACGTAAGTACTTATGGGCCAACGAGCCAGAGATTGCTCGTGATTGGACTAAAACCTATGGTAGTAAAGTTAAGAAAGCGGATGGTGGAATATCACAGCTAGTTAAGCCAGGACCAGGGAGATCAGGATATAGAGGAAGTCCTCATGATGATTCTCGTACAGGTTCGGGTACCAGTTCTGGAGGTAGTTATGGAGGAAGTAAAAATTTTTCAGGCGGCAATCAGGGTTCCGATCACGGACATACAAGATTCAATCCAGGTTCTGGATATTACGGAGGAAAAAAAACTACAACTACAACGCCTGATGGGAATAACAATAGAGGTAATGTCTTTACAAAGATTTTTAATAAACCAAAAACATATATTAATAATAAACGAAGAGAACTTATTGACAAAAGATTATGGAAAGAAATTCTTCAAGATAGAGAAGATTTATCACCTTATGCTAAAACTTTAGACCAAGGTGCAATGCATGCAACTGGAATAGATGAATATGATTTCAGTAATATGAAAACTAATGCTAATGTTTTTAAAAATCCTTCTAAAAAAGGAGATATTCAACTACCTTCTGACAAAGGATATCCTGGTCTTTTAGGAGTGGCAGATAAAGTTTTTCAACCCATTGCCACTAAAGAAGGAGCTATTAATACATTTAATAGATTAGATAAAATGAAACAAGGAATAGGTAATATGAATCAAACAGAATTTAATGAAATGTTTTCAGGCCCTCCACGAGGTACAGGTGGAGAAGGTGGAGGTAATCCTTACATCTATCCTTATGGGATGGCTGATGCATCTACAACAACTGATGGTACTAAAACAACAACTGATGAAGCATGGACGCCTAATTTTTTTGTTGAAGATAGATTTGTCAGTGGACCACGAAGAGCTAAAACAAGAGCAGCTCAAGGCGGAAGAATTGGGTATGATGATGGCGGAGACGTTATGATGGCTTCTTATGGCTATGATGATGCAATGGCTGAAACTTTTCAGATGTATTTAGATGGTCAAAAAAATGGAACTGTTCCTATCGATATGGAATTTGATGAGTTTCTAGAGTTGTTACCAGATCAATCAAAAGCACCGCAACAAGATTCAGGAATCATGGCAGCAGCTATGGGTGGAAGAGCAGAATACAACAGAGGTGGAATATCTGATCTAGTAGCCGGTGCACCAGAAATTAGATTATCAGGAGATGTAAGACCCCAGTTTCAAGAACAACAAGAAACGATTCAGGGACCAGGGTTCACGGAACAAGAAACAACGGAAGAAGCTTCTATGCCAGCTATCATGGATACTTTAAATGAAATGTCTATGCAAATTTTTGGCAAACCTTTTGATCAATTAAACGACAGAGAAAAACAATCATTACAAGAATTATCAGCACAAACTTTACAAGAAGAAGGTGGTAGAGAACGTGCAGCTTACGGTGGTATTATGGAGAGTGCTACAGGAAGAAGAGCTTATGGCTTTGGAAGTTTTTTTAAATCTGTAACTAAACCTTTTAAGAAAGCAGCTAAAGTAGTTAAGAAAGTTGCTAAAAGTCCATTAGGTAAAATGGCTTTAGGATATTTAGCAACAGCAGGTATGGCTAATTTAGCAGGAGGAATGGGAGGAGCTCAACCTTGGAGTAAATTTAAATGGCTTAAACCAGAAATGTTAAAAGGAAATTTATTTGGAACTGTAGGTTCTGGTGGATCTAGAGTAGGACAAAATATTGGAAAATATATTCCAGGGACTGAAGGCATATTGGGTAAACTTAATTTAACAAAAGGATTTGGAGGTTTAAAACCGACTGCTTTAGGAATGATAACAGGAGCTTCAACAGCAGCTGGATTAATGACTAAAAAACCTCCTGAAGAATTTGATTCAGGAATAGGAAAAGATCGTAAGGAAGAAAGTGATTGGTGGAAAAACTATCTAGCTGATATGAGATCAACCTATGGAGATTTTGAACTAGAAGATCAATATAAACTAGCTGAAGGTGGACGTATTGGTAAAGAAGAGGGTGGACTTATGAACCTAGGTGGAGTAGAAAAGGATTACAGAGAAACAGGCGGCTTTGTTGAAATTGGCGGTGAAGAAAAAGCCGACGATGTACCAGCAAGGTTAAGTCGAAACGAGTTCGTTATGACTGCAGATGCAGTTAGAGGAGCAGGTAATGGTGACATCGATAAAGGTGCCGCTATTATGGAAGACACTATGAAAACTTTAGAAACACAAGGAAAAAAAGGAGCACAAGATATGTTTGAAACATCAGAACGTATCGGTGAAATAATATAATGGGTATATTTGGATTAGCAAAAAGAGGTTTAGGATTACTAGGAAAAAATAAAAAATCAGCAAAGGTGGTTAAACAAGCAACGGATGATGGTGGACCATACGTTCGTGCACAAAAACACAATGCTAAAAAAGCAAAAGAAAAAGGCACTATATATAATAAATCAGGACATGTGGCAGATACTCCATCTAAAACACCTGGTGGAAGAACGAAAGAATCTATTAAAAAATATCACGGATTAAAATAATGGCAATAACAGAATCAAGAACATTACCCGCACCGTTTATAGAGGAACTAGGTAAAGATTACGGAAAACAATTAACGAATCTTACCAAAGATCCGATGAAGACATCGCAGTTCCAACCAGAATTAGCGGGTCAAGATACATTACAAACTCAAGCAGCAACATTAGCAGGTACACAAGGAAAAGGTATTGGAGCCTTTGAACCTTATCTTGCTAACGCAAGTGGATATTCAGGACCTCAAGGCTACAAAGATTTCATGTCGCCGTATCAACAACAAGTGATTGATGCAACGATGACAGCGTTTGATCAACAAGCAGCGATGCAACGTAGAGGCCTTTCAGATCAAGCTAAAACAGCAGGCGCTTATGGTGGAGCAAGAATGGGAGTACAACAATCTATTTATGATAGTCAATCCGATATGAATAGAGCTCAAGTCCTAGCAGGATTGAATCAACAAAATTTTGGACAAGCACAAAACGCAGCGAACACAGCTTTTGGACAACAACAAGGACTAGCCGGTTTAGTTCCATCATTATACCAACAAGACATCTCAACTTTGGGTCAAGTGGGCGCAACTCAACAGGCTCAATCACAAGCAGGTCTTGATACAACTCGTGAACAAAATAGAATGGCAGCTTACGAACCTTATGAAAGATTAGGGTTCTATGGTCAGGGGTTAACTGGTTTAATGGGTGGTTATGGATCGCAATATAACTTTACATCAACACCTAATCCAACGCCATTGCAGACGGCACTTGGAGCAGGATCAACACTCGCTGGAATCTATGGTGCGTTGGGTAAAGGATACGCAGGCTTTCAAGGAAAACCTTAATGACTAGAGTATTAAAAAGACCAATGTTTAGAATGGGTGGTTCCACTAACGAAGGAATTACTTCAGGATTAGAAAGACCAGGATATGGTTACGGTAAACGTGTAGCTAAACCTGAAGAAATTAGCGAATATATAGAGACCGTTAAATCCATGGGTGGACCTCAAAGCGAACCCCTTAATGATTTTTTAATAAATTTTGGTTTAGATTTAATGTCTAGATCTCCATCGGGAAATATATTCCAAACAGCAGCCGCAGCAGCTAAAGAACCTTTTGGAAAATTTCAAGAAAGAGCATCTGGTGAGAGAAGTTTAAACATGAATCTTGCAGCTAAAGCTATGAGCGAATTAAGTGATAGCGATGAAACAGATCGAAGATCTACTTGGATGAAAAAAGCTCAAGAAGCTGTAGCATTAGGAATGTTTCCTGACACTCCTGAAGGATTAAAAGCTGCGTATGAAGATGCAAGATTAAGTTCTAGTGATTCTTCAAGATCATCTGATGTAGATAAAATTGATTCAAGAACAAGACTTTATATTGCAAGTGGTGACGGATTAGAAGAAGCAGAATCTAAAGCTACTTTTGATGTGTCTATTGATCCAGTTTTAACTGAAACAGTAGGCGAACAAAACGGAGGTAAATTACCTAAAGGTGCAAGAGCGCGTAAAAAATTATTGGAGAAATCTACACCTGGCACTTACTTCTATGACCTTGCAAACGGTGTAGTTAGAAAATATGGAGGAATGGAAGAAGGCGTTCCTATTTTTATTGAAGTAGACCAAGAAACATATGAAGATTTACCTGAAGATGCAGCTGAAAGTAATAATATTAAAACTAATCTTGAAAAAAAGAAAACAGGAACAACTCAAGAAGAATTTGAAAAAAGTAATCAACAGACACAAGAAAATATCAAACAATCTATATCAGACACTGCTGGCAATATTAAAGATAGATTTTCTTTCACCGGAGAAATGGGCGGTGATAATCCATATAAAGAACAAGTAAGCCTTACAGATATAGCTCAAAAAACAAGAAGGTAAGGAGAATAAATGGTTAAATACTATGAACCTCTTTCTGACGCTGAACAAAATAACGACACAAATTTTTTTGTAGCCGGAGCTGCTGGTATTGCTTCTGGACTTATTAAAATTCCTGAAGGAGTTGTTTCTTTAGCAGCTGAACTTATTGACATGGGAGCAGATACAGACACTGCGGCCAGTGTAGAAAAATTTTTTGATACCTTAAATCCTTTTGAAGAGATAGCAGACGATAGAGCTATTGGAAAACTGACTGAAGCTCTGATTCAAATCGCTGTGCCTGGAGGTATTGGTTTTAAAGCAGGACAAAAACTAGCCAGTAAAGCTTTAACGGCTAAACGAAAAGGAAAGTATGCTAATTTAAAAAATCCTAATTTACAAAAAGCAGTAGGCAAAGCAGACGATCTAAATAAAAAATCAAAATATAAAAGATTTGCAGCCGGTGTAGCTGGTGGTGCAGTAGGTGAAACGTTTGTAGCTGATGTTGAAGAGATTGGAACGATTGGAGATGTTATTAATTATGGTCCTACTCAATTAGATAATGAAGAAGCCACTACTAATCGTGGTGAGGCCTTAAGAAAATTAATGAACCGAGCTAAATTTGGTGGTGAATCTACTGTTCTTACTCCTTTTGTTTATGGAATTGGAACGGGCGCTAAAGCATTAGCTAAAAGAGGAAAAGATTTAGCCTATAGTAATTCTTTATTAGACAGATCTTTTAATAGATTAGGCGGAGCTTTTAGAGCGAGAGGCAATAAACCTCAAGAATTATTTGAATCAAAGATGCAGATGCAAGGAAGAAACATGGCGGATGCTCATAGATCTAACGAACTGGTTAAACAAATTGATGTTCAAGTTAATAAAATGTTTCCTTCATTTCAACAAGTAGCTAATAAATCTAATCAAGCAGAGAAAACAAACTTTCTTAAACAAGTAGACGAACTTTTGTTTAAAGGAAATTTAAGAGGACCTTTAGATAAAAAAGCTCAAACAGGTATTGCTAATGCAATGAAGATTAAAGGTTTAAGTACCACGGATCAAAATGCATTGTTCAAATCTATTTTAGAAGGCAGAAAAGAATTTACTAGACTATTAGATATTGCAGCTAAACCCAATGCTCCAGGTATGGTTAAAAATAAAAAAGAACTAGAAGAAATTATGGGAGATAGAGTTAAAGATTATTTAGGTAGTACTTATAAAATATTTGAAAACAAATCTTCTATTCCATTTGCTAATTACAAACCTACTGATCAAGCTATGACCAGTGCTAAAAAATTGTTTATGAGATATGGTAAAAGAAATAAAAATCCTATTACTGATCAAGAAGCCCAGTACATGGTAGATGAAGTTTTAAGAACAGCTAAACAAAGCAATCCTAAAAGAACACTTCCTTTTTTTAAATATAATAATTTAACACAAGGAGCTGATGATGCTTTAACTTTAAAAACGTTTGCACAAACAGCGTCTAAAGGAAAATACTTCGTGGACCAAGGAGAAAAAGCTACCGTTATTGGTAAAGGAAGTAAAGTATTTAGAGAACTTTTTGGTGAAATTGAAGACCCTCGTTTCTCTATCTATAATGCTATGACTCGATTATCAGGAGTGGCTAGAAAAAATCAATTGTTAGATAACGTTGTTAAACAAAATGATTCATCCATTGCTGCTGGAGGTAGAGGATTTTTTAGATCGGATAGAACAGCCGCCATTAAAGCTTTTCCTAATCAAGAAATTGTTTCTTTAGATAGGTATTTAGATCCTATGATGAAGGATGGTAATTTAGTTAATCCTTTAAAAGGATACTACACAACTAAAGATATTGGTGAAGGATTTCAAAGCGCGAACAATGGTTTGATTAATTTAATCAGAGGAAGAGAAGATGCTAACATTCCAGAAAAAACAGTAAGCTGGATGTATAGAAATTTATTATTATATCCAAAAGGAGTATCACAAATTTCTAAAACCGTTTTATCTGTTCCTACTCACTTCAGAAATTTCTTTAGTGCTGGAGCTTTTGCTGCAGCTAACGGAGTTATGTTTACAAATCCTGTGGTATTACAAAGAGCTTTTAAAAAAGCTTTTGGTAATATTCAAGTAGGAACAAGAAGTCCAGCAGCCAATGCAGAGTACAGAGAAACACTAGAGCTAGGAGTAACAAACTCACAAGTACAAATTGGAGATCTTAAGAATCTTTTAGATGATGTTCAATTTGGTAGAAGTGTAGAAAATCCTGACAGTATTCTTAAACCTTTTATAAATAGGTTTAAAAAAATAGGTAAAGGATTTCAAGATGCTTACGTAGCAGAAGATGATTTTTGGAAACTAACTAACTATGCAGTAGAAGCAGATAGACTAGGCGCAGCTTATGCTAAAGCCGGTATTAAAAAAACATCAAGACAATTAAAAGAAGAAGCAGCAGACATTGTTAGAAACACAGTGCCTAATTATGCTTATGTATCTGATACTGTAAGAACCATGAGAGCTTTGCCTTTTGGTAACTTCATGTCATTTCCTTCTGAAATTATTAGAACAACAACCAACATTGCTCAACGAGGTTTAAGAGAAATAAGAGATCCTCTAACAGGAAAAATTAATCCTTTTACAAGTACTAATCCTTTAAAAGGAATTGGTATGAAACGTTTAACAGGGATGGCTCTTACACTAGGAGCAGTTCCTTATGTAGCAACTAAAGGAGCACAAGCTTTATACAACGTAACTAATGAAGAGCTTGGTGCTTTAAGAAGATTTGTACCTGAATGGTCAAAAAATTCTACTCTTATTCCAATAAGAGATGATGATGGTGAACTAAAATATATAGATTTTAGTCATAGTAATGCTTATGACACAGTCACTCGACCTTTCAATACTTTATTAAATAATATTCAAAGTGGAATAGATGATGAAGAAGTTTTACTCAAAGGTTTTGTAAGTGGAGTGTCTGAAGCCAGTGGAGAATTAGCTGATCCATTTATATCTGAATCTATTTTTACTGAAGCTTTAAATGATTTAACTTTTAGAGGAGGAAGAACAGCAACCGGTAGACAATTATATACTGATCAAACTTCTGAAGGAGATAAAGCAAAAATTAGAATGATGCATTTGGTAAAAGCATTAGCACCTTCTTCTAAAGGATATGAAAGACTTTATAAAGGGGTTACAGGTAAGCCAGGTAAAAGAGGTGAAACTTACGAAATGCCTGATGAAGTTTTAGGATTCATGGGATTCAGACCCATTCCAATAAAACCATTAGATAGTATGGGATTTAAAATTTCAAATTATCAAAATGGTATTCGTAATTCTAGAAGAGAATTTACTGGAGGTGTTTTTGGTTTGTTAGCAGGAGGACAAAAAGAACCTAACGATGTTATTAAAAGATATATTGCATCTAACAGATCAAGATTTAATGTACAAAAAGAAATGTTTAAAGATATTAATGCTGCTAATCTTTTAGGAACAGATGCTGGAGAATTAAGAAGAGAATTTAAAGACAGACAAATTAGTAGCGGAGAGTATAGTAATTTAGAGGATGGTGAATTTAAACCTTTCTATCCTTCTAAAGATATTCAAAAAAGATTTAGAGAAATTGCTGAAGAACTAGGGAGTTATAATCCTTTTGAAGAAGCAAGAGAAACTATTAGAGAATTATTCGAAGAATTTAAAGACATGAGTTTAGAAGATTTATGGGAAATACCCGTAGAAGAATTCTTGTTTCAAGAATCATTTGATGTAAGTCAACAACAACCTCTACCCCAAACTCCTATGCCAAACGTGCAGCCACAAACCGCACAACTCAACCCAACTACAGGCTTGACAAGAACAGAACAGGCGTTATTGTCACCAGAAGAACAGGAGATTGCAAGAAGAACATGACCCCTAAAAGCGTAAGAGAAAATATTATTAGTTTACAAGGCCATATTACAGGTCTCAAAAAAGACTTGTCATCTATTAAGAATAATCATTTGAAACATATGCAAACACATATTCATGAATTGGGTGGCAAGATAGATAAAATCTATTGGGTTCTTTTAGCTATGGTGGGGGCCGTGGCCTTACAATTGTTTCAACATTTTCTTACATAATATGAGTCTAACAAAAAATTTTTCTTTAATTGAGCTTACAAAAAGCCAAACTGCTGAACGAAAAGGCATAGATAATACCCCTGGACCCGAGCACCAGGAAAACTTGAAATCGCTCTGTGAGATGATCCTACAGCCTATTAGAGACCACTTTGACTGCGTTGTAACTATTTCTAGCGGATATCGTAGCCCAGAGCTATGTGTTGCCATAGGCTCAAAAACCACGTCGCAACATGCAAAAGGCCAGGCGGCGGACTTCGAAATTTTTGGTGTATCTAACAAAGTTCTTGCAGATTGGATCGATGAAAACCTAGACTACGATCAATTGATTCTTGAGTACTGGAAAGAATCTGATCCCAATTCGGGATGGGTCCACTGTTCATTTACAAATGGTAATAATAGAAAACAATACTTGAAAGCTTATAAAGACGAAAATAATAAAACAAGGTACTCACCAATTTAGGAGATCAAATGTTTAATATATATAGTAACTGGATAAAACCGGTCTATCATAAATTCAATAGCGTTTTAAATGATCATCAAGGGGTGGTTTTATTATTAATGCTAATTGTAATTTACTTACAATAACTCAAATCAAAAATTCTGCGCGCCTCGCGTGTAAGTCCTACTAAATCCATGATCGTAGTTCTTCACCCATAACCTTGGACGCAATGTTTATTTTTTTACGCAAAGCTTTAACAATTTTTTCATCAACAGTATCTTCTGCAAGAAGATCAATATAAGTTACAGATTTAGTTTGTCCTATTCGGTGTGCACGGTCCTCGGACTGCATACGTTTTTCAAGATCATAACCATTAGAATAGTAAATAACATTACTAGCTTGAGTTAAAGTAATTCCATAACCTCCTGTGGCTGGAGTCCCTACAAAGAATCTTACTTTAGAATCATTCTGAAAAGCATCTTTGTTTTTTTGTCTTTGATCTTGAGGCGTGAGCCCATAATAATCAACCACGGATCCCGGACCATATTCTTTAGTAATGGCCTTAACTATACTTTTAACATCTAGTTGCCAATGAGCCCATATAATAGCTTTACCTTCTATTTCACCTAATACATCCATTAATTCATCCATTCTATTACTTTTTATTTCTTGAACACTGCCATCATCAGCTTTAAAATGACCACAAGTAATCTGCTGTAAACGCATTAGTTGTGTTAAAGCAGTTTGAGTAGTTATCTGCTTACCATTAAGATTAGCTAAAGCTTTTTCTTTCATGTCTTTATAAACTTTTTGTTGATCAGAAGTTAAAGATATTTCTCTTTTCATATATATTTTAGGGGGTAAATCTAAACAATCTTCTTTTAATACACGATAAGAAAAAGTTTTTAATTGATTTGCTAATTCATCTAATCTTTGAAAACCTACTACTAAATTAATAGAACGACCGGCAATATAAGTATTACGCATTAAAGCATAACGCGTTCTAAATGAATAATAAGATTGATGACCTAAATGATTAATATCTAAAAACTGACATTGACTATATAAGTCTAATGGGTTTTTAGTTACAGGAGATCCTGTTAAAATACGTCTATATTTAGCCATACTAGCAATATTAAGTATATTTTTAGTTCTTTTAGCTTTAGGATTTTTAATTGTTGTAGATTCATCAATAGCCATTAAAGTATTATGAGATAACATAAATTTTTGAGCAAACTTTTTACCTTTATCTGTACTAAAAGCTTCTACGTTCATAATAAGAATATGAAGGTCTAGTCCTGTTTCAAATAAAGTATCTAATTTGTCTTGTTGTTTTTGATTAATAAGAGCTTGCCACAATACAGACACTTTTTGTATATGGTCTGGTAAATGAGCAGGTAATTCTTGATTATACCAAGTACTTACTACACCTTTAGGTGCAACTACAAGAAGGCCATTTATTTTACCTCTATCATAAAGCATGGCTGCATTATCTATTAGCACTTTAGTTTTACCTGTTCCCATTTCCATAAAATATCCGTAAGTCTCTTTATTCCAAGAACGTTCTAAAGCAGTCAGCTGATGACTATAAGGTTTTAATTTAAATTTGTAATTCATCTTTTTAACTTTCTAGTTGACAATATAACTATCAATCACTATATTGTCAACCATGAAAGACGAAAAAATTAAATTACCTGTTGTATATGTTATACAAGAAATTGCTGGTACACGTGAAGGCAAACCTAAAATTAATATATTAGGTGCTTCTCAATATGGTACTTTTAAATTTTTATTACCGGAACTTTCACAAATGATATTTTCACCTGGTCCTCTTATTTTTAAATTAAGACAAGGTTTAAGAAATTATACTACTGATGACTATTTATTATTAACAGGAGATCCTGCTATTATTGGAGTCGCATGTTCTATTGTATCAGATATAACACAAGGTAAGTATAATGTATTAAAGTGGGATAAACAGGAAAGAAAATATTATCCAATTAATATTAACTTATACGAGAAAGGAAAAATAGATGAGTGATATAAACTTTGAACAAGACCAAGAAGAAATATTAGATAGAACTTCTAATATAGATAAGCTTGCAAATAAAATAAAAGAAATGCAGGCAGTACAGAAAGACATAGAACAAAATGAAGAATACGTTAAACAGAAGAAAAAAGATTTAGAACAGATTTCTGGAGAAGCTATTCCCACTATGTTATCAGAGATGGGATTATCTTATCTTAAACTTGCTGATGGATCATCAGTTGAAGTTAAAACAAATTACAGCGCCACTATAACTCAAGCCAATAAAGAGAAGGCGTTTAACTGGCTTCGTGAAAACGGCCTGGGAGACATCATCAAGAATGAATTGACTGTTTCTTTTGGACGTAACGAAGATAACAAGGCAGCAGATTATGCTGATCTTGCGAAGGGTCAAGGGTATCAACCGACACAGAAGTTGAAGGTTGAGCCCATGACTCTGAAAGCGCTAGTCCGTGAGCGTATCGAGGCGGGGAAACCTGTGCCAACGGAAATTTTCAATGTGTTCATTGGAAATAAAACAACAATAAAAAGGAAACAATAAACATGAATAATGTAGCAACAAAAACGAACAGCGGACAATTAGCGACAGTTAATTTTGAAGCTGACGCAGGACAAGGCGTTGGAAATATAAAGCAGGATGATCTTGCTTTACCATTTCTTAAAGTCTTGGGACAATTATCTCCTGAAGTTAATAAGAGAGATGCTAAATATGCAGAGGGGGCAGAACCTGGCATGATAATCAATACAGTCACTAATGAACTGTATGATGGCACAAAGGGGATAGATGTATTGCCAGTCTTTTACAAAAGACAGTATATCGAATGGCAAGACAGAGGCGAAAGTGGAGGCGCTCCGGTTCATATCTATGAAGCGAGCGATTCAATACCACAAACTACAAGAGACAAAGGTAATAAAGATAGATTAGCTAATGGCAACTATCTTGAAAATACTGCAAGTCACTTCGTAGTATTACTTGGCAATTCTCCATCAACAGCTTTGATTTCTATGAAAGCGACTCAATTAAAAATTAGTCGTAAATGGAACTCAATGATGATGGGAATAAAAATGCAGGGTAAAAATGGTTTGTTTACTCCGCCAACATATAGCCATATTTATAAACTAAAAACAGTACAACAGTCTAACGACAAAGGTACTTGGTTTGGTTGGGATGTGTCTAAAGTTGGACCTATATCTGATAAAGCGATTTATGAAATTGCGAAAGCATTTTCAGCAAATGTTTCTAAAGGAGCAATCAAAGAGAAACACGGATCGCAAGAAGCTAAACAAGACGCACCGTTTTAAGGAATCCTTTTAAGGATAGGGGCGCAAGCGGGAGACTTAATGCGCCCTTTAAAACATATATAGGAGAGAATGAAGAATTTTATAGATTTATTTAGTGGTTTACAAAGAGCACATGGTTGCACTTATGTAGAAAAGAAAAATGCAGATGGTACCAAGATTAAAGGTAAATCATTTGTTAAACGTGAACCTGTTACAACAAAATTATGGGAAGACCATATTAATGGTATTGAACCCAGTCTAGGTATCATACCTATTAACGAAAACAATCAGTGTCGATGGGGATGTATTGATGTTGATAAATACAATTTAGATCACAAAAAATTAATTAATTTAATAAACAATTATCAGCTTCCTCTAACGATGTGTCGTTCTAAAAGTGGTGGGGCTCATATCTTTTTATTTACAACAGTTCCCGTAGAAGCAAAACTTATGCGTGACAAGTTAACTTCTATTAGTGCTTTTTTAGGATTTGGTAATGCTGAAGTTTTTCCAAAACAAGTTGAATTAAAATCAGAAGATGATACAGGAAATTTTTTAAATTTACCATACTTTAACCATGCACAAACAACAAGATATGCCTTTAATTTTAAAGGTGAAGCTATTACAATAGCGCAGTTTTTTTTAGCAGTAAAAAGATTAACGCCGGAAGAATTAGAGAAAGTAGAATTAAAAAGACCGGAATCTGAATTTGATGATGGTCCACCTTGTATAGAATCTTTAACACAGAATAAATTAGATGATGGCCGAGATAGAGTTATCTATCAATATATTCAATATGCAAAACGTAAGTGGCCTGAAGAATGGCAAAAACATATCAATGCATTTAATTATAAATATTTTAGCCCACCTTTAGACGACAGAGTTATTCAAGACAAAATTAAATATCATGAAAAAAAAGAATTAGGATTTAAATGTAATGAAGAACCTATGTGTAACCACTGTGATAAAAAATTATGTTTAACAAGAAAATTTGGAATCAAAGGACAGTCATTATTTCCCGACTTAAATGATCTTCAAAAAATTGCATTAGACGAACCTTATTATTATGTAAACGTTGATGGGGAAAGAGTTAAACTTAAAGATACTTCTTATTTACAAGAACAAAGATTATTTCAAAGAGCAGTAATGGAACAGGTTAATAAAGTTCCACCAACATTAAAGAAAAAAGAATTTAATGATATGGTTAAGATGTTATTTGCAGGTATAGAAATTATAGAACCTCCTAAAGGTTCTTCTAAAGTCGAACAATTGTTGGATCATTTAGAAGAATATTGCACAGATCGTACGGCAACCGGCGCTACCAAAGAAGATATGACATTTGGTTTAGTATGGACTCATGAAAATAAACATCATTTTATATTTAGAGAATTTTTTAATAAATACTTAATGAAAAGAAGATGGCCAGAAAAATATGATGAGACTCAAATGTTATTAAGAGATAAATGTGGTGTGCAAATTAAAAGAGAAACACTTGGCAAGAAAAGTAAAAGTATTATGGTTATAGAAGAATTTGAAAGACAGGATAATGTGTATCGTCCTAAACAATTTAAACCAAAAGATGCTTTTTAATGAGCACTGATTTATTATTGTTAGTAGCTTTAACTGCATACTTTATTACCAGATTACAATTAGGGATATGAAATGAGAGAAACAATCCACAATAGAGGAAAACAAGACAGACCTTATTTTATAAGAAAAAGTAAAAATGAAGACTTTGAAGTTCTTGGAAAAGAAACGGATAAATATAAGTGTAAAGAATGCAAGACAGTTTATAATCAGAAAGAATATCACATTGCTCAAAACGATAATTTTGGTAGAGCTAGATTAAAAACAACGTGTAAGACTTGTTATAATCACGATCGAAATATTAGACGTCACATGGAAAAAAATCTTCCACCCATTTCATTAGAATGTGAAGCTGGGTGTGGGAGAAAACCTCCCAAACATACACTATATAATGATCATTGTAAAAAAACTGGAAAACATAGAGGCTGGTTATGCCAAAACTGTAACACAGGAGCAGGTCATTTTGG
>Ga0209337_1001255_pt1 | contig 19486 bp, 24 predicted proteins | sample LinPmetageLP53_FD_184044 | JGI IMG/M metagenome (GOLD analysis project Ga0209337, IMG submission 184044) | Marine viral communities from the Pacific Ocean - LP-53 (SPAdes) (version 2) | ecosystem: Environmental > Aquatic > Marine > Oceanic | place: Pacific Ocean | collected 2010-02-08 | reverse complement strand
GACTCGTGTTCATGCTGTGAGTCCTGTATTTGAGGCTGGGATGGTGTGGGCACCTGATCATGTGTTTGCGGATGAGGTGATTGAGGAGTGTGCTGCATTTCCGTTTGCGCCGAACGATGATTATGTAGACACTACGACGCAGGCGATATTAAGATTCAGGCAAGGTAACTTCATTAATCTTTATTCTGACGAGGAGGAAGAGGAAGTGTACCGAGCGAAGCGCGCGTATTATTAAGCCCTTATTCTGATTCAACATCAGAGGGCAAAAGGAGATTTCCGATGAGTGCAAAAAAAGAACTAGCCAGGGAAGTTATTGACTACACAGTTAATCAAGCAAAAAAAATATTTGAACGCACGGGCAAAGTACCTAAAGGCTTTGAACGTAAAGGAAGCGTGATTCGTCAAAAGCAAGTTTCTCCAAAAGGCACCCCCTCTTCAGGTTCAAAAGAAGTTGCTGTAAGAAACCCCAGTCAAGTAGCTAGGACTCCATCTCCTGCTGAAATGAAAGGAGTTCGTAGGTCTGGTGCTAGGCGCATTGCAGCTGGTGCAGGTGGCGTCGGCGCTATGAGCTTGTTTGGGGGAGATAAAGAGAAGAAAAAAGACACCCCTGCAGAAAAACCAACCACTACCGCTAAGAAGAAATACAACGTCGGCGTAAGCAAGGGTGGTGTTCCGTTCAAGGAGGCATTCCGTCATAACCGAAACAAGGGTGCCAAGACGTTTACTTGGAACGGCAAGAAGTACACCACTGAATTAGATACAGAGAAAGCCAAGCGTACTGCTTCCGCCAAGAAGCCTGCAGCCAAGAAGAAGGTTGGGGGTGTTCGCAAGTTCTTGTTTGGCGCTGATGGCAAGATGGGCGGTAAGGGCAAAGGTGAGAAAGGTTTGCTTGATAACAGGCTTACCCGTGCGTTTACTAAGCGTGATGAATTAAATGAACTTCGTGCAGAGGTTGCCAAGAAGAAGCCTGTCAAGAAAGCAGGCGGCGGCATGATGAAGTCCAAGATGGCTTCCAAAGGCGGTGCACGCGGTGGCATGAAGGCTGGCGGTCTTGCGATGACTATGATCAATGGTCGCAAGGTTCCTGCATTTGCTGCTGATGGTAAGGGTGCCAAGGATCTCGCCAAGAAGAAGAACGGCGGGATGATGAAGTCCAAGGGTATGGCCAAGGGCGGAGCCATGAAGAAGAAGGGTTACGCTATGGGTGGCGCTGTACGATCCAAGATGGCATCCAAGGGTGGCAAAAGGGGCGGCGCATCACGCAAGCCACGCGGTGTAGGTGTTGCAATGCGCGGTTACGGAAAGGCGTTGAAATAATGAGTAAGACAAAATTACTGAAGGGTATTACTGAAGCGCGTCAAAAGCTGATGACTGCAGCGCAGAAGGCACGAGCAAAGAAGACACAAGACACTGCTGAGCCTTCTTCTCGCAGAGACATGAGATCTGCAATCAAGGAACCATCATTTCGACAACGACAGAGAGATAAAAAAAATAAACAAAAAGCAAAAGAAGTTGGGGCTGTAGCAGCTGTCGCCATCCCTGGTGGGGTATTTATGGGGCAGGGGTTGAACAAAATGTCTGAGCCTAGGATAAAGCTAGGTGACAAGGTTCGGAAAGCCAGAGATGAAGCGGAGCTTAAAGGAGAAAAAACTTTTCAGGTTGGAGGTGTAACCTACAACACAAAAACCGGCAGAAGAGTTACCCCTATTAAAAAAGCCAACGGCGGTCTTGCTTCTGCAGCCAAAACGATTGCAGGTAAGACCACACGTTCTCGCAACAAAACAAAGCCTCGCGGGGTAGGTGTTGCAACAAGAGGTTATGGAAAAGCACTAAAATAAGGAAAAGTTTTGCCCTATCTACAAAGCAATATCCCGCATTTCAAAGCGTGGGTGAGAAGGGAATATACTGTCAATCACGAGCGATACCATGGAGAGTTTTTACACGCCATGGTTATCGCCGTCACTACCATGCCCACGAGGTGCTTGAGTTTTCAGGTGATCTTTACGGGCTGTGAATCGGATGAAGATGAGGAAGAACCAAACGTCCACGGCGGGGCCATGTGGGCGCGTATGCCAATCACCGCCCTTGTTGCGGATACCCCCCTGGACGAATGGCCAGATCCTATGGCGGTACATCATGCCCAGCCTTGGGACTGTTCTAGCCACAACCATGCTGTATATGTTTTAGATCGTGCAACGCCATGTCCGTGGCTTGCGAAGATTGATGGCGACATGTACCCAGCAAAGTATCTGTTCACTGTGGATTATGCGGAGAATGAGATTGCGGATGATCCTGCGCAGCACAAACAGAGTCATGTGATGGAGTTGTTAGATGCTGGTGAGTGGACAGGAAATATTGTAGCCTTGCCCAACAACAGGGTGAGGGTTACTCATCCTGCGTGGTTTGAGACAGGCGAGGGTGCACCAGATTTCAGGCCTTCTCAACACATACATTACAGTAAGTCTGATTTAGATTATGTTCTGGATACACGACAGATCTTTGATAATTTGTATTCAGACCGAGAATCAGACCGAGAGTAGGCTGTAGGTGAAACAATATGGCAATTGAACGCGGCGTAGACGATATTGATGTAGATGAGTTGGGCATTGAGGACAACTCTAAAGAGGTTGTTGTCAGTATCGCTCCTGAAGAGAGTGCTATGTTCGATGAGATTGAGGATGGTGATGAAGCCATCCTTGATGATGGAACCATGGTATTTGGCATGGATGAGATGGGCGACATGGATGAGCCTGTTGCGTTCGATGCCAACCTTGCGGAAGAGATGGATTCGCAGGATTTAGGTCGTATCTACAGCGACTGCATGGGTGATATTAAGGATGACAAGTCTTCTCGCAAAGAGTGGGAAGACCAGTATAAGGAAGGGCTAGAGTTCCTTGGGATGAAGTTTGAAGATCGCACAGAGCCATTTGATGGTGCTTCTGGCGTTGTTCATCCTCTCCTCGCGGAATCGGTCACGCAGTTTCAGGCTCAAGCATACAAAGAGATGTTGCCATCTGGTGGGCCTGTAAAGACGCAGACATTGGGCTTTGGTACGCCAGAGACTGATTTGCAGGCTGCGCGTGTTCAGGAGTACATGAACTTCATGATCACGCAGGAGATGAAGGAATATGATCCTGAAACGGATCAGTTGTTGTTTTATCTCCCGTTGTCAGGCAGTGCGTTTCGCAAGGTGCACTTTGACCCTGCTGTAGGTCGGCCTGTATCTCGTTTTATCCCGTCTGAGAAGTTGATTGTGCCTTATGGCACGACCAGTTTGGACAATGCGCCGCGTATCACACATTCGATTGATATGTCGATGAATGATGTGCGCAAGCTTCAGCAGTCTGGTTTTTATCGTAAGACCAAGATGAAGGATTCAACGGACTACGTTGATACGGATGAGATCGAAGAAGAGATCGATGAGCTGCAGGGTGTTAAGCCATCAGGCAGTTCAAACGATGACTGCGAGTTGTTTGAGATGCACGTTGATCTTGATATCCCAGGGTATGAAGATCTTGATGCAGAAGGTGAAGAGACAGGCATCAAGCTGCCTTACATTGTTACTTTATCACCCACTCAGAGTACTGTTCTATCGATTCGCAGGAACTATCTTGAGAATGACCCAATGCGTAAGCGCATTGATTACTTTGTTCATTACAAGTTTTTACCGGGCGTTGGCTTTTATGGCTTTGGATTGACCCACATGATTGGTGGGTTATCTCAGGCATCGACTTCTATCCTGCGTCAGTTGATTGATGCAGGTACGCTTGCGAATCTACCTGCAGGATTTAAGGCTCGTGGCATCAGGATTCGTGATAACGATACGCCGTTGCAGCCTGGTGAGTTCAGGGACATGGATGCGCCGGGTGGGTCACTTCGTGATGCGTTATTGCCTTTGCCGTTTAAAGAGCCAAGTGGCACGCTTCTGCAGTTGCTGGGCATGTTGGTTGATGCAGGCAAGCGGTTTGCGTCGATTGCAGATATGCAGGTTGGCGATGGTAATCAAGAAGCACCTGTAGGCACGACTATTGCGCTATTGGAGCGTGGCAGTCGTGTGATGAGCGCGATACACAAGCGGTTACATTACAGCCAGCGTGTTGAGTTCAATCTGCTTGCGCGTGTGGTGAAAGAGTCACCGCTCAAGACATATCCCTACATGATTGCAAATGGTCAGCAGCAGTTGATGGCTACTGACTTTGATGATCGTATCGACATCATTCCTGTATCTGATCCGAATATATTCTCTATGAGTCAGCGTGTGATGCTGGCTCAAGAGATGATGCAGATGGTTCAGTCGAACCCACAGATCCATGGGCCGCAAGGCATATACAACGCATATCGGCGTATGTATGAAGCGATGGGTGTACAGCAGATTGAGCAGTTATTGCCTCCACCACCGCAGCCACAGCCTATGTCGCCCGGTATGGAGAACGCTGGGTTCCTGCAAGGCCAACCCGCACAAGCGTTTGCAGATCAAGATCATGATGCCCATATCGCTGCGCATGTTTCTTTGTTGCAGTCACCGATTGTTCAGAACGTGCCACAGGGTCAGATGCAGATCGCCGCGATGATTCAGTCGCACATCTATCAGCACATTGACTTCAAGGCGCGTGAGATGGCGCAACAAGACCCACAGATCATGCAGATGAACCAGCAGATGCAGATGATGCAACAGCAGGCTCAGATGAATCCTATGATGCAACAGCAGTTACAGGCTATGCAGCAGCAGATGATGCCGATTATGGAAGATAAAGTTGCGACGATTACTGCTCAGCTTGTTGCAGATCTTGGCCCTGCGTTATCACCACAGACGCCTGATGATCCATTGGTTGGATTGCGTGGTCGTGAGCTTGATATCAAACAAGAAGACATGGATAGAAAGGCGCGTGAAGCACAACAGCGTATAGATATTGAGCAAGAGCGTGTTGATAATAATAAAGAATTAACCGAAGATCGCATGGAACTTCAGGCTGACACTGCTGAGATGAAAGACAAAATCGCCAGAGAGCGCATCAATGTTCAGCGTTCTGCTCAAATGGCGAAGACAGCCGAGAATGTAGCTAAGAATTTCTTCGGAAATTAAAGGGGATTTATTATGAGTAGTTCAGTACGAGACAAGGTAGCCGCAACTCAAAAGGCTCAAAACAAAGCTGAAGAAGCTAAGCGATTGGGTGTTGCTGTAGAAGCAGCGCCTAGTCCTGTTGTTGAAGAGCCTGCGCGCGCACGAGATGAAGATGGTCACTTTGTAGCGGACGATCCTTCTACTCCAGAAGTTAATGAAGCTTGGGAAGGTGGTGAAGCGCCTAAGAAGCCTGCACCTAAGAAAGCTGCAGCAAAGAAGCCTGCACCCAAGAAAGCACCTGCTAAAAAGACACCAGCACCAAAAGGTAAGAAGTAATGATCAAGCGTCAAACAAGTTTTCCACAGCCCAAGGTCACTGATAGCCAGGTAAGCATCAAAGAGCAGGGCACCGTTAAGTACGCAAAGGCTGAGTCTGTTGCTACCCCCACAAAGTCGGCACCTTATGGTGCAGGACAGATGCGTGGGTTTGGTGCGGCTCTGCGCGGCAAGAAGTTCTCTGGCATTTTCTAGGGCGTTTAAATGGCTGAACCTAAGTATCGCACTATTAAAATACCCAAGCCGCGTTCTCGTGGCATTCGGGGCAAGATGGCGTTGCAGAGATGGCAGCGCAGTGGTGGCCGTCAGAAGCAAATACTTAATCCGAAGACGGGTAAGTACGAATCTGCTTTGGGCGGCGAAGCTGGTCAGCGACAGCTACAAAAGCTTTATCCTACCGACAAGGGTGCTGCTGCTGAAGAAAAGCGCGGTAAGCTGAAGAAAGAACAAGCTGATCGCAACATAGCTGGTGCAGCTGAAGCCAAGAAGAAAGCCGCCGCTCTTGCGGCCAAGCCAAAGCCGAAGTTCAAAAGAGATTCTAGGATTCTAGACTCTTTCAAATCAACGCCTCTTGCTAAAGATGGCGACGGTAAAGTCACTTTTGATGACCAAACAGGCAAGTATGTCTTAGATGCGTTTGGTGCGAAAAAGTCGTACACCGCAGATGAACTCAAGAAAGAGATTACAAAGTCAAAAGAACCCAAGTTTAAAGATGATTCTAAGCTTGTAGATGCTTTTAACAAAACTCCGTTAGGAAAGTCTGGTGACGGCAAGGTTACCTTTGATCCTAAAACGGGTAAGTACACGCTTGATGCGTTTGGCGCGAAGAAGTCTTACAGCGCGGATGAGTTAAACAAAGAGATTAAAGGGTTTAAGCAGCCCAAGGCTGCTCCAAAGCCTACTCCACCACCTCTACCAAGGCCTGCACCTGTTGCAAAAGCAAAGCCAAATATTGCAAAACTTTTAGCTACAAAAGGCCGTGGCGAACCTGATCTTCCTTTGCCTACTGTGGATTTGCCAAAGACCCCTGCTGTTGCTGCAGAAGCACCGCCAACTAGAGGTGCTCTAACCCGTGGCCCTGGCGCAGAGCCACCCCCGCCTACGCCAAAAATTCGTATTACAGAAGAAGCGCCTAAACAACCAGCTTCATCATCTAATTTAGCCGACCTTCCTGAGATTGATCAGGTAAAGCTCAATGCTGTGCTGAAGGATTTAAAGAACAAAGTTCTATCTCCAGACTTCAAAACGCCTACACAATCTGAGATTGCAGAAGCTGTGACGAAGGCAACTGGCGGCAGGTACACACCTCCAACCGCAAAAGTTGCCGAGCCTCCACCACCAAAGGCAGAGCCTGTTGTGCCTGCATCAAAATCTATGGATGAAAAGTTTCTTAAAAGATACGAAAACAAATATACGCCTACAAGCGGTGGGCCAACCATTTTTGAAAATCCAAGCCCAATAATAGATGTCGCGGAGCCTGTTGATCCAGCGTCTACAGAAGCCATTACTGCACCTACACCAGCAGTTACACGAACGCCAACTCCACAAGCTGTATTGGATGCTAATAAAGCTGCAGGCTCACCAGTTGCAGATGTTCTTGCTATTGCGAATGCAAAGAAGATTGGTGGCAATTTAAATGCAGATCAAATCCGAAGCCTTATCAACGAAGGCAAGATGGATCCAGACGATGATTTCTTTACCGATAAAGAAGGCATTTTTGGGGAGCCGGGTCTCAGGTACAACAAGGGAGTGCCTGAGACTGTTGTAGATCAGATAGTCCAAGATAGACAGCAAGCTCCAGTTGCACAGCAGCCTGTAGATGAAGGTGGCGTTTTTATACCTATGCCTGGGCAAGATCCTCCGCCAAGAGATGAAGATCCTATTCCTTTGCCAGAGCCTACTCCAGAGCCTACTCCTGAGCCACCTCCACAGTTTGTGAACATGGATCCAATGCAAGGGTTTAGAGAAACATACATTCCTACAAACGTACTAGGGCAGTCATATGACCCATCTGTGCGTGATGCGTATACACAGAAAATGATGCAAGCAGGTTCAAACATACAACAAGGCGGCTATCCAATGTTTAAGACGCCTACATCTGCGATACCGCAAACGCAGTTTGGTGGGTATGGAGCTCCTATGCCGATTGCACCTTTGATGCCTTACGCAGGATTAGCAGCGCCTCAACCACCGCAATTTGCTAGTGGCGCGATTGTTAATCCGGGTACAGGAGAGCCAATGCCTATTATGTCAGCACCACCAATGCCGAGGAACCCAATTACATAAATGGATTCAATAGCTCTCGCTTCTTACATGATGAAGAAGTTTGAACAATATGAGCAGGGCATTGTGGACTACACAACGTCAGGCAACCTCAAGACGATGGAGGATTACAGATTCGCAATGGGTGAGTTATCAATGCTTCGCACCCTGCGTGACGAAATAAAAGAAGCGTTGCAGATTGAAGGAGACCCTCTCGATGAGTGATCTAGCAGTAGATTCCATCGCAGCAAAACCGTCCGTAACGGACGCATATGTGAGCGAGACAGAAAAAGTCTTAGACCCCACCGTGTTAGACAAATCTTTGGTTGAAAGAATGCCAGACCCTTCTGGATGGAGACTTTTAGTTCTTCCATACAAAGGCAAAGGCGTGACAGATGGCGGCATACAACTTCTTGAGTCCACTGTGAGCAAGGAGAACTTGGCTACATCTGTGTGTTATGTCATGAAAGTCGGCCCATTGGCTTATCAAGATTACGATAAGTTTGGTGGAGAGCCATGGTGCAAGGAAGGCGATTGGGTGCTTATCGGTAGATATGCAGGCGCTCGCTTCTCCCTGGAAGACGATCATGAGGTTCGCATCATCAATGACGATGAAGTGATTGGCACAATTCTTAATCCAGATGACATCAAGTCTGCATAGGTGAAACATGAGCGAAGAAACATTGAGCGAAGCGTTATCTAAGCTAGATAGCGACGAAGATATAAATCGGGCTGCGCTGCCACCAGGCCGCAGAGTTGAAGACGAAGTCCAAGAAGAAGATGCAATCATTGAGTTTTCTGAAGAGGAAGCTGATGATCTTGCGCCTGTTACAGATGATGCCGTCCAAGAAGACTTTGAAACTGCAGAACCCAACACAGAAGAAGAACTCTCTGAAGTTGAGGTAAAAGCAAGAACTGCCCAGAACAGAATCAACCAAGCTGTAAAGCAAGCTAAAGAGTATCAGCGTCGTGAGTTACAGGCGTTGCAATACGCCAAAGAGATCAAAGAGCAGAATGATGCTTTAGCTTCTCAACTCAAAACCACGCAAACCTCTAGTGCTGAACAGAATCTACGGATTCAAGAAAACTACAGCCAAGAGATGGAAAATCGTGTTGATACGCAAGCTACGGCTGCAAAGCGTAACTTAAAAACTGCGTATGAATCAGGTGATCCAGAAGCCATGGCTGATGCACAGCAGATGCTTGCTCGAGCAGAGGCTGATCGAAATGCGCTTGCAAAGTATCGGCAAGATTTGTCGGAATACAAAGTGCAATACGACGCATGGCTTGAAGGGCAGAATCAACAAGCAAGCCAAGAGCAAAGCTTTGAAGAACTTCAGCGTGAACAAGGTCTTACTAACCCTGTTTACGGACAACAAAATCAACCCGTCTACGAAGAGCCGTCTGTGCGAGCACAGGAGTGGGCTACGAGTAACGAATGGTTTGGATCAGATTCTGTGATGACAAATGTAGCATTTGCCATACATAATGAATTGCAGGGTAGTGGAATTGACTTAGAGTCTGATGAATACTACTCTCAGATAGATAGACGTATGAGGGAAGAACTTCCTCATAAGTTTCCCGCAGGAGGCAATACAACAACCGTCCAAAAAGTTGTCTCCAATACGCGCATAGCAGGAAGTGGACGCAATCAAAATAATCGTCAAGTTAAACTTAGCCCTACTGAACAGCAGCTTGCTAGGAAATTAGGGGTTCCGTTTAAAGAGTACGCAAAACAGAAGATGAGGCTAGAACGATCATGAATGAAGAAAATACAACAGCAGGTTCAAATAGAACCCCACGGGGTGCTTCTTCACGGTCTTCAAAGACTGCAAGAAAACCATGGACGCCGCCTCAAGTATTGGAAACTCCAGATGCTCCCGATGGAATGCAGTATCGTTGGGTGAGAACCCACATACGCGGTGAAGCAGATAAAACTAACGTGCACATGCGCTTTCGTGAGGGGTACGAACCTGTACATCCAAGCGAAGTTCAAGGCTATGAACTGCCAGTTATCGATGAAGGTAACCATGCAGGGACAGTCGGTGTCGGTGGTTTGATGCTAACTAAGATTCCAGAAGAGACAGTGGAAGAGCGAAATGCTTATTTCGCGCGACAGACTGATCAACAGATGAATGCTGTTGATAATGACCTGATGCGTGATGAACACCCTGCAATGCCAATTTCAAAAGAAAGAAAGACGCAGGTATCTTTTGGCCGAGGCAACAAATCGTAGCCTCATTTTGATTGTGTTTAACTAGGAGATTCAAAAATGGCAAACCAAGATGCCGCTTTTGGTATGCGTCCAGTTCGTATGGTGGGCGGTGCCCCCTATACTGGCGGACAAAGCCGATACCGAATCGCCGCCAGCTATGGCACTTCTATCTTTCAAGGAGATATGGTTGCCCAAGTTACAGGTGGTACGGTAGAAGTACACGCTGACGCAGGCACTGTGCCTATCGTTGGTGTATTCAACGGTTGCATGTACACCGATCCCACTACAAGTGAGCAAGTGTTCAGCAACTTCTACCCTGCAAGCACTAATGCTTCAGATATCATCGCATTCATCATTGATGACCCGATGGTTGTATTTGAAATACAAGCTGATGCTGCGTTCCCGATTGCTGATCTCTTCGGCAACTTCGATATCGTATACACCAGCGCAGGTAGCACGGTTACTGGTATTTCAGGTGCAGAATTGAAAGTTGCTGATGGCGGAACGGCCACCACTCTTTCAATTAAAGCGATTGATATTTCTGGTGATCCAGAAAACTCAGACGTAGCCGCAGCAAATACCAATGTGCTTGTTGTAATCCAAAACCACGTATTCGGCGTCAAAGGCGCTGGCTTAGCATAGGAGGCTAAATAATGGCTATTTCAAGAGCACAGTTAGCCAAAGAGCTTGAGCCAGGACTCAACGCTTTATTTGGCATGGAATACGCTCGTTATGAAAACGAGCATGCTGAGATCTTTGAAACTGAATCTTCTGACCGCGCGTTTGAAGAAGAAGTTCTGATCGTAGGCTTTGGTAACGCACGCGATAAATCTGAAGGACAAAGTGTCGGTTACGACTCTGCGTCTGAAGGCTTTACTGCACGTTATACGCACGAGACAGTGGCGCTGGCCTTTGCGCTCACCGAGGAAGCGGTTGAAGATAATTTGTATGACCGCCTTGGCGCGCGTTATACGAAGGCTTTGGCTCGCAGCATGGCACACACCAAGCAAGTGAAAGCTGCTAACGTATTGAACAATGCGTTCTCAAGCTCATTCACTGGTGGTGACGGCAAAGCACTTGTTGCTACCGATCACCCTCTAGCTGGTGGTGGCACTTTCTCTAATCGTCCTTCAGCTTTTGCTGACTTGAACGAAACGTCTTTGGAAAATGCATTGATCAGCATTTCAACTTTTGTTGATGATCGAAACATGATCTTGGCTCTGCAAGGAACCAAGCTTGTTGTTCCGCCTCAACTTCAGTTTGTAGCTGATCGTTTGCTGGAAACCCCCGGACGAGTGGAAACGGCTGACAACGACATCAATGCAATCAGGAACATGGGTCTGCTGCCTCAAGGCTACGCAGTCAACCATTTCTTGACTGACACTGATGCCTTCTATGTCTTGACCGATTGCCCTGATGGGTTCAAGCACTTTGAGCGAAGCCCGATTTCGACTTCTATGGAAGGCGACTTCAACACGGGTAACGTGCGTTACAAGGCCAGGGAGCGTTACAGCTTCGGCTTCAGTAACCCACGCGCTGTGTTTGCATCGCAAGGCGCTTAATGTTTCACATGAAACATTGAAAGAAAGGGGCACTTGTTGCCCCTTTTCTTTTTCTGCTGTATAAAACAACTATCCCTGACAGGTGCATCCAGCGCCTGACACTAGCCAAGACAGGAGAAAACCATGGCTAATACGACATTCAACGGCCCAGTCCGTTCAGAGAATGGCTTTAAAGTAGTTTCTAAAGACGGTACTTCTGGCGCTATTACAGATGTAGTAGATATTGCATCTACTGGCATCTTCACTGGCAAGTTCGTTAAACACGTTGGGTTTGCTTCAGGCGTAACGGTTAACAGCACTGCAGGCGACAGCCCCACTATTGGTGAATTTACGCAACCTGCAAACACAATCATCACTGACATCAAGATCTTTTGTGATACCGCTCCTGTTATTGGAACGGGTGACATTGGTTATGAAGTTGGAACCTCTAGCTCTGGCGCACAAATTGTAGCTGCTCAGACTGATGAAATTCTTGATGGTGGCACAACTGTTGTTGCACATAACGTAACAATTACTGCTTTGGTTCTTCAGACTCAGGATGGCACCACAGCACCTGCTTCTGTTCAATACACAGACACTGCAAGAACTATCTTCTGCAACATCACCAATACGGTTGATGCTACAACAGCAGGATCGTTTACTTTCATCATTGAGTATGTGCAGATCGCATAAATAGGGGACGATAATGGCTGATGCAGTAACATCCCAAACGATACAGGATGACGAGCGCAAAGCTGTTTTGAAGTTCACTAACATCAGTGACGGAAGTGGAGAAGCTGCTGTCACCAAGATTGATGTAAGTGCGCTTGCAAAAAACAGCCGTGGCGACTCTTGCACTGAAGTTGCGGTGTCAAAGATCTGGTGGCAATGCGTTGGCATGGGCGTCGAGTTACTTAACGACGCTACTGCTGACACGTTAATCATTGGCCTTTCGCCCGACTCAAATGGTTTCCATGACTACTCATCTTTCTCAGGCATCCCCAATAACGCGGGTGATGGCAAGACGGGAGATGTTCAGTTTACAACCATAGGTGCTAGTAACACTGATACTTACACTGTAATTGTGGAAGTGCTAAAGAGTTACTAATGGCGACTTCTGGAAGTAGAGACTTTGAGCCAGATGTAGCAGAGTACATCGAAGAAGCATTTGAGAGGTGTGGGCTTGAGCTTCGCACCTCTTATGATGCTGTAACCGCTCGCAGATCATTGAATCTTTTGTTTGCTGATTGGGCAAACAGAGGCTTGAATCAGTGGACGGTTACAAACTCTACAACCACCTTGTCTCTTGCTGATGAGTTTTTAGATTTAAGCTCGAGCACCATTGATGTTCTTGATGTTGTTTTGCGTAGAACTGAAAACGGCGAAACGAATGATATCCAAATGAGCCAAGTTGGAAGATCTGAGTATTGGAATATTCCAAACAAAGATACTCAAGCTCGACCAACCCAATGGTTTTTAGATAAACAAATTACGCCAAGGCTTTACATTTGGCCTGCTTCAGAGAACGCAACTGACCAAGTAATTATAAATCGCTTAGTTCGTATAGAGGACGCAGACGCAAGTGCCAATACCGTTGATATGCCATTTAGGTTCTATCCTTGTTTGGCTGCAGGCTTGTCGTACTACATAGCCTTGAAGAAAGCGCCTGATCGTGTGCAAATGCTCAAAGCTTTTTATGAAGAAGAATTTGCTAGAGCGGCAGATCAAGATGAAAGTCGAGCATCCCTTAACATAGCCCCTGGTCTTCGCTCTTATAGGCGAGCGTAATGGCTTATGCATCTGGCAAGCATTCGATAGCAATATGTGATCGATGCGGGTTTAGATACAAGTACACTCAGTTGCAGAAAGAGTGGACTGGGTTCCGCGTTTGTTCAGAATGTTTTGAGCCTAAACACCCTCAACTAGAACCTGTTCGACATCTTGCTGATCCTGAAGCGTTGAGACATCCTAGGCCAGACATATCACCAAATGTTGTTGCTGGCGCTGGGGTTGTAAGAACAATAGACGCGAACAAAGTCATGTCTGTTACGGACGATGTGATTGGTTCAGAATTTTCACAAGAAGCTGCAACAGGTGAAATAGGTACAGTAACGGTGGTGATATCATGAGCTTTACACTAGCTACACTAAAATCCACAGTTCAAGATTACTGTGAAACTACAGAGACAACATTTGTCGCTGATTTAAATACGTTCATTAAAGAAGCAGAAGAACGCATCTTAAAGAACGTCGAGCTCCCTGTGTTCAGAAAGAATGTCACAGGTACAGCTGCAGCGAGCAATACATATCTCTCTACTCCAACTGACTTTTTGTCGCCTTACAGTTTGGCTGTGATATCTAGCAGCGCCTACATCTACTTGCTTTTTAAGCATGTGTCGTTCATCAGAGATTACACGCCTAATCCAGCGACCACTGGAACGCCTAAGTACTACGCCCTGTTTGATGACACCACGTTTATTCTGGGGCCGACACCAGACTCTACTTACACGTTTGAACTGCACTATAAGTATCGACCTGATTCCTTAACTGCAGGGTCAGATAGCGGCACAACTTGGTTATCTACGAATGCGCCAGACGCTTTGTTGTATGGCACTCTTGTAGAAGCAGCTACATTCTTGAAGGTGCCAGAAGAAGTTGGTCAATACGAACAACGATTCATTGCTGCAGTTGCTGCTTTGAAGAAGTTGGGTGAGGGCTATGGTGCAAGAGATGAAGCCAGGTACGACATCAATCGATCATAGGTATGTTTTTAAACGAACAAAAATCTCAGATAGGTGATGTTTCTGTCGCGACAACTGAGTTCAAAGGTCACGATGTAGACTTCTGGGCCAAGGCAGTTTCTGACAGAATCGTAAGCGTTGGCCAAGAGTGTCATCCTGTCATAGCTCAACAAGCTGTTGCATTTAAGGATGCCGTATTGAAGCTAATTGCATACTATATGAGAGAGGCGATTAAGAGCGACAGAACGACGCTTATTAACGAATTAAACCGACAAGGCCACGAAGATGTGGCTGAGATAATTAGGAGGCTCTAATGGCTATCACGACGGCTCTATGCACCAGTTTCAAACAAGAACTTATGGAAGCAGTCCATAACTTTAAGAACTCTGGCGGTAACACCTTTAATCTCGCTTTGTACACAAGCAGCGCAAGCTTGGGTGCGGGTACGACTGCGTACACGACTTCTAATGAGGTAAGCGGCACAAACTATACGGCAAAGGGCGCTTCTTTGACTCGTGTAGACCCAACCACATCAGGCACGACAGCGTTCACAGACTTTGCAGATTTAACATTCTCAAATGCAACAGTGACTGCGCGTGGATGCCTTATATTTAATGACACTGCTTCTGGTGATCCATCAGTGTGCGCATTGGATTTCGGTGGTGATAAGACATCAACTGCTGGTGATTTCACCATACAGTTCCCTACAGCTGACGCATCCAACGCGATAATTCGCATCGCATAGGACTTAACGTGTGGCAATCATTAATGGCTGGGGTAGAGGCACTTGGGGCGAAGGCGCATGGGATACTGAGCTCCCAGTCACCGTCACGGGTGTCGCAGGTACTTCAGCTGTTGGCACAGTCACAATTGATGCTGCAGCTAACACCTCGGTTACAGGCGTTGCTGGAACGAGCGCAGTTGGTGCTGTCACAGTTGACGCAGAGGCCAATACGTCGGTCACAGGCGTTGCGGGGACAAGTGCAGTCGGTTCAGTCACTGTTACTGCAGCGGCTAACACGGCGGTCACTGGCAATGTCGGAACGTCTGCAATTGGTACAATCACGGTTGATGCGGCGGGAACAGCCGTTGTCACAGGCGTTTCTGGAACGGCGTCAGTCGGATCTATCACAACTGACGCTGCCGCAAATGTTTCTGTCACAGGAGTGGCTGCAACGTCTGCGCTTGGAACCATATCGCTGGTTACAAACAATACGATCAGCGTTTCAGGATTTGAAAGTACATCAGCGATTGGAACTGTCACTGCAACTGCAGCGGCTGATGTTACTCTTACAGGTGTGTCTGCTACTGGTTTGGTGGGGGGCGTGCTGGTTTGGGGGCCGATTATTCCAGGTCAAGATTCAAATTGGCAAAATGTTAATGACAGTCAAACACCGAGCTGGTCAAATGTTGATGACAGCCAAACACCAAATTGGGAAGAGGTAGCTTAAAATGGCAACTTATGTAAATGACCTGCGGCTCAAAGAGATTGCCACTGGCGATGAAGCGGGAACCTGGGGCACGAGTACAAATACTAACCTCGAATTGATAGGCGAAGCTTTTTCATTTGGTACAGAGGCGATAACCACTAATGCGGATACTCATACCACTACTATTGCTGATGGTTCTACTGATCCCGGTAGGAGTATGTTCCTCAAGTATACTGGGACTCTAGACTCTGCTTGCACAATTACCATTGGCCCAAACACCGTAAGTAAGTTCTGGTTTATTGAAAACGCTACCAGCGGTTCACAGAACATCATTATAAGCCAAGGCTCTGGCGCGAATATCACCATACCGGCTGGAGACACCAAGGCTATCTACTCAGATGGAGCGGGTTCTGGCGCAGCTATGGTTGATGCGTTTGCGTCTTTGAATGTTGTTGACTTGAAGGTACAAGACGATCTGACCGTAACGGATGATGTTGCTATAGGTGGACTAGCCACGGTTGGCGGCACTCTAGGTGTTACAGGAATAGCTACATTTACCGATGACATTATCATTGGTGACGGCAAAACAATTGGGTCTGCTTCAGATGTAGATGCCATGACCATTGCTGCTAACGGTCAAGTAACCTTTACGCAAACCTTAATCGGAACCGCTTTAGACATCTCAGGCGACATAGACGTTGATGGCACCACTAACCTTGATGTCGTGGACATTGATGGTGCTGTGGATATGGCTTCTACCTTAGCTGTAGCTGGCGTAGTCACTGCCAACGCTGGCGTAGTCGTAGATAACATCACGATTGATGGGACGGAGATTGATCTGTCTAGCGGTAGTCTGACAATAGATTCTGCTGGCAGCATTATTTTAGATGCAGTGGACTCAATCACTACTCCTACTGCTGGCACAAGTAACGTAAAGCTAGGTGTCAACGCAGGTAACAGCATTGCCTCTGGCGGCAACTACAACGTGGTCGTGGGCGATGAAGCGGGTACGGCTTTAACGACAGGTGATAACAACGTAGCGGTTGGATATGCAGCTTTATCAGCAAATGCAACGACAAGTGCTAATACAGCAGTAGGTAAAGATGCCCTGCGATTAAATACTGGCTCACAAAATACTGCGATTGGACATTCAGCAATGGAGCTAAATGTCAATGGAAGTTATAGTGTTGCTATTGGTGACTTTGCTCTTTACACCCAAAATCCTGCAACAGCTACGAATATGTATAACGTGGCAATAGGTAAAGACGCAGGTATAGCAGTCACCACGAGCAATCAAAACACCCTTATCGGTGGTCTTTCAGGGGCTAATTTAACTTCGGGGCCAGCAAACACGGCTCTTGGTTTTGAAAGTTTAACGGCTGATACACTAGGACAGAATAGTGTCGCTATTGGGCATCACGCTTTATCAACACAAAACTTTACTACGGCTACAAATACTTACAATGTAGCAGTCGGATCACAAGCAGGTCTTGCAATCACCACGGGACTAAATAATACGCTCATCGGAGGACTTGCTGGTGATGCTATAACAGCATCTAATGACAACGTAGCTGTGGGAACAGCCGCAATGACTACTAACACGATGAGCAGTGAAAACGTCGCTATTGGTAGGTCTGCACTTCAAGAGCTTAACCACACAACGGCAACTAATGGTTACAACGTAGCTGTCGGTTCTGATGCGGGTAAGTTAGTCACCACGGGAATCCAAAACACATTTATCGGCGCTAATTCTGGTGATGCTGTCACTGACGCAGATTTTAACGTTGCTGTCGGTACTTATTCTTTAACAGAAAATCAATTAGGCTCTTTTTCTGTTGGAGTAGGTTGGGGAGCTTTGTTTAATCAAAACCCTGCTACCGCCGCAAATATGTATAACACTGCTGTAGGGCATAGCGCAGGTGGTGCAGTCACCACGGGAGTTGAGAACACTCTCCTCGGTGGTCTAGCTGGAGATGCTGTAACCGTTGGTTATCAAAACGTAGCTTTGGGCTTCCAAGCACTTAGCTCAGAAACGGGGGGGAGCAGGAATGTAGCCATAGGTATCAACGCCTTGAACGCCAGTAATGTAGCTGCCACCGCAACAACTAATGACAACGTTGCTGTAGGAGCATTAGCAGGTCAGTCAGTCACCACGGGAATCCGCAACGTGTTGTTGGGCGGCTTATCTGGTGACGCTCTTACTGATGCTGACCAAAATGTTGCGGTTGGATATGGTGCCTTAACCTCAGACACTCTTGGAAGTAATAGTGTAGCTGTCGGTAACAACGCACTTGAAAGCCAAAATTTTACCACCGCTACGGACTCTTTCAATGTTGCGGTTGGTGGTAACGCAGGGAATGCAGTCACCACGGGAGCTAACAACACCCTTATCGGTGGTCTGGCAGGCGATGCTCTTACTACTGGTGATCAAAACGTAGCCGTTGGAACAGGAGCGTTAAGCACAGATGATGTAGGTAAGTTTAGCACCGCTATTGGTTACGCTGCCCTTAATGTTCAAAACTTTGCTACGGCAACTAATAGTTACAACACCGCTGTAGGTCACAGCGCAGGTATAGCAGTCTCCACGGGAATCAACAACACTCTTATCGGGGGACTTGCAGGTGATAGCACCACCACTGGCAGTAACAACACAATTATTGGATTTAACTCTGACTTAGAAAGTGCTGATACCGCGCAAGTAATTGTTATTGGTTCTCAAGTAACCTCTCAAGCAGCAAACAACTTTACATTTGGTTTTGGCGCTACTGATAGCAACATTGCTTTTGGTGCTACGAGCATTACTGCGCCATCTGATGAGCGGTACAAAGAAAACATCGCTGACTCTACAGCGGGGCTTTCGTTTATTAACGATCTGCGCCCTGTGACGTTTCAATGGAAGAAAGAAAAAGACGTACCATCAGACCATAAAGCGTATGTAGCAGAATCAAATAAGCTAGTTATGGAAAGCCAAGGTGAAACCAATCACGGTTTTATTGCTCAAGAAGTCAAAGCCGCCATAGACAATCACTCAGAGTTGAAAGATGGCTTTGGTATGTGGTCTGAAGATCCCGCAGATGGTAGGCAGAGATTAGGTGACGGTGCACTCATACCAATGTTAGTAAAAGCAATCCAAGAACTTTCCGCAGAAATAGAAACCCTTAAAGGAGGTTAGAAATGGCTAGAGAAGCAGACCAAATCGCGCAGGATTACTCAGCAATGTTGGGCAGTGTAAGCGTAATCACTAACTGTCTTGATGACTCAAACGAGTTTTGTAACGACATGACCAGTGCAGAGAAGAAAGAGCGCGTGATGCGTAGCTCTGGATACCTGTCGTTTATGAAAGACTTAGACGATTGGGGCAGTGAAGATATGTCAACAGTCACCGCAGCTATTAAATCTGCTACAGACTACTCAGCATAAGGAGGCAAAATGTCTAGCGAAGCTAAAGTAACCATCAACGAACAAGAATATGACTTTGATGGTCTTGAGGTCGAGACTCAGGCGAACATAGCTAGGGTTAACGAGTTACGCCGTGAAGTGTCTGCATTGCAGATCCAGATCAACGAGCGACAAGCCCTGCTCCAGATGTACATCAAAGCGATTGCTGATGCCGTACAGCCTGTAGAAGAAGACGAAGCTGTCGTTCAGTAATGAGCGAAATCTCTTACATGATGCACCCGCTGCCGTCAGTGTTTCTGATGGAGTTGGACATTCCAGAGGGGTTCGTTACTCAGCTTAATAAGTACCTTGATGGGCTTCTTGAGGAAGAAGGGCGAACTTCAGCAGCGCACACCCTTGTGGGTCAGATCAGTGAGGGCGAGCAGCTTGTCATGGATCACAACCATGAGCTTGTGTCGGGCTTTTCTGAGTTTCTGTGCAATATGGGCGTTGAGTACATCAA
>Ga0209337_1001253_pt1 | contig 19503 bp, 12 predicted proteins | sample LinPmetageLP53_FD_184044 | JGI IMG/M metagenome (GOLD analysis project Ga0209337, IMG submission 184044) | Marine viral communities from the Pacific Ocean - LP-53 (SPAdes) (version 2) | ecosystem: Environmental > Aquatic > Marine > Oceanic | place: Pacific Ocean | collected 2010-02-08 | reverse complement strand
ATGGTTGCTGAGAAAATTGTTAAGATGTCGCCTAGTGATAAGGATGATATACTTTTAGATGTTATTATTGAAGGATTAACTAAAATAGTAAAGGGAGATAAAAAATGAGTATGCTTTCAAGTTATGTTAAACGACAAGTAAAAAAAATGGGTGCTAAGGCTTTTATACTAAAAGTAGTAGGAATTATAGTTAAGCTAACTCCATCTAAAGAAGATGATAAAATAGTTGCTGAATTAAAAAAAGTATTAAAGAAATTTTAATATGCCACAATTAAAAGATAAAAAAACAAAAAATTCTTCTAAAAAACCAATTAAAAAAGAAGATGCAATGATAAAAAAACATCATGATGCTATTGGATATTTATTAGATAGAGTAGAGTATCTTGATAGGCAAGTTAAAAAATTATCATCTAGATTAGGAGTTTAATTATGGCAAAGAAAAAAGATTCAAGATTATCAAAAGCTGGTGTTTCTGGTTTTAATAAACCTAAAAAAACGCCTAGCCATAAAACTAAATCTCATGTAGTAGTTGCAAAAGTAGGTAGTAAAATTAAAACTATTCGATTTGGCCAACAAGGAGTTAAGACCGCTGGTAAGCCTAAATCTGGTGAGTCTCAAAAGCAAAAAAATAGGCGTAAATCCTTTAAGGCAAGGCATGGTAAAAACATAGCTAAAGGAAAAATGTCAGCTGCTTATTGGGCTGATAAGGTGAAATGGTAGATATGGCTATTAAAAAAATAAAAGGCGTTTCTATGGCTGGTATAACTGCTAGGCAAGCAACCTCTATGAAAAGACATTCAAAGCACCATACATCAAAGCATTTAAGGTCTATGGTTACTGCTATAAAGAATGGTAAAACATTTACTCAGTCTCATAAAATAGCAATGAAAAAAGTAGGTAAGTAATGGCCAAGAAGGGATTGTATCATAATATAAATAAACGTAAAAAAAATGGAACTAGTAGAAGTAAAAAAAAATCTACAATAAGCAAAAAGGCTTATAGTGATATGAAAAAGGGATTCCCTAAATTAAAACGTAAAAAGAAAAGGAAATAATTATGCCAATGGGTAAAGGAACATACGGAAAAAAGAAAGGCAGACCTTCTAAAAAAACTAATCCTAAAAAAAGAGTTTCTAAAAAATCTCCTAAAAAGATGAAAAAAAGTTCAATGTATTAATAAATGCCTAAACAATATAAAATATATAGAGATTTTTCAGGCGGAATAAACACTAAATCTAATTCTAAATTTATAAAAGATAATGAACTTGTAGAAGCGAGTGGACTTCTTTGTGATGAAAGAGGTGTTTTAAGAACTTGCGCTCCTTCTACTGGAGATGGAAAAACAGTTGAAAACATGGATGGGAACATGATTAAAGCTGGTCGAGGTCTTTTTGTATTTAAATCAGATTATTCATATTCGACAACAGCTAATACTATAACTGCAAGAGAAAGTGAGTATTTATGTATTGCTGATAAAAATACTAGTCAAATTGATTTATATGGATACGATGACCAAGGTGATGACCATGCTTTAATGACGAATCAAGTTGACCTTGGTAGTGGGACTGCTATGTTTGCTGAATTTTATTATGCAGATGGAGCTTTAAGAATATCAGATGGTTCTTTTAATTCAAATAATGTTACTAAATGGCTTGGAAGAATTGGAGATGTTACTAAAAAAAAGCTATTAGGAGTAGAATTAGATAGAGTATGGGTTGCCTTAGATAATAAATTAGATGCTCCAATTGTAGGATTTATTAGCACTTCTTTAAGCGGTACTTCAACGGGAGATACTACTTCTTTAATACATACAGGAGATGATTCTGGAACTGGATTAATTACTACAATAGCTGGTAGTGGAAATTTAACAAGGTTTACAAGTTCTAGTCATGGATTAGAAGTGGGCGATGTTGTTACAATAACAAGTTCTAATAGGTATAATGGGTCTAGAGAAATTGTGGCTAAAGATACTAATACATTTGATGTTGATTTAGTTTTTTCTGAAGATACTTCTAATGGGTCTTCTAGATGGGTAAAAAATACACCAGTAAAAAACTTTCAAGGATGGACAACTGCAGTTGCAGCTGCTAATTCTGCTAGTAGATGGTTAATTGCTTATGATGTAGCTAATAACGATGTTTGGAAAATAACTGCTGTTAATAGTGAAGTAACTCAAGATTTAACTACAAGTACAAATTCTTCTAATTGGAATACAAGAGCATTTGATATATACCCTTATCCCGGTGATGGAGTATTATTAGAAGTATATCAAAGTGAAGGTAGTAAAGAAGGTTCTTGGTCTGAAGGAGAATATGAATTTGCACAAAGTTTTATATATGAAGGTAATCAAGAATCTAAATTAACAAAATTAGAAGGTAGTAATGTACAAATTGATTCTAATGAAATAGTTTATGCTAGAGTACATACTTCTGGATTAAGCAATGTTGGAGAAAGTAATACTTATATTAATCAAAGGTTAATTGGAGGTCGTATATATATAAGAAAAATAGGGGCAAATAATTTTTGGTCTTTATTTATTGATATGGATTATAGGGTACACAATACTTTAAGTGGAGGAGGTACTAGAATAACAACTATTGATGATTATGAATCTTGGGCTAGTAATGTAGACGCTGATACAGGCGGTGAAGATATGGGATGGACTGACCAATATTTTGAAGGATTTAAAAGCGTTCAACATACTATTAAAAGATTAAATATAGAAAGTTATGAAAATTTAAATGGATTTTCTCCTAGTGAATATTCTTTAAGCTTTGGTTCAAAAGGGGCAATGGGATATAAAACATCAGTTGTAGCTGGACAAAGAGTTTTTGTAGCAAATGTTTATTATACAGACCCCGATAGTGGAGTAGAAAAAATAATGGGAGATTCAATATTTTATACTCCTGTTGGAAAATACGATACATTTCCATCTTCTTATAGATTAAACATAGCAGGCAATGATGGAGATGAGTTTACAGCTCTTCAATATTCTAATGGTGTATTATTTGCTTATAAAAAAAATTCATTGTATTTAATAGATGTTTCTAATCCAAATGAAGCAGGTTGGAGATTGCTTGCAAAACATGAAGGTATGGGAGTATCTGGGGATTGGGGAGTAGTTAAAACAAGCTTAGGAGTAGCTTGGGTAAGTAAAAGTGGATTATATTTATTTACTCAAAATCAACCAGTTAATTTAATTTCAGAAAAAATTAGTTTTAGCGATTGGAATAGTTTTTACGATACAGATGATTTTGGACCGGGCATAGGTTGGGATAATACTTCTAATAAATTAGTTGTAGTTGATAATGTTAAAGAATCTTCTTCAGTAAGAATGTTTGATTTAGATACAAAAAGTTGGACAACTGGATACCCTCTCGCAACTTCACCTGGTTGGACGTTACCAGGCGGTAGCAATACACTGCTTTCTAATATGGTTACATTTACAGGAAATGAAATGCAAAATAGTGGAAATGCAAATATAAATCCTAATGGGGGTATTTTAGTTTTAGGGGACGAAGAAACTGATGATGGAAACAGTACATCAACTGATTTATATACTTTAGATTTTTCTTCTACTAAAAATTCAGCATTTGTTGTCGTTACAAAAGATGATGATTTTGGATTACCAAATATATTTAAAAAAGTTTATGAAATAGATGTAGAATACATAACAGATGAAACAAGTGATGCTATTTTATTTAAATATGAAATAGATGGCAATGATGCCCCTCATAGTAGTTCTAATGCAATAGGTTCTGGAGGAACAACATTAAGTGGAGTAGCTGATAAAGATAATGTAAATATATTAAAAATGATTCCATCTTCTCCTATTAAATGTAGAAGCATATCATTTAGAATTTCAAGTAACGCAACAACAACTTGTTATTTAGAAATTGTAAGTATTGCAGTAAGGTATAGAGCTTTAAGCGCAGCTCCAGTTGCAACGGAAACAAGTAGCTCATAATGGCAATATTAGATAATATGCTTGTAACAAATCCTGCTAATTTAGAATCTATGAATAATGGAGATTTAATTACTCAAGTTCATGGAGATAATGTAATTAGTTATTTAAAATCAAATAATAATATTTATGTTTTAAATTGGCAAAAACATTCAGAATCAATAAAAGAACCTTCGACATCTTCTTTAAAAAGCGATGATTATAAAACTCATTCTTTAGGTTGGGAAATAAAAAATAATGGAGAATCTGAATTTGAAGACGTAACTAGTAGAGTTGCATTTAATAATCTTAATTGGAAATTTTTTACAGGTACATCGGCTTCTAAACAACAATTTGTAGAACATGCTCATGGAATAATAAATGGTAAAAAAAGAATTATTTCAGTCAATACTAATATGCAATCTGATACTTCTCCAAGCCCTTCTTCTGGGACTATACCTACTAATTCGTTTTTAGCTGGGGCTGGAAACATACAAGATGAAAGTGATGAAGATAGGGAATTTGTTACTTTATATGACGATACTAAAATTTATATATTTACAGACCCTACTTCAGATGATGTAGAAACTAATAGATATACCTGCGCTGTTTTTTATGTCGATTATGACCTTTATTAATTGAATAATTAAATTATTGTTGTTAAATTAACTTAGAGTTGAAATTATTATGGCTATAGATAAAAAGAAAATAAAAGAAAATAAAGTAACTTCTAAAAAATCTAAAATGTCTGAAGGGCAAAAACAATATATGTTTATGTCTGATGTTAAAAAGGCAGCAGAAGATTATGAATCCCAAGCAACAGAAGAAGCGGAAAAAGCTGGTAAAAGAAGTTTATGGTCTACTGTTGGGGGAGTTGTCGGAGCTGGATTAGCATTAATGGCTGCTCCTGCTGTTATTGGAGCTGTTGCTGGAGCAGGTTTATTAGGTACTGCGGCTGCAGCTACTGGAGCTAGTACACTTGCAACTGGAATAGGAACAGGATTGTTAGCAGGAGGAGGAAGTGCTATTGGTGGAAAAAAAGGCAAAAAATTAGCTGAATCTACAGGAGCAAAACGTAAAGATATTGAAATTGAAAAATTTTACGATAAACAAGCAAAAGAATCTAATATAGAATTAAAAGCTTATGATAAAAAAATTGACGATACAATTACTAAACAAGCAGTTGTTAGCGGTCTTTTAGCAGGAGCTCAAGCAGGTGGTTTATTTAAATCTGTAGGAAGTAAATTAAAAGAAGGATTAGGAGTTGGAAAATCTACAACTGCTGCTACTTTTGATTCTAGTTTAGTTACAGCTAAAGATATAGGGGGAACTGGAGAGGGACTAGCACATCTTACTACTAAGGGAACTGCATCTACATCTCAACTTGTTGAAGGGTCTACAGTCGGAGTTAAATATTCTGGAGCAGATATTTATGCATTGCCTTCTGGGACACCTTCTTTTGATGCTACTTCAATGTTTGCTGGTACTTCAAATACAAGTTTATTAAATAATTTAAAACAATCTATAGCGGGAATGGGATTGCAATATGGAACAAGTCAAATTTTGAATAGACCTTCCGTTGTTCAAACCGAAGTAGACGAACCAACCTCTTATTACGGATAAGAATATGCCATCTTTATATGATTTAACTAATCAAGACATTGCTTCAATTATGAAAGATATGGGATATTCCGATGAGGATATTAAAAAATACTCAGGTTATGTCCCAGAATACGACCCTTATAAAGAAGAATTTGCTTTAGAAGAATTTAAATTAGGACAACAAGGATTAGATTTAGAAAGAGGTCAATTAGAATCTCAAAGAAAATTAACTGAAGATTTATTTGGATTAGGTCAAGAATCATTGCAAAAACAATTGTTTGGAGCTGCTCAATCTGGTGAACAAAGTTTATATCAAACATTCCAAGAAGGTTCAACTATTCAATCAGCTGGATTAGGTTCAAGGTCTAATATAGCAAATAGGTCAAAAAAAGCTATTATGTCTCAATCAGCAGGTCAAATGGATACATTAGCATTGCAAGGATTAGAGCAAGAAACAAAATATAAATCTTCATTAGATGATTTGTCGTATAAATTGCAAAATTTAGGATTACAAGAACAATCAATGGGTATGGATTATAGACAAGATGTCGAAGAATCTCAAAGAAGTTATGAAGATGATTTTTGGGAATTTATGACAATGTTAAAAACTCAATTTGATGTAGGGTATAGTTAATGGCAAAATATAATTTTCCTCAAATGCAACCTATACAAATTGAAGAACCTGATTCTTTAATAAAAGATTTAGGAGGCTCCATATTAAGCAATGTAATTAATAATGTTTTTTATCAAATAAGAGACGAAGAAAAACAAAGAAAAGCAAATTTGTGGGATTCTTATAAATTAAATGCTGGAGCAGCTTTAAAATTATCAGATGTTTCTCAAGTAGAACAATCAATAAATGAATTGCAAATAGAAATTGATAATCCCAAAACTAATGCATCTGAAATTGATGCATTGCAAGGTTTAAAAAATACATTAGATATTCATTTAGAATCTTTATACAAAGCAATGCCTTCTGAAAATATTGAAGCAATAAAAGGGGGACTTACAGAAACATTTAAAAATGCAACATTACTTAATTCTCCAGCAGCTTCAAATCCAAAATTTCTTAAAGAAGTTATAAAAGATTATGACGAAGCTATAAATGAAAAATCTCTTTTTACTGAAAAAATAGGTGCTTTACCAATTCTTCAAAAAGAATTTGAAGAAAAAAATAAATTATTTATTGAAAAATATTTAGACGAAGATGGAGCTTTTAAAGAAAATATTCCTTTTTCTACTGAATTACTTGAAAGTATGCGGGGAGACCAAGCTTATCTTCAATCTATATTTCAAAGTATGAATAAATTAGAATCTGATTATTTTACCGCTATTGAAGACCCAGTTAAATACTATAAAGAAGTAAAAAACGACCCATTAGCTGCTAAAGAATTAGATATATTAATTAATCAAAGAAGATTAATACAGCAACAAGAACAAAGTGCTAATGCAAGTGTAGACCTTTCTAGGTCTATGTTAGATTATGGAAATAAATTAGACGCTCTTAGAAAAACTGAAGATAATAAAATTAATCCTAATTATGGTAAGGCATCAGAAGAACTTCTTTTAGATTTGTCAAATAAATTAAATGATAATGCCAGATTTTTAAATAAAGCTCATGTAGATGAATTACAAGAATTGCAAAACGAAGCTAGGGCAATTACTAGTTCTTTAAATGTAATTAATAGAGTTGACAATATGCAAACTAATAATGTTATAACTTCTCCAGAAGGTAAATTAAAATTACAAGTTGCATATGACGAAGCTGTTAGGGGATACACCAATGAAGATACAGATGCGATTTCAAAAGCAATTTCTGCTTTAAATGGAGCAATTAACGAAGAATCAAAATTAAAAAGAACTCAAGCTACTAATTTAAGAACAAGCAAATCAAATATACAAAAAAGCGCATTAGCTAAATTAAATGTTGCAGCTGGTCAAATATCTGATAGTTTTGGAAAAGGGACTAAAAGCGTTGATGTAAAAGGAAATTTTGATTCTTCTTATTTAGAAAAAGGTTCTTATGAACTAATTCAAGACCCTAAAGCAGCTCTTTTTGGTAGTTTTGATATAAGCAATCCTTCAAATATTGAATCATATAAATCTGCAATAGGAATTCAAGTTGCTAAACTTGTAAAATCTAGCGATTTACCTAACGACAATGAACAAGTCCAATTATTAATAAATGATGCAGTTAGAGGGGATGTAAAAGCATTAGATGAATTATTTGTTAAACATTTAAATAATCAATCTACAGATTTAGATTTTGAAGGAACAAGGTCTAAGGATACAAATGCACAAAATTTATATAAACAATATTTAGAACTATATAAAATACTTCACGATGCAGAACTTGAATCTTATTCAATTCTAGGTGATGATTTTGGTCAAAAGATTATAACGGATTATGGTAACGGTATGACAACAGACCCTATCACTGGTGAAATTCTTATACAATGATTAATAGCCGTTACCTGAAAATTAAATTAATGAGGATTCATGGCTATAAATATATACAAGCCTTGGTGGATACAAACTGCTAATCCATTTGAAATAGAAGAAGAAGAAGAATCTATTTATCCAGATGGGTTATTAGATTTAACTACTTTAAGTTCTGATATATCAACTAAAATGCCACAGTTATGGGAATTAGCTGGGCAATATGATATAACAAAAGCAATTAATGTTCCAGACCCTTTAACTGGAGAATCAAAAATAGAATTTCCAGTTTCTTGGAGTGAGGAAATGCAACAACGATTGCAAAATCCCGCTGAAAGAACAAGGTATTTATTAGATGAATATGAGCCTCTTTTTAAATTAAAAGAAAAATCTGCATATCATAATTTAAATATATCATTTCCAGAAAAATGGAGATATTCAGTAGAGGAACCTTTAGAAACTGGAATGGCTATTGGTGTTCCTGGCGTTATAGCATCTACTACTGAATTAGCAATTGATGCTTTAGGTGCTTTAGATTCTTTTAGAAATCATTTAAGTGAAGCTCTAGAAAGAGACTTTAACGATAAAGAAACAATGTTTCCATTTTCTTCCGAAGAAGAAAAAGATTTTTATAAACAAAATATTGAAAAAGCAATCAATGTAGTTTCTGAAGAAAAATCTAAAATTGAACAAGACGATATGGTTAAAACAGAACAAGGAATGATTCCTAAATCTTGGATGGAATCAGCTGATGTTGGAATTGGCCCTTTGCCATCAAAAGAAGATTCTCTTGAAAAAACTAATAAATCTACTTATAAATCTTTACGAGCAATAAATGATTGGGCTGAAAAAATAGTAATTAAAAATATTAAAGCATTAGATAAAAGACATTCTAAAGATTTAAGATTCCAAGCATTTCAACAATATGCATCTAATAAACCAATAGGGTGGACAACTACTTTTCAAAGTCCAGAATATTTTACAGATATAGTTTTAAGCATGGTCCCTTCAGCTATGATAATGGGAGGTACAGTTGCTGCTGGTACTATTGCTGGGCCTTTAGCTGCCGTAGGTGCAACAATGGCGTATATGCCCCTTGAAGCGACTGGTTCTTATACTGAGGCATACAATTGGACAATGCAAGAAACTGGGGATGAAGAGCTAGCAAAATCAAATGCAGCTTGGTCTACTGCTGGTTATTTAAGTATTGTAGCAGCTACTGAAGGTTTTGGAGCATTGCAATTATTTAATAGAGTTGTTCCTAATGTTTTAAAACAAAGTGCAAAAGATAAAGCATTTAGAAGTATTTATAAAAATAACATAACTAATCCAGAAAGAATAGCTCAATTAAAAAATTTAAAATACACTAATACTGGACAAGGAATAGGATATGCTTATGAATCTTTAAAATTGCCAGTATCTAATGCCTTAGAAGAATATGTGCAAATTTCTGGTAATGTTTTAATGGAGTCTGGTTATAAAGGTGAAAGTCAAAATATAGTTGATATATTAGCTGGAAATCATCCATTAGTTGACCCTTCTGAAGTGCATGAAAGTGTTGTTGGTGGAGCTTTATTTGGTTCTGCTTTTGAAGTTATTGGCCAAGTTGGTAATAGAGTTAAATGGAATGATTGGACAAATCAAGCAAATACTATATTAAATGAAGAATATGGAATAGAAACTGGTATACCCAATGCAGATGTTAGTCAAAAAGCATTAACTGAGTTTCCTATTGTTATAGGAAATGTTGAACCTACTCAAGAAAATTATTTTAAAGAACTTTTAAATCCTCAAAGAGATGTAAAAGTTATTGTTGATAGACAAATAAATACTAAATCTCCATTTACTAAATTAATAAACAAACAAGATAATTATAATAAATCTGCTGTAACTGAAAAATTAATAGAATCTATATTAGCAATTGGTCAAAATGGATGGGATAATGTAGACCTTTCTGTAAAATCAGAAGTAAATCAAATGATACTAGGAAGTGTGTTAAATATAAATTCAGATATTTTAAATATAATTTCTAATAAAAATAATATTGCTCAAGATATATTAGATAAAAAAATATCTATTAATTATATAACAAATAAAGAAAGTTTTTATGATAAAACAAAAAGAAAAATAAAAATAAACGATGAAGGGTACACTAAAAGCATTATTAAAATGTATGAATCTGATATTGAAAAAGGTTCTTCTGATGCTGCTGTAAGAAATTACTTATCTAGAGAACGTGGTATTGATATAGATAAAACAGTAAAAAAATCTGTTCAAAAACAAGTTAGAAAAGGTGCTACTTCAACTATACAAAAACAAGCTGAAGCCGCTGCGGAAAAACAAGTACAAGAACAAATAGAGAGAGAAGCATTAAATCAATTAAGAAAAAGTAAAGGTGCTACAGAAATTAAAGACGACTCTGAAGAATCTTCTCAACAACAAGAAAATGTTATAGGTAAAGAAGCAATAGTTTTAGAAGGAAAGTTTAAAAATAAAAGCGGTAAGATTGTATCTTATTCTCCAAAACAACAACTTGTAAAAATAGAATTAGATGATGGTACTAAAATTCCTGCTATTAAAGTATCTCAAGTTGCTCTTACTAAATCTCCCGATAAACAAGTAGAAGAAATTATTCCTATAAAAGGTGAAACAGATTTTTTAGATAAGTCTATAGTTTCTTTAGCTATGGAAAGAGGAGAAAAAGATATTCCTCAAGGCATTATAAATAAATATCCAGATTTAGCTAAAAAATATGGGTATAAAGTGACTAAGAAAAAGAAACCTTCTAAAGTTTTAAAACCAACTCCTTCTACTGTTAAAAAACCTGTAGATAACAAAGTTAAATTAGAAAACAGATATTCATCTTTACTTTCTCAAAGAAAACGTATTGTTAAAAATAAAGGTAATACAAAACCAATTGATAGGGCAATAGCAAAATTAAAAAAAGAAATAGGCGATGATAGGAAAGTTGAAGATGTATTTGTAGAAGATAAATTAAATACCGATGATGATAGAAATGAAACTATAGAACAAAAAAGATTAGAAGAAAAAGCTCTTGCAGGTGATGTTGATGCTAATGAACGCTTAGCAGAAATAGAAAAAATAGAACAAGGAAGATTGGAAGAATCTCGTATTTGGGAAGAAAAAGTTAATCCTATTATAAAAGCTGAGATGAAAATAAAAGAACTTAGCGAAATGGAAGGAGTAACAATAGATAGAGATTTACCTAATGTTGGATATGAAAATAGAATTGGTAATATTGAAGTTATTGAAGAATTAAGAAAAAAGGGAATTGGTACTAAAATAGTAAATGCTTTTAAAGATTTATTTAAAGCAAAAAATAAATCAGTAATTGAAATTATAGCAAGACCCGGTTCTGAAGATTTTTGGGTAAAACAAGGTTTTGAAAAGTATGGTCAATCTTCTCAATTAACTGAAGATAAAAATGGCAATATGGTTAAACCTGATAAAATGAGGTTCTGGTTAAAAGATAAACCTTTAAAACAAGAATCAATTGATATAGATGAAGATATACAAGAAGATTCAGCAAAATTATCTGAATCAATTCAAAATTTTTCATCTCCTTTAAAATTAAATGATTATTTTGAGGCTTCTTATAAAAAAATTAAAGATAAATATGGGATAGATGTAAGTGATTTTGTTGTTGCAATGCATAAATCATTAAAAGTTATTGAAAATAAAGACCAAAGAAATTTAATAAAAAATTTATTAGCTGAATGGGCTGTAAGTATTGACCCAGAAATTTCTAGTAAAATGAGAAACAATAACGATTCTTTAAAAATTGTTGAATTAATGGGTTTTAGTGGCAAGAAAAAGAAACGTATACAATCTCAAATATCTGATTTAAATGTAATAAATAATATAGTAAATGCTCTTGATAAAAGTGGGGCAGAAGATAGTCATGATATTAGTCGTGAAGGTCTGTCTATATCAGATGTAAGTGATGTTGAAGAAATATCAAATAATATGACATTTGAAGCTTATGATTTTCTTGGAGATAGATTTTTTAAATTTTTAGAAACAACTTCTGCTAAAGGATTTTTAAATCCAAAACAAACAGCTGAATTAATGGAAGAAGTTTCTGTAAACGATTATGATGGATTTGTTAAATTTGTTAAAAAGAAATATAAATTTACTCCAGAAACAATATTTGATAGCAACATGTTAAAGAATTTTTGGATAAGAAATCAACCTGCTAATAGACAAGATGCTTCAGATAGGCCTTCTTTGTGGTGGGCAAACATGACAAATGATGGAAGAGTCTTAGATAATAAAAATGATAAAAGATTTATTCCTAAAATAGGTAATCATCCAAAATACGGAAAAGATATTAGAAATAATCAAGACTTACCTAAAACAGTTAATGTATCATTTTTTGATTATGATAATAAAACATATGATTGGAATTTTGGGAATCTTCAATATTCTAGATTATATTTAAAAGATGTCGTAGATGTATTTAAAGGAGAAGATAAAGGAGGATTTTATTCTAAACAATCATTTATAGATTTAACAGGTTCTATGGTTAGAGGATGGGATTCTAAATTAGCACAATTTGCTGAACAAGATGGATTAGCAAGAACTATAATAAGTGTAAAGTCTGGAGGCAATAGCCCTTCTTTTATAATAGTAAAAGCAAGTAAAGAAATAATGGATATTGCATCTGACGAACAAGGTGTAATTGATTATTTTGATTATGAAGTAAGCATTAATAATATGACAGAAGAAATGAAACAAGAGTTTTTAGATTCTATTTCTAATGAAGCAAAAAATTCAAAATTAAATAATTTTGTAGAATCTCAACATATACTTATGCACGAAGTTATGAAAAGAGCTCGAGGTAGAGATTATTTAATGAGGACCTCAAGTGCATCTCATCATAGTAGAAGATTAGCAATTGATGATGGAGATGGTATTATAGCAATAGGGACTGGTGATTATACTGTAAAAATAATTGACCAATCAAAAACATTTGTTTCTAAAGGATTGCCTGATAGTAAAGGTGCTACAAAAAAAATACCAATGTCTTCTTATGTTGGAGGATTACCAGACAAGTATCATGGAGATGGTTCATTGTGGGTAGAGAGCGAATTTTTAGATACAACTGCAGAAGTTATAGGAAGAGTTCCTTCTTCTGATAATTCATCTAAATTGAGAGAAATAAAAACAAGAATTAGGTTTATAAGCAAAGATGATGAATTTGGTAATACGCATTATAGGCAAAAAGAAAAAAAACAAGAATTAGGAAGTTCTGAAATATTAGAAGGGACGCATTATTTAGCAATGAAACATAATGAATTTGTTCCCGAAGAGGATATTTACATTACAGATGAAAATGATAATATTATTGTTTATACTTCTAATGTGAATGGGAATATAAGAATATTTGATGGTGAAGATAATCGTATTACAATGTTTGGAACATTAGATGAAGCAAAAGAACCCGATGGTGGAAGCGGTGTATTTAAATTAGATGGCAGAGTATCTACGGATATACTTACTTTACCAGAGCAATCAAGAAGAATAGTTAAAATACCAAAACAACAAGGTCATAATAGTGCTGCATTTCCATGGTCTTGGTTATCTCATTTACATAATTCTAAATTTGATAGTTTAAGAAATGCCTTAACTAATAGAATGTTAAATGTTGCAAAAGTAAATATGGATACATTGTTTTCTACTAGAAATAATCCTCAAGTAATGAGAGCTTTAATGGGTCAAATGAAATCCGATGGTCTCTCTATAATGAATGAAGTAGATAGATTACTTGAGCCTTCGCAAGGAGAAATGATTTCAGATGGGTTTTTTCATCCTCACATTATTACAGGAATGGTAGAACCTATTAAAAATAGAATGTTAAAAGAAAATTCTTATGGTGGTAGACGAAGAGGATTTGGTAGTTACCCAGCAATTAAATCAGATTTATCTAGAACAATTGTAAAAAAAGAAGATGGAGTTGTTATTAGTGCTGATGATGTAACAATGACTAGATTTTTAAAAGATTTATTAAATGTGTCTGGATTTGGGAATGAATTAATTGAAAATATTAATGAAGCATTAAGAACAAGAAAAGAATATTTAATGGTAGGTAGATGGCCTGTATATACTCCAAGCGCTGTATTTCTTGCTCGAGTTGAAAAAGTTATTCCTAGTGGTCATGGAGCTGTTGTATGGTTTCACCCAGAATCTATTGTAGGTAAAATGCAAGCAGACCATGATGGAGATACTTCTTTTTTATTAGCTCCTTATTTTGGTCAAAATTATAAAGATAGAACAATTATTACAGAAATGAATTCTAATAATATTAAAGAAGCGTTTGATGAAATGGATAGTTTTGTTCGATTGGAGTATTTTCAAAAAACAAATGAAGAATATAAATTAACTAAAAAAGCAGATACTTATATTGTAAGTGGAAAACTTGGAAAAGGAATAAATTCTCAAGGAGTTCTTATGAACTCAGTTAGTTTTTTAGAAGATATGTATTTTAAAGGATTTAAGGCAGAAATTGGAGGTCAAGTTATTGTAGCAAGAAATCCAGATGAAGAAAACATGGTAATGTCTTATGCTAAATTAAAAGATGAAATTACACAAGAGATGTTAGATTCTGCAAAAATGGGGACTTTAGTAAGTAAAGATGGGAATGATTGGGAATCTGGTGATAAATATTTAAAAACAACGCCTATTAAACAATTACATATACTATTGCAAGCAGCTGTTGATAATGCAAAAGAATTTATATTAGCTGATTGGGGGTACAATGGATATAAAACAATTATACCTAAAATGTTTGTACAAGAAAATGGTTCACCTATTGGTTCTAAGCAAATTTCTAGTATAACTTCTCTTATACGAAAAGAATTAATGAATAATCTTTCTAGGAGGGGAGTAAGTAATAAAAATAATAGGTCTCAAGATATTTCTGAAATGTTTGAAACAAGTAAAGAAATGTATGAAATGAATAATTTAAGTGGTGTTGAAAAAGGTCAAAGAATAAGAGACAAAGGAAATGCTAGAAGATTAAGATACGGACCTCAAAGCAGACTTGCTAAAAATACAATGAAAATAGAAAGTTTAACATTTAATAATAAATTAACTTCATTAGAACAATTAATTGCTGTCCCTCATAAAGCATTATTAGATTATGAAACTGCTAATCCAAATGATAAAGTTCATGAACATCCATTAGGTTATCATCCGAATAGAATTGTAAGAGCAATAATGCAAACACAAAAAGATTTGTTTACTATACAAAAGGGGACAGAACGTTGGTATCCAGAAACAAAAGAATTTGAAAAAGATAAAGAAGTAGCAAGACGATTTACTAATGAAATGACTCGTGAATTTTATAGAATTATGATGTCTGCTCAATCATATCAAGATGTTACAAAAAGTAGAATAACATCATCAGGTTATCCTTATCAAGAAAAGATAATAGAATTTATTGATAAATGGTTAACTAAAGGAGATAAGAAAAAGGGATTACCTTCTTGGGAATCTTTATCTATAGAGCAACAACAATATTCTACATTAAGATTTTTAAGGGGAGTGTTAAAGTTTTCACCTCAATTTCAAAAGAAAATTGGAGTAAAAGAAACTCAAATAATTAATTCTATTGTAAATTTAAAAGAAAAAATAAATGAAGAATTAAATTTAAAAACAGTTGAAAGATTAGAAAATAAAATAAAAACATTAGAATCTAAATTAGATAAATTACACGAACCTAATAGTTATCTTTCTTTATCAAGGTCTAGGGATATTGAAAAAATGCTACCTATGCCATTAATGAGTTCAGAAGTGTGGACTGAATTTGCTAATAGATTTGGCCCTAATTTAAGAGAAGCTTCTAGCGAAAAAATTAATTTAAAATCAGAAGGTTCAAGGTATGAAGATAGGAATACAAAATCACTTGAACAATTGTTAAAGGATTGTCCATGAGTTATTGCGATGATAAAAAATTAGTAGCTACTTTAAATCAAGAAGCAAGGGCAGAAATAGAAGCAAGATTAGAATCTGGAATTGCTGACATGCTAGAATATCCTTTTGATAAGAGTAATTTGTTAAAAAATAAATTAAAAGACATTTCTAATAAAATAGAAAAAAGAGATTTAAGACAACAAATATTAAAAGAGAAAAAAAGATATTTAGAACATTCTAAATTATTTAAACATTTATTAGATGGTAGCATTAAAGCATTATACGAAAGTAATGCATTTGTTATTCCAAATGATTTTGTAGACAATAGATTAGATTGGATTCAAGGCATTTTTCAAGAAGCGTATGGTCAATCTACATTTTCCCGTAGAGACAAAGGAGTAGAATTATCTGGTTTAAATAATTCAGAAAAATGGGATGATAGTAAAATAAGATATGTATTAAATAAAATACAAAGATGGGAATCTAGAGTAGAAAAATCAATAGACCTTACATCATATGAGGATACTATAAAAAAACCATTGCTAACAGCTGCTTCATTAGATTTAAGTGGGCAAGCAATGAAACTTGTAAAGTCTACTCAATCTTTATTAGACACTTATTTACAAAGAGGTTATCCGTGGAAAATAAGCATAACAGACCCAACAACAGGTCAAAAAAACCCAATATCATTAGAATCTATTGACAACAAAATATCTGGTATAGGAGCTAGAGGTGAAGTAGGAGGTCTTGATTCTACACAAAAAAGCATTGCAGCTTCTCAATTATCAGAAGAATTATTGCATAATGAAGTTAGAGAAATAATGCCTAAAGATATTCCTACAAATCCAAAAGATTTTGTTAAATGGAGAAATTCTTGGGGTGGTAAAAAGTTTTTTGATATGATAAAATTTGAATCTGAAAGACATGAAATAGGAGATTCTGAATCTAGATACGTTATGATACCTTTACATTCTGATAAAACAGGAATTAAATGGTTAAGAAAACAAAGAAGTTTTCAATTAAAAGAAGAAATTATTTCTGTAGACCCCGGTGAAAAAGAAAATGCATTTTTAGTTTATAGAATACCAGACAATCTTTCTGAATTTTTTAACGATATTAAAAAGAATAATTTAATAACTGAGGATATTTTAAAAACTCATTTATTGCCGACTGAATTAGAAGAAGGATTTTTTACAGCTCAAGAACATAGAGTTTATAAATACGAAACTATACCCAACACAATGATTCCAAAAAGAAAATATGCTAATTGGACAAAAGGCGTTAAGTATAAAGATACAATATATGAACCGCCAGATGGATGGATGCCAGAAATGTGGGAATCTATTGATATGCAAAGAGAATGGAATGAATTGTTTTTTCAAAAAGTTTTAAAAAATGACCATAGACAATCTATTATGGAATATGAATCATTTAAAAAACAAGTAGTATCTCAATTAACTAAACAAGGATGGAATTTAGATTCTATAGAAGAGGCAATAAATAAAGTTAATGTTATTGGTGGATTAGATTTTAATATATCAGAAGATAAAGATGGGAATTTTGTATCATCAAATTCATTTGTAAGAAAAGCATCAAAGTTTAGTTATGGTCATATAAAATTCGAAAGACCTGTTTATGAATCAATGATGGAAGAAGCAATGCACGTTGTAAGCACTTCTTATTTACCAGAAATAGAAGCTCAATTAGCAACTGATTATAATATATTAAATAGCAATGAATCTGATGTAGCTGAAAAATCTGAATCTTTAGAAAGAATATCTGAATTTGAAGATAAAAAAGAATATTATGAATCAATGATTGTAAACATGGAACAACAATTATACGGAGATAATGATTCAGAAGAAGATAAACAACGAATGGTATTAGTAAGTAGAATACTAGCAACAAAAGGAAGAACTTTATTTACAGACCATAAAAGAAGAAGAAAAGATAGGGGCATTTGGAGTGAGTATGTTGACCAAGCAACAAGAGCTAATGAATTAACAAAATTAAAAATAGAATTATTAAAAACTGTATTAGCTTTGCAAAATAATCCTTCATTAGTTAATTATTTAATAGACCAAGCAAAAGCATCAGCTGGTAATGCTGATATAGAATCTGGTTTTTTAAATCTTAATTATAGTGATAAAGTTATTGGTGAATCACTTGGTGTTCCTACTGAAGAAATTAGAGATAAAGGATTAATAATTAGAGGTTATAAAACTGGTGCTAATTTGGGTTCGTATACTTCTTTAACAAATAATACTCAAAGAATAAATAATATAATTAATTATGGATTTGAAGGCACTTGGAAAGCAATGATGGCTGTAAGGAAAGGAGATGAAAATGGATTTAGCTCTGATGAAATAAGACAACAAGTAGAAGAAACTGGAGTATTGCATCCCGGCAATGCTTTTATAGATATGTTGACTATGGGAGTTGATATGTCTGTTGGAGCTGAATACAAAGAAATGTTACTTCCCCTTGTAGACACAATGAGATTGTATAAAGCAACAAGTCTTCCAGATTTTTTAAATAATAGTAAAAATTGGGATAAACTTATATCTTCAGCTCAATCTAGAGGTGCTGTTGGTGAAAAAATACAAATAGAAGAATTAAAAAGAATTAAAACAGAATTATATAATATAATGCATGAACCTTCTAAGGATAATAAAAAAGAAAGAGATAGGCTTGCTAAAAGATTAAAAAAATTAAGATTAGGATTAACTCAATCTAATATTAATAGATTGGTAAGATGGAAATTACAATGGTTCCCTTTAGGAGTTGGTCGTGATTTATTAACTATGTCTGGAAGTGAAGAACAAATGAGGTTAGAAGCTGCTTATCAAGGAATGAAAGAAGCGTTTGACATGGGAAGGGTAAATGTAACTCCAAATAAAAAATGGAAATATACAGATTCTCAAGATGCAGTTGACATGGCTAGATTGTATGTTTATTATAATTTATTTGGTTTTACAAAAGTTATTGCTCCAAAAATGTTTAGAAGCGCTGTCGGTGGAACTGGATTACAATGGAGACAATATGATTATAATCAAATTGTTTTAGAGCATGAAATTTTTAGGTCAGCTGCTTTGTCTCCAGAATTTGCTCAAAAATATCCATCTTTAGGAGTAGCTGCTTTAGCTCCTAGAATTACTTTTCAAATTATGAAAAAAATTATTAGAGGTGGTTCACAAGCTGCTAGATTGTTTGGATTATCAAAAGAACAAGTAAAATATTGGACAAAATATATTAAAATAAATAAACAATTAGATGATAAAAATTTAGATAAAGCAACTAATTTATTTTTAACTAGAGGTTTAGCTGCAATTTTTGGAAAAATGATGTATTTAAATTTTGCTCCATATACTATTCTTAGAACTGCATCAACAATGTCAAAAAAATTATTAGGTAGAAATAAAGTTAATCAAAGATTGTTATTTGGGCTTGAAAGTCCTTTAATAAACAAAATGTTAAATATGGCATTAATGATGCAATTAGCTGTAAGATGGGGAACTAGAGGATTGGATGATGAAGATGATACTTTAGAGGATTTTTTAAGAGATATGCCATTTTCTGCTGAAAT
>Ga0209337_1001252_pt1 | contig 19509 bp, 35 predicted proteins | sample LinPmetageLP53_FD_184044 | JGI IMG/M metagenome (GOLD analysis project Ga0209337, IMG submission 184044) | Marine viral communities from the Pacific Ocean - LP-53 (SPAdes) (version 2) | ecosystem: Environmental > Aquatic > Marine > Oceanic | place: Pacific Ocean | collected 2010-02-08 | reverse complement strand
TACCTTCTTCTAGCTTTATATCCGCTTTACGCATTAAACAACCTCATTATTTTCTCTGTAGCCTTACGACCAGCTTCATCCTGGTCAAATATAACTGCAATATCATTAAATTTACTTTTTATAATAGCCACCAACTCTTTTGGCACGTTTGTATTTGCACCATTATTAAATGTGATCGCTTGTTTACCACTGCTAATCATAGAAACACAATCTTTTTCACCTTCAACCACATATAATGTTCTACTTGGGTCATATTTCTCCATCATATGCCAAAATGGAAATACAAACGTAACCGCATGACCCTTAACTTGCTTCTTCTTATGCCATTTTATATTCACAAGCTGACCATCGCCATTCAAGTAGGGAAAAATAAACCCATTATCCCAACCAACAAATAATTTCTTTACAATCTCACGATTCCAGGGTAATCCTTCCGTAAATCGCTCAAAATTCTTTAATAAATCATCACTCGCACTAAAGACTAGCGCCTGTTTGCTCTCATCGAGAACACCTGGCATCGACCATGACTTCACCTTCTTCTTAGAAACGACCATCTTAGGCAAATTAGAGGTACTTTCTCCGACCAACTCTGCAAATTTTACTATATTTCCCTTAATTTCACAGGCATGACAGTAAAAAGCACCTTCTTCGTTAAAACTAAAGCTTGGCTTCCGATCATCATGAAATGGACACAAACCTAAGAACTGACCAGAGCTAGTTTGTTTGATATTCATTACATATCTTTGAAATAAATCTATCATTAATCATTATTCCCTACATAGAAGAACCCATCTTCAATCCTTGCAAAATTTGTATTTGTAAACGGACTTGGATAAATATCATTATGTATATAGATATTAGCTGTACCATAAGAAGTCTCACATCGTTCTTTTTTAAATAAATTACCCTCAACTGCATCAAGGTTATTAAAACTATGCTCGTCAACCAGGTAAACCTCACCATGTATAGTTTTTGTTTGATCGTGTGTTTTTATTACCGTTGGAAACCAACCTGTATTAAACATCATATATCCATTAAGCTTATCTAACCCTAAAAATTCAGCATAGCCTAAGTGACCATGCAAAGCACCATCCCTTTTTAATGTTCCGTAAACGAATACTCTATGTCGTATAGTAGCCACAACTAAGCCTTAAGCTCTTCTGCTTCTATATCATTACCAATCGTTTTACCTAAATAAGTTCCTTGCAATACCCACCATCCATTTCCACTCTTTGCAAATAATGCAGCTCTATCTTTAAGATACTTCTTATTTTCTACATCCCCAGTATAAGGCCATCTCATTTTCTTATTTTTAGTCTTTTGCCAATCGTAAATATTACCCATCTTTTCTCCTTGCGTTTTTTCTTTCCCTACGTTTCTTTGACTTATACTCAGCAATTGATTTGCTCTTAAGTATCTTATTCCTCTTACGAACTTTTGCAGCTTTATTTGGCACGAAACACTCTACCGTATATTTCCATAAGAAACGTACTAATTACTATCAGACCAAAAGCCAATAAAGCCATACCTACACCTAAACAAAAAACCGACCCAGCTACTTTTACTATTATATCAATCATGTAATTTCCTTAATAAAACTCTAATTGCTCTCTCTGCCATCTGCGGCACTACACCATTCCCAAGCAACCTTAATCTGTCCACTCGGTTGGTAATTGAGTCCACCCCACTGGCAATCCCATCATCTGCTCCACCCAATTCGGATTCAGTACGCTTGGTGACTCTTGGCTCTTCCCATTCGTGCTGCTCTTCTCCTGGTCTTGCAGGCCAGCTTGCTTCGGTAGAGACATTTGATAATTCTTCGTTGATTCCCAATTCTTTATATCGCCCGTGTCCTTCCAATCCCTCGATATTGGTGTCGCCCATGTTGTCTCCTTGTAGTCTGCTGATAATTCTTTGCGCTCTGTCCATTCTTTTTCCTCTCTTGTTTTCTCTCTCTGCACCGCCATCGCCATATTAACAGATCTACCACTACCAGCCTTAGTCTTACCTTCTGCTACCGCTATCTTAACTCTAGCTCTTCTCTCTTCTAATTGCTTACCAGATATTTCCCAGGGTATTCCATCACTAACATTGGTCGCATCTGCTGTAGGCCAATTTCTCTTTACCTCTTCTCCTAAAACTTTACCACCAGTTCCAGGTTTCCTACTGCCAGGGTTTCCAGCACGAGGCGTAGGCCAATTCTCGTAGGTCTCTACCGCATCTCTTAATTTTGCACCACGAACTTGTCCAGAGGTCTTTCTTTTGCTTTTAAACCCACCCTTATTGAGAATAGTCTCAATTCTACCGCCCTCACCATCACTCGATGTTGCGGTTGGCCAAGATAAAAACTCTCTTCCGCTGGTGTGGAGCGCCAACTTCACTCGCTGAGAATACTCCCCACGATGTTCGATAACCTCTTTCTTCCAAATCTCCGAGGACATACTTGAGTACCGACTCGCCATCGGCTGTTTTGCTTGAGATAATCCCCTGGACGTTTTCGAGAACAACATAAGTTGGTCTGCACTCTGAGATTCCTTTTGCGATGTAGGGGTAAAGGTGTCGAGGATCTTCTGTGGAAGCTCTGCGACCAGCGGCACTGAACGGTTGGCAAGGAAAGCCTGCTGAGAGGAAATCCACTTTTCCATAAAATTCTTTATATGGGAAGGTTTTAAGATCCGTGTAGATAGGCGTTGGATGTAAGAAACCCTCTTCCATCTTCGCAACCAGGTTTGCGATAGCGAAGGCTTCGATCTCCACATAAGCGACTTCTCTGACATTTGGGAAAACTCTTCTGAGTCCACGCCCAATACCTTCATATCCTGTGCATAATGATAAATGGGTAAGTTCTTTGGTATAATCCACATTATAACTCCTTATGCAACTTCTCTAGTTCCATACAAGCCTTAAACACTTTCCATCCCCAGTCTAACTGCGACTTCCCCACAAAATGATGCGAGAAATTTCCACTATTCTTATCTAATTTTAAAATCATCGCTGATTCTATCTTAGCCTTTGGCTGGGTTTCTAAATACATCTTCCGATATGCTGCTAATTGACAAGTCATTTCTGGGTAAATGCCCTTACTCGTTTTAAAATCACCTAACACCAAAGATCCATTGATCCTTGCAATAAAATCAGCAGTACCACCTACCTTATATTTTTCTGATACCATCTTTAATTCAATCGCTTCGTATTTAGGCTTGGTCATCTTCTTCCATTCCAGGTATCCTAAAAAAGCATTCTCGGCTTTCTCAATTTGTTCTGCCGAATAATCTTCGGTGTCTGCTTTCACACCTTTTATATCACATTCACATAGATAATGAGCCAATGTACCAATCGCACCAGCTTCCTTCAGCACCGCATCTGGATCTTCCCCAGCCAATGCGGTTCTTCTGGCCCACGCTACCAATACATTTTTATTCCAACCAAGATTATTAAGGATAGTAGTAACACCCTTAACCCTTGTTCCATCTTTCAGCTTATAAGCTGTATGCGCTTTCGTCTTTGCCATTTTTCACCATTATAGCTAATAGTCTTTTCTTTAAACTTAAGCTATCCTTTCCTAATTGAGTTTTCTTTTTAATTAGTTTCTTATAAACCTCAACCACTTGATAATAATTATCCTGCTTCGTTACCAATTTCAACCCACCTTTCAAGTTGCTTTCGCAATGCTTCATTTACTATATCAGACACAGGCACATCTTTTACCGCATGTTTAATCTTTATTGCTTTCCACACATCCAACTCTAAGGCACATGAAAATGTCTTAGTCTCTACTTCCGTTCTTGTAAAATCTTTATTTAGCGATGGCTTTAATCTTCTAATCAATTTCTCTTCTAAGTTTCTTGCTTCCGTTAAACTATTCATCTTACGATACTTAGCAGTCTTGTGTTTTTTATCATGCCGACAAACTCTTCTGGGTACATCCGTAGAATGCCCTATATATATAAGACCTTTTCCATCGTATAAAGCATATAGTCCTACAAATGGCTTGTGTAGAGAGACTCTAAATGGTTTCCACATTACTTACCCCAGATCTTCAAACTCACCAATACGCTCATAATCCCATAATTAGATAAGTCAAGAAATGAATCCTCTAGTGGCTCACCATCTACCGCACTTGCTTTACGCATAATTAAATTCTTAGCTCTTTGTATCTTATCATGCATTCTAAACCATAGCCCATAAAGAGCTAACTGTACTTCTTCATCCGTTTCTAATCTAGTACCTACTGAAATATTTTGCGAACCATAATCATGCTGCTTATGACAGAATAACTCATACTGCTCTCGCTGTATCTCTTTAAATCTTTTGGTCATTAAAGGATATTCTTTTTCAATCTTCTTTATAACACTATCTCCCATGTATCCATCTCCATATTTTTAACAATCTTTTATTATCACTAACTCTTAGTAACCAATCAATATTTTCTGCTTCTTTTTGACTTCTATCATCCTTAAGGTATCGATATAGATATATGAAATACCACTTCATTTATCCAAGCCCCATTTAACACGATAGTATTCTATTAAATTCTTCCAGGGTCTTGTATAGGCCATGCTTAATTTACGTTTCATTATATTGTAATTTGCTCCCATAATCTCATGTTCTTTCTTATAAAAATTAGAAATTAAGCCATTAATTATTGGGCTATTTCTATGTTCGCGACATATACTAACACCATATAGTGTATCAGCAGCATACTTTCTACAAAATTGACATTTTAACATATATTATACCTCATGTGGTTCACTAATCATTTCCTCACCGCACTCTTCACAATACCAATATGTAGTATATTGATGCTCTTCCGCCCCATAATAGGTTTCACCCTGGACTATATCGGATATATTATGTTCACAAATTTCTGCGCTGTGCGACAGCTTTGAGGATGAGTGGAGCTTCATAATAGAAATCACACCATCACACAACGCATAGTAAATATAGGCGAGAAGACCCAATACAAAGCGCCAACCAAGTATTATCGTCTTTTCCGTCTCGCCTTTTTTGCTTTGAGAGGACATACCTTAAGCTCTCTCACAAAATTTGGATGTTTTGCAAATCCACATCTTAGTTTTTCCTGTTTATCATAACCAGCAAAAGCACATTCTCGCCCCTCTACGAGAGGACACCTTTCAAACACCTTACCCAATCGTCAAATGTCATTGAAACAAAAGTAATTCCTCTATCTTCTCTATACATCACCACATCACAATTACCCAGATTCAACCATTTAGGTATAGCTTTTCTACGTTTAGCTTGTATCTTGATTCCATCTGCTAGAATGTCAACATCTGGCGCTTCTCCCATTGACCTACCATCCGATCCCCACGCTCTTTTGACCTTTTCAAAGCCAGACTCTTCAAGCTTTCTTACTAACTCATTCTCGTAGCCTGTACCTTTTGCTTTACTTTTCATTAAAAGGGTAGCTTATCGTCATCATTTTCAAAACTAACATTGTCTGAACTATCAATTATTTTCTCAAACGTAACAGAATCATTGTTATTTTTTTCTACCCATTGAACTTGCTCTAAGTAACAACTAATAGATTGACTTCCATTCATATCCCATACTTTTGGCTTAATTACTACATTTATCCTATCACCACCAAAAGGACAATCACTGGTTACTTGACCATTTTCATCATAGATCTTTGGAAAACGCTCAATGCCCTCACCGCTATGTATTTTGTTCTTAAAACTCGCAAGTTTAACGCCATCATCTTCTTTTAAACCATTGATTTTCTTAACACCAGTTTGTGCAACCAGTTCTTTTTGCAACTTAGCTAACTCTTTATTAACCTCTACTGTAACGCTATGACCAGAATTATACTCAAGATCTGGTTTAAGCAAATGTGACCACTTAACGGTAAGATTCTTAACGATCATCTTATCCATTCTCACAGGACTTTTCATTTTTCCTGTATCTTTATTTACTGCCATAATAGACTCCTATTGTTTATTAAAACTGCTACTAACATCAAGATAAGAATTATCTCAATAAAATAATGTTTGATATACCACCAGATATGATTCATTTAATTACCTCATATTGTATATTTAATGTGTCTAGCTTTCGGCACACCTCAACAATAAGGTGCTGTCGATGTAATTCAGATTGACTTGTAATGTCGAAGGCTAGATTAAAAGAAGGGTCGTTAGGTGTTGTCGCACGAAAGGAAGCGCCTAACGACCCTATGTAGGAAAGGAAATCTGTTTTACTTAATTTATCGTTTGATAGTATTCTGACTTGGCTCATGGTATGTGGATCATGTTAAAGTCTACTTAAATAGAGGTTTTTCAAATAAAGACCTCATCATAAGTGACATCTATGTTAAAAGTCTGTAACGTATGTAAAATTTTATTTGCTTGATAATCCTGTAACCTTCTTTTTCCATTAACAATCTGGTGAAGCAGCGTATGATTTATCTTAGATTGCTTTGCTAACCAGAATAGGTTTCTTTGGACATTCGGCCGATCTAAAACCTCTTTTATCTTCTTTTGAGGTGCTATTGGCGTATCAATTTTTGGTCTACCCATGTAAAATATTTCCTTATTTGGTAACAAATATTAAAACAAATATAATTTATGTGCAAAGAGTATTTACAATTAAGATAGTAGTTGTATAAATGTAATATCTGTTATAACTTTTAGTCGTATAACTAATGAGGATTAGTGAAGATGGCTAAAATTACACAAATAAATGATGATAAATATCTTATAAAGTATATTCCAGAAGGATATAGACAATTATATAAGAACCCTTACCGATCTATTACTATTAATGGTAAGGAAAAAGCTTATACTATATATAAGGATGCAGGGTTAATTGAAGAACGTGACCGTATAAGTCTTAGGCTTAATGGTAAGATTAGTTCCGTTAATATTATAATTCCAGAGTTGACTATTGGTGTTATATTTAAAGCATTTAGGGTTAATGCGATACCTTATAAGCAATATGCGGTTAAAACTATTAAACGCTATGAGGCGTTAATGAGTAAATTAGAAAATGACTTAGGAATAGACTTTCCATTCTGTAAAATTAATTATCCTTTTTACTTTGAACGCTATGGAAATCCTAATAAGAAAAACTCTGGTCTATCAGACTTACGATGCTTAAACCATATCGGTAATTGGACTAGGGAACAGATTTCTGAGGGCAATATTAGGGGTACAATCAACGCAAAACCAATAAAGCTACCAAAGGCTACCAAGAGCAAAAAGAACGCTTTAAAGCCTTATCAGTTAGATATGATATTTGAGCATTCTGAGATATGTCCTATCACAAAAGCTATCATTGAACTTTATATTTTAACTGGATGTCGTATTAGCGAGTTATGTAGACCAGACTTTACTTGGAATCAAATCGATATGGAAGGTGAAGTCGCTTATATTAAGAACAAAGGGCATAAAAAAGAATTTGATACTCCGCTAGAGATTCCTTTTTTAAAAGACCATCACCAGCGATTGATTAAAATCATTAATGATTACTTTAAAACTATACACGATGAAGCACACATCTATCCGATTCCTATAAGTTCAAAGAATGTTTACGATAGAATCGTAGTTGCAAGTGATACTGTTGGTTTTAAGTTCACACCGCATGACTTTAGAGATACTTCCGCTACAATTCTATTAAGAGAATCTGGAAATATCTATGCAGTAAAAGAGCATTTAGGTCATGCAAATGTAAAAGATACAGAAGATGCTTATGCTGATTGGATTATGGATGATAAGAGAAAATCATCAAACTCTATTGTTAAAGGATTGAATCGATTAACTTAATTGCTCTATAAGATTTAAAGTCGTATCATATATACCATTAGCGATTTCTTTAAATTGTAAAGATTTAGCGCTCATCCTTACATAATAATAATCACTTCCATCATAATATAAAAATTTGTAATGAGAGCCACTTAAGGCTGTTTTCATCGATTCTAACGAAGCTTTATAAGTTAAATTAACATGAGTAAGATTAAAAGACCATGTTCTTTTTTCTCCATGAGATTGATTAGTAAATTTATAACCCTCATAAGTAAAATGACTTTTATTTCCATGTTTAAGTGTTTCAGCTCCAGTTAAGTTAATATTAGTCAAACTAAGCTTAGTACCTAAGATAACTTCTGTTAATGTGTTGTTAGCACCAGAACTTGCTCTCATATAAATATAACGTGTTGCTGGTGAAGAGCTACTAACTGTTAAGCCAGTTCTAACCGCCCAACCAGCAGGGATTGATGTAATGCTAGAGCCAGTAATTCCTGTAGCAAAGGCATTGGTTGTAGCGCTATCATTAGCATACCAATCAAGATCGGCTGTAATTGCAGCGGTTGTATGAACTGCAAGCGTATCTATCGTATTATTTGTGTCTGTAAGGTCAAACCTTACTGCATCATATTGAGCTGGAATACCAGCAGCATTACTAATTGAAACATCAGTAAGTCTAGTCTCATTAGTAGCAGAAGTTGCATCGGTAGCAAAGTTGTTTGTATCACCAGTTTGATCACCGCCCTCTGGATCTGCTGAGTAAAGATTTGCATTTGGATATATAAAATACTTAGCCATTATAAAGCCTCTATTAATTTTATATTTGCATTATAAACACCAAAGGCTACCTCTTTAAAAGACAACGAGCCTTCATCCATATAAACATAGTGATATGCAGATCCATCATAATACAAAAAATTATAATAAGAACCATCCATAGTCCTTTTAAAGTTTTGCAAAGTTGTTTTATAGCTAGAACTAATATGATTTAAAGTGAGATTCCAGAATCGTTGCGCCCCATGCTGTTTTATAGAAAACTCATGGCCACCTCTAGTCTTAATTATATCGTTACCGTAATTAATACCTTCCGTTCCACCCAGGATAATATTAGTTAAATCTAATTGATTACCTATAATAATTTCAGTCACTACACTTAAAGCACCTTCATCAGCTATCGCATACCAATATCTTTCAGTATCCGCAGCTGTAACGTCAATTTTAGTATTCCAACCTTTAGTTACTGCTGTGTTGTCATATATAATAGTTCCAAGAGCTTCATCAGTCTCAGTTGATGTTGTAATACGAAATCCAGAACTATTGGCAGCAGTACAATGAAAAGCTACAGCCGTTATAGTATTTGTAGCAGCGCCACCTTTATCAAATCTTACCGCATCCCATTGAGCCTGATAAGTTGCCGCACTTGTAATGCTATTATCAGTTAACCGAGTATGGTTTGTAACGCTTGTGTTTGCTGTAAAGTCATTAGCATTAGAACTGTTTACCTCTCCACTTGTAGCGCCATATGCGGTTGTTTGTCCGCTTAATGGATATATAAAGTATTTAGCCATTATGAAACCTGGGTTAAATCCATTTTAATTATTGATTCCGACTTAGCTATTTTAGTAATCATAAAGTTTTGGTCATCAAATGCTGTGCCATATAAAGTTATTTCTGTAGGCACATTTGATATGCTAACTATATCACCAATTTCTGATTTTAAGTAGACTGGGTTAAATGCTGTTAAACTTACTACGTTTTTACGAGTCTGGTGATTGTCTTTATATAAGTTATGAATAAGTGTAGCGACAGCTTTTGCATTAGCATCGCTTCCAGAATCAACTAGGTATCGCATCTTATTGCAATCAACAACTAAATCTAAAGAATTATCTCTATTATAAGTTGAATTGTTAGGAGAACTTGTCTCTATATTTAGACGATTAACTCTAGGCCCATAATCATAATCATACTCTATTCTAATTTTAGTTTTGACATTTCCTACGTCAGTTTTTCTAATTTTACCAATCTCGCAATCGTTAAAATCAATAGAATAAGTTGGATCTAGTGAATCTGGATCATAAGCTGAAGTAAGTTTTTTATCAACTAAGGTCGCTTTGCCTTCACCATTAATAAAAAAGTAGTAACAAAATTGTCTGCATATATCATCTATTAGATCAAAAGCTTTAATTCTATCTAGTTGACTAAATGCTATTCTATAAGAACTTGTTGCTGCTGCAATCGTATCAAAAGAAATCATATTAATATTCGCATCTGCTAATCCTAGCTCAGTTCTAAGTATAGATTCAATTACATACACAGGATGCTCAATTAAATCATTAGCATTAAAACTATTACCTGGTGAACCCCTTGATCCGTCAACCCAACTACCATACTTTCTACCTTTAGCAGAAACATAGATTACTTGTAAATCTTTAGGAAAATTAAAAGTTTTTTCTACAGTAACATAATCAAATTCTCGTGGCTTTTGATTAAAAACAGATTCCATAGGATTAGTCCATTGTAATTCTTCTACAAATCCTATATGAGATGTGCCTTCATTTGGCGTGTACTCTACTTGAATAAAAGCTGAATCAACTGTAACTGTACCAGCACCACCATCACGAGTAGCTACTAATGTTAATTCAGAAGAAAAATCCCAAGATGTTTTTTGTGGTGTAGAATAAGCCATAACATGATTAGTTCCAGAAGGGCCACCAGTCAAAAGAACTCTGTTACCAGTAGCGTTTTGACCTACATTAGTTGTAGCAGCACTTCCATCTATTTCAAGCTGAATTTCTACTGCTGTACCTGTAACATTTCCGCCTACAAAGCCTTTAACTCCATTTGTTGCAATTACGCCTAAGTTAGATACTTGAGGTACGCCAAATAGGAATAAATCATTAGCACCTTGACTAGCTGTGGTTGCAGCTAGTGTTGTCGGTAAAAATTTATCTCTAGTATAATTAGAGTTTGTACCACTATCTGGAGTAAGATCTAATAATGCATAAGCTGTTTCTGAACTAAATTGTATTTCAGCATCGGCAGCTGTAACAGTTACACTACCACTTGGTAATGCGCTGTAAATCTCACTGTTATATAAATAGGTTGTGCTGTCGTTCATTGTGTGCATAGCCTCTGTATCACAAACAGCAGTAGCTTTATTACCATTAGTATTAAATTCATTTATTACAACCGCTGGCACTTTTGATCTTGTGGCCCAACGCTCAGTCTCTTCACTTACTGTACCAGAATCATAAGCAGCTGTATGAGAATGATCACCATAAAGGATTGGAATGGGTTTATTAAAATTTTGCTCTGGAGCATAATGAAAATCATTAGTATAGTCATCAGCTTTTATAATCGTTCTTGGCAGAGCTGTATTAATTGATGCTCTAAAATCAGTAAGATTTACCGTTATATATTTACTGTCATAATTAAAATCTGAAGCAATAGAGCCATAGCAAATAATCTCTTTAGTTAAAAGACCAGATAGCTCATTAGTAATAACATATATCTCAAACTTGCGATTATCATAACTGTTTGTACCTACTAAGTCTGAAAATCTTTTATTATTATCAAATGCTTTATCGTTAATAATGCGAAGGTTTATACTGTTCTGTAAAGCTTTAAACCCAAAGAATTGTAAGTCATAAGAGATGTCACCCATCGAGGATACCACCCCTTTATAAAAGTCACTTCCATCAGTAAAATCAGAACTAGCTACACCAGTAAAATTTGACTCATCACCATAATATAGACGAATAAGAAAAAGAGATCTAGTAGACCTACTGTTTAATTGATTAGTTAAACTAGTATTAAGATCTAACAAGACCTACGCCTTCTCGATTCATCGCTGGAATTAGCTCATTACGAACAAAATCTTCTTGGACAATTCCACCATGAATATTAATACTTACATTTTGTGTAGGTTGACCAGTTTCATTCATTTGCCTTAATTGATCTAATCCAATAGCATTAACAGAGTCTCTCTTTATTATAAATTCACCAGCTTGTGCTAATATTGGTACGTTGTCTCCACCCATTACAGATCCACCTCTAGCAAATCTTTGAACACCTTTATCTGTGACTTTACCGCCCTTATGTCCTATTGCTCCTAGTAAATGAAATCCTAACTTAGCAGGAGCTAATGGGCCTGCACTAAACATGCTCAATATTGCAAATGAAACTGCTTGAGCTGCTAGTTCTACTGCAATAGCCTGTAGCGCATTAACTACTGCCTTACCCATATTCTGACCTTCTAAAGTAGCTTGAGCTATATTATCACTAAATTGCTTAAAAGCTTTTGCTGAAGCTAAAATCTTTGATGGGTCTGGTGGTTCTACTTGCACAGGTGGTGCGGTAGCGCTTAATTCAGCTATAGTCTCAGCAAGTTGTTTATACATATTATCTTGCTGTGTAAGGATTGCTACTAATGAAGCAATAGCTACAAATTGATCTTTTGTTTTTTGAGTAGAATCAGACGTTGCTTTATTACTTATCCCTACAGACTCAGCCATACCTAAAGCATCAATCTTAACAAGATTCATTTGTTGCTTTAAAATATTTATAAGACCTGCTGCTTTTTCAGATGTAATACTTATATTCCTTATATCACCTTCAAAATTTCTAAAACCTGCAACTTTTTTTATTTTTTGGTCAAATGTACCAAACAAGGAAAAGGTCTTTTTTAACCCTGGGTTTTTTTCAAGTATCTTAGCAATACTTTTATTCATATCTTCTATATTACTAGCAGTCTTTTCTTTAAATACAAGTATTTCTAAATTTGACAATGCTTTTGATTCTACGCCTATAGCTTTTAGATTTCTAAGCATCGCTTCTGCTTCACTCTCTGTAAAGCTTTTAACGAAATCACCAACTTTTTCTGTTAATGATCCAACCTCTATTACTGCATCTCTTAATGAAGGTAAAAATATAGTACCAATATCTGCTGACAGCCGAGTAACTCCATCTTTCATATTAGACATCGCACCTTCAAATGTTCTTGACATCCGATCAGTACTACCAGCAATCCCAACAGTTGGATCTTTTATTGAATTTATTAAGGCTTTTCTGAATTCTGGTAAGGTAGTGGTAGATAGATCAGTTAAACCTTGAGAGGTTTTTATTAAATTTAATATACCACGCTCTCGTAAAATATCAGCAGCGCCAGCGCCACCAGCGAAAGCACGACCTAAAGAATTAGCAGCTTCCGTAGCAGTTGTACCCATAAATGCTGCAAGGTCTGTAACTGGCTTTATAAGGCTATTTGCATCAGCACCAAAGGCTTTTAACTGCGCACCAGCGTTAACTACATCTTCTAAGCTAAAAGGTGTAGTTGCTGCAACTGCATTAAAAGTGTCAAAAGCTTGATTTGCTTTTACTACCGATCCAGTTAAACCTACTAATCGTGTTCTTACTTGTTCAAATTTTGAAGCATTACGAACAAAAGTGCTGACACCTTTAGCTGCTGCTCCAATAGCAAAGGTAAATAGAAGTATATTATTTCTTAAAGAGCCAATACTTCTTCTTAACCCAGAAGTTGAACCTCTTAATCGTTTATTGGTATTATCAAAGCCTTTTGCTGCGCTATCAGCTTTCTTAAATTGACCCTCTAGGTTCGTAAACCCTTTTGCTCTGACTTCAATTACAAATTTATTTGCCATTATTTATTTCCCCTGATCGTTTCTCACAAGCACTAAGCTCTTCACTAATAAGACGAAAGATGTCAATGGTCTTAGCATCGGCTTCATGTAAGGTTTTTGCGAGAGGTAAATTAAATTTAGTGGATACAAAGTAATCGTCTATATATCCTTCTATCTCCCTATCCATAAAGAACTTAGGGTTACAAAAGAAATTGAGATTATAATATAAGTTCTGACCTAAAGAGAATTTATTATGCTTATCTTCTTCGATAATACGCTGACACTCATCCCATACCTCATCTTCAGTAAAGGTAATTACTTTAGATAAAGTTGGACTTTGTGCTTCGTAAGACTTGAATTTAACTGGGTAAAGACTGTTCCCCCAGCCGAAGAAGTTACACCAGGTGGCTACCCTGACTTTGATTTGGTCTTTTTTTTAGTAAGACCTTTATATTCTAAATAGACTTCATTAAGCACTTCATCTATCTGTGCATCATCTAGGTCTTTTAGGGTTTCTTCTGGATCTTGAAAGGCTTTAGTCATACACCAGTTTAGAAGATCAAAGTAAGCATCTCGTTCTATTTCGTCATCCCAAAACACTTTCATTTCCAATCGATGTAATTCTCTACGTTCACCAAAGGTGATAGGGCGAATTTCAAATTCACCATGTGGGGTTTTTATCATAATTCTTTATTAAGTTGTAATAGCAATCAAGGGATTTGCGCCAGATGCACCAAACTTAACCGATACATCATACATCATTGCATTCGCTTCATTATAAGCAACGCTTGTTATCCTTCCGTAGCTTCCAATAAAGCCAAAGCCTGTAGCATCAGCGATAGTGGCATCGTTAGCTAGATTACAAATAGCATCTGCACCAGTTTTCATAGCGGTCGGAAACTCTGCTGTTTGATTATCATATTTTACTGTAGCATCTAATGTAGCTGATAACTCAGGAATTGCTCGAACAATACTTTCAGGATTACCATTAGCATCATGCTGTCCAATATATTCAGATGGATTCTCTAAATTCAATGAGAAGCTTTGAATAACACAATTTGTAGCACCAGCAATTGTTTTCTGTGCTGTGCCTGCTAAAGTAGCTAGTGAATAAAAACTTGTTCCGTATGCGGCAGGTGAGGATGGCGCAGCCTGTGTAAAGCTAGTAATGTATCCTGTTTTAGCTGTAGCTGTAAATTTTAATCTACCAGACTCATTTGACATATCACCAGAGATTGCTAAACTTGTTATTGTACAACCAGGAAATATAATAGACCTATTTCCACCAGAAGTAGCTGGTGCAATAACTGCTATGGTAATTGTTTTTTCAATCGCAGAAGCTGCTCCAGTCGTAAGGTTTGGTGGCGTATAAGTAGAAGGAACGGTCACTACATCAGTTGATTGAGCAATCCCTGTGCAATTTTGAAGTAGCAAAGGGGCAATAGTCTCATCAAATATACCAGAGAATGTTATTTCTTTAGATACACCCTTTTCATCTGTTAAGGCATCAGCTACATCAAACACTCGACCATCTGAACCACTCCTAACATCTAAGACTTGGGTTAAATTAAAATTAGGCATCTCAACGCTGTCTACATTGACAAGGTTCATCGATGCTGTATTGCTTTGAACACCAATAGTGGAATCAATTTTTATTGCTAACTGAAACTCTTTTGGTGAAAATGCTGCTCCGTCTAAAGACATTACTTAGACTCCTTTTTTCTCAAATTTACTTGTTCTAAAAAATCTTTTGCTGCTTCTGGTACTTCATCAAGCTCTACCGCTTCTCCTCGATTTAAAGCTTCCCAATCGTTTTTCTTTAAACCTTTATAACTATCGAACTGATCTATAAATTTATTTGACTTATATTTTGCCATCATTAATACCTTAATCGTTTACGCATAGACCTCTTCCACTAAACATTTAAACTCTACAGTCGCAGTTAAGTAAGAAGGGTGTTCACTTTCTAAATCATAGTTTACAGAATCCAATCTTGCGTTATGCCACTCATAAGAATTAGCTGCTGGGAACACTGTAAACGCCAGTCCATCTGAGGCAATAAAGAACCGATCTAAACTCGTGATCATTATTGGTCTTTTAATTAACCTTAATTCATCGCCATCACTGGTAATAAAATTCTCACCAGCAGAAGTGATAAAATTAGAAAACTCATCAATGCTTGCCACATTTGTTCTTAATACTTCCTTTAGTCGCTCTATAATGTCAATGCGTGTATCTAAACTGCGTTTTTTGGTGTACCTACCACGTTCTTTTTCATTATAGGTTAAAAGTATCGAGTATTCTCTAATCGCTCCATCTGAGCGCAATTCTACAATTTCATCTCTTTGAGGTGTAAGCTGAAAAAATGAGTTACCACGATAGACCTTATCATAACGAATAGGTACATTTCTAAATTCTTGAGCTACAATTAGTCTTAAATTATCTAATACATTTTCATTATAGGTTTTATTATAAGTGATCATATTAACACATTACAATTAAACATGATGTCTGCTACTTGATAATCCATCTCTTCATCTTCTAGTTCTGGCTCATAATTCACAAAACTTATTACTGCATCATTCCATTTATAGCTTGATGAAGGACTGTAGTTTGAATTATTACCGATCAAACGCTTTACTCTATCTGCGTAGTTCATTAATTGCTCAAGATTATTACGTCTGCTAAATACACCAGGTGTCCTTCGATACAATCGCAGTAATATACCATAGACTCTAATTTGATCTTCGGTGGTGGGTTGGTCTAATTGATCTTGCACAGGGATAAATCTTAGGAAGAAGTTTCCTCTGTTTTGAAAATCTTTATCGTAATATACTGGAAGTTTATTGAACTCGCCCTTGATTAAGGACTCTAATGGCTCTATTACATTAACTCGAAGGACTGAAGTGTATTGTGTAGCCACAAAACTCTATTTACGTTTAGTAACGCGGACTTTCTTCTTTTTCTTCTTTTTCTTTGTGGTTGCGTAACCGTAACCTTTACCTTTTGGCATTTTTATCTCCTACTTATCTGCTCTGATTTAACTGAACCATACTCCTCTGGTTGCCCTACTACAATAATACCCCATTGGTCATTAGTAGTATAGACACCCTCTCCAAATCTTATATACATTCCGTAAGCCAACCCTTGATAATCACCATTGATCTCTTCAGATTGCACAACCTCATCTATGGCAAGTCCAGTGTCATTCTTAACAAATACTGAATATTTTACGGATGTATTCGCTGTACCAGAAGTAAATGTACCCCCAGCAGTAATTTTTACACGCACATCATCGTAATCTACAGAAGGTAAAGTTGTCATTTTAGTATCCAGGATACCGCCTGTAGTATTTGCATTTAAACTTATAGGTCTGAGTAACCCCTCATTCTTTGCATAAGTTGCTTCGTGCCAAAGCGCATAATCGCCTCTTTTTAATAAGTCTAGCATACCATCACCATCAGGTGAGATATAGCGCTCTTCGATGTCTTTAGACCTTTCTGGGTCTACTGCTCGCATTAAATCTGCACAGGCTAACCCTGCATTGGCATTGATCAGTACAAAATCATAGTCACGACTAGATGCACCTTGATCTTCTGCTTTAGTACGTTTAAATATTGGTCGATTAATATAAGAGCGAATGCGGTCTGCTTGTTCATTAACCACTCGCTGTTTAATTGTGGCCCAGTCCTCTGCTGCTTCATAGACTAAATTATCTGGGTCTACAGAACTATAAACATATAAAGCATCAGCAGCAGAATCAAAATACGCATCATCTGAAGAATCTACAGCTCCTAATGAAGTTTGCATATTCATCTCTTTACCATCAATATAACTTTGCGATACATAACCGCTGTTAAAAGCCACATATACATTCGATGCGTGACTTTGAAAGTTCTGAATTAAACGCTTACGGTCATAGTTATCGATATTAGGCTCTACGCCCATTAGATCGGTTGTAATATTACAAAATGATTCTAAATATGTTGCCATTATGCCATTCCACTTTGTGTGTCATCAAAATATTCCATGCTATTAACCTCTTCAAATGAACAGACTATATCTGGTATATGTAAACCTTCAATCATTGTCATTAGATTTGCAATCTTTTTTACACCATTTATCGATACATCGTTATCCATCTCTCTAGCAATACTTTTTGTTAATAATTTTATTGCTCTCATTTCATCCATCATAGCCTGCATCTGTTCGGATAATGTCATTACTTAAACCCTTTTCGACTACTTTTCATAAATTTCAAAATGCACAAGGTCTTGGAATGTCTGGTCTGAAACTACTGTCTCGTCCATATCCCAATCGCCCCCATATCTTAAAGTAACACCTAATCGATCAGCCTCTTGCATTACCCTACCAGCCATATAAATAAACTGATAAGTATCTTTCCAATCTGGAACTGGATAAGGTGCAACATCAACTGCTTTACCTTCTAGGTGTTTACTTTTCATTGTTTTTGAAGCACCTTTAGCCACAAGTTCTTTTTGGCGCTCTTCACTACGCTTACCTTCTAAGATAGTAAGATCATAGTATTTTACTACTTCATTAAGAACGCTAATTAGCCTTGCATCTACACCCTTAAGCCTTCTTTTTGAACGAGTACCAAATCTAGGCATTAAAAGTTCTCTTCAATAAAAGGCTTTACTACCATTTCCCAAGCTTCATCATCTTTTTCTGACCTAGAAGCTCCAACCGCCCAATCGCCTACCATAATAAGCAATTTTTTCATACCATGTTTTTTGACTAAGCGCCCAATTACTCTTTTAAGCATATTATTTCCCTGCTACTTTATATATCGCTTTCTTAACAGAAGTCCAAATTAAGTCATCCCAGGTGGAAGGGCTTAAAGCAACTCCTTTATCGATTGCTAAAATTACGATGATTACATATTCCCAATTATCTATTAAAAATTCCATTAATAATCTCCTTTTAAAAAAGCAAATAGACTACTAAATATAAAGGTGATTGCTGCTAAGATTCCTGTAAACCAAGACTGTTTGTTCTCTAAAGAACGTACTCTACCATTTTGCGCTTTAACATCAACACGAATCTCTTTTGTAATCTCTACATGAGAATCATACTTAGTTTCTAGGCGAGCCAATCTTTGTATCATCTCATCTCTATAGCTATCCACTTCAGACCTTTTCATTTCTCACTTTTTCCTTTTAAAAAGTTTAAATCGTCACTACAACCATTGATTTCTTTAATAATGTCCTCATGCCTTCTGTCACGAGATTCATCCGAGCGATTCCATCTATTAATGAGCGCTATAACCTTTTCGTCTGTCTCATTTAATTTCTTCATTAGCGTTTTTTGGAGGAACACGATTTGACCAAAAAATAAGGCCAAAAGACAACCAACAATACCCCACTCTTGTATCAGTAGTTTTTCCATATTCCTCCTAAAACGATTTATGCTTCGACTGCTGGTGCTTCCAGTTTAGCCTTTAAGCTGCTAACAAAAGCCTGCCTACCCATTTCGATCTGCTGAAGATTAAATCTGGCATTGTCTACCTTTTGATTTAAACTGTTAATGTGAGCTACCATTAGCTTTTCATCATCACCCAGATCGTTGATTACATATTCTTTATCATCAAGAACAAGGGTTGGTTCGTTTTGTTTTTCTTTTTTTGACATTTGAACTCCTTTTACCATTTTACTTTTGCTGACCAATATGCAGCAGAGAGTTTACCTCTTCTGATATTAGTCTTGTGTCTTGCCAAGAAAGACCTTCTTCTGGCCTTTCCTCTAGCTGTCTTTGGATTACTACCAGCGCCTTTAACGCCTTGTTGACCAAATCTTATTAATTTTACCTTTTTCCCTACTTTAGCTAGTACAGCATGACTCTTTGTCTTGTGTCCTGGTGTTTTCTTTGGCTTGTTATAGCCTCTAAATTTTTGTCCTCTATAAGTGATTGCCATTACGGTTTCTTTATTTCCAAATTGCCTTCATATAAGGAATCCAAATCCATTTGAATAGTTCTCATTAAAGAATCAACTTCAAACATTTGCTGATGAATCTCTTCCATATCCTTATTATACCCTGCTATAAAAGTATCATCTGAGCAAGAAGATATAAATATCATAATACCTA
>Ga0209337_1001251_pt1 | contig 19520 bp, 14 predicted proteins | sample LinPmetageLP53_FD_184044 | JGI IMG/M metagenome (GOLD analysis project Ga0209337, IMG submission 184044) | Marine viral communities from the Pacific Ocean - LP-53 (SPAdes) (version 2) | ecosystem: Environmental > Aquatic > Marine > Oceanic | place: Pacific Ocean | collected 2010-02-08 | reverse complement strand
AGGAACAACAGATGCTGAAGAAGTTGACTTATCTAAAAAGTCAGGTTTTGGACCTAGAACTACTTTTGGTGGAGTTTTAAATCCAGAATTAAACCCTTTGCAAGAAGCAGAGGATAAAGCTGAATAGTTATGTTAGGTAAATTATTTTCTGGAGGAGCAGCTGAATTAGTAAAAGGTGTAGGTGGAGTTATAGATAACTTACACACATCAAAAGAAGAAAAGCTTGAGGCAGAAAGAAAAATAAAAGAATTAATGGCTAACTATGAAGTTGAGATGGAAAAAAACATCACAAGCAGATGGGAAGCTGATTTAAAGTCAGATTCATGGCTTAGCAAAAATGTTAGACCATTAGTATTGATATTTTTAATAGTGTGCACCATGCTATTAATATTTATAGACGCTGGTGCATTAAATTTCGAAGTAAAATCTACTTGGGTAGATTTACTTCAATTAGTATTAATAACTGTGATCGGCGCTTATTTTGGCGGTAGATCACTAGAAAAAGTAAAAAAATAAAATTATGAATTCAAAATATTTTATGGTAGATGTATACCCAGAAGTTTCTCATCTTTTTAAAGATAACTCTGGAGGTACTGATATAATCTTTGATTGGCATCAAATTATTATCCCACAAGGTGCTTGTATGATCAAATCATTTAGTGGAACAATTCACGGTATAGATGGCGCTACGGGAAATGATGATGATATTCGTGTTTATTTTGCTAAAGGTATAGATGGCAAAGCGCCAGCTTCATTTGGTACAGTACACGCGGTTTCTACAGCAACAACATCAGCTCCTTTTAGAAGAAATCTTTTAAACCATTTGCAAATTGATATGTCCTCTATGGATAACGGTGATGTACTTGTAGGTTATAATATTTTTGGTTCAAGGTCGGCTGTTGCGCAAGACACTGTACCAGATGGCGCTTGGAATGGAATTATGTTACAAGGAGATACTGTTCCTTTTTTAGGAGACACTAATTACATTGCACCGGGCCCTGGTTTTACAAGTATATGGATATCTGTATCAGCAGTAGGCGCAGTTTTTAACTTTGGAACAGAAGTAAATCTTAATATGGCTGAAAGCGCAAATGTAGCCGCGGACACGACTGGCGCGAGTGTAGTTTTAACAACAAGCGATACGGATCCTAGATTAGTTTTTCAAGCTGGAGACAAAATTATTGGTGAAACTGGTGGTCCAAAAATGGTAGTTGTTTCTGTAGATGGCGCAACTCAAATTACAGTAAAGAATATAACCGAGCAAATTGATCACGCAGAGCAATTATTGCTTCACACTCCTATATCATTCCGTATTGGATTAGAGTATTAAAACAAATTAAATTAAATTAAATTAAATAAAAATGGCAAAAGGAACAAGCGCAAAAATTAAAGAACTTAAAGGTATTAAACCTGAAAAAATAACTGATGAGCAATTAAAAAAAGTTCAAGATACAATAAATGTTATAAATAGAGGACAACTAGAAATTGGTTCAGTAGAAGTAAAAAAACACGAATTATTACATAGTATTGCTGGAGCAAGAGATGGTTTAACCGTATTACAGTCTGAATTTGAAAAAGATTATGGTACATTTGATATTAACATTCAAGACGGAACAATAAACTACCCAAAAGAAAATGGCAAAGCTAATTCGTAAAATATCTGTAGGTAAAGATTATAAAAATGACGCTATGCACTATGCCGTGGGGCAAGAAGTATATGGTGGCCATACTATTTGTGATATTATAGAAGAAGAAGATAAGTTTTCTATTTATATTAAAAAAAATAAAGATGTTTTACCTTGGAAAGACTTTAATAAAAACATGGCAGTATCCGTAGAATATAATCTTGAATACTAATGAAAAGCGTTTACGATTTTGTCGTAACGCCAAAAGGACAAAGATATAACAACAAAACAAAAGTTGGTGATTTAGAATTAATTTTAAACGCTGAAATTTATAATCATCAATTTGTAAATAGAGAAGCTATTGTTATATCAACACCTATAATTGGTAATACAGACATCAAAGCCGGGGATACAGTCATAATACATCACAACGTTTTTCGTAGATGGAATAATGTAAAAGGTATTGAAAAAAATAGTAGAAGTTTTTTTAATGAATCTACTTATTTTATAAACCACGATCAAATTTTTTTATATAAAAGAAAAGATAAGTGGATAGCTCCAAAAGGTTATTGTTTTGTAAAACCTTTGAAAGCAATAGATCAATTTAATATTGAATCTGAAAAACCACTTCAAGGTATTGTCAAATATTCAGATGGCACGGTTGAGGTTAACGACTTAATTGGCTTTAGACCAAGTAGTCAATACGAGTTTATCGTTGATAGCGAAAGACTATATAGAGTTTTATCTAATTTTATTACAATCAAATATGAATATCAAGGAGACGAAGAAGAATATAATCCAAGCTGGGCATAAAGCAGTTGAAGAACTGATTAAAGTTGCTAAGGAAGCAATTGTAGATTCAGACGATGATATATCAGCGGATAGATTAAAAAATGCTGCAGCTACTAAAAAACTAGCTATATTTGACGCGTTTGAAATACTTAATAGAATACAAGAAGAAGAGAATTTGCTTGAAGGTAAAGTTACAGAAGAAAAGAAAGAAAGAGTATTTAAAGGATTTGCAGAAGGAAGATCTAAGTAATGTACAAACAAACTTTATATAAAATAATCGACCCTATAAAAAAAACGACTATTAGTCGTCTTAATAAAGGTAAAAAATGGAAATATGGATACGATAAAGAACATGATATTATCATACTATCAAAAACTGGTCAAATTGGTGAAATCTATGAAATACAAAATTTGCAAATCGCTTTGCCAAAAGCGCCAGTGCAAGTGTTCAAACACAAACTAGATAAGTGGGTTAAAGCAGAATATCCTAATGAATTAAAAAATATTAAAAATATTTTTGATTGGAGAGGTTATCCAGAAGAAAGCAAAGATCAATGGTTTGATTATATAGACGAAGAGTTTAAAAGACGAGATGAAGGGTTTTGGTTTATAAACAATGGTAAACCAACTTATATAACAGGTACTCACTATATGTACTTGCAATGGAGCAAGATAGACGTTGGGGCTCCAGATTTTAGAGAAGCAAATAGATTATTTTATTTATTTTGGGAAGCTTGTAAAGTAGATAAAAGATGTTATGGTATGTGCTACTTAAAAAATAGACGATCTGGATTTTCTTTCATGTCAAGTGCAGAAACAGTTAATTTAGCCACTCTTGCAAGTGATAGTAGATATGGCATCTTATCTAAAACAGGATCAGATGCTAAGAAGATGTTTACTGACAAAGTAGTTCCAATAAGTATAAACTATCCTTTCTTTTTCAAGCCTATACAAGATGGTATGGATCGCCCTAAATCAGAACTTGCTTATCGTGTGCCAGCTAGCAAATTTACAAGAAAAAAAATTACAACTAACGAAAAGTTAGAAGAGATACAAGGTTTAGATACAACTATTGATTGGAAAAATACTGGAGACAATAGTTATGATGGTGAAAAACTAAACTTACTAGTACACGATGAGAGCGGTAAATGGGAAAGACCTGATAATATATTAAACAACTGGAGAGTTACAAAAACATGTTTAAGATTAGGTAGTAGAATAGTTGGTAAGTGTATGATGGGATCAACATCAAATGCTTTAGACAAAGGAGGTGATAACTTTAAAAAATTATACAATGCATCAGATGTCACTAAGCGAAATAGAAATGGTCAAACAAAATCTGGTTTATACTCTTTGTTTATCCCAATGGAATGGAACTACGAAGGATTTATTGACGAGCACGGAATTCCAGTATTCACTACTCCTGACAGCAATGTGCTTGCCCCAGACGGTGAATTAATAGATGTAGGTGTAATAGATAATTGGCAAAATGAAGCAGACGGTTTAAAAGACGATCAAGACGCTTTAAATGAGTTTTATCGCCAATTTCCAAGAACTACAGAGCATGCTTTTCGTGACGAAACAAAAAACAGTATATTTAACTTAATAAAAATATACGAGCAGATAGATTATAACGAAGAAATGTCTAGAACCTTAGGAATTACAACTGGTAATTTTCAATGGGTTAATGGAATAAAAGATTCACAAGTAATATTCTATCCAGATCCAAAAGGTAGATTTAAAGTAAGCTGGGTTCCACCTTCTGGAATACAAAATAGAGTGGTACTTAAAAATGGTATAAAATATCCTGGTAATGAACATATGGGGGCCTTTGGTTGTGACTCGTATGACATCTCAGGAACCGTAGATGGAGAAGGATCTAAAGGAGCTTTGCACGGACTGACAAGGTTTAGTATGGAGGACGCTCCTGCAAATAGTTTTTTTTTAGAATACTTATCAAGACCACCTACGGCTGAAATATTTTTTGAAGACGTTTTAATGGCATTAGTATTTTATGGCATGCCTATACTAGCAGAGAATAATAAACCAAGACTATTATATTATTTAAGAAGAAGAGGATATAGAGGGTTTAGTATGAACAGGCCAGATAAAATATGGAATAAACTATCTGTAGCAGAAAAAGAAGTAGGTGGAATACCTAACTCAAGTGAGGATATAAAACAAGCACACGCGGCAGCAATTGAAATGTATATTCAAGATCACGTGGGCATGAAACAAGATGGAACATTTGGAGATTTATATTTTAATATTTTACTAAACGATTGGAGTAGATTTGATATAAACAAAAGAACAAAATTTGACGCATCAATAAGTTCTGGATTAGCAATCATGGCTAATAACAGGCATTTATATGCACCAAATGCAAAGGTTAAAAAACCTAAATTAAACATAAACGTTTCCAAGTATAGTAATACTGGAACTAATTCACAAATAATCAAATAATAAATATGGCAGAGTCTGGCATTAAAAGTTATTTCCCGAGCCAAACCGTAAGTGACGCTGAAAAGCTAAGTTATGATTATGGTTTAAAAGTAGGTAAAGCTATAGAGCAAGAGTGGTTCAATAATGATAGAAGTTCTAATAGATATAAATCTAATCAAAATAACTTTCATAATCTAAGATTGTACGCTAGAGGCGAGCAGTCTATTCAAAAATATAAGGATGAGTTATCTATAAATGGTGATTTGTCCTATTTAAATTTAGACTGGACACCTGTTCCAATTATATCTAAATTTGTAGATATAGTTGTAAATGGAATGACAGAGAGAATGTATGATATAAAAGCTTTTTCTCAAGACACATATGGGGTAAGTAAAAGAACTGCATATATGGAATCTATATTAGCTGATATGCGTACAAAAGAATTAAATGAGTTTTCAGAAAATGCTTTTGGTATACAAATATCTGAGCATGATAAAGAAGATTTACCAGATTCTAAAGAAGAGCTAGCTTTACACATGCAGTTAACATACAAGCAGTCTATTGAGATCGCGCAAGAACAAGCTTTAAATGTTTTGTTAGAAGGTAATAAATACGAGTTAATAAAAAAACAGTTTTATTATGATTTAACAGTATTAGGTATTGGCGCTGTTAAAACAGGGTTTAATACATCTGAAGGGGTTACTATAGATTATGTTGACCCTGCAAATCTTGTTTATTCTTATTCAGACTCTCCTTATTTTGATGATATATATTATGTTGGTGAAGTTAAAAGTATTCCAGTTAATGAACTAGCAAAACAATTTCCACATTTATCAGAAAGTGATCTTGAAGATATAATGAAAAATAAATCGTTTAACAGAAACAGTTATAATACTAGATATTCTTTAGATAAAGAAGATAATAACACTATTCAAGTTTTATATTTTAATTATAAAACCTACATGAATGAAGTTTATAAAGTAAAAGAAACTGGAACTGGTGCTGATAAAATTATACCAAAAGACGATACATTTAATCCTCCAAAAGATATGGAAGGTGGATATAGTAAAATGTTAAGATCTATAGAGTGTTTATATGAAGGCGCTATAATTCTTGGTACTGATAAATTACTTAAATGGGAAATGGCTAAAAACATGATGCGTCCTAAAAGTAATTTTACTAAAGTTAAAATGAATTACTCTATTGTTGCTCCTAGAATGTATGATGGTAAAATTGATTCTTTAGTAAGACGTGTAACAGGTTTTGCTGATATGATTCAATTAACTCACTTGAAACTTCAACAAATAATGTCAAGAATGGTTCCAGATGGCGTTTATTTAGATGCCGATGGTTTAGCTGAGGTTGATTTAGGTAACGGAACAAATTATAATCCACAAGAAGCATTAAACATGTTTTTCCAAACTGGGTCTGTAATAGGTAGATCGTTCACTCAAGAAGGAGATCAAAATCCAGGTAAAATTCCAATTCAAGAAATTACATCCGGATCTGGTGGTAATAAAATGCAAGCGCTTATAGGCAATTATAATTACTACTTACAAATGATAAGAGATGTAACCGGGTTGAATGAAGCTAGAGATGGTAGTTTACCAGATAAAAACGCTTTAGTTGGTGTACAGAAGTTAGCCGCAGCAAATTCTAATACAGCAACTAGACATATATTGCAAGCTGGATTATTCTTGACGGCTGAAACTTGTGAGTGTTTGTCACTTAGAATATCTGATATATTAGAATACTCACCGTCTAAAGAAGCGTTTATGCAATCTATAGGAGGACACAACCTAGCTACTCTTGAAGAAATTTCTGAGTTATATTTATATGATTTTGGTATATTTTTAGAACTTATGCCTGATGAAGAAGAAAAAATGATGCTTGAAAACAATATTCAAATGGCAATACAGCAAGGTAGTATAGATTTAGAAGACGCTATTGATGTTAGAGAAATAAGAAATGTAAAACTTGCTAATCAAGTGTTAAAGATTAGAAGAACTAAAAAATTAGAAAAAGATCAGTTAATGCAACAACAAAATATACAGGCTCAAGCTCAAGCAAATGCACAGGCTCAACAAGTTGCTGCTCAGGCTGAAGTTCAAAAAAACCAAGCAATAACACAAAGCCAAGCTCAACTAGAAGAAGTAAAATCTGGATTAAAAACCCAACAAATGGAGTTAGAAGTTCAACACAAAATGAAGTTAATGCAATTTGAATTTGAAATAAACCAACAGCTTCAAAAAATGAACATGGAGAAAGCAGACATGAAGGAAACCGTAAAAGAAGATCGTAAAGACAATAGAACAAAAATGCAAGCATCACAACAAAGTGAGCTTATAGATCAAAGATTAAACAAGAAACCACCTAAAAACTTTGAGTCATCAGGTAATGATATACTTGGTGGAGATTTTAATTTAGGTAGTTTTGACCCTAGTTAAAAAATTATTAATTATTATTATATTATATTATGGAAGAAAAATTAGAAGATGTAGTTGAAGAAACTACCCAACAAGCAACTGAACAAGTTGAAGAAACAAAATTTGAATCTGCTGGAAACGATAACGTTTTAAAAGTAGATTTAAATAAACCCCCAACACCAAAAGAAGAAAAAAATGAAACTAAAGAAGATAACGCTGACAACAGCGGAGTGGTTGCAGAGTCTAAAGATGCCGAGCCCACACAAGAACAAGAAGAAGTACAACCGGAAACTGAAACACAAGAAGCTCCAGTATTAGAAGAAATTACTGAAGATAGTAGTGAAAAAGAAGTTACTGTAGAAGCAACAGCTGAAGCTGTAGAAGAAGCTTTAACAGAATCAATGGAAACCGGTGAACCATTACCAGAAAATATTCAAAAGTTAATAGACTTTATGGAGGATACTGGTGGAGATTTAAATGATTATGTTAAACTTAATCAAGATTATAGTAAACTAGAAGATCAAGATTTATTATACGAATACTACAAGCAAACAAAACCTCATTTAAATATAGAAGAAATTAACTTCCTTATGGAAGATCAATTCTCTTACGACGAAGATACAGACGAAGATAGAGATATAAGAAGAAAAAAACTAGCGCTTAAAGAGCAAGTTGCCAGCGCTAAAAGCCACCTAGACGGGCAAAAGTCTAAATACTATGACGAAATTAAAGCTGGTTCAAAGCTCACGGGTGAGCAACAGAAAGCAGTTGATTTCTTTAATAGATACAACAAAGAATCAGAAGCAACTCAAAAAACAGCAGATAAACAAAAATCTACTTTTTTAAATAAAACTGAAAATGTTTTTAACGATAAATTCAAAGGTTTTGAATATAATGTCGGGGATAAAAAATACAGATTTAATGTTAACAATGCTAATGAAGTTAAAGATACTCAAAGTGATATTAATAATTTTGTCAAAAAGTTTTTGAACGAAAACAATGAAATGTCAGATGCTAAGGGTTATCACAAATCTTTATATACAGCAATGAATGCAGACGCTGTTGCAAAACACTTTTACGACCAAGGTAAAGCAGATGCTATAAAAAATAGTATTGCTAAAGCCAAAAATGTAGATATGAATCCAAGACAATCTCATGGAGAAATTGAAGCAGGCGGTTTAAAGTTTAAGGTGTTAGGTAGTGATTCTTCTGATTTTAAATTTAAAAACAACAAATTTAAAAAATAACAAATTAAAAATTAAAAATTATGGCAACAGGATTATTACAAACCGCAGGGGGTAATCTAAACAGTGTTCCAGCTGCGTCACAAGTGACACTAGCAGAAAACTATTTAGATTTTACGGGTACTACAGACACAACGTGGGCTCAACAATATTTACCAGATCTTATGGAGAAAGAAGCTGAAGTTTTCGGACCGAGAACTATTTCAGGATTTCTTGCTCAAGTAGGAGCTGAAGAGGCAATGTCGGCTGATCAAGTCGTATGGTCTGAACAAGGAAGATTACATTTATCATACACAGGTAACATTAATAATGGTACTGGTGGTGTAGATAGTGTAGGTCAATTTACAGTAGAAGCAGATATTGACGGTAACGCAACAACTACAGCTCATGGTATTAGAGTCAATGATACGGTTATTGTAGCTAACGTTAATGGAACTTTTAAATGTTTAGTAACTACAGTTGCTGGCGCTGTTATTGATGTAGCTCCTTATACTGCTAATGCATTAACAACACTAGCAACTTCAAACGCTACAACTTTACTAGTTTATGGATCTGAATACACTAAAGGTGTATCTTACATGAACGGTGGTGCTGTTACAACTCAAACTGATTCAAGAGGTGCTAACCAACCAGCTGTTCAAACTTTTTCTAATAAACCAATTATCATGAAAGACTATTTTGAAATATCAGGTTCTGATACTGCTAGAGTAGGTTGGATTGAGGTTTCTGCTGAAGATGGTCAATCAGGTTACTTATGGTATTTAAAAGCTGAAGCTGATACTAGAGCAAGATTTACTGATTATTTAGAAATGGCAATGTTAGAAGGTGAAGATGCTGGTACTTCATTAGCTGATTCATCAAACGTAATGTATAACGCAGCTACTGCTGATGTTGGTACGCAAGGTTTATTTGCTGCTATAACAGATAGAGGTAATTTAACAGCGGGTATTACTGGTGTTAGTGCATCTCAAGATTTAGCAGAATTTGATAATATTTTAGCTGAGTTTGACAAGCAAGGTGCTATTGAAGAAAACATGATGTTTGTAAACAGAAGTGTATCTTTAGCTATGGATGACATGTTAGCTTCTATGAATTCTTACGGAAGTGGAGGTACTTCTTACGGAGTATTTGATAACTCTGAGGATATGGCGTTGAACTTAGGTTTCTCTGGTTTCAGAAGAGGTTCTTATGACTTCTATAAGTCTGACTTTAGATATTTAAACGATAAAGCAACTAGAGGTAGTATTAATGACGCTGATGCAGCAAATGCAATTAGAGGGGTTATTGTTCCAGCTGGTACTTCTACTGTTTATGATCAACAATTAGGAAGAAACATGAAACGTCCATTTTTACATGTTCGTTACAGAGCTTCTCAAACTGATGATAGAAGAATGAAGACTTGGGTTACTGGTTCAGTTGGAGCTGCTACATCTGCTTTAGATGCAATGCAAATCCACATGTTATCAGAAAGATGTTTAGTTACACAAGGTGCTAACAACTTTATGTTGATGCAATAAGCACGCAATTATTTTAAAGAGGGGGACGGCATACAGGTAAACGTTCTCCGTCCCTCCCTTTATTTTTTATTAATTTTATTATATATTATATTATGGCAAAAAAAACAAAAACAACAGAAACGGTAGAAACACCGAAGGTTGTAGAACAACCAAAAGTTGAAACACCGGTTATGGAAAAACCATTACCAAAAAATGATTGGGAAATTAAAGATAGACTTTATTATTTGCGAGGAGATAAAAAACCTCTTTCTAGAACTATTAGAGCTGCAGATTTGTATTGGTTTGACGAAGAAAAAGGCTATGAAAGAGAACTTAAATATTGTCAAAATCAAAAAACTTGCTTTGTTGATGAAATGAAAGGTGATCAAAGATTAGAGCATATTGTATTTAGATCTGGATCTTTATTTGTACCAAAAGAAAAAACAGTTTTACAAAAACTTTTATCTATATACCATCCTCATAGAAAAACAATGTTTTATGAATTTAAGCCAGAGCTTAATGCGGCTAATGACGTTGCTTGGTTGGAAACAGAAATAGAAGCGTTAAATACCGCTCAATCACTAGACATAGATATGGCAGAAGCTATTATGCGTGTAGAGATTGGTTCTAAGGTATCAGAAATGAGTTCTAAGGAACTTAAAAGAGATTTGTTATTGTTTGCTAAAAGAAAACCTGGTTTGTTTTTAGAACTAGCAAGTGATGAAAATGTTGTTCTTAGAAACATTGGTATTAGAGCAACTGAAATGGGGATATTAAAATTATCCGTTGATCAAAGAACATTTACGTGGGGATCTAACAATAGAAAACTAATGAATGTTCCGTTTGATGAACACCCTTATTCAGCTTTAGCCTCTTGGTTTAAGACTGATGAAGGTATGGAAGTTTACTCCAGTATTGAAAAAAGATTAAATTAATCTAACTGTAGATGCGGTCGCTCTATGGAGCGATCGTAAACTACAAATTTAATTATATGAAAAAATCTAAAGGACTAGGTGATTCAATAGAAAAAATTACAAAAGCAACTGGAATAAAAAAAGTTGTAGATATAGTAAGTAAAGCAACTAATAAAGATTGTGGTTGCTATGAAAGAAAAAAGAAACTAAATAAAATGTTTCCTTATAAAAAATAACACACATGGTAAACATAGACAGAGTATATCAAAAAGTTTTAGTATTAGCCAATAAAGAACAAAGAGGATACGTAACTCCTCAAGAGTTTAATTTATTTGCAGATCACGCGCAGATGGAAATATTAGAACAATATTTTTATGATATAAAACAATTTGATAGAGTTCCTGGTAATAGTACTGATTTTACAGATTCTATAACTTTGATTCAAGAAAAATTAAGTGCATTAGAAGAAATAAAAATAGATGAAACTGTGAATGCAGCTGGATTTTCTCCATTAACGTCAGGTGGTAATAATATATATAAGCTAGGAACAATAACAGGATCATTAAGTAATCCAAGTGAATATCATCATTTAGAGTTTGAAGAAGTACAATATGAAGAGTACAAGCTTATGGAAAAAACATCTATTACTAAGCCACATTTAAACCGTCCAATATATTATAAATTCAATAAAGGAATACAAATATCACCGCCTGGTGTAACAAAAATTGATTACAATTTTATTAAAAGACCAAGTAAACCTAATTGGAATTTTGTTATAGTAAATGATAAACCGCTTTACAATGCTAATACATCTATTAATTTTGAGCTGCATGAAGCAGAGGAATCAGAATTAATATATAAAATATTAAAATTAGCTGGTATAAATTTAAAACAACAAGAAGTAGTTCAAGTTGGACAAGCTTTAGAGACGGCCCAAAATAAACAAGAAAAACAATAAATAAATGGCATTATTAGATAACACTACACAACAAGATTATTATGAAGGTAACGATTTTGGTAATTATCAATTTGTTTCTTTAACAGACATAATAAATCAATTTATGTTAATTTATGTAGGTGAAGATAAAATTGTGCAAAAAGCAAAAAGATTAGATGTTGCTTTTCACGCGCAAAGAGCTTTGGCAGAATTATCTTTTGATACTTTTAAGTCTTGCAAAGCGCAAGAAATTACAGTTCCAGCAACACTACAAATGACGCTTCCACAAGACTATGTTAACTATACAAAAATTAGTTGGGTAGACTCTGCTGGAATAAAACACTTGTTATATCCTACTAGTAAAACTTCAAACCCGTCATCAAACCCACTTCAAGATTCTGATGGATTATTTCAATTACAAGCTGTTGGTGAATTAAGTAGTTCTAGTAGTGATATAGTTTTAGATTCAGAATATAAAGACATATTAGTAGGCATGGTGGTAACAGGTCCGTATATTCCTACTGGAACCTTTATTGGCGCTACTTCTAATTCCAGTGATATAACAACTATAACAATAGAAAATAGTGCTGGTGCCGTTGTTTTACCAACAGAAAGTAACTCTGGTACAACCTTAACTTTTACTAACGTAGATGGTTCTTTATTGTTACCGCAAAAATCTTCTTTTATAGTAGAAAACTTATCTTGGAATATTACGGATTATAAAATAACAGGTACAGCTTCTGAATTAACTGATATAGAAGTTGGTATGATAGTTTCTCATGACAATTTTCCTGTAGGAACTGTTGTAACAAATGTTTATACTACAACTATAGTAGTAGATCAATTACCAAATTTAGCCGTTGCGTCTGGCGGTGAAGTAACTTTTATTTCTCCAGATGAAATAGATACTGATACTTGGAGTAGTTATAAATCAAGTACTCCATCTGAAAATGACAATGATGATTACGAAGACGATACTTACTGGCCAATAAATGGCGAAAGGTATGGTTTAGATCCTCAACACGCTCAAACTAATGGCTCTTTTTATATAGACTGTGTTTCTGGAAAAATACATTTTAGCTCTAATGTTTCAGGAAAAATTGTAATCTTAGATTATATAAGTGATAGTCTTGGTACTGAAAAAGAAATGCAAGTTCATAAGTTTGCAGAAGAAGCTATGTATAAGTGGATAATTTATGCGATAATATCAGGTAGAATGAATATTCCAGAACAAATTATACAGCGGTTTAAAAAAGAAAGATTTGCTGAAACAAGAAAAGCAAAACTAAGATTATCAAACATTAAGTTAGAAGAAATCACTCAAATTTTAAGAGGTAAATCGAAACAAATAAAACACTAGTATATGCCAGAAATTAAGCATACTTTTAGCGGGGGTAAAATGAACAAAGATCTTGACGAAAGAATTGTTCCACAAGAGGAATATATAGATGCTATGAATATACAAGTTTCAACTTCTGAAGATTCTGAAGTTGGTACTGCTCAAAATATATTAGGTAATAAAGAATTGCAAACTTATGAGTTTCAATTTCCTGATAATGCTATTACTATAGGTACTATATCGGATGAAAAAATAGATGGGTTATATTATTTAATTTGGACTGAAAACGCTGATTATGTAGTAGCTTATTATAGGGGTAATTCTAGTCCAGTTCCTATATTAGTAGATTTAAACAAAAACGTTTTAAAGTTTGATCCAAACATGATTATAACAGGTATTAATGTTATTGATGACATGTTGTTTTGGACAGATAATAAAAACGAACCTAAAAAGATAAACATACCTAGATGTAAAAAAGGTACAAACAACAACTGGAATACTCATACAAAATTAATTAACGATAGTCAAGAATCTTTAGGTTGGACAAATAAAGATATAGAAGAAAAACATATTACCGTAATTAAAAAAGCGCCAATAACACCGTTATCAATGCGCTTAGAAACATCTAGAACCCCAAATCTTACGTATACAGGTGTTATTACTATAAGTGCGGATGATACAATAGCTAACTCTTTTCCTGATGCAAATAGAAATGATTTTTCTGGGCTTACCGTAAATGAAGGAAGTAATATTTTTGATATTGAAATAACTCAAGCTATTAATTATTTTGGTAGTATAGTTGGTATTGGAAATATTGGTGATGTTGATGGTCTTACTGGGTGGCATGATGGGAACGGAACAGGTGCGAGCGCTATACCCGTAGGAACTAAAATTGTTTTTAAACCATTTAATGGAGATAATCCACCTGGAATACCTGTAACAGATTACGTTATAAAAGGTGTTGTTGAAGATGCTTATCCAGGTATACCAGCTACTACTTACGATGACGGTATAAAAGTAAGGATAACACATATTGACGGTTTTCCTCCTACAACCCCTGATGAAGAAGAAACTTTTCAATATGTTGTAGATTTATTTGATGAAACCGAAAATTTGTTTGAGTTTAAATTTCCTAGATTTTCTTATAGATATAAATACGAAGATGGAGAGTATTCTCCATTTGGCCCATTTACTCAAGTAGCTTTTGCAGCTGGTGCTTTTGATTATCACCCAAGAAAAGGTTATAACATAGGTATGACAAACAATTTAACTAAAGTACATTTAGATGGACTTGTTAATGAGTTTACTCCAAAAGATGTAGTTTCTGTAGAAGTTTTATTTAAAGACGAGCCGTCTCCTAATATATATGTAGTAGATACTATTCGTGCTGATGATTTTCCTAATCCAACAACTGGAAATAACATGTGGCAAAGTTTAGCAACAAGTGACTTGACACAAAAGAAAAAATTTGTTATTAAATCGGAAACAATTAATAATGTAGTGCCATCTAATCAATTGCTACGACCTTGGGATAATATTCCAAGAAAAGCTTTAGCGCAAGATGTTACTGGTAGTAGAATTGTATACGGTAACTATGTTCAAAATTATGATCTTAGATCTCCTAATAACGAAAAATATGTTGTTGATTTTAATGTAAATTGGGACGAAGTTGGTTTCTACAATTTTGATATCGAAGCGCCAACTAGCAACGATGTTTTTGCTAACTACACTATTAACTATACCGCAGCAACCGGCGCTGCTAAATCAATAAAGTCGTTAAGAGAATATCAATTAGGCGTTGTTTTTACAGATAAATATGGTAGAGAAACTCCAGTTATTTCTAACGCAACTGGTGCGATAAAGCTTGAAAAAGATAGAGCTGAAAACTCAAACAAACTTCAAGTTAGTTTAAACAACTCTAATCAACCACAAGAACTAACACATTTTAAATTATTTGTTAAAGAAACAGCTGGTGAGTATTATAATATGGCTATGGATAGATTCTATGACGCTGAAGACGGTAACATTTGGTTATCTTTTCCTTCTTCTGATAGAAACAAAATAGATATAGACACATTTTTAATATTAAAAAAAGGATCTGAATCAGATATTTTAGTTAGAGAAGCTGCTAGATATAAAGTTATTTCAATAGAAAACGAAGCTCCTGATTTTATAAAAACTAGTAGAATGCTAGCTTCAACAACAACTGATGGTACAAATAATGATGTGTTTGGTGATACTATTAGTAATGCTCCGGTAATTGGCGAAAAAGAGTTTAAATTAAACTACGCTCCTTTTTTTGGAACTCCAGGACAAGACTTATACGCGTATACGGAAGGCGAATTATATATTGAATTTGGAAAAAGTGGACAACTTGAAGTTTCTGATAGATATAAAATAGCATCGATAACAAATGATTGGGATGGAATTAATACTAACATTACTGGTAACTTAGCAGAAGCTCAATATTCTATTCAACTAGTTGACTCGTTAAATTCTGATGTTAATTTTATAACTGACGATCCCACTGGTTTAAACCCTTCACAAATAGAAACTGGAACAAAAGTAAATTTTTATAAATATAAAGTAGAAAATAAACCTCAATTTGATGGTAGGTTTTTTGTTAAAATACTTTCTGATGATGTGTTTAAAAGAAATATAAGTTTTTCTTTTGCAGGTGGTCTTGACCTTAGAGTAGCTGAGTCAAGAAGAGTTTATTTAATGGATAATGATCATCGTGATCGCCATACAGTTGACGTAGGTAATTTTTTAACAAACGGTCAAAGTACTAATACGCCTTCTGATTTTTTACCTTACGATCCAACTTCCCCGCCTATTCCAGAAAATGTATTTGGATATTACACGGTGGATGAGTTTACTTCTTTTGCGCTGTACTTTAGAAGATACGATAAAACTGTTACAAATTTTAATGCCCCTCTACCTTCAGGAATTAATGACGCTTTGTGGGGTAATACTATTCCTTTTTCCCCAAGACCTGTTTTACGGCACCTGCAACCAGGTTCTAATACTGTTATTGGAAACATGGGTAATGCTGGTTCTGGAACAGATTTATGGCAAGATCCTTCTGAAACAACATATTTAACTGAAACTTGGAGTCCACAAACAAAATGGTTTGAAGAATATGGAGCACCATTATTTAATGGAGGATATACGGCCAATTTTGGTTCTTTTGGTCCAACAAACATAATTAGAGAAAGAAATTATAGTAATATTGCCGATGAAGATAACGCTAGAGATACTGAAGTATGGTTTATAGATAAAGGTCCGTATTCAGGAATAAGAACTGGAGATAATTATTTAGATTGGGGTGGTATTACTAGTGATGATGGAGCAGGTAATAGTTTTAGCGATATAGATCAACACTCAATAACTTTTGAACAAGGGCTTACTCAAAGTGGAGGAAACTGGCATATGAGATTAGCGTTTGGTGGAATACGTAACTCTGAAGAAGTTAATGGGTTTTTTAATATTGGTAGTTGGAACAGTGCGAGTGGATCACCTTCAAATTCAGATTATTTAAACGCAAGTGATGTAGAGTTTGTAAATTATATAAGCACTGGATATCGTTTTAAATGGAGAGAAGATCCAACAGAAACGGTATATACAATTAGTGGAGATGTTGTTGAAGACTGTAAGTTAAGACATAGCACTAATGAGGGTGTAATAGTCCAAAACACTAATCCTGTTCCTTTTACTAGTATGGCTGAAAAAGTATCTTTTAACTTTACAAAAGGTTGGACTGCGTGGGATATTCAACCTGATATAAGTAATAGTAACTGGAACCCTACTCAAAATGGAAAAATTGATGGTGGTCTTATTATAACTCTTACAGCTGTAAATAACGATGGAACTACTGGGTCTTCTGGTGACACATGTGTATCTGCTGGTATAGACGAAAATGTTATAGTGTTTGTTTCAAGTTTAAGCGGTGATAACACGGGTGGTGGAGATGCTACTACAGCTAGAATACACCAAGGTATGGCTTTAAGAAGTTATACAAAGGCTAATAATAGTTTTGATACTTTAATTACTCATTTAGGAGCTACCGCGCAACGATTTTTAGTTGTAAGATATATAGAAGAAATTTTAGATTCAGCTGGTCTTGTTACGCATTACGCGTTGTATTTAGGTGGGTATTCAGGCACAATGACTTTGGCTGACCATGCTATATCTACAGACACAGCAAAAAAACCGCTTGTAAATACAAACATTGAGTTTGTACAAGTTGGTATGAATGGTTATAGTCCAAATTCTGAGTTTAATATAAACACAATGGCTGAGGATTTTGGAGCGGTTGGTTCAGTTGGTTATACATTAGAGTTTGTGGAAGATATTGAGCCAGAAGCAATTATGTCTGAAAATCCAGCTATATTTGAAACAGAACCTAAAGAAATAAAAGAACTAGATATATATTACGAAGCTAGTAACGCTATACCAATGGTAGTTAATAGTTCAAATATTCACGAGGCTTTTCCTCTTAATTCATTTGTTTTGGTTGATCTTACTAACCCATATATTGTAATAGGATATAGTGGTCAAGATTTAATAATTAATGAAGAATTTCCTGCAATTGATCCTGCAGTGTCAGGCGTTGGGGGAATTTATAAGATTATTATGCCTGATAAAATGCAGATGGAAGTTCAAATATTAAGTATTCAAAACACAATTCCAGGTCCTGGACAATCAACAATAACAATAAATCCAAATATATATAATAATAAAATTAACTTAGCTTGGTATAATTGTTATTCTTTTAAAAATGGTGTAGAATCTAATAGAATTCGTGATAACTTTAATTTACCATTTATTGCTAATGGCGTAAAAGTATCTACAACGCTAGAGCATGATTACGAAGAAGAACATAGAAAATATGGTTTAATATATTCTGGTATATATAATTCTGTTAGTGGTGTAAATGACACAAATCAATTTATAGCTGCTGAAAAAATTACAAAAGATATAAACCCTATATATGGTAGTATTCAAAAACTACACTCTAGAGACAGTGATTTAGTAACGCTATGTGAAGATAAAGTATTAAGAATACAAGCTAATAAAGATGCTTTATTTAATGCTGATGGAAACTCTAACGTTACCGCTAGTTCTAATGTTTTAGGTCAAACAATACCTTTTAGCGGAGAGTATGGAATATCAACAAATCCAGAATCATTTGCATCGGAATCATATAGAGCTTATTTTAGCGATAAAGTTAGAGGAACAGTAATGAGATTATCTAAAGACGGTTTAACACCAATATCAAGTCATGGTATGAAGGATTGGTTTAGAGATAATTTAAAACTTTCTCGAAACGTTATAGGTAGTTATGATGATAGAAATGATGAATATAATATTAAAGTAGAAAAATATTATTTAACAGATTTAAACAGTGGTAATAATGGCTGGATAAATAATAGCGGTAGCGGGGTAAACATAGACATACTAGATATTTTAACTGGAGGTAGCGATAGCTCTGACGAAGATTGTAATGATAATTATACAATAACAGATTATTCTAAAGTTTTATCATTCAAAGAAGATATTAAAGGCTGGGTAAGTTTTAAGTCATTTGTACAGATGCAGCTTGGGGTAAGCATGGCTAATGATTATTATACGTTTAAAACCGGAAGATTATATAGACATTATGAAGAAAGTGCTCCAAGAAACACGTTTTACGAAGAGTTTACACCTTCTTCAGTTGATGTTATATTAAATGCAAACCCTAGTTTTGGAAAAGTATTTCAAACAATAAATTACGAAGGTAGTCAAGCTAAAGTAGATAAATTTAAAGAAGAGCTTATGCCTCATTGGGATGAAAATTACGCTATGGTATCTCTTCCTTATAGTGATCAAGAGTATTATAATTTATCACAAAAAAATGGTTGGCATTTAGAATCTATTATTACTGATAAAGAAGATGGATATATTAATGAGTTTTTAGGAAAAGAAAGCAAGTGGTTTAATTATATTAAAAAAGAAATTGATACTTGTTTATCTGACGCTGATACTGGTGATTTTTCTTTTCAAGGAATAGGTGAGGTTAGAGCAACCACAAATGTAGCTGGTGACGAATGGGCGGATGACCCACTAAGCAGTGTATCATGTGATACTGAAGATATTTTAAATAACAATATTACAACTTTAGAACCATGTTTACCTTCTGTGCCGGATGTTTTTGGATGTACAGATAATACATCTACTGGGTATGTTAATGGTCAAACTGGCGCTAACAACTATAATCCTTTGGCAACTATAGACGATGGTTCTTGTGAATATCCATTGGGGGG
>Ga0209337_1001250_pt1 | contig 19541 bp, 9 predicted proteins | sample LinPmetageLP53_FD_184044 | JGI IMG/M metagenome (GOLD analysis project Ga0209337, IMG submission 184044) | Marine viral communities from the Pacific Ocean - LP-53 (SPAdes) (version 2) | ecosystem: Environmental > Aquatic > Marine > Oceanic | place: Pacific Ocean | collected 2010-02-08 | reverse complement strand
TACTCCATTGGGGAAGGGGAAGTTGGATTCGTGGTCAAGAATAACATGATTTGATGTCGTTTTTCAGCATTGTGAAAGCCTTATTGGGTGCTCTCATCTATTTCTACTGTATTTGCTCTTAATTTTCTATTGGCATTGTTAGTGAATGACCTAACAGCAACAGGAGACATACCAAAAATCTTAAGCAACTCAAGAGGGTAAAAGTCGTCGTATGGCAAAATATATGAAGTTCCGTCTGGCTCAACATATTTTTCATACTCCCTCATGGATCTACGCCCAGTCGAGGTGTCCAAGCCCCCAAAAGAAGATGCCGAGGGTCGCCTGATCTGCTTAGTCTTTTCACCGCCAATTAGAGAGTAACCAATGGCTGCTGGTCGCTTTGCTTTTACGAGGCCGATCCGAGTCAGTCCAGGCACGCGAGCCAACAGAGGGCGCTCTTGGTCCAGTTGGAAATACACATCCGACGCCTTTCCAGCGGACTCTGTAAGTCCAAGGTTGGACCGGTCGAAGGCCTCATAGAGGCGACCCATTCGGCCGCTGAGCGGGGTCTGGAACAGGCCCATAAACAAGCTGTAGTTCTTTGCATTTTGGGCCACGTAGATGCCGCGAGTCGGCATTTCAAGATTGTTGGGGTTGAATCGAGTGCCTGTGTTTTCGTCAACACCCCACCCCTTTTTCAACTCTTCATGTGAGATGAACTTTATATCAAGAAAGTCCCACAATGATCCGCCGAGAATATCGTAATCCAACTGAATCAGTGCTGCCGGAACCTGCATAGTGGCTCGCTCTAAGTCATATCCTCGACTAGGGTCAATCTTGTACGTTTGCTTAAAGCCCTCGATCAGGTACGGATTAAGTCGACCAACGACTGCCATTCGAGCAGTCTCAGTCTCTTCCGGCCCGAATCCAAGCCCGGCGAATCCGACAAAATCGATTAACAACTGCACAGTGTCGGCAACGCTGGTGTAGGGAAGCCGAACAGCGTGCCCTCCGATTTCAAACGGAATGAAAATTCTGGACCGATCCCACGGGGCAAGAACCAGATCAGGATCCTCCTTCTTGCTGATTGCCATTTGACTCGACCGAGCAAGCTTGAGTTGCGCGATTACCCGATCCGGGTTTTCGAGAATGCTGCGAGCAAACAACCCGTTGGCTTGCGCGAAGTATGTCCAGAACGCGAATGCAAGCCGAAAGTAACCAGCTTCAGCATCGGTCAGGTTTCCGTAGTCGAGCTTAGTATCAAGCGTTCGCTTTGCGGCTGCCGGAATGTCCAGGCCTGACTCCAGTTCCTTCACGAACACCTTGACTCGCTGGTATGAGTCGATTGCAAGCGCAACCTCTCGATAAAAGCGGTGTGTTTTATCAAAAGCGTTGTTTGGGGTGAGCAGCCATCCCAAAGTCAACCCTGCACCAGCACCAGTGGTAGTTCCCTTGGCCGCAGCCAGTGGGCCACCAAGAGCCCCCAGCATGCCGCCGAGCGCGCCTCCAATCTTAGCAGCCGTCGCCTTCGGGTTGGCTTTTGTAAACTGCTCCAAAATACGATTGTGAACGTCTGGATTGACGGTCATTTCCGCAAAAGACGTTTTGAATCCGTAAGCGTCCATTCCCTGGGCGATCATGTCCGCTGTGAAAATTCGCCCATCAGCCAAAACAAGCGGTCGCGTGTTTGGCTTACTTGAGCCATCCCCGAACAGGCGAGCAACAACTCCCGATACGAAATCAACTCGCTCACCGGACAGTTTGTTCAGGGCCAACATGACTGGAGTCTTGGCTGCCCCGGCCATATTGTCGACGACCGCCTTTGCGCCCTGGCCAAGATGTATTTCACTCAAGCCACCGATAAACAAGCTGGCCATGTAGGGGACCATTGGCACCCCGCCAGTACCGATCAGCAGCCGACGATAGAAATGTCTCGGGCTAGCGATAAGCTCAGTAGCCTTCTTAGCCATCGTCAACGTATCAAGTAGCTTTTGCGTTCCAATTGGAACAATGTTTTCTGGATTAAGACGGTACTCTACAGTTCCTTTTCGTCCAAAATTTCTGAATAAAGTTTGAAATGTAGACGGCATCTTGTAGGTCAAGTTGATTGCATCATTTAGACCATCAATCATTGTTTCTGGAAGCAACCATTGCCTGTCGCCAATAATTACAGGGACAAACTGGCCAAGCTCCCTACGCAAGCCCATGGAATCAACAATACTGGCAGCTTCCGCTCGCGCATCTCGATCCATTTGTGAAATAGGGCCGGTGTCAGGGTGCTCTAAATACGGGCTATCGAGTGAACCATACGCCCCTTCTTTTGGCTTTGCTCGTCCTTTCAAAAGCTCACCGCCGCCTATGACTTGTCTTTCTTGGAATTGAAGCTCGTCATTGATGAACTCAGCGACTCGGTCCAAAAACTTTTGACGATCAATGGCCGGAGAATCCCCAGGTTTAATCTCTTTTGTGAGGCTTCTTCGAGAACTGTCGTATCCAAGCTCTGCAAGCTCTCTTGCGAAGCCGTAGCGTATCTCATCGACTTTCATGTAAATCAATACATTAGTAAGCATCGCTTCAGTGTCGCCAAACTTGCGTAGAATTGATTCGGCTTTCTTTCCAAGAAGGGACGCGAGCTTACCCTTCCAAAGCCCCTCAAGTCTGTGGATGCTCGCTATACTTTTTATTTTTACTATATTTCCAGTATAAAAAGCTACATAAAGGCTTCGTATTTCCTTGTCCGTCAATTTTATCGGAAGCTCTGGCTCAGTGTATCCAACTGCTCTGCGTAGCGATTGTCGGGAAAAGTTCGTTACAACAGCCTTCTTGTCGGCCAAACCAATGTGCAACACCTGAAGAGCGTCGGCGGCTATTGCGGCATCAGCGTCAGACATAGCATCAGTAAGGCCAGACTTCCGCTCAAAAAGATCGCGAAGGCTTGTAATCGCAATCCGCTCCGCTCGGGTCATTCCGTAAAACCCGTCCAGAAGGTCTTGGATGCGGCCCAGGTTCCGGTAGATGTATGCGATGTCCATCGCCTCAAATGACCCAAAACCGGTAGGTGGTGGCCGTCCCTCAATCTCAGCCTGCCTAATCGCGGCGACCGCATCTGCATCCAGGCTGGCTTTCGTGCCCTCCAGTTCAGACACGATGTCGAACAAAAACTTCAAGTTTGCAAACTTTACTCGTGGCGCAAACGAAGACACCATTCTTTTGTAAAAATCAAAAAAGTCTGCGTCTTTACCGCTTTCTACCGCCCTTGCAATTTCTTCTGGGGCGGCAGCGAGTGTCCGCAGAAACTGATCCCATTTGTTTACGAGGGCAGGGTCGGCGTTCTTCTTGTTTAGCTTGGGAGCATCTTTGATGATGACTTTCGAAATCTTCTCAAGACCAATCCCGACCAGCGCTGTGATGTTCCTGTTCTTCAGTGAATTTACAAACGACTGAACATATCCAGGGTGAACCGAGTTTCGATCAATTCGGTTTAGCGGGTTCGCTTCTACGTCTTGCGCTACTTCTAGAACCCTGTTGTATTCGGCAACGCTCAAGATCCTGAGGTTTGCATTTGGGTCAAGCAGCGCCGTAGGGATCGGGTCGCCGACAGGATTGGCGGCCAACTCCTGAAGAAGTGTTTTAAGGCCAGCGCGCTCCCTGGCGCTGAGAACAATAAACTCAGTTGTTCTAATTAGATTCTGAAGCTTCTCCTCAAATTTAGAGTGAAGAGGAAACTTAGCCTGCATTCTAATTCTATTAGCAAATGCACTAATGTCAGCGTCAGTCACGTCAGCTTGATCGTACAGAGTCGTGTAGCCATTATCTGAGCTTTGAAAATCTCTCTGCTGGATCCTGCTTTCGAGTTCATTTGGTAATGAACCAAGCGCATCAGTCATACGCCTCTTCGCTGCCTCTAAAACGATTCGGAGCCTGAACGTCGGCACGTAGTATTTACCCGTACCGATTGTTGATGTCCTCGCCTCAGAAATACGCTTTCTGTACGGCTGGACATTTATAAGCGCCAACATTTTTCGACCGACATCAAGGGGGTCGTAGTAAAAGTCTGCGTAAACTTGACGAGGTATGCGAGCCTGTTCGCCGGTTTTCGGATCAGTTCGAACCTCAACTCTCGTAAGCACCTTCTGTCCCAAGAAGGACCGCAATGTACTGACATCCATTCCCATCTGACGAGCAACTATTTCTTGTCCGACTTTCTTGGGCCGAGCTTGTTCAGCCCTTGTAAGCTCATCTCCTGAGACAAAAATTGGATCACTGTCCTTTCGCCTTAAAGAATCAACTGCGCCCTCTACGAATCTACGGTCTTTAGGCAGTTCACCAAACTCAGCGTCCCAGAACTGACGAACCTGCTTGGGAAGGACTCCTTGCTGCTTACGAAGCCGGCTCCAAAAATTGTGAAGCGAGATCCACAACTCGTCAAACATTCTTACTGTAAAGCCGTTGGGTAAGTCTTTGACTCGTCGGTAGTACTGCCAACTGTCTCCAATCTGTTGGGCTCCTGATGCAGTCAGCCTACGAACTCCATTTTCATCTACTTCATGATCGAACATTGCAATCAGTTTTTGACTAAACTCTCGACCCATCAACGAGTTCATGAAGTCAGCGTTGGATGACCAAAGATCCCCCATATCGCCACGAGTAAACAAACTAATGACCCGTTTACCTGTATTTTCATCGTACTCAAATGCGGAACGTAAAATACCGTCTCTTGAAGTAAACCGTGTATCCTCACCCGTCCCAGCCAGGGATAAGCGAACGTTACCTTCTGCATCATCCGAGCTTCGATCAAGGCGAATTTCCAGATCGTCTATGACCTCTGTTGCGCTGAAGAATCTTGTGTGCGGTGAGTTCGCAGCCTTGAAAGACTGAGTCTCGATTTGAGCCAAAAACACAGCCGCGTCATTTGGCGAGATAAGCCCCTCGTTCACCATTTCATTCAGTTGCGAGTGGATCCTCCTGTATGAGTCCGATGATTTAAAGACCATGACTTGGTTGTCGCCAAGCCTCCTCACAAGATCCTCCGTCGCCTTTGTGACCTTTATTGCATTCCCTGCTGCCTCTTGAAAAGCGGCAAATACAACCTCCGGGTCGATACCTGCTTCTTCAAATAGGCGAGTGATAAGCGCTTTTTGGGCCGTTGATATGCCTACGCCGGTTTCTGGATCGTACTTTTGAAGCGGATTGACCCCCTTGTTCATCTGACTGAGCAGCATCTCTTCGATCAGTTGATGTTTTGCCGCAACAGGGTCAATCGACGCATCTTTCGACACATTGGAGAGCAAGTTTTGCTTTGCTGCTTTGAACTTAAATCCAGACTCAGCGGCCCGAAAGCCTGTATACGCATACGGAACGTTTCCGACTGTGCGAGCAAAGCGGCCAGCGCCACTTAAGATGCTTTTCTCCCAGTTTAAATTTTCCAGAACAAAGCCGGCGGCTGACAAAAAGTTGTACGCCCACGTGTCTGGATTGTATCCAAGAGCGCGTGCGATCTCCTGATTTCCCAGGTGTGGCCCACCCGTCCCGCTCTTGATTCGAGCATCAAGCTTTACCAGGTACGGTAAGTTGGGATCTCGGATTCCGATCTGGTTTTGCCGATCTAAGCCGGCGGAGTTGGGAATGTACAGGTCGTTTGGCAGCCCTAAATTTTGCGCCAGAGGCTCAAGAACTTCGGGAACAAAGTCAAACTCAACTTCATTGAGGGCCGTGACGATGCTCGCTGCCCAGTTCATTATCTCAGCATTCTTAGACCGCTTATACAGCGTAGTGTGTCCGTCCGTAAAAACGGGAACATTGGTAAGATCAAACGCTTCGCGCTCGAAAATACGAGTCATCTTTGCACCGGTCTTATCGTCCAAAAATGTATTGGTGTCAACGGCCCACTCTTTGACTTTTTCAAAGTCTGGGACGCTGTTTTCGATCACCGAATCAAACCCAGGCGAGTGGCGAAGAAAACCAAGCGGCAGCGCATTGACAAGAATTTGAATTTGATCATCCGATCGACCATCGTGAACCGCCAAAATTGCAGCAGCAATATTTGGTGGAATGTCTTTGGTAAACATTGGATGATTTCGAGGAATCGTTGATGCGAGTGATTTAAACTTTTGCACATCGGGCACTTCGCCTCGGAGCGATGGGTGCAGCGTGTTGAATGAAAGATTATCGACCCATCCAGATACCTGGGGCTTGATGTCTTCTTCTTTTGCAATTCCATCTTCAACGTGATTGAAGAGGTTTAGGCCGGCCCAGTCTTCATCAGTTGGCTTGGCTTTTCGGGATAGGAGGTCGTATTCAACCTTCCTCGAAACCATTAAGTTTTTGCGCTCCTGTGACCGCATAGACTTGTACTCATCGTTTCGGCCAATTTCATCGACTATCTCGTAAAGGCCGAGCATAAAGTCGTCGCCAATGTCCTCGACGACTTTACGGATTGTACCCTCACCAAGAATAGGAATTATTGATGCATACGAATCGACTGCTGATTCGAGAGGCGACTCTTCAGAAAGCTTTTTCTCGATAGCCTTGATCGATTTCGAGCCTTTATTTGAAATGTCCTTTAGCTCTTTGATTTCGTTATCTTTTACCCATTGGGTAGACCGCTCGATTCCAAGGCTTTCCGCAAGCGTCACAATGTTCGTGACCATTAAATCTCGGGCTTCTGGTGAAGATGTGGCGAGAAACCCAGCCAAGTCGTCGGGAAGCCCTATTAGTGTATAAGTCCGCTTTACAAGATCTTGGGCGCCCTCAAGGACCCCATAGTCTTCGGGCATTGAGGAAAACCCAGCAACACCGATAACTCCGATGTTGCCAATACCTGCGCCAACCATTCCGCCGAGCACTGAGCCAGCCACAATGCCTGCGGGACCGTTGCTGGCACCACCGACGGCACCGAGGGCAGCGCCTGCGCCAGTTACATAGTTTGCAACGGTTCTAAGAGTTTCATTGTCGGGAAGATACTCTCGCTCAGAAACTGATGGCGGCCGGATAAGATTTGCATCCTTATCAACCAATCTCTGATCTACAGCTTGCTGAAGGGTCATCATGGTCTCTGGGCTTGGATCAGCAAACAGTATGTGCCTTACTTGTTGATCAAACCGCATGCCCTTCATGGCCTTAGCTGACGCCTCCTCCTGCATTTTGTACATCGGAATTGTGCCGAGTGAACCCGACCTTGAAATTAGTTGCCCAACCGAGGGAGCAAAGATGAGGTTTGAGTCAAGCGGGTCACCGACAACGAATCGCTCGTCACCAAAATCCGTTTCAGGAAACAGTCCTTCATTGTATTTGCGGCCAGAAAGGGCGGCCAGTGCTCTGTTTTGAAGCTCACCGTGGCTGGCTTTCGGGTGCTCTTCAGACAACAGGGCATACGTTGAACTGAATGCAGACTGAGCAGCTAGATCGCGTTCCTGCTCGGCAAACTCAAGCGGCTCATCAAGATTGAATACGTCTTCACGTGCATAGCCGGGAGGAATGTTTGCTTGTTCAGCGCCCGCTGGCTGACCACCGTAGTCAAACTCGGTCAGTAGCTCTTCTTTGTTTTCGTCTTCATTGGCCATGGGCTTCGTTTATCCCTAAAAGCTTGATTTCAATATCAAATCATCGTCTAAAACGTACTTTCCAAAAACATCTGGAAGTGCGGCCATCGGGTCCATTCCAACAAATTGGTTATTGCTCATCCGCCCGATCTCAAAGTGTAGGTGAGGGCCGCGAGAGTTTCCACTCTCACCTGCAACCATAATCATGTCACCTGCTTTAACCGGCATTCCAACTTGCAGGCCATCGGGAATCGATTCGCCATGGAAGTACCGGGTCTGAAGGCCGTTTTCGTGATTTACAAACACATATCGGCCAGACCTCCCTGATGGATCTTTCTGGATGTCTGCAATCTGGCCATCCATGACAGAATATACATTTGTATTTCCGTCAAGCTTTCTGGCCCTCAGGTCTAATCCCTCGTGAGGCACGCCGTTACGCTCACCAAATTTAGAAGTGATAACAAGCTCACCTGACCTATCTGGATCTGTCGGGCTGACGGCCTCCGAGGCCAGAATGTCTTCTTCTGCGCCCTCTGCCATGGTTTCAATGTTTTCCCGGTTTCGCTCGTCGCTAATTTCCGGCATCGAATCTGGGTTTCCTTCTTCTGGAGTCTTAAGTCCGCCAGCAAGCTGAATCTCTTCCGAATCAATGGCCTCAGGGGCTCGGTCTTGCTTTGCTAAATAATCACCGTAGTCTGGGTCGTTTTTTCCGAGATCAGTTGCGTAGTAGATGTCTAATGCTGCAGCATTAGCAAACTCTTCAGGAAGCCCCATTGATGCAACGGAACTTTGAACCTCTTCAACAATTTTGCCAAAATCTCTACCGCCCTTCTTAATAGCAAAATCTCTAAGGGATCCAAACTTTCGACCCCAGGCGTCAAGCTCAGACTGCGTAAGGTCCCCGTATTGTTTTTGCCGTTTAGGCTCTGGGGCGGGGCCTGCTACGGCCACAGCGGCAGGCTTGGGTGCAGGCTTGGGTGCAGGCTTGGAGGCCATGGCGGAATCATACGACTCAGCACCCCCCTGGCGAAACCGATCTTCCCTGGAGGGAGGAGCTTCAGGCTTTCGCCCCAAGTCCGCGTCGGGTTGGTCGCCAAGAGTATTTACCGCTACAGCAGAGTCGTCTTCTCCAGGAAGCTGGTCTTTAATATCTGCCGGCAACGTATCAACATCATCAATGCCAACAGCAGCCATTCGGGAGCCTTCAAACTGACTTGGCGCTGGAGCAGATGCAGTCGTCGTGCCCGTAACCTCGGGCACCTCGCTGAGCATAAACGCTGGTTTTCCTTGAATGGCGCCATTTGTAACAAATGCTATCAGATCTAAAGGACCGCTTGCCTCTCCAACCGTAAGGCCAGGCGACACCCGATATTTTCGCGCTTCTTCGAATTTTCGCGTTGCATCCGGGTCTTCATCAATGTCTTCATCAATGCTTGCAACGGCAGTAGGCGCACTATCGATAATCAGGGAGTCTTGGGCATTTTCGACCACAGACTCAAGGACTTCATCAATTTCTCCAAAGGGCGAACCATCATCAAGAGTGCTCAACCCGGCGTTCAAAAACGAGTCGCCCGCAGATCCCAAGGATTTTGATTGAATCATTCCAGGCTCTGGTCGATCACCCTCAGCAAAAGACCCTGGATGGTTCAAAAAGTTGAGCAACTCAACAACTTCATTGCTTTGAGTGGTCGGGTAGTTCAATGGGTCAATCGTTGCGATGTAGTTCGACACGCGCCGACCATCCTCGGAAGCAATCGTGTCAAGCTGACCGCCGTACTCCACCATGAGCTTTCTCATGGCTTCCTTGCGCATTCCTGGGTCTTCGTCGCTTCCTTTTGCGCCTCCTGTTTCTGCAATAGCGGCCAAAGCAGATACAAAGTCACTTGGAAAAACAGCCCTTACTTCGGGGGGAAGCTCCATGAGGTCATCGATAAGATCTTTTGGGTCAACGTCATTGCTAGGATTTGCTGCATCTTTTAGTCGGTTCACGACTGCTTCTGTGACCAGTGAGCCGGGGTCATTCGCCGCTTCCCTGCTGCCAGCAGACGCAAGGCCGTCGTCGGCGCCATCAACTTGAATTTGATCAGGTGTTGTTTGAAACGCTATGTCGTCAGACGCTTGAGCATCAGCTTGGTCGGCACCATCAACTTGAATTTGATCAGCCGCCGCTTGAAATTCTATGTCGTCAGACGCTTGAGCATCAGCAGCGCCACCGAACAAATTTCGATACCGGCTTTCAGCGGGCACGTCGATATCAAGAGCGTCACGGAATCCAGCAACCGCAAGCACAGGATGGGTCAGTGACGACAGTTGGCCTTTTGAAATTCGACCACCGCGCGCTCCTGATTCAAGGATGCGATCTCTGCGGGCTTTGAGTTTTTCAATCTCTACATCATAGTCAGCAGTGTTTTTTGATGGATCAAGGGTTGATGAAACAACTGCTGGGGCCTGAACATACTTGCCGTAAGGGATCGGAACTTTAATACCCTTGGCTTTCAGGGCGTCCATTGTTGCCGCTTGAATACTTTCAGGCTGCGACTCATCCAAAGTTACGTTGTCGCCATCTATCTTCAGCCCAGGGATGATGTACTTCTGTTTTTCTTCTACCGAAGCCGTGGCCGCTGGAGCTTGCATTGCTGCCGCTGGGGCTTGCATTGCTGACCCCGCAGCCGGCATGCCGAGACTTCTCTTCAGCCAGTTGATTTCAGTCGTGTAGTCCACTCCTGCCGGCTTTTCCGGTGTTCCAGGCGCAACTCGATCAAGATACGTCTGATCAGCCAGCACTTCGGCAATTTTACTGTCGGTTAAAATCGGAGCGTAGGCGTTGACCAATACATGCGGACTGATCGAATCTCCATCAAATCCTACGTCAGGCCTCATCTTCTTGAATTGTGTAGCAACCTCAGCATCAATCTCTTTCCTGATCAATGCCTTGTTTTCTTCAGGAATTTCTTCCGACTCATCAACTCTTTGTCTAGCGATGGCGTACGCATAAATTACAGAAAAATCAGACGGTTTTGATTGGTCTTTTTTTGCGATCAGTCCAGCGGTAGTGAATGTATTTTTCAATTGATTCAGTAAAAATCCAGGATTTTTTTTTGCGTCGCTAAATGCATTTTGAAGCTTGTTGCCACCAATAGTGTTTTTGGCTTTTTGAAGATAATCGTTATTTGTTTTTGCAATTTTCAGCAGCGACTTTTTAGTCCGATCACTCCAAGCCTTTACGTCTTTCCCTTCCTTTGATTGCAGCCTCGTGTAGGATCCAAGAAGTCGCTTGTCAGCATCTCTTTGGCCTTTTGACCCTTTGCTTGAATACGAAAGCTTGTACCGATTCAGCATTGCAATCTGGCGATCAATTGCATCAGCACGCTTAAGGGATGATTCAAAATCACCTTGGACTTTTTTGTAGTAAGCCTGAGCCGAGGGTCCAATTTGTTCGTTCAATTTAGCTACAAGTTCTTTTCCAGACATGATGATCTCTCTATTTGCTTAAATACAAAACAAGTAGCTTGTCGCTACTGGTGGCTGTGCCGCCTGTATTGTCGATTGTATCTGCTTTCTTAATTGAAAACTCGGTTGTTAGATCTGCAAGCAATCCTGATGTTCCATTCTGCTCTAAAACAGAAATTAGTTCATCGGTAATCTTTATACCGGCAACGGTATGATTTCCTGCAGCGCCGCCATCAATCAATGAAACTTTGATGGGATTGATCATTTTAGAGCCAGTAATAGACCCGTCCTCGATCATGTCGGACCCTACAAACCCAGAAGCAAACAAGCCTCTCATGCCGTTTTTTACTGAGAAAACAGCAGGGGGCATCGCCCGCTTCAAGAACGAGGCCGTAAAGGCTCCTGCGGTCACCACACGACTCAGTACTGATTCGGTAAACAGGTCATCCGGTATGTCTGATTCCGCTACGTCTTCGGGGAACGGAATCGTGTTTGTGCTAGCGGCAAGCTGACTTGATTCAGGCCGTAAGCGGGGAACATACCGTCCATTCTTCCATGGCACTTACGTCTTCCTTTTGCGTCGAGGAAGCTTGTAGGTTGGGTTTCCGGTTCCGGTTCCGGTTCCGGCGTTGTACTTAAACTCAGGGACCGTAAGCTCCGTCCTCTCTGGCATTGTGAACTGACGCACCTGACTCTGGTCTCCAGGCGTCATCAGGCTCGACAAGCCTGTACCGAATGTTTCCGGCTCGCCAAGGCCTGCGCGCGCTCGCGCTCGCTTGTAAGATTGTTGTGTAAGCGTGTTCACTTTTTTTGCAGCAGCTTGGCCTTCACTTCTGACCGACTTTAACTGTGCAACAAGATCTGTTGTGTCTTCGCCTGCTGCTGTTCTTGTTTCGATTCGAGCGGCTATGTTCCCAGCCCGCTTGTTTTTACGTTCCGCGATATCTTCTTGTCGGCGTCTTTCGGTCTTTGGCATTGCAGCGCCCGCAAGAGTGAGTCCGGCGTCCGCAACAGCAAGAACATCGTCCAACGTGCTTGGCTTTTCTTGCTCTGCAAGAAGTTTTTGCATCTCAGCATCTTGCTTAGCCGGAAGAAGTGCCGCCGTTTTTTCGGCCTCACCTTTAAGTCTAGCAGTCTCCGCGTCTATGCGGCTTTGATCTAAGGACTTTTCCTTGAGTTGCTCGTATTGGTCGAAAAGCTGCGCTGATTGTGTTGGGTTCATTGCTGCAGCAGATGAGATGTCGCGACCGAGCTTATCAAGCACAGCCTTGTCTTCGGCATCATCAATGTTCACCTCTACAGGTGTTGCCATTTTTTGTTTGATGTCATCAATTTGCGAGGTTGCCAGAGCAATCTTGGCCTCGGCATCTTTTCGGCCCTGAATGTTGCCGAAGATGTCTTTAAAAAAAGCTCCGCCAGCGCCCAGCAAAGATCGCTTGAAGTAGGTCTGCTCTTCTGTTTTACGCTCATCGAGGAGGGCGTCAGAAAGCAACTCGTCTTCAGTCTTAATGTCGTCGGTCAAGCCCATGATTGCCTCTACAGAAATGTCTTTCGGCCATAAGTAACAGCCAAGTAGTTGTCGTATGGAGTGCCACCACCCATTGCCATGTTTCCAGAAAGACCCAGGTCTTCTTGGGAAAGCCTGACGCCTGGAAGCTCAGTCTGCTCTTTAGCGGCTCTTGAGGACCGCTCTTTTTCAACCGCAGTCTCTCTTCTCTCTGTCCGTCGAAGCTGGGCTTCTGCGTTTTTCCGTTCCCGGCGCTGCTTTCTTTCAAGCCTCTTGCGCTCTTTTTCAGCCTTTTCGGCTTCACTGGCGCCGAACAAGCCGAGGCCAAGCCCGACCGCACCGCCGATTGCGGCACCAATTGGGCCTCCAACGGCGAACCCAGTAGCGGCACCAGACATGGCACCGCCTGCTCCTCCTGCGATGTAAGCGCCTTCGTTAGCCATCACTACCTCCCTTAAATCATATCACCTGTAGAGGCAGTCAACGACAAAGTTTCTAGCGTCAAAGAAGATGTGCTTAACATTGAAGTCATCCCTCCTCTTAAGCCGATAATAAGTTCTATATGAAAGTTTGTTGTGACCCTTCTTCAAGTCTACAGGAATTGTAAAGGAGTGGTTCATTCTCCTGCAGTTGTAAGACTGCTCTCCCCTTGAATATACCCTTCGCTTTGTTCGATCCTGAAGCGTCGCACCGTTGCCGTCCCCAATGTCCAAAAACAACGCTGTTTCGCAAATAATTCTACCAGCAAGCTGGCATCTCTCAAACGCGGCCTGTTGGCGAACGGTGCCGGAGTCTAGAGTGTCTACATTTCCAAACCCATCGCTTCCGCCAGAGTCTTGAACATAAAAGCTTCCAATTACAAGCGCGGTGCAGTCCTCACGAGCAAAGACTGTAGATGACATCCCCTCGATGGGTTGCCAGGCCGTTGGCTTATCGGCGGCACCAGCAAAGGACTCTTGAGAGACAGAGCCGGTCTGCTCGTGTCGATAGTACCTGTCGAGGCGATTGTTGGTTCTTTTTCTAAACACAGTATCGGATGAGATGGCCTCAACCCTCGGGTGAGGTGAGCCATAAAATTCAGGCTTTTCGATGTGCTGTGTCTTGATGAACGCGCTGTTTTCGAAATCACCACCAGCCGTGATCTTTCTTGGAACGATTCCTCCATTCAGAAATCGTTGAAGCTCAAGCATTCTGTTTTTGATGTCTTCGGCTTCAATAGTATCGCCAGGCGATACATTCGAAAAAATTGTTGGGTTTACAGGCATGACCCCCTCTCTATGTTCTGGATTTTTGAATCTTGTATCCGTAGATATTGAATTCGCTTAGCTGGAATTTCTCAAATGCGGGACTCTTGCAGCCTCTAAGGTTTCCGTAGTCACCGGCAGCGTCGTGCCCTCCGCCGTCATCAAACCCGTAGTGTACGCCCCAAAGGGCGAACTGAACATTCGTAAGGTCAGTGTTTGTATTAAACAAATACCCAGTAGTGTAAGAAAAGTCACCATGAAGGCTATTGTAGTTTTTATATGAAAGACTATACCTGTCTACACCAGTTTCGGATGGGTCCGTCGTGTCCCTATGGATAGGGTTACCCTTGGCATCAGCGATCCGATCAGTTGCGTTAATGCCGCTCAGCCCGCGCTGGCTGGCGACGGTGAGCCAGTTTGCTTTGAGGGACGCGGATCCACCATCACTGAATGTGAAGGTTACCCCAGACTGTTCTGCGGTAAGCTCAGAGAGGCTCGAATCACTTGGTATTTTAGTACTAAATGCCATTCTGAATTCTTGACAAGTCTCATTTAGAAAGGTCCAGCCCGTGTCGTCCCCAGTGCCCTCATCTACATTTATTCTATAGGCAAGCATCAACTTTACGATCGGCGTTCTTCCAGAAAAGAATGTTTTTGCACCGACATCATCTATTCTAACCCTACAGCTTACTCTCACTAAAACGTTGTCATTCGTTGTCACTGTGGGGACGGTAATTGCGCCCCTCCCTGTTGTCCCGCTGAACATCCAGTTGTCTTTAGTGGACCTCCAGAAGCTGGTATTAGGGTTCATTCGGGGGCCAAAAAATCCCAGATCGTTTCCGGTTGACTGAACGGAACTAAAAGAAGACTCATCCTCAACCATCGACTGATTTATGGCTTCGTTGGCTAAGTTTTCACCGTTAACAGTAAATCCCGTAAACGCCTCATTTACTTCATTAAATTGATCTGAAGTAATCTGTTCGTTTTCTTTAAACTCTGGAACTTTGATTCTAGCCATTAGGCTTTCCTGTATTGAATAACCAAGTTTGATGACTGTATGAAACAGTCAATTCCCAGCTTTATTTTCGATGGTTTCTGTGATTTTGGTATAGCAAATGAATCGGTGTCAATCTCAGTTCGCTCAGGCAGGGGCGATGTTCCATCAAGCGTTACTTCAGTTTGCCTTGGAGTGTACTTTCCAATCAAGTCATTGAATTTTGCACCAATCCCAAGCGTGCTAGAAGTCAACTCAAAGTGGGATACGGCTCTCACGGAAACGATAACTTTATTCTTTCCCGCGACTACTGGTATAGACCCGCAAAGGTACACCCCTTGCCGCTGATTTCCATTAAATAGCCACCCAGTTTCTGATATGTCGTTTCCGTTTACTTCAACCTTGTATTGGATTGCGTACCGGTCGATTGGCTTGGCAATCCACCGACCCTGTGGGTAGTTTTTATGCAGGAACCTCTTTCCTCCATCAGGATTAGCGGACCCCACCGTTGGCGTTACGGTCGCTATTTCCCCGACAGAGCTTTCCATTTTAGTTTTTGAGCTACCGCTTGCGGCCAGCCACCCACCCGGAGGGTCGTGGAGCGGGTTCCCTAGAACTTTATCAGAGGGGGCCACAAAGGGGAAAAAGTGCTCTGAATCAACCTTTAAAAACGTTTTAGCCTCGTCTTCACTTATAAATCCATTACCTTCCCATATATGAGAAACAGCAAAGTCTACTACAATCCACCCATCAGCTTCAGCATCAAACTCAATAAATGGAAGCTCTACTCCATTATCATCTTTCGATATAAATCCAGTTGTTGAGTGGCTGCACTGAAACCTTAGTTCTGGGCTATTGACGGCATTGAAAGATGACTGAAAGCACTCACTGAACGACCCTACAGAGAAACAGTCCTTATCAATCCGTACGCCTGTTTCTTCGTCTTTCAGGTTGTCTGAGTCGATATTGCCATTCAACTCATCAACAAATTCTTTGAAGTTAAGATTCAAATCATCGGGATGAGCGATTTCACCAGCCTCGGGCCGGCGTGTTGGAAATTTTATAGACATTTCTACCTCTTATCGGCGGTCAAAACATCCGTCATCATTCGAATGTTGCGTTGCTCTCCGACCTTAACGTCTGCGCTCCACCCAACGATCATCATACGGTTTGGAAATAAGTTTTTCTCATCCTGCAAAAATTGAATAGCAAACTCAGTCGTTAGCGCTTTGTGCATATGGCTAACATCGTAACGGATGACAATTGGTCGATGAAATCCCCAGACATCTCCGCTATCAAACTTTGCGACATCAGAGGAAGGGGGAAGCCCTACGCCACCGTAAACCGGCATCTGTTCAGATCCATCTACATGCTGTTGTTTTCTGCCTTTGTTCTCAGACAAGCTCACAACTGACGAGCGGTTCACCTTAAAGTTGGTTTTCAGGTCTTCGTTTCCATAAGCCACTGCGTAACAATTTATGTACCCAATTTGAACTGCCGAGAAGACGCTGCTGAATGAAATAGGGGACGTTTCATACAGCGGGTAGTCCAGCGTTGCCGTGTACGACACTACTGGAGGGCCTCCCTCCTGACTAAGCCCTAAAGACGATTCAGAGCCAAGCTCATTCTTCTTTCGGTAAAAGTCAGTATAGACATGGATGCCTGGAGAGTTTGCAGTATCGTGTGACCCAAAAAATACATATGGTTTTCGGCCACGAACTTCAGTTGCACATTGAATAGGGTAATTTTCCCTAAAGCTCCAAGCCCCAACTTCGTAGTGCCAGACCAGTAAAAGATTGTTCTTCTTTCCGATAGTTGGAACGCATAGCCAGTATTCTTTGTTGTTCCGATTCAAGCACCCAACAGCAGACCCGGCGGCTGAAAACCCAATTCTCTCAACCAAGTCTTTGATTGGCGTGCTTAGCTCAACAACCATTGTCGGCGCATTGGTGTCCTCAAGCATTCCACGGACAACGTGAATGCCACTACTGGACAAGAATACAAGGCCGGTCTGAGGAACGTCTTTGATTGAGTTGGGGGCAATGCAGCCAACGTCTCTGGTCAGCGTTTGTGCCACAAATCCTGACTGAGGGCTTCCCTTGATAAAGAAGATCCCGTGCTCCTTGAACACGACCAAAGCGTTTGTGGTTGCATACAAGCCAGTTATTTCACCAGCATCCGCGTCACCAATATCAAAGACATTGTCACGAGGGAATACCTCTGGAGTACCCGGCGCGCTGAATCGAATCAAGTTGTTCGGCATCCCGGCAACAAAGACCGTATTCTTAAACGATGCGATGTACTTTGCTTGGGCTGGGAACGCTCCGAAGTCTTCAGGGTCACGGATAGCGCCAAGGTTTGAGTCTGAGATACCGTCTTCGATCATGGTCGTTTCGTTGTCTTGAACTTCCTTTAAGAAGTGGAAGTTTCGCCCAATTTCGGAACTGATCGCATTTCCAAAGTCATCAAAAATGTCTCGCGTCCTGTAGAGCCTACGGGCGACAACCTCTGGCCCACCAACCGGAAGCGTCAAGGCTGTGAAGCGCCTGAATCCGTTGGTGCATTCGAATTGGCAAATGTTGCTTGGGTCGGACAGCGGGCTTTCCTGGCCACGGTTGTTTACGAAACTTACGCGGTACTGGTAGCCACAAACTTTGGCATCCAGCCACCTATTTGATACCCCCGCACCCGATTTTACCGTCTTTGCCCCTTTCGGCTTTAGGCTGCCAAGCCCCTGACCCTTAATTCGCGTTCCAAGCATGTATCTAGTCTCATTGACCCGAGACTCCTCAACAGCCTCGTTGTAGTACTCCCGGAACACAACAGTCGCAGATGGTGATGCTGGTTGAGTTGAGAATCCGGCAGGAGATACATAGCGACCATCGTAAACAGAAGGCTCATCAACGCCGTTAACTATGTATAGGCGGCCACCAAATGCGACACTCTGAGATCCGATTGAGGATGTAGTTGGCACGAACCGCTTGCGGGCCGTAGTAGATGGGCTTCCACTGAAGAATTTTCCTTCAAGATCTATTAGCGTTTCGTATGGATTGACTGCAGGCAGGCCCAGTCGATCAAAATTAGACGGCTTCAGCCTTCTTAGGCTGCCCTTTGCGTCCTCAAATATAACCGAGCGCTGAGAGCCGTTGTGTCGAGACAAGAAGTGAATTGAGGTAATCTCGGAGTGGTTGTAGCCCCAGTCGTAGTCACTATATGTGATGAGATCGTATGCCCCAGCGTTCTTCCACCCGTCGTAACTGTCCCACGACATCTCTTTGATTTGAGCAGCAGAGTCAGCAGTGACGCGCCACCGCTGATCCATTCCACGTAGACGAGCAACTTCAAATTTCTGTGTTTTCATGATTTACTCGGAATCCCAAAGCGTTCGCGATCAGCCATGGCCCGGTCAAATCCGCGACGAACATACATCCTATCGGTGCGTGAAAGGTACTTGCTCTTCATGCGCTCCATGAGTTGTTGAGCGCGGGCCTCGTAAAGTTGACTATACGTGGCCATGCCGTGCTGCATAGAGATGTCCTTAAGGGCCGCGTATACCAAGTAGTGGTGGTACTGAACGGGCCACTCAGGGCAGTCGGCGTCATTAACCAAGCGGAGGGGGCGGCGGTGGTACCGGGCCTCAACAGGGTAGTCGCTTTTTGGCGTGTACCAGAACCTCAAGTATTGCCGAGGACCGATTTCGTTCAAGTGGCCAAGATCAAACAAATCACCTGATGGGCTGATCGAAGAATCAAATGTGAGGCCGGACATGACCGTGCTGCTGCTTAATTCAGCAAACGTATCGATATATTCAATCTTGGACTCTTTGACGGTCGCGATATGCCTCCATGGCCCCATGCCGGTATCCAGCCGGTCAGGGGGGACAGACGCGATACTCTGTGGCTTCACTGACACGCGTCGGTATATTTTTTTGTACCGCCCAGTTCCAGTGTCCAGTGATGAATCTGAATACGTGGCCGAGGTATCCATAAGCCGGGTAAGCGCCATCAAAGTTTTACCCTCCGACGGAATGGCCGCAGAGGCAACGGGGGATGGCGGGCTTTCTTTTCCTGCGTATGTAAATGTGTAGCAGTACTCGTAAGTGGCGCCACGGATAGCGGTGATGTCTGTTGATGTAGTTACTCCGCCTTTGACTAAATTGATCTCCGGAGCAAAGTCTGGGGGCCTCAAGCTGCTGTGCATTTCCTCAATGCTGACAAACGGCTCACCGGTATCAGCACGATCCAGGTACAGGTACTCCTCTTTTCGGGCATCGAGAAACATGAACCGACCACGGTTTGGGCCAGTCAGGGTGCTGGTCGTTGAGTCGGTGGAGTAAGAGATAGTTTCACTCTTCTTGATCCCCCGGTCCATCACGCCCATGATCTCGATCGAATCTCTCGGCATTGGATATGTGACGTACTCGATTGTCCAAGATGTGTGGTTTCCGACAGGTACGGGAGAGTCCACAATAAACGACCGGGCATTCCGGTAATGGGTGATCAAGTAGTGGGTGTTGTCGATCACCAGGGTGTTTCCAACAATATCCGTAGGCAGGTTCTTAACGCCAGCGCCAGTGGACGTAGAGAGCGTCACAACGCGTCCACCGTCAGAGACGAGAGCATCAGCACTTCCTGCGGTAATGTCCTTCCTCAGGGTGAACACGTGGCGCTTTTGCATAAACAACCATTGGTACTGGCTGGAGATCTGCAAGTAGTGCCGATTTATGACTCTCGTAAGACGGTCGTCATACTGCTTTAGCTCTGGGTTGTAGTCCAACGCAGAGTTGATTTCTTCGCGGATTTCTTTGAGATTCACGTTGGGCTCCA
>Ga0209337_1001249_pt1 | contig 19543 bp, 32 predicted proteins | sample LinPmetageLP53_FD_184044 | JGI IMG/M metagenome (GOLD analysis project Ga0209337, IMG submission 184044) | Marine viral communities from the Pacific Ocean - LP-53 (SPAdes) (version 2) | ecosystem: Environmental > Aquatic > Marine > Oceanic | place: Pacific Ocean | collected 2010-02-08 | reverse complement strand
TTCTTCGGCACCGATAGCAGAATGTTCCCGGTAGGAGTTGAAAGCATTTATCTTCTTCCACAAACCTTCACTGACAGGCATAAAGAAATTCATCAATTCACTCTTTCCAGTACCCGAGGTTTGAATCCAAATGAAGTGTACTCTAGTATCTACTAGAGATGCCTTTACTGGTATCTTTACAAAGTCCTTAGACATTTGTCCGATTAAAACCAAAGCAGACATAACCGCAGGTATGTCATTGTAGTGGGAAACATTGGTTGCTTCCTTAACCCAACCTGCTAGAATGTCCGGTAGGCGAGTATCTCCTACCACTGCTTCTGTTTTTTCTATTGTTTTTAGTTGTTCTAAATCGGTGTATTCGGAAACAAGTTTTAGTGCATCTTCTTCTGTTAAATTTTCTTCATTCATATTTTCACCTTCATTTCAGTATTTAAGACCTCTAAGATTCTAGTTGCTAAGGTCGGTCCAATTCCCTCAATACTAGTTAGTTCTTCATGCTTTGATAGAGCAATTTCCATGATAGAGCCAAATTTCTTTATTAGTTTTTTTGCTTTTTTATTTGATATTCCCTTAACACAAGTTAGCATATCCAACCTCAAATCATCGGTAGATATTCGCTTGATTATTTGAGGGTTTATGGCTTGCCTATTTAGAGGTTTCATCTTACAAATAGATGTAATTATATCTGCGGCATCATCGGCACTAGGAACCCAAAAGGCTCTCACATCGCTATCTAAAGTTATTCTACCTATAGCACCTAAGAATTTCTTTCTAAGCACTACTTCTCTTCCCCACGCTGGCTGTTTTGAACGACCATATTCTATAACAGTATCAGTAGCAGATTCAATGGAACCATAGATTATAACAATACTATGTTTGTAATTCCTATCCATGTTATCTACTTGTGTCCAAATTCTTTTTGATAGTACTGAACCTAAAAAATCTACAGCAGACTTTGCTTCAAAACAAACATCATCAAAAACATAGTCGCCAACTTCAATCCATTTCTTTTCGTAGCGAATCAAAAGTTTGTCAGCCCTTGATGTAACTAAATCTACTAGCGGTGAGCCTTTCTTCTCCCGGCTATCAATTACCAAAACACCATTAGTCATTTCTTTCCCACCAGTGTTTTAACGAGGTTTGATTTGCATCTACCTTTCTAGTATTTCTAAGTCCCCAAGTTCTGCTTATTGCTTCAAACTGTAACCACATTGGCCATTCTATAGGAAATTCAGTACCGCTATCAGTCCAACTCTTAGGAGTAAAGGTAAAGTTCCCCATTAGGTTGTTACGGTATCTCCAGTAAATTTCTCTACCTTCCATTCTAACTACCCAATGGTGTCTATCTACTAGTATTTCTGCCACCGGGTATCGTTCATTGTTATCATCGTCATAATATGACGGTCCAGTTATCATTCTATTCCATTCTACATAATCATATTTCATATTTTATTCCTCCTTGTCTAAATAGTCGGGGTATCTCCAACACTTTCCTGCACAATATCCTTCCGGTATTAGTTTAGTTTTACAGTTTGGGGTGTTGTAGTTACCATAGACTGTAAATTTTGCATGTTTTATTGTTGTTGCCTTATCCCAATCAAGCCAAACTTCATCGGAACTAGTGGCAATGTTTTCTATTTCATCAACAATAATGTTGAGTATTGATTCTTTTTGTTTTTCATCTTTTATATCTTGCTTTCCAGTTAGCAAATCACGGAACCAAGAAACCAAATAAACTCTAGCCATGTGCGACGGGTTCTCAACCATTATGGTATTGTATAAGCAGGGGAGTATGGGGAGCGAACCCTCAACGACTACTGGCTCTATTTCCCCCTCGACTTCATCAATGGGGGGTGCGGAGGGCCACACTGCTAACTTGCTACCGGAGAACTCCATAGGGACAAGACGAGGGGCCATAGCCAAATCTAGTATGTGTTCGATTCCCTTCTCTATATCTTCTTTAAAGATTGGAATACAATAGTAGGGAATACCATGTCCATTGTCGCTGGCTAGATTTACAGTATTTGGTACTCTTCTTAGTCTAGTAGTTTGGCCTACTCTTTCATCTAAGGTTAGTGAATAAGTCCTATGTTGGCTTTGTAAGTAATCTCTTACTTCTCTAAAATAAAACTGTAGGTTTCGTGGTTCATCTGTCACTTCTCCAAAGACAAACAAGTGGAACCCTCTTCCGGAAAAGAAGATAGTGTGTTTGGTATCACCAATGTAATTCAAAGTATTCTTTAAATCTGCATAAGCATATCGCAGTCCATCTTCTCCATGAGCATCAAAGTCAAAGAATACTCTGTCTAGGACGACAGAAGACTCTATCTTTGCTGTTTCTGCAAACCTATCAAAATCAAAAACCGTAGTGTAGACATTAGTTCTATTGTTGTGATTTCTCACAAAATCAATGTAGTCACTCTTCTTCTGTACTACTCTTCTCTTCATCTGTGGGGCGTTCTTGATGTGACTTCCCGCCCACACTTCTCTCGGATATTTCATTTTTATTTCCTCCAAAATCAATCTTTGCTGTTTGTAGCATTTTAGTAAAAACTTCTGCAATCATTCCAGTTAATTCTATTTTAACTGCCTTCTTCATACTCTCTTCATAGGTTTTAGAAGGATAAACTTCGCTATCTCTAATCATGGAAAACCTATCCATTAAATTCATTTCATGGTAAATCTCATCACCTAAATTAGAAATGGTATTTCTTAGATTAGATAACTCAGAGAAAGACCATTCTCTATTACGAACGATATTTTCTATATCACTTTCTTTCATTAAACAGTGCCTCCAGTCTACTTAGTAGTGGGTTAGAGTATTGAGAATACCCTAAACTGCTTAGAATAGTAATAGCATCTAAAGCAACTTTGGTCATAGTATCATTCTTTGGTGTCATTATAGCCACGAATCCTCTTGTGCGGCATCACATAGTCCGAAGAAAGAACAGTGAGTGCAGGTCTTATAATAAAACTTAGTAGGGAAGGTCTTGTGTTCGTAAGAATGAATCAACTTAGCAATGTTATTCATTACTGACTTTACATTTCTTTGCTTAGAAGTTTCACAGTGAACATGGTTAGAAATAGGATAGTACCAAGACCAGTGAGTAACAGGAATGTTAGGTTGTAGTCCCGCCTCTCTAAGAACTGCTGGACTAGAATTCTCTATTAAAATCTTATAGAAGGCCATTTCTTTCCTCATTCCTGTTGCTTTGTAGTCTTTCCATGGGCCAGTCTTAAATTCCATTGGGATATACCCACCGTCTTCCATAAAAATTCTATCAATAATACCTTGAAGGTGAACAACATAGTCCCTAGAGAGAAGGAACTTTGGGTTTTGGTCTGCTCTAATTGTAATTTCACAATCAAATTTACCTTCATTGCATGCTGGCAAGTATTCATCGAGTTTGTCTGCTGTTCTACTATCAGTAAAACGCTGTGCCTCAAACGCAATAATTGTTTGGTAGTCGTCCCAATAATCGTCTAGCGGGAATAATGTAGCGCAGTAATCAACTAGTTCGTTGTGTGACAAATTCTCAGCCTTCTTTATGTCAAATTCTTTGAAGAAGTCTTCTCTAGCATTGTGCATGATAGTTCCCTTTCTCATTGCTTCTGTTTGGTCTTGTGGTAGGCGCTGTTGATAACTAAAGTCATACTTCTTAGCGCACCAATCAAAAGTACCTAAAGAAGATTTAGTAATCTTCAAGATAGGTTGGCTTGGGTCTTCGTAGTTCTCGGGAATCCACTGATATGTGTATTCCAACATTCCGTCTATTTCTGTATCGTATTGTGTTTGCATATTTTTACCACCATTCATCTAGTGTTCGTGCTTTTGATTTAATTGTTTCTGTAGGCCAACCCATAGCATCGAAAACTGGTTTGGCTTTACTTATTACTTGTTCTGCATAGTGTCCCCAATCGGGAGTGAAATCTTCAAGTTCTGCAAAAGTAGAACCGGAGATATAATTTGCTTCTCTTCTCTTTCCTGTAATTGGGTCTGTGAAGAATCCGCAAGGAATTATTCTAAGAAACACATATGAATCTGTAAAGGTTCTATTGTGTTCTTCCATAGCATATAAAATGCCAGCAACGCCACTGCCTATTGTCGGTTTCTTGCCCTTAGTCGTAGTAAATTTACTAGGGGGTTTGGCGCATTTGGAACAATGGAACTCTCCATCTTCCCAATTAATGTCGGTAAGTTTGTACTTTTTACCACAAGGACATTTTACTTGTAGTCTTTCTTTCTTTAGTCTAGTTCTCTTTACTACTTGTCGGAAATCTATTTCACCATTAAGTACTTCTAGATACTTATCTTGACAGAATTTTACTATTTCGGATTTAGATTTACCGGAAACCCACATCTGTAAAACAGTAGTTTGTATTCCTTTGGCCAATTTACTTTCCGATATTCTCTTAGCCGTAAATCCTGTCATGGTGAACTTAGGTTCGTCTAGAAAAACACCATCTTCCCAAGAGATTAAACCTGCATTTCTGTTCTTAGTAACGCCCACTCCTAGGGAAGTATAGTACTTCTCAAACTCTAAAACTACAGGGTGTTCATCCAACTCAAGTAGGTTTGGGAATGACTTTCTAACTTCTGTATTGATGTGAGATAGTGCATCAGTTGCCCCTTCTATAGAAGGAACTTTGACATAGATTGAGTCTGTGTGTCCATAAACTACTTCCATATCATTCACTTCCAAAAGCATCTTCCCAAATAAATTCATAAGAATTTTTTCTAGTACGCCATCCCCATTTCAAGAACTTATGGACGCACTCTAACCACAAAAAAGTGACATAAAGCCAAATCATAAATAAAACTAAAATCAATAATGCCATCAAAGTACCACCACCAATAAGGTGACAATAGTAGCAATGTTGACAATGTTGACCATCATCAAAATCTTATTGCTTCGCTTAACATTGTCAAGCAATTCTTGTAGCGTATCGTTAGTTGTTCTTTGTACTTCAATTAATTCATCTAAATTAAACATTTTTATTCCTCATCATTTCTCTTCTGTGTGTTGTAATATAACACTTAAAACATAGTCTTTCGTTGGGGTGAACGACCTTACTTATACGGTGGCATCGAATACATTTCTTCATCTAACCACCTCTTCTCCACAAGCAATACAAACTTCTTTCTTACCATTCCCGGTCAAAAGTATTACTATTCTATTACCGTAAAGTTCTATAGCGCATTTTTCGCATTTCATGGTTTCGCCTCTGTCAAATACCTAATTAGTAAATCAATTAATTCTTCTTTAGAAAGGGGGTCTAGGTTTTTCTTGATTACTTTAGAAACTATATAGTATTCTTCATCAAGAACTGTTTGGGTATGTAGTTTCTTTAAATAACCCATCCAATAACTCATCCTTCCATCTCCCTTGCTGTAAATGCGGCCAATCTAATTGCTTCTCTAGCACTAGCAGTAATGCTTGCGGCTAAGTCTACATCAGCCCAACCAAATCCCTTGTAGGCAAGGATTCCATAGAAGGATGCCATGAGTCTTTTGACCGCCATTTGATTATTGTTCCACTTGGCTGTAGTTTCTTTGTCACCCGCAGTCCTTGCGGCTTTCATCTTGTTTTTATATTCTCCCCTAAGTTCTTTCAATGCTAAGAGAGAGCGAGGCAACAGCCCCAACTTTGTGGTAGTATAGTACCTCATGTCTTCAACATAGTCTTCACTAACTTGTTGTAAATTTTGTGGGGTATTCAAGTCAGCACCAAAGGCAGTAGGCTCCGTTGATTTAGTCTCAAACGAAATGTTTCTTGCGATTATCATTGATGGATAAAGACCGGCGAAATCGAAGGCGGCTACATTATTATGCAATCCATTAGTGTTCTCGTCTAAAGGATTGTAAATCATAGCGCCCGAGTAAGATAGGCTTCCTCCACACTTCTTGCATTCTCTCAATAGTTTTTCATTAGCGTTCTTGAATCCACAAGAAGAACATACTTTGTGTTTAGGTTTCTGTCCAGTGGGGGCTTTCCACCAAGCGTTACGCATGAAGTACATAGACCCCATGTTAGAGGCAAAGAAACAGGACTCAAAGGGAGCAATTAGCAAACGCTGTAGTGAAAGCATAGCCTCGGAAGTAAAGTTCTCTTCGTCTATTCTTTTTAGTATCTCTACATCTGTTACTGCGTATTGTAGATATGCTTCGGTATCTTCTAGCCAGCCTCTTCTGTAAAACTCGTTAGGGTCTTCAAACTTAGTTTCAGTATGTTTTCCTTCACCGAACAAAATCTTAGCCACATAATCTAGTGACAGACTAGGTAGAGTTCCTCTTTGTGAATCATTCCACTGTCGCTCAAAAGCCATGTCTAGGTTCAAGGTTATTCTTCCTCTAATGGGCTGTGCAGTAGGGCCGTAGCCATCTTTAATAGTGTACTTAACATCGCCATCTGTAACCTTTACTCCATCAATAATACCTAGTGGTGATATTTCTAGAGGGGATATGTCTAGAGCAGAACACCTAGAAAATAACTTAGGAAGGTCAGCCCAATTACCAAACCAAGAAATCAACATGTCGGGGTCTTTTACAGCCATTGTTGTCATAAAGGATTGAATCATATCTTTTTCATTATCAAATGTATATTTTCTTCCTATTTGTTTTCCATCTTTATCAATAGGGCTATCAATAAGATTAGAGCCTAATTCATTAGGAAACCAAACCCATTGATGATACTTCTTATCATAATTATCATACATTACAATAACAGTAATCTTATCATGGTGTTCTCCACCTTGTTGCCATTCCATATCCCAATACCACTTACGCATACTGCCTTCTTCTATCTTATCTAGTCGGTCTATGCAGTAGCGATTAGTGTACGGTACATCACCTTCGTAGGTTTCACTAAACGGTTCTCTAGCACTGTAAGAATCGGAAGGCAGTTCATAATAAACTTTCTTTAGACTCTCACCTTCAAGGTTAGTCCAATCTCCACTTTCGTATTCGTATTCCCTAGTAATGAACTTACTTACTCGGTACGATTCAGGTTCTCTTGCGTTCTCTTGAACGAAGAAATACGGCCTAAAAGGACGAGAAGAAGTGTGCTTAGTACCATTCTTATCTCTCCATGCCATAAACACATTTGCATCTTTACTTGAAATTATCATATTATCACTCAGCGTGAGGGGTTTTAATTAGCATCCTGTCAGTTGACATTAGCAGTATTGGAAATTCGTCTTTCATAAAGAAATCAACAGTTTCACAACCCGTAAAGAAACGGTGTAGCGGTCCACTGAAAGAAACAGTAGCGGAGTCTCCACTAACTAATGTAGGTATTACTTGTTCAAAGGATTTCATGCCTCTAATAGAAGAACTAATTTTAATATTATCGTGGTATGTTGATGAGGCATTAGCCATTCTCGATGTGTTTGATTCTAAGGTATAGACTCCACTGCGAATTAATTCGCAACATCCCATAACATCATCAAAAACAGAATGAAGTAATGTGAATCCGCTCTCGAAAGACTTTCCATTAAATTGTGGAAATTTAAATTCGCCAGTTTCCGTAGTATGTGGTCGTTGAATATCCATCAACATAACTCGGTGTATCACTGCTAAACTTGGGTGTTCTCTAACAGTGTTGATAGTGAAGGTCTTAGAATCGTTAGAATGTTCTTTAATCACAAGACCGCCTTCTGTGTTCTCTAACCTAACAAGCCCATTGATTTTCTTTAGTATTGGGGTAGTTTCCGATATACTCAAAGTAATATCTACTTGCGTAGACTTAGGATTTATCCACTCAATGTTTTCTACTTGTGACAGAGTAACTCTATGATTTACAATATAGGTAGCATCGGCATTCCAAATACTCAAACTACCATACAGGTCTTCCTCCTGTGTTCCAGTTACAGTTAGGAAAACATAGTCACTGATTGTAGAAGTTTTGATACCATCGGAAAAGGCATACTTACCGGAGCCTTTGGTTCTCTCTAGTGCGTCCTTAAGTTCTTTAGCGTCTAATAATACTCTCATCAAATTTCACCTTCTTTCAAAAACGACAGTCCCTTCCAGTCTACTCCACCTTCTCGGGTAACAGTTAAAACAGAAACTCTCTTACCCATAAGTTCGGGGAAGTACTTACTGCTCTTTACTACTGCTTCGTACTCTGCTCCTTTAGCAGTAGTTCGGTGGAAGGTCCGTACAACAGACCACAAATGAGAATCCCACTTATTCCAAATAGGCTGAGGTTCTTCATCTCTAAATGGTGGTTTAGTGTGAGTGATGTAGATTTGGTCACAGTCAATAGACTTGGCTTCCTTCAAGACTTGCCTAAAGGGATTGTTCCGTTGCCACCAGTCTTGTTGCTTCGCTGTCTTCATTGGTCGCATTCTTGCGTTCTCCATTCCAGTCATGTAAAGAGTACAGTAGTCTAACCAAGTGTCTACTCCATCCCACACAAAAAGAATTTCTTCTGTCTTTGCGGCTTCTCTAGCCAATGCAATAAATGACCTAATGTTTCCTTGTGTTTGGTAAGGTAGTAGTTCGCCATCTTCTCCATATTCTGCTGGATTGTAAATAGTAATTCTTTCAGTAGAATCGTGGTTTGCTTTCCATGTGGGTACTCCGCCATCATCTACATCTAAGTAGAAAGTTCGCTTATCAGTATCCATTGCTATTCCGCTTTTACCAGTCTTAGCATCGCCTTCTATTCCTAGTCGAATTCTCCTAGGGGTATCCTTAGCCATCTTAGTTTGTGCTAGAATCTTAGCCCTCATGCTATCAATGTCAATCTCCGTTTGTTCTTCTTTTCTTTTTTGCATTTTTATTCACCTTTTGATTTTGTCCATTCTTGGACTAGTTCTTCCACTTCTTCTTCTGTATCTAATTGTAGTCTTGTTTCTTTATCTCCGATGTGGAGTTTAACAAAATAACTACCATTCTCATAGTTTTCCTTCCATGTGATAAACTGAATATCAGTTAGGCACACAGTCCAAGTATTAGCCTTGGTAAGAAAACCTTCTTCAAAACTAATAGTATCACTCATTAGCATTCACCCAATTACTATAGTTTGCCATTAGTTTGATAAATTCTTCTTCGTTCATATTCTGTTGAATAAGGTTAGCATTAGAGTAAATTTTAACAGAGTAGAATGCTATCGTCACCTGTTGTATTTCTTCTTTGTATGCCTTTTTTTGCACCCAAGACATATGAGCAATATTTCTATACGAAATAATAGCCCTGTTTGTTTTAATCATCGTTTTAGTTATCGTTAGTTCATTCATAGTTTTCACCGTAGTAATGGGCTTCGCACCCACTTGAGCAACATTATATGGAAACTTGCTTGCACACGCACATTAGAGTTAATTAGCCGACTCAAAACCAGTCAAGGTTTTCGTCTTCTGCTTCCGAGATTTCAGCCACTTGGCCCTTTCTCTCGGAAACATAGAGGCCCGACAAGTTGATGGTGGCCGGTTCGTAACCATCATCTCCTTCTCGTTGTGAAGTTCTACCAACAACAACGACTTCGGAACCGATGCCAAAGTCAATCTCAACATGAGATGGAACCCAACAAGTAGTCATTCCGTCACTGTCGTAGTCAAAGTCAGCCTCTAGGTCGGTAATGTTTAGAATCCTATTACCATTAGAAGTAGGGGTCATGTTCATGTTACAAACAGTTCCCATAGTCACAATGAATCGTTCTGCCGAAGGTAAGTCTCGCTGTTCAAGATGAGTAGCATCTAGTAGAGATAGGCTGATTACCTTCTCATCTAAAACATTAGTTGTGATACTTAGCACATTAAGTTGGCTAGTATCTCGGTACTCATCTCCCTCAGTGTCCAAGTCAGCATTCATAGTAAGACCTTGTAGGGTCTTCTTGGTGTAGCCGTAAATGTATCCTTCACGGTTACTGTCCTTGATTACTGGCATGTGTAGCCACTCAAAACAGTTAGGAACAAAGTCAACACCGTTTTGGTTTTTGTATGAAAACAAGTATTGGGAGTATTCGGATTCCCCGTCAATCTTACCAATAAAGATACCACTTCGTCGCATTAGTTGCTTGGCCAATGGCTTACCGTAGTTCTTGTTCTCTCCACCGTTTGCGTAGTTCTTAGTACTGTCAAGAGGGATGATAATAGAACCATCTTCTAGGTACTCAGCACCATCGGAAAGAGTAGACATTACTCGGCTTTGTTCTTCTCCATCGAACATTCGGTTGACTGTGTACTTGTCACCATCTTGTTCAACAGTAGCCACGATACCAGTATTGTAGGCGTTGAAAGCATCTCGCTTCCATTCCTCTACTGCTCTGCGTCGGTTGTATGCCATCATGTCCCTAGGTTCTTCTAGAGCCACAAAGAATCCAAAGGCACTGCTACCAAAGGACTTAGCACCAGTGCTTCCGCTAGTGTCTTTCTTTTTCATTCTAATCTGCTGTGAAGCGTAACTTCGCCACAGACCTTTTGATAAAGCAGAATCGGTAGTAACACCGTTCACCTTACATATCTCTTCAAATTTCAATTGTGCATCTTCTTCCGAGATGCCCAACTTCTTAGCCGCATTTTTTATTTCGTCTTGCATTTTTTTTACCTCCTTATATGAGATTTCCCACCATCCATGAAACAAGTAATTTCGGGGTCATATTGTGGGAACGCCATTCTCCTTCACCAATTACTCGTAGGAATTTTAATTTTTGTGATTCGCCCATTTCCGAAGAAATGATGTAGTCATGTAATCCTACACAAATTTCCTTAGTGGAAACTCCGTCGTAGATGAGATTATGTAGACTAGTCAATACTTCATTTGGGTTTTTATTTACTATGTTCATTGTTATTTGTTCGTACTGTTTAAGTCCTTTTTCAACTTGAAGGTCCAATCTAACTCCGGATGCAATGCTTGCTTGGAGTTCGGTGATTGTCCGTCTTAAGTCACCATTGAAGGCATATATAAACGGCCTAATTTCAGCCGGAACCACATGCCCTTCTCTAGTCAAAATGTTGGTAATGGCGTCTTCAATAATATCAAAAGATAGATTTTTGAAATGATAGTTAGCACATCTAGATTGTAATGCATAGATAATCTTGTTCCTATTATTACAAGTGATTATGAATCTAATGTTAGAAGCATAGCGTTCCATTAATCTCTTTAGTGCGTTTTGTGCATCGTTAGTCATTCCATCCATTTCATCTAACAGTACTATTCGGAAGGGAGCATCTCCAATAGAAGAACTCTGAGCAATATCTTTAATCTTAGTTCTAACATTCTCTAGCCTTCTATCGTCCGATGCGTTAATTTCAAAGAAATTAGAGGAAGAGTCTACGCCTAGTAATGAGGTGGCAAAGGCAAGTGCCGCTCCTGTCTTTCCAGTTCCGGGTCCACCATGTAATAGTAGATTGGGGCATTCTTTATTCTGCACCCAATGAGTAGCATCTAAGACAAAGTGTTCTTGTCCAAGTACTTCCGAAAGTCTTTTTGGTCTATATTTTTCAGTCCATAACATTATTATTCCTCCTTTATTGTCCAAATTTGAACTCTCTTTACAGCGTCATATCCCGACTTACAGAAGGGCTTTCTACGCATTATGTTGATGAGAACCTGTATAGGTTGGTTAAACTGCTTATTACTTTTAGAACCAGTCTTACCACTACGATATGAACTAAGGTAGTCCCCTATTTCGTGTGTGTTTTTAGGCCCTTCTGCTTCTAGATATTCTATTATTTTTCTGTGTGTTAATATGTGCTTCATGGTTTATTCCCCCAATAGTGGGTTGTTTCTATTGTCATTACTATTCTTGCTTTTTTGTTTAGAAGATAGCCCAACTCTGACATAGTAATACCCCAACTTAACTTTTCGTTAAGGTGATTGTAGACTTCATCAGTAGACTTAGGCCCGGTTTCTAAGAATATGTTTAGTTTTCTTTCTGCTACTTTGTTCGTCATTCAAAATTCCCCCAAAGATATTTTCTTTAGTTTGGGTTTTTTCTTCTTTCGTTTAGTCTTCTCTCCAATTCCTAACAGTCTGTAGTCGCCATTGTTTAACTTAGACTTAGCATAGGTTTGGAAGTCTTCGTCTTTTAGTAACTGCTTTAGTATTCTTTCATCTCCGGACTTAAGTCCAAGTCTTCTACATATAGATGGCATCTTTGAATAGGCTCTACGCTTAGGCATTTTTGGTCTATTGAAGGTTTTACCACCATGAGCATAAGAAATCATTTCATGGAAATAAGAAAGAGGCCATCTTCTCTTGACTACACTATCAATGAAAACTAATCGGTTAGGGTGAATGTTTTCACTAAGCCAACTGATGAGTTGTGTGTCGGATGGTTTATTGTGCTTGATGAGTTGAACTATCTTTTCCCTATCACTTTCTCGTAGGTACTCCATCACTAGAGAGAAAACATCTCTTTCGATTAGGAAAGGTTCACTACTTCTAGGTGCTAGTTTTAGAATCTCTTCTCTTCCATGAGAAACTGAACCGGCTCTTTTTATCTTGACCATGTTTTTTATTTCACTAGGAATTCCCTTCTGCGTGTTGCTAGTAAGAACTATCTTACCTCTATATTTTCTCAACACATCGAGTATTTCTTTCGTCTTAGGTTTGTAATGAACATCTTCTATGATGATGCCCATGTCTACAGGAATAGAAAATACACTCTTAATCTCCATCTCATTGGCGTAGAGAACTAACGCTAATGGTAAAATATCCGTTGCCATTGTTGTCTTTCCAGTACCGGCCTTTCCAGTAATTATTATTGGTCTTTCTTGTTTATGTTTTATTAGTGACATGTAGTATTCCTCTCATTTGCATTATTGTTTCTATTCCTTCAAGGGTTAAATGTTCCTTGAAGTAAAGCATTTGTATTAGGTTGTAGTGTTGTAGTGTAGTGGTTTGGGTAGGGATTAAGTGTTGTGGAATCATATCAAACAGTTCGTAATTGTTTTTTATTCCTGTGATTGTAAGTATTGGTCTTGGTCTGTGTTTAGTTTCCTTTAATTTTATACTAGAAGATATTCCATATAATGATAATGTATCCTGTAACATAGAGAGTAAGGAGCGTTCCCCTCTAACTTTAGTTGCCACTTTAACAGAGTAGCCTACTAGAGAGTTATCGTTTCTATATATGTCAATGACAAAGTTTGCCCTGCCTAGTATTATTCCTAAAAGCATTCCTTTACTCAGCATGCAAAATCATCGCTCCTACATATTCTATTAAATGTCCTCGGTCTATCTCAAAGTTTCCTCTAATGAATTCTTCTAGTTCTAACTGGTCGCCAGCAATAGTAAAAACAATACTTGCTCTAAAGGGATATTTAGTATCCTCTTCTATATGAACACAACTAGGGGCGAAGATTCCCCTGTGAATTAACATCATTGTGTTGACATTTAACATTTGAATGTAGGCGAAATTACCTAAGTCTTCTGTTATTGTATAAATGAACTGAGTTACCATTCCACTATCTTTCAGTATTTCCTTAAACTCTAAATCCAAACTAGTTCCCTCCAATTAAAGAATCCACCATTTTTTTTGTGGAAATATCGGAAACATATTTGTCTCTTCTAATTGCTTTAATCTTAGCAAGTCTTAGTGTGTATTTATTATCCTTAAGCATTATCATTTCTGCTTCTACTTCTAATACTATTCTAGGGAGAAAGTAATATCTACCGTCCGAAAAACTATCAACAATAGTTCTTAGTTCTCTTTCTAGCATTCTTTGTTCTGTCCTAGGTAGTCCTGCTACTGTACCTAATGAAGTAAAGTTTGCTCCGGACTTAACTCCTATCTCTAAACTAGAAAGAGAATTAGATTTATCCGGCATAGAAGATAATATCACTACATCTAAATTTATTCTAGGCGGTTTGTGTTTAAGCCAATCATGAGTAGTGGTTCTAGGTTGGTATTGAGAGTCCAATCTTTTAATTACAATTCCTTCGTATCCATCAGTAATTGCTCTATTGTAGACGGCCAAAGGAGGTTCGTTTATTTTAGATATTATTACTCTGTCCGGTAAGTGTTCCACTGCCTTTATCCGTTGTAAATATGGGTGTTCAAGCATAGAGTCTTGGGACGCCCTTAAACAGTCAAACCAAACCCAACGGGGGGTAAGTAGGGCGGAGCGGCTTTTGTCGCCTTGTATCAAAGAGAGAGCGCCATATGCTGTATCGGGCTTACCATATCGGTCAACACAATACACTTCCCCATCTAGAATCAATTCATCATCGGGATATTCCCGAATAATTGAAACGATTTCTGGCAAAGTCGCAGTTATGTTTTTTCCATTTCTAGAAAATATAATTACGCTATTATTATTTTTATGTACTTGAACTCTAACACCATCGTATTTGTATTCACATACATGGTCACTATCTTCCCAAACTTTTTCATAGTTAGATTTTTTGTCTGCAATACTACAAATCATGGGCGGAACAAATATACCGGCGACTACATTATTAGAAGGCGAAACATTCCGTTCATAAGCAGAAATTAAAACGGACAGTGAGTTCATCTTACTATCTAGTTCTACTGTCTTTAGTTCTTTATCGAATACTTTACTCAACACTTTATTAGTTATCTTCTTCATAGGCAACATTAGTTTTACTTTGCCTGTGTAAAATCGAATAAACCATTTTCTTTCTAGCGAAGAAAGAGAACCTAAGACTTCCGAGAACAATTCATATGCTCCGTGTAAATTAGAATCCATTTCTATAATTCTAGTAATCTGTTCTATGGAGTAGTCTTGTGTTTTTTCCCTAGAGAAATCTAAAGCATACACTGAACTTGCTAGGTCTTCTCCATCTAACTCATCATCAAAGATAGAAAAGTGTCGGCAAACCCAACCTTTAGTTTTCTTTACTCCCATGTTATTGGGCAACAAATCATTATTCAATAGACGAAGCAAAGACAGTAAATCAGTTTTTTTAGCGGCTTGAATTATCAAATTGGTTTGATGTGTTGTTTTGTGTGACTTCTCCAGTACTTCGCACAGTCTTGATATTTGGCTCATCGTCATTATAATCAACTCTAACTTCTGTTACTCCGGCTGGAAAAAAACCTACATTTACTATTTCAATTAGTTCCTTTACAAGTACATGTGGGCCTTGTTTATTTCTCTGCATAAACGAAAGAAACTTTCCAACTTCAATCCACTCATTCCTCTTCATCCTTTTCACCAGCCATAATTTCATTATGTATTCTAGGTATGTTGGTAATTATGTCACCTAGAACTTCAACTAAATCAGTTCTTCCTTGCCTATCGCAAGCATACTGCATGAAGGTTAGAGTACCTATGGAAATAGGTAGGGCAACTTTGTTTATTTCCCCACCTAGTATTAGTGTCCAGTGGGCAATAAAAGCACCACGAATCAAATCATTAGTTATGGAAACACTACCCCATGAAGATGTGAAGTTATCTCTCTCATAAAATGGCAGTTTGTTTCCCTTCTCAACCTGTTTGCACCAAGCAACAAAATTTCTTTTCTTTACACGATTACTAAATGTTCTCATTTTCTTCACCTACTATATTTTCTAAAACATGTAAGAGAGACTTAGCCTCTTCCATGTTGAGTCGTATTCCCTTTCTTGTTGGGCGTTCACTTTTGTACCACCTAATGTCAACAACAGGTATGTTCCAATACTTGCCGGAAAAAACCCTAATGGTTTCTTCACTGCTTCTTGGTATTTCAGCAACGAATTTCAAATCACTCAAGTAGAAGTCCCTCCTTGAAAGTGGTTAGTGCCTTGCGACTAGTAAAGTAACTAGGGACTTGTAGAGAAGACAGACAGTTGGCAATCCAACATGCTCCCCCAATACTAGATATTTGAACAATTTCATATTGCTCACCATTAGATTCTATAATTTCCTTAGTGTGAATCTCTGGCACTAAACCGTACATTCTTGTTACCTCCGCAGAAACAGTGGGCAGATTATCTACAAGATACTTGATGATATGCGCTCTCTGTATTGGAATCTTAGGAGCGACATTAATTGAGAGAGTTCCTGTCATGTTACAAACCCTACACTTATTTCCTTCACATATGGGGCATTTTATTTCTGCCGCATAAGGAGCGGGTAGGGTCACAGTCACGGCTCTTTTCTTCATTCACCCATCGCCTCATAGTTTGTGGACATTAACAAACCAGCAGGTTCTCCTTTTATCTCCACTTCTCTAGTTTCTATCATAGAATTATTCTTTAGTTTTTCAACTACACTCATTACTCTAGGGTTTAGAACCCTGTAATAATTGATGTAAAGGGGTACTGGTGATAAAACCTCATTCTTGTCAATAACTGCACCAACAATCATTTTTTCTGCGTTCCCCATCCCTTGTAGTTTGGGGTTAATCCCTAAATGAACCTCATAGAGTTTAGTTGAGAAATTTTCATTCTCTTGCCAATTCCTATATTTAAGATGCATAATCAAATCATCCCCCATGTTTTCTCCATCATCGTCTTCAAACACTATTTTGTAGAAGAAGCCATCATGTACGGCACTGATGGGGTGATATAGCCCTGCTGAATTTTTCAAAATATCTCCCCATTCCATATTACTCCCCCAAAAGAACGGCTACATCTGTAGTTAAAAACATCATCGCAATAGAGAAGGCCGCAGAGATACTGCTCTTTGCTACTAGAGTTGGGTCAATTATACCATCACTCAACAAATCACTAATAGTGACTTCCTTAGCGTTAAATCCTTGCCACCCTTTATTATCTAAAGTCCAACGCTTGATTACAGCGTCATAGTCGTTTAGATAAAACTCACTGTTTCCCATGAGCGTATCTATTGGAGACAGAAGTATTGCCATGGACATTTCATAATCACTAGGTATTTCTAGTGGCCAATGTTTTTGGAATCTTAGAACAGTAAGGCCTCCACCTACAATATACCCACCGTCTAGAGCGGCCTTAGTTGCGTTGAGTGCATCATCTAATCTTTCCTTAGTATCTCTCATCTCAACAGAAGAACCTGCGCCAACTCTAATGACTGCTACTCCGCCACTAAGCCTAGAGATTCTATTGGAGATAGATTCTTTGGCGAATTCATTATTGCCTAATTCATATAGTTTTCTAAGCGAAGCGATTCTTTCACCTAACTTGCTTCCTCCTTTCCCATCAATAATAGTAGTCTTAATTTTATCAATCACTACTCTTCGACAAGAACCTAAGGACTCTTCATCAATGATTCGCAAATCATCATCTCCTTCTGTGGTGTAGGCTTTTCCTCCTACTACCGCCACCAAGTCTTGTAACTCATCTAATTGAGAGTCACCGTAGTTAGGGGTTTCAATAACTCCGACTTCGATTCTTCCTTGTGCTACATTCATAATGATATTCTGTAGTGCGATGTTCTGTAGTCCTCTACAAACAATAAGCAAAGGTCTTCCCATCTTAGCCGCAAATTCACATGCGGGTAAAATTTCGTGGAACTTTCTAATGACTTTGTTGCTCGACAATACTAGTGGGTTTTCTAAAACACATTCTCCACTGTCTTGATTAGCGAACAAGTGACTAATGTAACCACTATCTAATTCCATCCCTTCCTTGACTTCAAAGGTAGTATCTAGGTCGGGACTCTCTTCTACACTAATGACTCCATTTCTTCCCACTGCACTAAAGACTTCCGAGATAATCTTTCCTAGTGCCTCATCATTGTTTGCCGCAATAGTGGCAATCTTTTCAATGTCTTCATCCAGTACCTCTATGCTTTGCTCATCCAAATAACTCAAAAGAGAGTCCCTAACTTCTGTTAGGTGAAGTCGCCACTGATGTACCGTTCTTTCTTTTCTATGTTTATTGAGTTGGTTGCACAATGCCCTTGCTAAAATACAAGCAGTAGTTGTACCATCACCTGCTTTAGATTGGGCCTTAGATGCTAGGTCTTGTACTAACTGTACTCCTAACTGTGCAAAGGGGTCTTCGGACCTAACATACTTAGTGATAGTAACCCCGTCATTGATAACCACTGGAGGATTACCTTGAAGGATTACAGTTTTAGCCTGTGGCCCAAATGTAGGGGATACAGTGTCTGCAACTAAATTAATGCCTTCAAGTAGTTTTTCTCCTACTTCTTTACCATTTATAATCATTCCATCACCGCCATAATGTCACTCCATCGAACAATGATAAACTCATTGTGAGTAAAGTGAGAACCCTCAGCATTGTAGACTACCTTCTTACCATTAATGTCCCCGTCATATTGGCAGTCATGAACCAAAGCCATGTTGTCGTTTATTGAAACTATTCCGCTCTCGCTAGTTGTTTCATCTTTAATCAGTACTACCCAATCGCCTATTGCTTGCATATTTTTCTTATCTCCTAGAACTATTTAAAGGGTCGAAAATTAAGCACTAAGTCCTGCGTCAGTATCTAAGTGGACAGCCAATTCCCAAGCATGAAAAGAATTGTGTCCAGCAATAAATCCGCCAGCCTGTCTAATGGGTCCGATGTAACCGGCACCACATACACTACAGTATGCTTCCACTATTCTTTCGTCTGTGGTTACTCCATGTTCATTTTCATAAGTAACTATTTCTCCAATGTTTTCTCTTGTGTATGTCATACTATCCATCCCATTTTTATTTTCTTGTTTAGTGTGTGGCTTTCCGGCCACCATTCCGGTCTTCTTTCTTTCTTCCAAGTAGCAAAGTCCCACTTACCTTCTAGGTAATAGTGGCGGTAGGACCGAATAACAAAGTCCCAACTGTGTTTTTCTTTAGGCAGTCTGTAAATATCTGCCATAGCAATAGATACAGGAGTTAAATCCTCTTCATCATAAGAGAAAGTAAAAGCATCACCAATTCTCTTTTCTGTTCCGTGAATCTTACCATACCTAAATGTATATTCTTTACAAAGAGCAATAGCATGATTGTATAGCCACATGTAATTTGCTTTGTTTTGTCTAGCCCAAATAGTGCTAGGATGATTCAACATAGCAGGTTTCATTAGATAGTTGAAATGTGATTCTGTGTGGAACTGTTTTAGTTCTCTCAAAGAAGGCTCTCTACCGTGGCATTCCCAAAACAAAAAGTAAAGGCAATTTGTATGTAGCATTTGACAACTTTCAGTTGGCATTTTTACTACATGCTTATCTAGCATTTGTTGTGCTGATAGTACTGGGTCTTTGGTCAGTGCAAATATATTCATTCTTCATCCCTCCATTTTTCGCAAATATCCTGTAGCCTTTGTGCGTATATCTCACGAACTGCGTGGAATAGTTTTGGTCTATCATACATGGATGCTGATTCAATACGAGCGTCTTCAAGTCGAGTGACAATCATCCGTAGTCGCTTGACTTCTGCGAGTAGTTCTTCTATTACTTGTAGGTATTGGTTTTCCCATTTACCACCAAGAATATATTTTTCAATTGTGTCTGTGTCAATCATTCAATCATCCTCCTTGTTCACTATATCCATAACCTTCACGATGTATTCGTGTGCATCTTTAAGTTCAGCAATCACCGATGGGGGTGCTTCTGCTTTTTCGTGTTCAACTATTGAGTTCCATATCGTGAACTCAACGAACTTCAATGCCTTTTCAAAATCGTATTTGTCTGTGTCAATCATTCTTCTTCACCCCAAGTTCCCTGC
>Ga0209337_1001248_pt1 | contig 19544 bp, 14 predicted proteins | sample LinPmetageLP53_FD_184044 | JGI IMG/M metagenome (GOLD analysis project Ga0209337, IMG submission 184044) | Marine viral communities from the Pacific Ocean - LP-53 (SPAdes) (version 2) | ecosystem: Environmental > Aquatic > Marine > Oceanic | place: Pacific Ocean | collected 2010-02-08 | reverse complement strand
TGGAGAAAATAGCACAGATATTGGTATCGTAAACGATTGGTTAAATGCATATATATTTGGAATCGATAACATCTCTAGAGACTATTGGGTTCTTGAAAATAATGCGGCCACCACTTTTGGTAAATTGGAAACGCCCGCAGCATTTGATGATACCAATACGAACGGGTGGCTGACTGAGTAATGGCGAAGTACACAACAACAGGAACGAGTTCATCATCAACTAGTCGTAGCACAGTATCACCATCAAATTCAAACTGGAATATTGTTGATAAAGGTGCCGCGGCTTCTAGGGCAAATGAAACACAAGCAATCACATTAAGGTCTCTCGGTCCAGATACTTACTGTGATCCATGTGGTTGTTCACCTCCCTCTGGTGGGGGTGGTGAAGGTGGTGGAGGTGGTGAACCACCCATTGTTGGTGCATGTTGTATTGATGGTATCTGTTCTGGTGGTCAAACTCAATTGGATTGTTTATTCCTTGGGGGTATATGGCAAGGAGCACAGACTACATGCAATACGGTTTCGTGTGAAGTAAAAACTGGCGTTTGTTGTTTGTCTACGGGTACTTGTACTGAAACTACAGAGCAAGCATGTGCAAATGTTAATGGAATATACCATGGTGATGATACTCGGTGCGAAGATATTGATTGCAATATACCAGATCCAACTGGTGCCTGTTGTTCATCTGATGGTACATGCTCGGAAACTACACAGGTAGCATGTGAGCAAGGTGGTGGAGTTTATCAAGGAGATACTACACAGTGCTCAGATGTAAATTGCATTCCAGAAGAAGATCCCACTGGTGCTTGTTGCTTAGTTATTAATGGTAGTCCAGTATGCGCTTCAGATGTAACAGAGACAAACTGCATTAATCAGGGTGGTGTGTATCAAGGAGATGATACTACCTGTGGTGTCAATACTTGTAGTGGTTCCGGAGATCCTGTTGGTGCGTGTTGCATTGATGACGTTTGCTCGGAATTGACAAGGATAGACTGTGGTATTCAGGGTGGTGAATATCAGGGAGATGGTACGTCATGTGCGAGTACGTTGTGTCAGCAAAATCCCACAAACGCATTGTTCTTTTTCGATAATCTGACTGAGCATGATGAATCATTTCCACCGCAAAGATTGACATCACCAACATTAACTGCCCCCGATGGCATTGGTATTGGAAAAAGTATATTTTACACACCCGGAACTTACTCCGGTATTCCATTACCCGCTGTAACAGCAGAGTGGTTGAGAAATGGTGAAGTATTCGATCCGGAACCACCGGTAACACATGTTGTTGAAATATCGAACTTCGAATTCAGTCCATCTTCAATTACGGTGAAGCCAGGTGATACAGTAACGTGGGAATTAGTGAATGGTTTTCATGGTGTTCGGTCTGGGGTTGGTGAGGATGGATGTGGTGACGGTGTAGTTTTTGCAAGTCATGACGTTGAGGACGAGACGCAAGGAAGTGATGAAGCAGGACCATTGTTAGATTCAGATGGTAATCCTTTTGAATGGAATGTTCCTGATGACTTTAATTCACAAACTCTAGAATACAGATGTACTATTCACTGTGGAAATATGATCGGAACGATACTACTCGAACAGGCTGATATGAGTTATGTTATCCAAGAGTCAGATACAGGAAGCACATTCCGCATATCGGAAACTGCTACTAATGTAAATGGTGTTGCGGAAAGTGATAGCTCAACATTAACCGTTGTTTCGGATGAAGATTACCCAGTAATTGAAGAAGGAAATGGCTTTATTGCACCTACTGTTCATGATGAGTATGTTGGTGATGAAAGTGCAAAAGGTAGAGAAGCTAGAGCAATCGTGCGATGGACAGAGATTCCGTTTATTGTTCGTGATGATGAGTTCTATTGCACAGTTTCTGCATATCATATGGAAGGTATAAATCGTATTGAATTTATTCTCGACGATGGAACACCAATTGCTGTAGAAGAACGTAAACCACACCCAACCGATATTCACCCAGCATCACATACAGTTAACATTTATGATGGAACAAATAGGTATAATGGTTATCATGAATATATGGTTAAAGTTGATCCATCATTGTTGAGTGATGGTTTACATGAAATGCGCTGCATTGCATATCCAAATCATGGAAAACCTTTCTGTTTGCAAGGAGAACTTAATAAAAATAATCTTCCGGGTGTTGAGGTGATATCAGATGGACATTGGTCTTTCTGGTTTACAGTACAGAATGATAGGGAAGTTCGAATTGTTGGTTCAAACGAAGGCGCAGATTATTCAACATTGCAAGAGTTATTTGATGATAATCAATTACCAAATGACTTTAACACTGGAGGAAAAGTTATTTTGCAGCCTGATGTTGAACATGAATGGCCATCTGAGTCAACACGAGGAATGGGAACTCCAAATGATGTATCATATAAGACTTATGCAGAAACTTTCCCATCTAACCCAGATATTGCCGGTAATTATGGTCAGCGGATTGGGACACCCCTATCGGTGGTTGCAGAGACTGGAAACCCAGCATTTGCAGTCAGAATCGCCCCACGGTATAAGGGTCGTGGACAATGGGGAAACGGAACAAGCATCCATTATCATGGAATTGTATTTACTGAATTGAGTTCACATTCAATATTGTATACATGTGATGATGAGGAACTTCCATGTGGAGCAGTTGCTACCAACAATGAGCTAGATTTTGATGATAAGAGTAACCTGACGGGAATGAATCAGGGTTCAGCTAATCAGGGTAATAATGCATCTCTGATGATGGAAAATTGCACAGTGAAGGCTGATAGAGCCGGTACATGGGGAAATTATGGGATTGATTCTGAGTTCCCAACAGGTCAGGGACAACGGATTGCAAATAATAGTGGTCTTGGTGGTGTGTTCTTTAAAGGATTTCTTTCGTGGAATCTATCAGGATTTGCAGGTGAATGGACACCACTTGTTAAAAATTCCTACAGCGTTAGAGGTATTGCGGACTGGTCAGCCACTGGTATTGCATGTGTAATAAATCAAGTTTTAGTTGGTCTTCAGAGTGCTGGATCATTAGCAGAACCTCTCTTTATTCACTCTGACTTTTATCAATACAAACAAACGGGTGGCCAGGCAGCTGCGACACATCATATTGATTTGGTTGATATCACTGCTAGTGGGGATCGTACTATAGAATTCCGGGAAAAACGGAGACAGCAAGATCCATTTGGAGCCGGAGTAAATGAAGATCCTGATGTACCAGAATATTCTAGTGGACGTAATGCGGGGTTTGTTTTTGATCCACCAAAAGATTCGATAAGATTTAAGCACATTTCTCAGGCATGTGAAGATCAATCAGAAACATGTACGCTACCTGCGGGTGCAAATGTAGATGCCAAATATGATATATTTTTGCACTGTGGAGATCCATCAGATCCTTCTGATGAGTTCTGTGACTGTGTTCCGGTGATAAATGAGGAAGCATTGGAAGATGTGAGTGAAAACTGTATATATCTTGGTCGATTGCAGACAGATATTGAAAGTGAAGTATATCCATTCAAAGGACCAATAATTAGATATGATATGCCTCGTTTTAATAGGTATATGGGTAAATTTACTACATTCATTGCTCGTGAAGTTACAGGTACTGATGTTGAGGTGTCTGGTTGTTCTACTTCAATTGTTGGTAGTGGTAATGATTATCCTTCTGCACCAGACAATAGAATTTTTGCCGCAGTTCATGGGTGGTCACCAAATCTTCAGGTAGCAAATCTTAGTTCAAATTCTACAGACAAATATAAAGATTTTAGATTTACTAACTGGGCATATGAAGGATGGCGATGGGTGAGTGGTGAATTCCAGCCAACACCTGATTGGAATCACTGGCAACATTACAATCATGTTGTGTTTGAAAATAATATTGTAACTGGGCCCAGATTAGCAACAGCACAGAAGAATAGAATTGGTATACTGACTGATGAAGCTGGTAATAGAAGCTATGATCCTGAACCAACGACAGATATGAGATGGAAGCATGTTAAGTGGGGTTCTGATCAAATCTGGCAAAGAAAATTTGACGGATTCATACCAAATCCAATAAACCCCCCATCTGCATCTGAAAATGAGAACTGGACACCTGACTGCTTTATTGACTATGACAATTCAATTATTGAACCATTCCACGTCATAAGGGGCAATGAAAATCAAAATGGAGCAGCCAATTATCCAATACAAGATTGTACTGCTGGACCAATTAAATACCAACGTAACTTACCCCCAGTTGGACTATCCAAGGATGAATGGGAACAAGTTTTATTAGATCCAGATGCGTATAATGGTATTGATACCGGTAGTATAGATTCTCGTGTTGATACTTACATGAACCCCACGCTTGTAACTGATTCTGACGGCACACACTGGAACCACTTAGGTATTATCTCTGGATATGAAGATTCGATTGTTGGTGAGCGAGTTGATACGCTGGCTGATGGGGAAGTCAGTGTTCGCGGAACACTTGTTGGTACACCATTCTTTGCTCCTGCACAGGGAGAGTGTCGGTGTGGGTGTCAGAGAATATTTAGACCGGATGATACACAGTATTTACCTTGGGATGGTGTGGAGATATCTTACAATTCACCAGATCGTCCCGGCGGTGATGGTGCAGCAAAAGAAACTAGATTTATGTGTCCGAGCATAGATCAACTTCCCGTAAAATTCGCAATTGAACAGAGGAGAGGTAATTGGTCTTCTGATACTCAACCTGTTCCTATGAACTGGGGAAGTTGTATATGTCAGGCAACCACTAGTGGATGTGCTGGTACATGTGCCCAACAATCGGAATGTACATCATGCGTTGATGCAGCAGGGCGCGAACGATGTTATTACAGTCAGGATCCCGGTGGGGTGGATGATATTTGTTGTGCAACCCCAGCAGCATCCTTTTGGTGTGGTACTGCCGAAAACTCCAGTAGTGTTGCTACTATTCGGCTTACCGGGTGTGGTATGCCATATTACTTCTATAAATGGCAGGATGTTGACCTAACTCAACCAGAACTAAATATAGTTGATCCCTGTAAGTATTTTACGAATGATTCTTGTCCAGATAATGAGGAAGGCTAATGTCAGATTTAAATGTAGTTGATGGATTTGAACCTCCAGTACAATTTTCTTCTATAACAGATATTGAATTCATTGGTATTGCTTCTTCAGAAAATAGTCTGTATAGCTTTTATCCTGTCTTAACGTCGGACACAGAAGATCTCACAACAGAAACAACACCGGCATATATTGGCGTTTATATCACAGATGATTATGAAAATAGTTGCACCGGTGATTGTAATGTTTCTGGTTGGTATACATTTAAACGAGATACTACTATAGATGTCAAAGGAAATGGAAGGTATAGTGAACCAATTGCTTGGCCTTCTGGGACAGTTGATGATACCGGACTATTATCAATCAATGAAACTGATGTTCCCGAAAGTGTGCGATTCTATTGTGTATTCCTAGATGGTGATAATGGTGCAGTTGGTTCTGGTGCAACAGATGGCTGGACTTCTCCGGCCAACGATGACACAAATAATACGTTTGCTGACTATATGTTTGTTTTGCAAAATGGGGGCGCAAATAATTTTGCAAACTATACTTTAGATAATGTTGATGGTGGTAATATTGGATATAATGTTCAATGTCTAATATCAAACTTCAGTGATCCTGATGGTAATGATAGAACAAGATTACTGTTTAACTTTGATCCTCCTCTGACGGAGGGAGAAGAGAATCCCCCGGAGTCAATAAATAATCCAGAGAATTTATTTGATAGCCTTGTTGTTGATCAATCGACAGTTACTTGGGATATAAACGACAATGAACTAGTATACATTGGAACTATTGATCCATCTGACATTACTCTTGTGAATGTATTTGGTATCTCTTCATTGGATCCAAATATTATAATCTTTAATTTTGAAAGTGCAACAGTTCCGGGTAACCCAAATACTGCAACCATGCGAATTGTAGTTGGTAATAGTGTTCTGACTGTTGGTGAAAATCGCGAGTTTTCTACTATTCAGGCAGCAATTGATTCTTCTATAGCTGGACAAACAATTATTGTTTCTGATGGAATTTATCATGAAGCAATCAATTTCAAGGGAAAAGAAATTGTTGTTCGAGGAAATGTAACTAATCCAGAGAACTGCATTATTGATGGTATCAATGAAAGTGGTGTGGGTGGAGTCCAAGCTCCTTGGAGTAGACCTTCAAGTAGACCAGAATTAGTTTCTTTGGTTACTGTTGATACTCGTGAACCCGGTCAGTGCTATGACAACGACGCCCCAAATGAATTATTAGATAGTGAGGATGGTACAGGTGACTTTACGGGCAGAACCTTAGAAGGATTTACCATCCAGAATGGATCAGCCGGAACTCGTTATCCTGGCACAGAACCCAGATGTTCACCATGTGATATACCAAGCAATAATTGTACATGTCCCGACGAATGTGTTGGCCCAGAGTCTGAAATTGACTGTGCGTTAAATTGTGCAAATGATAAAGATGGGTTTGTTGGTGGTGGTCTCTGGGTATACCGATCTTATATTATGGTCAATGATTGTATCTTTAGGGACAATGTTTCTGATGGTGGTGGAGCTGTATTTGCTAGAGAGAGTTTACTTTCGTTCGTGCGATGTACATTTGAAAATAATACATCCAAAACAAATGGCGGTGGAGTGCAATTCAACCACTGTAAGTACACATTGGACAACTGCATGGTTGTTTCTAACACCGCTACCGGTGAGGGTATTGATGGAACAGGTGTTGGTGGAGGAATTCATGTGTTTGGTGGTGTTGGTACCACCATAAATACAACAATAGATTCTAATACGAGTCAGCGTGTTGGGGGTGGTATGAACATGTCAATACAGTGGACACAATCATTTGGTGATGATCCTATAATTGGATCTGGTGGGGGCCCCATGTTGCATGTGGTGCAGAATTGTACTATTGAGAATAATATAAATCTAGACGAGTTCTCTGAAGGTTTCTGTGGTGGACTTGAGTTGGATGTTTCCTCACGGAAGATATCAGATGCTCCTGATGGTTTTCTTTTGTGTAGTGGTACTATATTATGTAATAATGTCCGGTCTTCTGGAGTAGAGACTCCAGTACTTTCAAATTTCTGTCAACAGACTCCGTTGATTGGTGAATTTATAGATGGTGGTGGTAACACGATATGTGATGGAACACCAGAGGTAGCTCTTGTTATCGAACCAGAAAACTTTGTTTCTGGTGTTGATGCAGTCGAAGCTACTGTATCAATTGATGATGGTATAGCTGATAACATCAAGTATAAGTGGTATCTTAAATATAGGAATATGTAAAAATATGGCACACTTTAAATATTACAATAAAGACTTTCACAACTACTTCTTGTATGAAGACTATGATAGCTTTGTTAAAGTCCCAGTCGGGCCGAATCCAGATTGTTATGCTTCTCATCTAGACTTGACTGGTGTTGCATTGAGAACACAAGTCATAAATAATATCGTTAATGATGCGCGAATGTTTGAATTTTGGAAAGAAGAGAACAAACCGTCTGATGGATCTCTCGATTATGAGTATGCAATAAATACGCACAATTCTGGTCAAGTTCCGGTAATTTTAATTTCACCTAGACATGTTATAACTACCTCACATTATTTTTGTTCGGGAAGAAACTGTTCGCCCTGTAGAAGTACTGATGTATTTACTCAAGAAGATGCAACACCATGTGATAATACTGGACGAGGCGAAGGTTGTGGCAGCATTTTCGGGGGAGATTGTGCTCCATTTCCGGGAGAAAATGGTGAAGTTGTTCGTTTATCTGAACCAGAGGGAACCGCCGGGGCCAATCTTAGTCTTTCATCTACTCCAGCAATATCAGCTGATCAGGATTGGCCTGAGGATGCTAAAGATTTTAAGACTTTGGTATTTATGAACAAAGATGGAGAAAAGTTCACACGTAACTACCAACTGCTATCATTAGAATTGGAAAACATCTTTATGGATCATGTAATTTTAGAATTGGATGAACCCATAGGCGAGGAACAAGGTATTGCAGTTTATAATAAAGTCTTGGGCACAATTTCAAATTTTGATTCGTTTACAAGTTCGATCGTGTATGGACTGGATGCTCAGTCTAGGATATATCACAGAAAACTAACTTCTGGTAACGTGATAGGCCTGCAAGGTACGAGTGTTAACGCAACGGCATTTGATTTTCCTCAAGTTGGTTATAGTGACATAGATCCGAATATAATTATTGATGGAGGAAATGTATTTGGTTATGGTGAAGTTAAAGTATATGGTGGTGATAGTGGAAGTCCTTCGTTTATCTATTCGGAAGAGCATGGAACAGTGTTACAATGGAGGCCTGGAACTCCGGTCAGTTTCTATGGGTTCACTGATAGTCAAATATCACAGTTTCAGGATTTTCTTGATACATTCAATCAAGAAAATGGAACCGAATATACTTTTGAAAAAATTACTGTGACCGATAGCTTCAAAGAAATTCAAATTCCTGCACCACCAAGTATGAGTGTATTGGATCCATCACCACTAGAGTTGAACGCAACAGAGGTATTCTGTGATACTGAAATTGAATATAATTCTACTGAAATTATTAGTGCTCGTTCTAATACAATATTTGCAGACACTGGTGGTGATGAACTTATTGCAAACTTTGATAAGTTTGAATTCCTTCCCGGATTAAGTACACAAGCCCCACTTCATCCAGAAACAAACGCAAACATACTATACAGAAATGAAGCCGGTGACATTCAATATAAGGGAAGGTTTAGTTCTGTTGTACCAGAAAATTCTATGGCACTCAATCTACCATTTACAGCAGTAACATCCATTATCCCGACCGCAATCAATGACACTGATAGTCCAATTTCTGTAAATAATAATGGTATCCAAGAAGTCAACGGCGTTCTAACTATGCCATCATTGACTGTACCGTCCGACTTTACTCTTTCATCAGAAGAAGTTATTTTAGGGGCGAGTCTGTTTAATGCTAATGGAGAAAATTCATATACCGAAACCGTTCCAATTGTTACTGGAAAATCGGTCTATGATGTTTCTGTCTCACTAGAAAGTTCTCTAGAGGCACAATCGGAAATTAGAGTGACATTTAACTGGCCTGAAGATGTTGTTCCTACACCAAGAATTAATACCATACTTGTTATGGCTAAAGATATGAGCGATAATAATCCCGCCGACTTTGAAGCACGTATAATTAATACACCAAATATATGGCCTGAGATCAACTTAAACACCTATACACATACATTTACTATTCCATGTGAAGCACCAAACACCTTCCCCCCATTTGGTGTTGAGTCTCTTGTTGGTAAAAATATATTGCTATCATTTAGTTTTTCTAATATAGTGGGCAGTTTTTTCCCAGTAAATGAAGATCCACCGTTTGGGGTTGAGTCATTCAATAGTTTCTTTGACTTGGGTCAAATTCAAGACACTGCTAGTAATTGTTCTGAAGAAATAACATTTCATGATATCTCTGTTGGAGATGAGGATGCCAGTGAATTTGGCTTCATACCACAGACTATCAACGACGCTTCGGTTGGAGATGTATTGCGTTTTACATGGGGCAATAATGGATTCCACAATGTAGTTTCTGGTGAATGTGTAGACGGTACCTGTACATGGGATGAGGCATTTCCGGATGATCCATTCCGAAGTGGTGATCTCCAACAAGGAAAGGGTACGATCTGGGAATGGACTATTCCGCCAGAAGCAGCGGGTTCAACAATTCCATACTTCTGTGAGGCTCATGGGCCCGGACTTGGTATGGTTGGATTGATATCAATAAAATAACTTTACTTCGGTATAAAGATACTATATAATCTTGTCTAATGAAATTTTGGAGAATTATGTTTTATGTGTGAAAATCTTCCCTCGTTATATCAGTCTTTTATTCATCTCTCTCGATACTCGCGCTGGTTGTCAGATAAGGGTCGGAGAGAAACATGGTCAGAAACAGTAACCCGATACTTTGATTTCTTTGAGGAACACCTCAAGGAATATCATAATTATATCGTACCAAAGAAAGAAAGAGAAGAACTGGAAAACGCGGTTCTTAGTCTAGAAATTATGCCTTCGATGAGAGCACTCATGACGGCCGGTGAGGCACTCAAGAGAGATAATATTGCAGGTTATAACTGTGCCTTCCTGAGTGCAGGTAGGGTTCGTTCCTTTGATGAGATTTTATATGTTTTGATGTGTGGTACTGGAGTTGGATTCAGTGTCGAGCGAGACTTCTTAAAGAAGTTGCCTACTATTGCAGAGGAGTTTGAGGATAGTGATACAACTATTGTTGTTCAGGATAGTAAGATGGGCTGGGCTAAAGCCTACAAGGAACTTACTTCCTTGCTTATTGGAGGTCAGATTCCCAAGTGGGATGTCTCGAAGATTCGACCTGCCGGAGCGAAACTCAAAACTTTCGGTGGTAGAGCTTCGGGGCCAAAACCACTGGACGATCTTTTCCGTTTCACAGTGGAAACCTATCAGAAAGCTAGTGGAAGAAAGCTCACGTCAATTGAATGTCACGATATCGTCTGTAAGATTGCTGAGATTGTCGTTGTTGGGGGAGTACGCAGAAGTGCCCTTATCTCATTATCGTCCCTTACCGATGAGCGGATGCGAGATGCGAAGCACGGACAGTGGTGGATTTCCGACCCACAAAGAGCATTATCGAATAACTCAGTAGCCTATCGTGAGAAGCCAGAGATTGGTACGTTCATGGAAGAGTGGGTATCTCTATACAAGAGTAAGTCTGGTGAGCGTGGTATCTTCAATCGTGATGCTGCACAGAAGCAGATTGTACGAGCAAATGAACATCGACAGAGTATGGGAGAAGAGTATCGTCTTCGTGAGTCTGATCATGAGTTTGGTACAAATCCTTGTAGTGAGATCATTCTTCGGGACAAGGAGTTCTGTAATCTCACAGAGATCGTAGTTCGTGGAGATGATACCACAGAGTCTCTAGAAAGAAAGGTTCGACTTGCCACTCTCCTTGGAACATGGCAGTCCACCCTTACTAATTTTAAGTATCTCTCAAGTGAGTGGGAACGTAATTGTGAAGACGAACGACTCCTTGGTGTTTCTATGACTGGTATCATGGATTGTAAGCTCACTAACGGTAAAACTAGGGGACTAGACGATCTTCTGATACATCTGAAGACTATTGCCATCAAGGAGAATAAGAAAGCAGCAAAGAACATTGGAATCAATGAATCTGTTGCTATTACTTGCGTGAAACCCAGTGGAACCGTCTCTCAGCTTGTGGACGCAGCCTCGGGTATCCACGCTCGTCACAACCCACACTACGTCCGTACTGTTCGTGCTGATGTCAAGGATCCTCTGTCCATATTCATGGAGAAGGAGGGGTTCCCATGTGAACCAGATGTCATGAAGCCAGAGCACACTATGGTATTCTCATTCCCGCAGAAGGCACCAAAGAATGCCGTGTTCCGCACAGACATGACAGCAATTGAGCAACTTGAACTTTGGTTAATTTATCAGAGATATTGGTGTGAACACAAGCCATCCATTACCGTTTCTGTGAAGGAAGATGAGTGGGTGGGTGTGGGAGCATGGGTCTGGGAGCATTTTAACGAGGTTTCTGGAGTTTCATTCCTACCTTTCTCGGACCATACATATAGACAAGCTCCTTATCAGGATTGCACTGCCGAGGAGTATAAGAAACTTTTGTCATCCATGCCACAGGAAGTGGACTGGAGTAAACTAGGAGAGTACGAACAGGAAGACAATACAGCAGGAACGCAGACGTTTGCCTGTTCCGGAAATTCATGCGAAGTAGTTGACTTAACAACAACTTGATACTATAATATAACCTAACAACTTAACACTATTAAAAAACTTTTAATAGTCCAGCGTATTTGACGGGATATGTCGAATACTATACTCTAACAAAAGGAGAAACCTATGAGTAAAACTACTGGAGAATGCCCCGCCGCAGGTTGCGGCAACGATGTTGTACAGAGCTGGCTTGGAAAGATCGGAATTACCCGTTCTGTCCTCGTCACACTAGCCCTTGTTCCATTCGCATGGGATGGCGTCCTTTGGTTCCGCGATGCAGTCGCAACCATCTGGGACTCAGTAACTACTTGGGGTGGCTGAAGCCATTAAAGGAGAAACACTATGATTAATATTGGAACAATTCTTCTTTCTGCACCACTAATGACTTCTGGTGCAGCCGAAAACGTGACCGCCTATGATCTTATCATGGCTGTTCGCGAAGACTCCGCTTCTCATATGAGCCTCACTTCAACTGATACCCCCGTAACTGTTGACGTTTCTGGTTTCCTCCAGTTCCGTTACATGTACAACGACGGTGGTTCTGATTCAGTTACTCGTGGCTTTGACGTTGAGCGTGCCCGAATTCAGTTCTCGGGTAAGGTCTATGACTTTGACTACTCAGTTAGTGGTCAATGGAGTGATACCGAGTTCGTACTCAAGGATGCTTTCTTGAGTGGTAGCTTCGGTGGATTTGATGTAAAGGCAGGACAGTTCGTAACCAAGTTCTTTGATGGTTATGCTTCTGATCCAACTACCCTCATTGATGGTGAATACAGCATTGCTGCTCTCACCTTTGGTCAGGGCTGGTCACAGGGTGTTGAAGTTTCTCGGAGCTTCGATGCATTCAACCTGTATGCTTCATATAATGATGGTTTTAATACCGATAACAGCACCTATGGTGATAATGATTATGGTTTCAGTGCTCGTCTCGAATACGATGCATTTGAAAACTTCACCCTCGGTGGTGCTTATGCGTACCAGAACACCGTCGCTGAAAACTACAGCAGTTATACGGTTGATGCTGGCGCCAAGTTCGGTGCTTTTGATGTAAATGCTGCTCTCGTTGGAGCAGAGTGGAATGATAGCTGGAACAACTACTCCGCAGTAGGAACTGTCAGCTACAATCTTGATTCTGAATTTCAGGTTTTTGGTCAGTACGAATATGGTGTTCTTGAGAACAGTTCGTCTGATCTGAGTATTGGTACTATTGGTGTTAACTACCTTTTCAATGACAATGTTCGTTGGACTAACTCAGTGGGTTATTCCCTCAACGGTATTGATGGTAGCTACAACCTCTATGACACTGGGTGGGAAGCCACCAATGAGAGTGGACAGTACCTTATTCGTAGTATGATTCAGATTACTTTCTGAATAGATACTAGTACTCATTTTAATATAAGAGACTGCTGGATCACTTTCGAATGAGTATAGCCCCCGCCGCAAGGCGGGGGTTTTCTATTACCCACTACATACTACATGGTTATAGCAGGTATTGATTACTCATTACGTGGTCCGGCAATTTGTGTGTGGAAGGGAGAAAAGACAACTCCCTTTGCATTCAAGCACTGTAAGTTTTATTATCTTACAGACACAAAAAAATATGCCAATACGTTTCTTAAAAACATACATGGTAGTAATTTTGACGAGTATAATCATGAGTGTGAACGATATGACACAATCTCATCATGGGCAGTAGATGTCTGTTATGGGTGCGAAGAAGTTGCCTTGGAGGGGTATGCCTACGGAGCAAAGGGACGAGTGTTCCATATCGCAGAGAACACGGGAATACTTAAGTATAAGTTTTTCCAAGCATCAATTCCAGTTGACATCATTGCCCCATCTGAAATTAAGAAGAAGGCAACAGGAAATGGAAATGCAAGTAAGCATGATATGCACCTAGCATTCACACACGACACCGGATACAATCTTCTTGCTGCAATAACACCAGACAAAAAGGAAGTGTCGAATCCAGTATCTGATATCATTGATTCGTTTTATGTCTGTAAGCGATTATGGCAAAAAATTTGGATTGAGCAGGTTTCGTAGTACTAAATTATTTTTTATAGTTCCATACCTTGATCGAAATCAAAGTTAGTACAGCAACCAGTATAAAATACCATGGAATCCATGTTCTCGTTGCAGAATCTAAAGCTATTGCAATATTAGATTCAGAACCGGTGTCTATGCCCGGTTTTGCATTATTAAATACCTTACTCGTTTCGCATCCGCTCATAATGAGCAATAGAAGGGGGTATATGTACTTCATGCTTTGTTTGCTGCTACAGCATTCCCAAAATAGAACCCGACAACGCTGATTAGAATCTGTCTGTTCTCTTTAATGAGCAGATATCCATCAATTGGTTCAATTGTTGTTGTTGTGAAGGTTCCTGCTAGTCCGAAGATGTCCCACCATTGTCTTCTGGTTTCTTCGATTTCAATAACTGTTGGTATTTCAAAAAAGGGCAGTATGAAGGGGGCAAGTATGGTTCCAAATAGGATTGCGATGACTATACCTCTTCGTACCCATTTACCTGCTGCTATGGAAACTCTCTCGACAGCCGCATTTTGATTATCATTTGTGGCCTTATTAGCGTCCATGATACGGTTAAAGATTTCTGTTTGTTCTTTGCGTCTTTCCGCATTTGAGCGAAACAGAAATCCAACAAGACTACTACCGATTAATGATATAAATTCGACTGTCAAAAATTCCATTTAATATCCTGATTGCTGTTGGTTTCGTTTTATGTAATTGTTTCCGGAATTTCCTAGATTATCTACTATTGGGGTTTTTGTTCCCAGTGGGGCCTGGACACCCGCAATGTTTCCGGCGGATCCTATCTGGGGATCTGCTGGATTTCCTCCAGTAGTCATTTGCTCTCGAAGTCTTTCTAAAAATCTTTTCATTTTAAATTCCTTAAATGTTCGTCTATTCGGTGGTCTGATAAAACATCTTGTAGTTCGAGTTCGGGTATGTCTGTTGGTAATGCATTTAGGTAGAATAGGAATGATTTTAGATACTCATAGTATTTATCTTCACTCTTATGAAATAGTATCCTTGCAGCTCCCTCAGTACCAAACACATTTATTAAAATAATAATATGATTTAATATTAATCTTAGCTTCAACTCGCCTGTATTATCATACCGAAAAAATAATCTCTTTATATACTTTACCCTGTTTAAATCTTCATAAAATTCATCCTCGCTTTCGCAAGATGGGTTGTCATATATTTTTGCAGCATATAATAAAAAATTGTCATCAGTCAACTGAACATCAAACATATATCACTTCAATTCATTGTGCGTCATCACTATCCATTTCGAATTGGGAAACTTGTTGGTCGTCAGTTCCCAATTTTTCTTCTTCTGTTTCTGATTTATCTGATCCAGTTTCTTCGAGTCGTGTGCCTATTTTATATGCACCATTACTTGTAACCTCAACATCAACGACAAGGTTAAATCCTTTGCCATTGTTGTATTCTGCGATACCATCAGTTGTCTCAAATTCATCGAAAGGTGTGTCGAGTGTCTTTCCAAATGTACCACCGAACCGATTAATTGGGAACATGTGTGTTCCTTCTTGATTAACCTGTTCTGCTGCATTTGGTTTAAAATCAAAATCAAGTCCTGCAATGTTTAGTTTTGCTCGGAGCATACCTAGAGCACCACGAACGTCCATGTATTCCTTACGCGAGAATGCGCTTAAGAAGGCATTGATTCGATTAAGTTGGGACTTTAATTGAATGTTGTGAACACCCTCATCGCTGATGGCAGAGATTTCTCTCGGAGTAGCTGATGGGAACTGTACACCTCCACCAGCAGTGTGTTCACCACTTTCATATAGTCCAATGTTATTTGCTAAATCTTTAAACTTTTTCATTCGAAAGTTCTCCTAATTGCTTTCCTTAATGTATTTAGGCGATTAAAGGATTCGTTAGTTTCCTTTTTCTTCTTTTTTTTGGTTTTATTGTCTCGTCCAGTTACTCTATTGACGCATATGCCATATGCGACATCATCTATATTTTTGCCGGGTGGTTTAATATTATCACCATCACTGTATCTTTTTACAAATTTTGGATTGGACAATAAGTCATCAGCGCACTTATCTCGTGACTTTATTTCAGCTTTTGATAGCTTTCTTTCATTAATAGGAATGAATTTTACTGAAACAAGTATCCCTCTATCATTTCTGATTTTTTCTATAATGCTCTGTGCTTCTGAAGGTTTGGGACGAACATTAACTACTTCATCAAGCCAAACAGAAGTTTCTTTTTTAATACGGATGCTATCATCTTCACCTTCGCATTTGACATGTAATTCATTAAATGATCTTGATATTTGCTCATTTTTAATTAGAGTGTAAATATTACCATCGAATGCAAATGTATCACCTTCCACTAATGATTCTATTTTTACTTTTTTGGATTCTGATTTCATTTAAGTTCATCTAACCTTTGTTTAATCCATCGAAGATCGGTTTTTATTTCTGATAATTGATCAACAATAACAAGTCTAAATTCTTCTGTTTCATCTATACGCATTGAGACTTGACTTATTCCTGTTTCTAATTGCTTTATTGCACTTGAATATGTAGCATCCTTTATTGCAATTTGCCAAAATACAGTTAAACTTGTAACCACCCATCCAGCAATGATGGCTATTGTTCCTATGTTAAGTCGCTTTCTTTGAGTCATTGGTTTCTTTCTTCTTATCTTTATATGGACATTTATTTGATTTATTTGGTTTATATCCCATAATACTACTGAATGGAGTATCTTTTAAATATTTTTTCAGTAACTCCATTGTTCCAATGTCACCTGCGCCGTGTTCTTCTCGCATTGTAGATCTACCGTCTTGACCGTTTCGACTTCTATTTGGTCCCGGCTTTTCCTTTTTGTATGTTCCATCTTTTCCTAGCGATTGATCATAACCATCACCATTCCCATAGGTTCCTTTATCTCTGTTGACCTTTACGTGTTTTTTTCTGCTATCTTTAAGTTTCTTTCCCTTTTTCCCACAGTTCTCATAGCAGTATTCTGACCTTGGTATTCCTTCTTTTTTCTGTCGGGCACATTCTTCGCATCCACCATCGGGTTTTCTGGATCTTGCTTTTCGGTTTTTATAGCCTTCCATCAGAGTTTCATTGAAGACTTTATCAATGTAGTTGTAATCGTCCATAATATCCTGTATGTCTCGGTCAACAGGAATTCTGAACCTCTTACCATTGACAGTAATTATATTGTATTTTTCAGCTTTCTTATCATTCAGAGCAGTGAGATTTACTGGATCAATATCAATCGATTCCACACCTATCGAAAAGAATTTCATTACATCAAATATGTTATTGAAATTGCTTGCTGCTTGTTGCGATATAGTTTGGAGTTGTTGTTGGTCTTCCATTGATTTCTGCTGGAACTCTGGAGGTGCTGCTGGATTTTCATAATCAAGGAATACATCACTTTGGTATCCTGCACTGTCAATGTCAAAATCAGATGATGCTTGGAAGTCGGATCCGGGTGACATATTATCTAACTGTAATTTTTCCTCAGATCCCCGAACAAGACTTCGAACGTAATCAATAAAAGTTGTTCCATCTGTTTGTTCAGTTTGAACTCTGTCTTCAATATCTGCTGGTGAAAAATATACATTTACTTTTGCTAAATCATTGATTTTACTCAACAATCCCTCAGTAATCATGTGGATCTGTGTGTTTGTACCATCACGGTTTGATGTTATAAGATGAGAAGCAGCTCCAATGCTATCTGGACCAAATTTCAATTGGCCAGTAAGTATTTCTTTTATAATTTCTTTCTTTAGATTCTTGTCTACTGCCACCATGTCTTCTATTTTTCCGGAGATCTCATCGTAGATTCTTGTTGCTTCTGAGACGATATCACCGACATCTTCTTTAATTGTCTTTGATTTGTCATTCAGTGTAGACAGTATAGTTGACAATTTGCTCTTGATGCTACTAGTAAGTGATTTTACTTCTTTTCTTTGCGTGAATGGTGTGACAACGCCGGTGTCTGATAATGTGTTGAATAATGCAGTAGACTCACCCTTTGCTTGATCCATGAGTTGTGTTTTACCAACAACAACATTTGCACGAATATAATCATTTGTTGTTGGGTTTGTGAAAATCATCTTTGATTTTGGAGTCGGGTCAGAACCACCTGCATTAACCCATGCTGGACTAAGTTGTGCGGGTATTCCTGCATTTGTATACGCAATATAATCTGGTGGTATTTCTTGTAGAAGCTCACCTGTGAATCTATTTGCAGAATCACTAAGTGTGGCACTCATTGATACAGTCTGCTCTAATTCTGGTGAAACACCACCATCAAGTGGATTTCTTCCCGTTGCCATGTTCCACATCATTACACCAGAATCTACGAGTTCCATTGGTTGGTGATCCCAGTCTGGGTAGGTTGATAGAGGATCGACTCGTTCTCTTCCATCTGGTGGTGTTCTTGGCATATCCATCGCCATTTGTTCTTCTGGTGATACCATTGATCCACCGACTGGTGCGGGGGCACCACTGCCTGGAGATTCCTGTGATCCCAGTGAAAGTTCGCTAGGATCAGATACACCAAACATTTTCAGTATTTTGTTTGATGTCTTTGATGCTTCAAACTCTGGTTCTTGCATAATACTGAATGCGATTTGTGGTGTAACTTCGCCCATGGGGGGTGATCCGGGCATATTACCGGAGAGAATCTCTTGGATGTTTGGATCGAAATCTGCTTTTGGGATTAGTCGAATTTTATTGTCTTGTGCATTACGAATAACGAGAAGTTCAGGCCATGGGTTTGATTCAGATTTCTTTCTAGATTCTTGACGATCAATTCTCTTCCTGTCACGATCTTGTGTGTCTTGTCCATAATCTGCCCCACCCTGCATGGTGTCCATTGCCATGTTCTGTGCAGCGTATGTGTCTTGTTCAAACAAGTACTTCATTGGTAAGAATGCTTCATAGAACAGATTTAGTTCCTCTTGATCTGAAAACAAGTCATTTGAAAGATCAAATTCTTCCATTTGATTTTGTAGATCGGCATACATTTGTTTTGATTGTTTATTTGACATAAGAGTTGGTGTCATGCTACTAAAATCTCCATATCTTTTTTCTTTTGCTGCTGTTCTGGCACCAGAAGCGGAAATGTTTTCAATTTCTCCACCTTCTCGTTTACCAGCGGAGACAACATTGTAGTTGTCAAATTTGAAGTCTTTGTGTGATCCAATTCGTTCAAATTCATTTACTCTATCTGCACCCACAACAACAGTCACGTCCTTGTATCCTTTATCTTGTAGGTGTGTCAGGGCATGGAAGGGGGATGGTTGTGAATGTATATTTACATCAGGAAATGATGATTTCATATAACTTCCCTTTTGATCAGGCGATAGAGGGTTTCGTTTAGGATCATGCGTTTGACTAGTAAACACATGATGATCATCATCACCAGCGAGTTCCTTCACCTTGTTGATGAGCTTTTCGTGGCCACGGGTGGGGGGATTCATCCTGCCAAATGTAATAGTTGTCTTCATTCCAACTCCATAAGCGATTCCGCTACTCATATTTATAAAAAAATGTCGGAGAGCCTTGCGACTCTCCGACCTTACTGTGTCGAGTAAATGTATATGAAATAGGGTTGAACTGCTGGATCACCTCCTACCTGTGTGCAAAAGAGTTGCTAAACA
>Ga0209337_1001247_pt1 | contig 19552 bp, 10 predicted proteins | sample LinPmetageLP53_FD_184044 | JGI IMG/M metagenome (GOLD analysis project Ga0209337, IMG submission 184044) | Marine viral communities from the Pacific Ocean - LP-53 (SPAdes) (version 2) | ecosystem: Environmental > Aquatic > Marine > Oceanic | place: Pacific Ocean | collected 2010-02-08 | reverse complement strand
AAAAAAACTATGAGGTTATTGGGATGGGTAGTAACTTTTTAACTAATAAAGCGATAAAAGGTATATTAGAATTATCTAAAGAGACTATGGACCCAGAAGGGAGGCACTGGAAAAACGCCTTAAACTTGATGATGTCAGATGGATTACTTAATATTTTACCCAAGACTAATGATACTTGGACTGAATTTGTAAGACCATTCCTAAGATTAAGTAGAATAGAAAACGATTTTTATAACAAGAACAAGAATTAATTTAAAACTAGAAAAAATGAAAAAGAAACAAGATAACATACAAAAATGTGAGTTCCTATTAAAATTGAACGACAATATTGTCTGTCAAAGGTATTTCACAGTAAGAAAATTTAATGAATACTCAACTAACTCTATAGATTTACATGAGTTAGTTACGCACATAGCTGATGACATTCAGTCAGACTTAAAACGTAAAACATTACTTTTACTTGATAGTATGTACTATGATAGAGATATAGCGGGACTAAACTTATTCGAGAATGAAGAATACTTCACAATTACCATTAAACGTGGCACAAAAGACGTTTACCAAAGAGCTATATTAGCACATTTATACCCACCGAAGGTTAGATTTACCGTAGACATCAGACCAAAATTGAATAAAATCCTTAGAGATTTAACTGACGTTTTGTCACAAGATGAATTGGTATGTAACTACCAAGATTACGAGCTGATTAACTAATCAAATACTATTTATTTTAAAACCAATTAACTAATGAGTGATATGCAAAATTTTGGATACCTAGGACACACCTTCCAACTAAAACTAATAAATTTAATAATAACCGATAAAACGTTTTTTACATCAATTATAGATGTGATAGACCCTAAATATTTTGATAATCAATACTTTAAATTGATTATGCAACTAGTAAAGGAATACTATTTAAAATACCAAATAGCACCGTCATTCGACGCTTTAGACCAGTTAACAAGGATAGAAATTTCGTCTGAGATGGCTAAGAAGTACATTTTTGATATGATTAAGGAGATTAAGGACGCTTCGTTCGAAGACCACTTATTTGTAAAAGAGAAAGCTATTAAGTTCTGTAAACAACAAGAATTGAAGAAAGCTATTCGTAAAGTTGAAGGGATTATGGAAAAGGGTGACTTTGAGAGTTATGATATGTGTGAAGAGTATATTAGAGACGCTATAACCGTTGGTGATGGTGGTGACGATGATTTTGAAATATTTAGTGAATTAGAGCAATTATTAGAGGATGATTACCGACACCCAATACCAACAGGTATTGACGGCATAGATAATATTCTTAACGGAGGGTTAGCTAAAGGTGAGATTGGTGTTGTATTAGCACCTACAGGTGTTGGTAAAACCACATTATTAACTAGATACGCTAATTCAGCATTTAATTTAGGGTACAACGTATTACAAATATTTTTTGAAGATAACCCTAAAATTATACAAAGAAAGCATTTTACATGTTGGACTGGTATACCTTCACAGGAATTAGGTGAACATAAAGAAACAGTACTAGATAAGGCAGATGAAATGAAAAAGATTGGTGGTAGACTAATATTAAAAAAATTACCATCAGACGATATGACAATGTTACAGATTAAAAACCAAGTCAGAAAAGTTATGGCTGAAGGAATTAAACTAGACATGGTACTTATAGATTACATTGATTGTATTTTACCAGATAGAGCGTTTAATGACGAGTGGAAAGGTGAGGGGTCAGTAATGAGAAAGTTTGAAGGTATGTGTCATGAGTTAAATTTAGTTGGTTGGACGGCAACACAAGGAAATAGGTCATCTATATCTTCAGATGTTGTAACAACAGACCAAATGGGAGGCTCTATTAAAAAAGCTCAAGTTGGACACGTTATAATATCAGTAGCAAAAACACTACAACAAAAAGAAATGGGTTTAGCAACAATTGCCATTGTTAAATCAAGACTAGGTAGAGACGGGGTTATATTTGAAAATTGTAAATTTGACAACTCAACGTTAGAAATTAGTACAGATTCAACCACAACATTCTTAGGTCATGAAGAAGACAAGACCGAAAGAAATAGACAAAAGGTTACCCAAGCACTACAAAGAAGGCAACAAGTACTAAACAGAAATAATAATAATTAAAAATAAAAGATAGAGAATGGAATTATCAAGCGAGATTTTATCAGAAATCACAGTTCACATGAAGTACGCAAAGTACTCACCTGAAAAACAAAGAAGAGAGACATGGGAAGAACTAGTTACAAGAAATATGAAAATGCATATTAAAAAATACCCGACACTAGAAGACCAAATTAGAGACAAGTATCAATATGTTTACAATAAGAAAGTATTACCATCTATGAGGTCAATGCAATTCGGAGGAAAACCATGTGAAATATCCCCAAATAGGATTTACAATTGTGCATACTTACCAATAGATTCAGTTGATTCATTTAATGAAACAATGTTCTTATTATTAGGGGGTACAGGTGTTGGATATTCAGTACAAAAACACCATGTTGAAAAATTACCATGTATACAAAAACCTTATCAGAATAGAAAAAAAAGATTTCTAATCGGAGATTCTATAGAAGGTTGGGCAGACTCAATAAAAGTTCTTATGAAATCATATATGAATGGTGGTGGTTCACGTATTGAGTTTGATTATTCTGATATTAGAGAAAAAGGAGCAAGGCTTGTGACTTCAGGAGGAAAAGCACCAGGGCCACAACCCTTAAAAGAATGTTTAGTTAGGATTGAAGGAATACTAGCTTCAAAAGATAATGGTGAACAATTAACAACATTAGAAACACATGATATTATTTGTTACATAGCAGACGCTGTATTAGCAGGTGGTATTAGAAGAGCAGCTTTAATTAGTTTGTTTAGTGCGGATGATGATTCCATGATTGGTTGTAAAGCTGGTAATTGGTGGGAACTAAACCCCCAAAGAGGAAGAGCCAACAATTCAGCTGTATTAATGAGACATAAGGTTACTAAAGAATTTTTTATGGATGTTTGGAAACGTGTTGAATTATCCGGAGCCGGTGAACCTGGAATATATCTTAATAACGATAAAGATTGGGGAACTAACCCATGTTGTGAGATAGCTTTAAGACCATACCAATTCTGTAATCTATGCGAAGTTAATGTTTCAGATATAGAGTCACAAGAAGACCTAAATGAAAGAGTTAAAGCAGCAGCGTTTATTGGAACACTACAAGCGGGGTATACAAAATTTCATTATTTAAGGGAAGTTTGGCAAGAAACAACTGAGAAGGAGGCCTTAATTGGTGTGTCTATGACTGGTATTGGTTCCGGTAAAGTCCTAAAGTATGATATGAAAAAATCAGCTTCACTAGTTAAGAGAGAGAATACTAGGGTAGCTAAACTAATAGGAATTAATCAAGCGGCAAGATGTACAACAGTAAAACCCGCAGGAACAACATCACTAACATTGGGTACAAGTTCTGGTATTCACGCTTGGCATAACGACCACTACATTAGAAGAATAAGGGTAGGAAAGAACGAATCTATTTATAGTTACTTATTAATAAACCACCCAGAGTTATTGGAGGACGATTATTTTAGACCAGCAGACACCGCTGTAATTAGTATACCACAAAAAGCACCAGAAGGTTCTATATTAAGAACAGAGTCACCATTCCAACTATTAGAAAGGATTAAGTTAGTTGCTAACGAATGGGTTAAGTCGGGACACAGAAGCGGCTCAAACGGACACAATGTATCAGCTACAGTATCATTAAGAGACCATGAATGGGATGCAGCAGGAGAATGGATGTGGGAAAACAGAAAGGCTTATAATGGTTTATCAGTACTACCATTCGATGGTGGTTCGTATATACAAGCTCCTTTTGAAGACTGTACAAAAGAAAAATATGACGAAATGATGATATCACTTACAGACGTTGACCTATCAAAAGTTATTGAAATAACAGACAATACGGACTTAAGTGGTGAACTAGCTTGTTCAGCTGGTAATTGTGATATTGACGTAGATTTAGAAACATTGAAAGTAAGTGAAGAATCATAAATTTAGTAAAGAGATTCTATACCACTTTAATTGTGGAGATTGTAATAAATGGTGGTCAATTGCTGACTACCATTTATTGTCTAATGATGTACCAAAAAATGATGAAATGGTACCAAATTTATTAACATGTCCTTATTGTGGACATAAAAAAGAAGTAAAAGAAGTTAAAAATGAGACGAAATGATGATTGGATTACAGAACTACATTATAAAGAGTTTATAAAGCCAAAACTACGACCTATAGATTTTTACTGGGACAATGGAAATATGGTTATGACTGAAGAATATCATAAAAGAAGGGGTAGTTGTTGTGGAAACAAGTGTAAACACTGTCCATATTTCCCAAAATATATTAAAATGAATAAACAACTAAAAGAATCCTAAACAAATACTCAAACCTATATTGGAAGTATTTATTATAAAAAAGAATGCCCAATCCAAAATACGGTATAACATTCCCATTTGGTGATAGTCAAGAAGGACTATTCTTAGGGATGAATGAATTAGCTGACGCTGAAGTTAGGTCTAATCTGGTACATTTAATATTAACTATTAAGGGTAGTAGATATTTTCTACCAGACTTCGGAACTAATTTAATGAGACTAATATTTGAACCATTAGATAGTGGAACTAAAACATCTATAGATATGGAGATTAGAGAAGCTGCGGGTGAATTTATACCAAAGTTAAGTATCGATAATGTTGAAGTTAAATCAGCTGAAGATTTAAGAGCTGAAGAAGGTGGTATGGAATTAGACCCAACAATGGACGATAACACATTTAGTTTTGCTGGGGACTCTGAAAGAGAATATACCGTTAGAATTCGTATAGACTATAGTATTGGGTCTGGTGTATTCGAAGCAAGAGATTTTGTAATAATTAATTTATAATATGGCTGAAAAAAAAATAGCGTACACGGAAAGAGACTTTCTAGGTATTAGAAACGAACTAGTTAGGTTAACAAACACTTATTACCCTGATTTAATTAAGAACGCTAACGACGCGTCAATATATTCCGTATTTTTGGATTTAAACGCTGCGGTAGCAGATAACCTGAATTTCCAGATTGATAGAACATTCCAAGAGACGGTTTTACAATATGCACAAGAAAGGAGTTCACTATACAACTTAGCTAGAACTTATGGTTTAAAAGTACCAGGAAATCGTCCATCGTTAACTATATGTGAAGTATCTATAGTTGTACCAGCACTTGGAGATAAGGAAGACTTTAAATACCTAGGATTCCTTAGGAGAGGCTCACAATTTAAGGGAGGTGGTAATATTTTTGAATTATCAGAAGACTGTGACTTCTCAACACAGTACGGTCCAGACGGTAGGGTTAACAGAACAAAAATACCAAACTATGACGCAAATGGTATTATTAGAAATTACACAATTACAAAAAAAGTACTAGCTATTAACGGTGTTACAAAGGTATTTAAAAAAGAAATAACAGATAACCTATCAAAACCTTTTTATAAAATGTTTTTACCAGATGAAAACGTTGTTGGTGTTACATCGGTTATACAGAAAGACGGTACAGGGTATCAAACACTACCAACTAGTTTGGAGTTTATGGATGTAACAGCTAACAGGTGGTATGAGGTTGATGCATTAGCACAGGAAGAAGTTTTTGTTATGGACCCATCATCACCAGTTGATGAAACAGGTATTAAGGTTGGAAAATATCTTAAGGCAGACCAAAGGTTTGTTTCAGAATATACACCAGAAGGATTTTTTCATTTAACATTTGGTGCTGGAAACCAAACACCACAAGACCTATTGGATTCATTTAGTAAAAATGGTATAACTTTAGACATGTCAAAGTTTATGAATAACACAGCTTTGGGTAATATGGTTAAAGGTAATACAACAATATTTGTTGAATATAGAGTCGGTGGTGGTAAATCATCAAACGTGGGAGCTGGAGCTATAAATGCTTTAGGAACAATTGATTTCGTTGTAGCTGGACCAAGTCCACAAGTAAATCAAAATGTCCAAGGTAGTTTATCAGTCACAAACACAACATCAGCAATTGGAGGAGCGGACCAAATGTCAATAGAGGAGATAAGAAATTACATATCATTTAATTTCGCAGCACAGAATAGAGCAGTAACAATTAATGACTACACATCAAAATTAAGGTTAATGCCTTCTACATTTGGAGCACCAGCTAAGGTAGGTGTAACAGAATTAGAGAATAAAGTCATGTTAAATATATTATCATACACACCAACAGGAAAACTAACATCAAAGGTACCACAAGCATTAAAGAAAAATGTGTCAGAATTTTTATCTAATCATAGAATGTTAAATGATTATATTAGTGTTGGTTCTGGTAAAGTTGTTGACCTGTGTTTTGAGGTAGACCTAGTATTAGAAAACTCATCAAACCAAGGACAGATAATAACTAACGTTATAACAAAAATGGGTGATTACTTTGGTGTAGATAGTATTGAAATGGGACAGGACCTACCAATGGGAGAATTAAGAGGGGTAATCATGAATCAACCAGGAATTATAAATATAGTTAATCTTAGGGTGTATAATAAGGTTGGTGGTGAATATTCACAATCACAATCATCACAACCTATATTGACAGTACCATCAGCTGGTCTTAGAGAATTGAATATGTTGGACGATACTATTTACGCACAACCAAACGAAATACTACACGTTAGGTTTCCGGAAAAAGATATCTCAGTAAGGGTACAAACACCCAATAAACCAAACCTATACTAATCTTTACTAAAAGGTGGTTAGAACTATTATTAGTTTTAGCGTAATAACTATTTATTTAGTAAAGATATATGTCAACTAAATCATTCAGAGTAAGAACTCAGGTAGGTCAAGAACAAAATTTAACATTTGAGTTAAAGCAAGATTTTGATTTATTAGAGATATTGAGTTTATCCTTAACACAAAAGGATATTTACACACGTATGTGTGCTGATTTTGGTGTGGTAGTAGGTAGAGTAATTATTAATAGTGGTTTTGGTGTACCTAACTGTAAGGTATCCATATTCGTACCAGTAGAAGATAGTGAAAATGATATAATTAAAGAATTATACCCGTTTAAACAACCATATGATAAAGGTAGTGATGGAACAAGGTATAATCTACTAAGTAGGGAATCTAACTTTGATTGTCATACCGCTGTAGGTAGTTTCCCAATGTTAGATGACGTACTAACAAATCAAGACGTTGAGTACGTTTACAAAAAATATTACAAATATACTGTAAAAACAAATGATTCTGGAGACTTTATGATATATGGAGTCCCAACAGGTGAACAAAAAATCATAATGGATGTTGATATGAGTGATATTGGGTGTTTCTCGATGTTACCAGAAGACTTTAAACTTAAGGGTTTTCCAGAATCAGACTTTGATGGACCACATTTCAAAACAGATAGGGAAATTGATAGTCTACCACAAATTGTAAATCAACAAAAGATATTAAACATTAATCCATTTTGGGGTGATAAGGATGATTGTAATGCTAGTATAACAAGGGTTGATTTTGACCTGGGTGACTCTGGTATGAAATTAGAACCAAAAGCTGTATTTATGGGTTCCACAGCTACCGATGACGGTAAGAACTATGTCAATAAAAACTGTAGACCAAAGAGACATACTGGTGAACTTTGTAAGATAACAACAAAACCGGGAATAATAGACTGTATACGGTACACACCATTTAGTAAACAAGACCCATTAGCTTATCCGGTACATACAGGTGGTGTTTCATACGGTACACCAGAAGGAGGCGAAGTACCAATACTAGAAAGGTTTTACCTTAAAGATGGTGGTAGGGTAATTGATGATTCAGGAGCTTTCCTAGAACACATACCAATGAATCTTGACCACCTAACAACTAATGAGTTTGGTGACTTGGTTAAATCTTACGACCCGGAGGTTGGTGTAGCGACAAGAGCTAGATGTAGGTTTAGAGTTAGACCAGAACAAGGCAGTGGTGGTGCTAGACAGTCAAGAATTGGTTCATTTTTAGTTCCAAATCTTAGGGAGTTTAACTATGACAATAATGTTGATGGTGATTGGCCTGGTATTGATTATAGGTCGTACGCTTTTTCTATAGAATATAGGGACTATCACCCTTACGCACAAAGATATTTAATACCATCAGGAGACGATTACTTCTATGACATGAAGTTCAACATGGTATACACACCAAGTCAATTTCATGACCACGTAAAACATAATCATAGAAGAGGGTTTGTTGGGATTAAAGAAATTATGCCTGAGGCTATAGAACAATGTCCAGACACCTCTATGCCTTTTCCAGTTAACACAGCTTTTAGACATTGGAAACTTAAAATTTTATTAAATTTATTTATCATAGATATTTTATTTGTACTATACGCTTTTTTAACATTAGTTGTTTCAGTAATTGGACTTGTAATAGGGTTAGTATTCCCAATAGTAATGTTAATTGTTTATATATTATGTTGGATAGTATGTATATTGTGGAGTTTCTTTAATTGGTTATGTAATCTATGTTTGTGGGGTTGGTGTCCGTTTAATTTTGCTTGTGCTACAGCAAACGCTTTAAATTCATTCGCGATAAAACTAGGATGCGCTAAAATAACCTGGGAGAAAAGATGTCAAGGAGATTGCAACTCTAGTGGTGAGTGTGGTTGTTTATATTTTGGGTTTAAATTAGGGGTAACACTATTCTCACTAAACCAAACAAAATTCCCAGAATGTCAGAAATGTGTATGTAGAGCTACTCCCGATACTAACGCGGATATGCAAGAATATAGAGACTCTACACTTTGTAGTACTGATGACGGTTTATCAGATTCATCAGGAGCTGGTTGTCCTGACTTCTACAATAGTGGTGGTTCAGCCGCAGCTACACAACAACCAGCAAGTGCATTCGATTTATTGTATTGGAATGAAGAGATGTGTTGTGAGGGTGATGATGACCAGATATGTTGTCCTAACGAATATGGGTGGGCTAGTGCAGGAGGCCCAAATTGGAGTGCTGGAGCGGGCTCTAGTAGCTCAGACCAAGTAGACCCAGCTGGTGCTGGTTGTTATGTTAAAACTATTTGTTTTAGAATTAAATGTTTCAAGCGAAACATTGACTTAACAACACTTAAGGAATGGAGACGTAGACAGAAAGTTGCTTCAGCGTTGTGTAACGGTGTTATGACGTATTTTTGGGAGAACGACTGGGTAAACGGGTTCCTATACCAACATCAATTCAAAGCTAAAACTAAATTTGATATTGCCGGGTATGACGACCCAACAGGTAAGTGGGAGTTGGTTAATGACACCCCGGTACTTAACCCAATGTTGAACCAAGATAGCTTTGAACCAAGTTCCAAGTTCTGTAGAAAGACCGTATATTTACACCCATACGATAACGTATTTTACTATAGGTCAACACCAACAAGACAGACTAACGCTCAAACAGCAGATTACATATATGATACGGATGGTGTTAGGGGTGAAAATTGGATTACATCATTATTCGGTGGAGGGGGTAATTCTAGTGATAATAAACACTCTGAGGGTGATATGGATAGACACATACTATTCCCAACTACTATGGTTGACATGGGTTCCAGAAATCAATGTATACAACAGATATGTTTAGACCCTAGATTTGGTGACGAATGCTCAATTACAGACCAAATAAGTAGTACTACATACCAAGGGATTGAAGATATGATTGGGGATATCTATAATCTTAAAATGGACATGGATGGTGCTGTATTAAGGTCTTTTTACAGTAGACCAGAAAAAGAGATTGGTGGTGATGTAGCTCAAATGTTACAACAAAATAGCATGTTGGGTATTGTGGGTTACGAACCAAACTACGGTGATTTAATATGTGCTTGTGACCAAGATTTAGCCAGTGCTCAAGCACCAACCGCAACTTCAGGTTCAGGTTTAGTATTACCATACCCACCAGTAACTTACACACATAACTCCTCTGGACTACCACATTCTATTAGTGCTCACGGTAATTTTCATAATATTGAATGGACACCAATAATAGGTGATGTTCAGGCACCGTTATTATTATCTGGACAAGATTTAATAGACTGTGCTACATTAGAATTATCATCAACAACACAAGACGTACCATTTTATAAATGGTCCATGACAAGTAGTGGTTTTGGTACACACCATAATGATTGGGAATACACAAAGGGTATGTACTCTGAAGCAACAGCAAACTGGTTAGGTTTTGACCCGATGGGGTTATTTGGACTTTGGCCTAGTAATTTACATCAAAACGGTACAGTAACATCAGGATGGTATCAAGATGATATGTACCCAACATTAGATAGACCACCATTGGTTGGTAGTAGTGACCCTAAAATTAATTTTTCACAACCGTTATATTATTATTTCGGTGTTAGACCTGGTAAAACAGCGTATAATACATTTATCAGGAAGTATGTTGATGAAGCTTTAGCTGACACAGTTATATAATGAGCAACGAAAAAAATATAAGAATTGTAAAGGGTAACGAAAGGTTCCAGGGCTCACAAGATAAAGACGAGTCTATTCAGTTAGGGTTATTATCTGATAGAAGAAATTATCTTGAAGGTAACCGTAATCTAGCTCTTAACCTACAAGACCAATTTGATTTTGAACGTGGTTACTCTAATTTGTATAGATTGTATGGTAAGATTGACCTAATATATGATAATATTATTAGTGGTGAGTGCACCACATCTAACACATCTAACTGGATGGACAATATGTATTTTATACCAGAATATGTTGGATGTCCTAGTGGTACACCATGTGACGCATACCCACCTTCTATGTTATTTGAATTCATACCAGAAAAAAGATACGGACCTATTAGTACTACTTTTATGGATATAACGGCATATCAAGATAATTGGGTTACATATATTTCATATATAGATTCACACGACACACAACAAGATATGATATTGTACTATGATTACACAACAAACGAATATTTAAACTTTGACTCTGGTGACGGTATACCATTTATTGTAAGTGCAACAACTGTTAATGGTAATGATATACTACAATTTGTTTGTCCTGTGGACCATGGACTAACAACTAAGATGTATTTTGAGATACAAGATAATAATACAATTACAACAAGTGGTGGTGTTAGCCTATTGACCGATGTTTCAATAACAACGACCTATCAAAATCCCGGACCTATCATTAAGACCTCAAAAAAACAAATATTTAAGGTTGATTTCTTGGGTAATGGTAATGTTGGTATGAATAGTAAGGTTTTTAACGTTATACTGGATTTAGAAGATGGTAAAGCGTCCTTAGGTGGTAACACATATGGAATGGGAACATTTAAAAGAATTATAAACCCAGATAATATAGCTGAGACCAGGTCAGAGTATTACGTACACCAACATAAATTAATAACAAAGTCAAACGAATATGTTTTGGACAGAACTGGGTTTGAAAACGGAATATTCCCAAGAAAAGGAAGAGTTTATAAAGCTAAAAGAACACCACCAAACGCTGGTGAAAAAACCGTAATAAAAGAGGAATTTAAGTCCTATCTATGGAATTGTGATAAAGATATTGATAGAGATGAGTATTATGACAATAGGAATAGACCAATAACAGATTTATATCTAACCATACTCCAAACTAATAGAAATGGTGTTTGGGATAAAAGTGGGAACAGATTATGTGGGTATGGTTGGGATTGGAACTTCACTAAGGTTGGTGTTGTGGACCCATACGTATCAAATACAAACCACCCAGCAAACATAGTCCAAACTAACATAAATGAGGGGATAGTATTCCCAACAGAAGGTGATGTATTTAGAGGGGCTTTTGTTGAATATAACCCATATGAGTTAGAAGAAAGAGTATTATCGGAAATTGGACACTCATTAGCTTTTAGACAAAGCAAGTTTAACACTGACGGGTCAATATATAAGTACCAACCACACCACAGAATACCTATAAGGAAATTATCTACAAGTATAACAAGAGAAGCTGAGTTTGAAATGACACCACAATACGCTAGGTATTTAATTTCAGAAGGTGTGCATAGGTGGAGAAATATTTTACCAATAGGTATTTACGAAGAAGGTGGTAATGGTGTGTCTTATCCATATCTTAATGATAGGCACTACCCATATCTTGGTATTGAGTTTCTAATTGAGCCTATACGAATTAACCATACTGGTGAAACAATAACAATGATACAACAATTTGGTGATGTCTGCGAATAGAATACAAATAAAAGCTAATGTTGGTGATAAGAATGTCATAATACCATTAGGCCAATCTTTTGATGAGCTTGGTAGAGAGGATTCAGTAAAAACTTGGGAAATAGTTGAACAACAAGACGCTATAAATATTATTCGTGATTATGAGACTACAAAGTATTTTTATTCTAATATTGGTACACCACCATATGAGTACAATGTGTTTTATGAGTTTAACTTCTTAACAGGAAATACATACACGCCAGACTTTAACCCACAAGGATTTAAGGATTTTGAGATTTATAGACTTAAAAAATCTTTTACTAAGAGTTTCTTTAAGTTTGATTTCTATGATTCACCACTACAAGAAGACCAAAAAATAATGTTCACCATGACCATGCCTTTAACAAATTGCAAGAAAGAAAAGGATGTTTTGGTTAAAAAACTTGAGGACGCATTGGAGTATTGGTCACAGAAATCACAAGGTATAAATTTCCCGGTTTATGATATATACTGGCCTAAAGTACAATTAGGTCCGTCTAAAGGAAATAATGAAGGATACTATATACAATGGTACAAAAATAAAGACCTTTATAGTGGTGATACATTCTATATGTCTTGTAAGTTTTATAACGCAAAAACAGGTAAAGTTGTTAGGATGTTAAATAAACCATCTTGGAATTTATCACCGGTTGTTGACAACCCAGAAGCTAGTGAATGGTACTACTACTGGGTTAAATTATCGGTTAATAATAACGGTACACCAAAATATGTGTACGCAGTTCACGAGTTCGACGGGTTAATAGGTGGTCAAAAGGGTATGGCCAACACACCACCATCTAACCAAATAAGATTTTACGAGTATAAAGCACCTTAGGCATGGAAACACAAAAATTTAGGATAAATAGAAATCTAACAGGAACTACCTGGACCATACCATGCACTGGAACAACCAATGTTTGGCCAATGAACACTAGTACTAATTGTAAAGATATACCAGTTAAGAATAGTACATGCAAAGATATACACAATTATATTAACGGAAATACAAACGATTTCCCAAATGACCTTAAAGAGTGTTCACCAACTACACCATGTATTATATTATGGGATTGTGTGTTGTCATCAACATATAACATACCATTACCAATAACTGTTAAATGTAGTAATCTTGAGGGATATAACTACGTTAAATTCAGTGGTCTTAGAGTTACGTACATGGGTATTCCCGTACAAGACAACTTCACTGAAGTTAAAAAGGTTATGTCTATAGCTAGAAATAACAACATCACACTAGTACCAACGGTAACCAAATTAGATTGTGATTGTGAAAACCCACTAAACGATATATCACATAAAGTACAAATTTATTTATCACAAGATTTTAATGATATAGGTCATTACGATTTATGGGATGGTAATATGAGTCAACGAGATTTATTTTCTAATTTTACAATTTCCGCTGATTCTAGTGGTTACAATGTAATATTAACGAATACGATGAATTATTCGTACTACGATGAGTTAGCACCATTCACATATACTATAGATTGGGGTGATACTTTATCTGATACACTTAATTCAAACACACCATCGATAACACATCCGTATATGGCTGTATCCTCACAGAGGACAATTAAATTAGTACAGGACAGTCCTTGGGGGCCAATGACAAGTTCTAAGTTAATAACATTACCACTTAATAGTTACGCTGGAATGGTTGGACAAGCATATGTTCAGGGAAATGCTAGTAACCCAGGAACAGGTATAGACCCAGGTGGGATTAACATAAGTGGTATGGCTGGTAATACACCTGCTGGGTCATCAGCTTATCACGGTAGATACCCGGATTTCCCGCTAGACTCAGCTACAGACATAGACCAATTCAGTGGTATGTCATATACCGGATTAGATTGTTATATTGTTACGGGAGTTACTGAAAGTGTGTTAGGAAATTTCCAATCATACACAAATAATTCCGACACAAATTTACCAGCTGGGTACTTAGAAGGTGTTTGGGTACCTATAGGTGGAGATGTGGTAAACCCACTAAACAACACATTTCAAACAGGTATGTATGGGGTTATAACAACAGCCACCACAACATATACAGCTTATACTGTATCATCATCATTTGGTGCAACAACTAATAATGCTGACGGAGACACACCAATTACGTTTTATGATATGTCTAATGGTATAACAATATTCGAAGCTGATAGTTGTGGTTTAGATAAAAGAGCTTTTGGAGCTCTAGCATGTATTGAATGCCCAGAGGATGATTGTCATTGGTGTATGTTGAAAGATGAATATTACGATAGGGTTGACCAGATTAACATACAAATACCAACAATAATTAATAGAAATACTTGGATACCCCACCCAGTTAACGATTATTTATTTGGTGATATGGTTTATGATGAAACGTGGAACTCTTGTTGTTGTTTTATAGCTGTTAAAGACATAACAGCGTCAGACCCATGGTACGGAAAATCACCATCTATAAGTAACGAAGGTAAATTTCTTGATGATAACGGTAATGAAGTTCATGTTTGGGAAGCTTGTTCTTATGACTGTGTAAGTTGTGGTCTAGGAACTCAAACACCTTGTAACGATAATACAAACCCTAATTACACAGGTGAGGTTTATGGTGTTAATACCATAACATTTACTTCCGGACAGTACGCTGAAGACGAACACGGTAACTGTTACGAAGCACAAAATAGTGGGGCATTAGCACACCCAACAGGAAGTACTTATGATTGGGATTATGTGGGTTGTGTTAGTTGGATTTGTCCAACAGACCCAGCAGGTACAGAGTGTGAAATGATTAGTGGTCCACAACAAGGTGGTGTTTATGGTGAGATGACGTGGCAAGGTTGTGAAGATAATTTAAATTCAGCTAACGGGTGTTTCCCACCACAATACGCTTGTCCAAATTTATATGACTGTGTTGGTTGTGTACAAATTAACGCTGTTGGACCAAACTCTAACCTTTATGGTGGACCATCAGCATTTAATTCAATGTTACAATGTGTGGAGTACTGTAATCCACCAGCTTGGTCATGTGCTACACCAACAAGTAGTAATTGTTGTTTTGAATTGGATTGCAATAATACGTACTCACTATATATGTCTAGTGTAGGAACCAACTTAATACCAGGTTCATCACCAACACCAGCCACAAATGGCCAATTAATTAGTTTTAAGAACACGTACGATATATATGTAGGAGGTGGTACAGCACCAGCTGATTATGATGAAGATAGTTGTACAGAAGGATGTTGTGTTAACACATCATGGTCATGGTCTTGTGGTGAAGAAGCTTGTACCCTAATAGGGGGACCACCAAACGGAATTAACGCTTTTGCTACTTCAGGAGATTGTGAAACATATACACTAACACTATCACAATATAGTGGTCAAAACGCTACTAACTTGGAAGATATTATTTGTGGTTGGACATGTCTGACACAAGATATAGATTGTGTTTACCTACCATGTGAACCATGTTATTGGGATGGTTGTGGATGGACAACTGAAGAAGGTTGTAACACTTATTGTGGAGCTAACACTACCTGTGGTTGTTGGAGATGTTATTGTGACCAAGGATACAGTGTTGATGGTGGTAATTGTACATATTATAATCCATGTGTCGCTCCACCTGGAGAAACTTGGGTTAGTTATGTAGCAGGTTACCCAGGAACACCAGGACCAAACCCAGCTTACAACACATATATTAATGAGTCATTATGTTTGACAAGTTGTGAATGTGACGTTGGTTGGGATTGTTTTTTAAATTCTACAGGAGGAACCATTGGACATTGTATGAATCCAGGTAGTGTGGCAGTTATGGACGGATTAGGTTACTCATTTTCAGATGGTACACCTGGGTTTACTGGATATACAACGTTTGAGGAATGTTGTGACAATACCGGGTGTTGTTTCGGGGATTGTATAGAAACAGAAACCGACGGTATCACACCATACACACTAGACGCTGATGAACAAATATATTATAATACACTAGGGGGTATATTGGGTACTAACACACCACTTAGTCCTTATGGGCCAACCACAACATTTCCATGTGTTTGGTCCCCATATGAATTTCCATTTCCAAACGCCCCACAACCAGCAATACCACCAGGGCCATGTAATGACCCATCCGCACCAGGGTATGTTTACATATCATATATTCCTTGGTGTAATATCGATGATTGTGTTCAATATAATCTAGTTAATGACATCTATGGTAATCAGGTTTGTATGGAACCACCAGGTGAGTGTGATTGTGCTTGTGGATACCACCCAGATTTTATAGAGTCTACCGGTGGTTGGAACGGCTCCAATTTATTTGGTTACGATTTAGGTTACGCGGTTAGTTGGGCAGACGCTGATACTCAGGAATGTTGTTTTATATGTACTTGTCCCTCTACAGGAACTGATTGGACAGTAATGGCCAACGTTACTATGGCAATAGGAAACCAATCTATGCAGGATTGTAATTTACACGAACCAGATTTAGACCCATCTATACAAGGTTTAGGTAATGTTGTAAATTGTTGGGAAAGTTGTAACAAACAACCACAATCTCCACCAGACCCATCAAACCCTACTAATTGTGACGCTTGTGGTAGTGTTGTAGCTTATTATGAATGTACACCAGGGGGATGTGTAACATCATCATGTAACAACCCTTCTGACCCATTATGTTACACAACATCTAATTGTGATGGTATGTGTGACACTTCATGTTTTTGTAATGGATTTAATAACACTAATTGTGTTGATACTTGTATTATGGCTGAGACAGTAAATTTAAATCCATTTTTATTTAATTTTTTAAATACTTGTGGACCATTTGTTTACAGCCAAGGAACATTAACTGATTGTAATGCTGACTTACTAAGTGGTGCTCTTGATTGTTGTGGAGATACTGAACAGTGGTATTGTGACGGAGGAGAAAACTGTTCAGCACTAAACCTACTACAAGTAAGTGCAAATATACCAAATGGTCTTGGTTGTGTTAGAGTATATCCTAGTGACCCACAATGGGAAACGGTATTAAGTAGTAATTTCTTGACTCAAGTAGAGTGCCAAGAAGAGTGTAGGTGGGAATGTGACCCTAGTGGTAACCAAACTTGTACTTTTATTGGTTACGCACCTTTAATTGGTTCATACCCATCAGCTTTTAGTTGTTACCTAGCCACAACAGATTGTGATTGTTCAAACGCATCAACAGAATGGTGGTGTTATGATGACCAGGACCCATTTTCAACAAACGGTGGGTGTATAACTAATATAGGTGGACTAACATCAACACAACAACAAGGTTTATACGGACAGGGTCAAGTTACATATATAAGTAACCCTAGTGCAGCTTTCACATCATTAGCTTCCTGTGAAGACAAATGTAGATTTTGTTGTGATGAGTCAGGTACAAACGGTGGTTATTGTGAGCATCTTTGGGGTGGTATAGGTTGTTGTTTAAGTTGTAGTGATTATCCATCAGAATTGGATTGTTCATTAAATCAAACAACATACCCGTGTGTTATAGGTGTTGGTAGTGATTGGTTCTGTGATTTAACACTAGGATGTACACAATTCCCAAGTAGTATAGCTCCAGGTAGTGGACCATCAGGTACTGGTGACGGTTGGCCATTATTAACTAACTGCCAACTGAATTGTGCCTTTGATTGTGGTGAGGACTGTGAATGTGAGGTAACACTAACCCCGAATTATGGAGGTGGTAACCCCCTAAATGGTATTGGAGCCCCATGGCCACAAATTACAGGTTGTATTGTTGCCACAGCTAATGGTGACAAATGTTGTGATTGTGTTAATTGTGCAGATAATAGTGTTTTATATATAACATCATGGGACCCACTAACTAGTTCGTGGATTCAAACCCCATATACCGCACAAAATTTAATAAACCCACCATTACAATGGGACGCAGTAAACCCAAACATAAATCCATATACTGGTGTACAATACACAATACCAGACCACGGGGTTGTTGTTATGTTCGATGGGTGTTGTTATATATTCCTTGACGCACATAGTTCATACGCACAATTCGCTGTTACCCCAGCACAAAATTACAATAACTATATAAATAACTTGGCGTCATCAAACCCAGCTGATTGGCCTGTTTTAGGTACTTCAGGTAACAACTGTTTATGGTGGCCATGTGACCCAAACTGTGTAACATTATCAGGTAATCCAGCTACAACAGAATGGTATTGTGACGCTAATATAACCACAGACACATCAAATTGTGTTGAAAACGGTTCTTGGGGTGCAGTTAGTTCAGTGTATTTGGATAATGTGTATGGTGTTAGTAAGGTATCACATAATAATGGTGGTGTTGCGTTTTCATCATATTTAGATTGTAGTAACTACTGTAGATTTTGTTGTGTTGAAACTATAGGACCAACTACGTGTCAACAATGTTGTGCTACTAAAAGTATTGGAGGATTTTATATAGATACAACTTGGCCTTGTAAATGTAAACCAGGTGACACACCAGTACCAATGGCAAGTTGTAAGGGCCTACCAGGCCCTACAGGCCCTGGTAATGGACACAGTGCTTTATTAGCCGGACCTATTAGTGACAAATACATTAAACAAACTTCCGACAGTTATCTGAAGGCATACGATGGTGAAACAGGGAACAACACTATTCTAGATGATATAACAACAAGACTTAACAATGCTATAGATGTAGGTGATAAAGATACAATTAAACTATTAGAACAGGAACTAGCAACACTTCAAATCTATGACCCAACAAACCCAACAAATCCAGGACCTCAAGGACCAACCAACCCTTGTGGACCTCCACCACCACAAAAATGTCTAACAGGTGAGTACTGGAGTTATGTTACTTGTAGGTGTGAGAAATACAGTAGTAATAGTACATGGGACTGTGAATTATGTTGGGGTGATGTATCAGCATTATCAACAATGTATAGTTGTAATACGTTAACAGCACCATGTGGTGTTGACCCATGTTCGATTTGTACGGTAAACAACATGTACTACACTACTGACGACCACATGGGATTCTATAATCCTACTAATGTTCAAGGCTGGGGTGGGATTCTGGGAAACCCTTCATATAATGGTATTTGGTCTCAAGGAATGATGACCACAGCTTATAGTCACCTATATGTAACAGACCCGATAGATGGATGTTGTTACTACCAAGGTAACGACTGGGTTGTAGGTGGAGGACCACCAACAGGACCATGGCTTTACGAACCAAGTGTATGTTACGCAAATCACATACTA
>Ga0209337_1001246_pt1 | contig 19554 bp, 35 predicted proteins | sample LinPmetageLP53_FD_184044 | JGI IMG/M metagenome (GOLD analysis project Ga0209337, IMG submission 184044) | Marine viral communities from the Pacific Ocean - LP-53 (SPAdes) (version 2) | ecosystem: Environmental > Aquatic > Marine > Oceanic | place: Pacific Ocean | collected 2010-02-08 | reverse complement strand
ATTGGTTTGCCACCTAATTTCATATCATCATCATCAGACCAGATAACACCCGCTCCAAATCCAAAGAATGCATTACTACCAGCACTTGCGATTTCACTACTTAAATTTTCATTGCCTGTTTTGTCAGCATAAATTTCTAATACTTTTTCACATGCTGCTTGACCTTCATCTGTGTATTTACCAGTTAAGAATGTAACTGCATTATACACATCATTTAAATCTTCATCATCAACAGGACCATCAGCAGCGTCCTCCAACCCTGAAGCTATACCGGATAACGTCTGATAGTCAGAAATAACTGGATTTCCGTTTTCATCCATATCCCAAGAAACTGAAATGTCGTCATAATTCTCAAAAGGAATTATCTTAGATTGTTGTTCATTTATTTGTTTTTCTTCAAAAAGTACATTATTTTCAACAGAGGTTAATCCTCTATCGTACCCCATAAGTTTTGAGATACTTTTAATGTCTTCATTTAATAGTGTTGATTTACCCATAATGTTTTGTTTTATTTTGTTTTATTCAATTATCTATAAATATGCCTGTTATTATAAAAAGAGGGGGGTATTTATGAATAAACAACAACCCTATGGAATACGCATCTATAAAAAGACTTTTTGATTATATAATAACTCGTGACCTTTCTATTGGGGTTTTAGACGAGTTAGAGCATTTAAAGGAAAAAGGCACTTTAACAGACCCCTCTAGTCCTGGACTAAGTTGGAGGTTTATCCAAAAGATAAATCAGTCTGTCAGTACGTCCGCTAAACTTTTTGGTGTTACTCTACTAAATAAGGATTTAAGTAATCGTTATGCTTTAACTCCCACAGAAGAAAATACAATCTTAACTTCACTATTAATACAGACCTACCCTAGTTTTGATGTTGGGGAAATAAAAAAATCTTTAAGTCCTCAAAATTTCATAGTCGGTTCTGGTAATAGCCCATTACCTTTTGTGGGTGGTAGTAACCAAGGTCACATTGAGGGTTTACATTATGAAGACATAGTGTCTGTCTTCGGACTTCCAACATATGACAGTTCAAGTTCTGACGGAAAAACCCAAGTAGAATGGGATATAAAATTCGAAAACGGTGTTAGGTCCAGTATTTATGATTATAAACAATACGATACTGAAGTGGATGAAATTACTTACTGGAGTGTAGGTGGTAACAGTCCTGAGTCAGCTTTTGAAGTTTATAAAATTATGGGATTGATTTAACCTTTTCGGAACTTTTTACCCATAATTAACGTATACTATAATACAATCACACACCAAATAAAATTTATCCAATTTAACTTGGTAGTTTAACTAAAAATCCTTATATTTGTATTATGAAAAAATTAACAACAATATTATTATGTCTTCTAACTTTAACAGCTTACACTCAAGAAAGAATGTACGAAGCTGAAAAACTAATCTTTGAGATGGTCAATTCTTATAGAGTTTCACAGGGGTTGGGGGAAGTTAGTTGGTCGGACAATGTTTATAATGCTGCTTACCATCACTCTTCTTACATGTCAAACAAAGGTGTAGAGTTTGAACATACTGAAGTGGTGGACGTTGAAGGTCATGAAGAAATTAATGACGTACAACAAAGAATAAGAAAATACTGTGGAGAATATTCATGGGGGACTGAATGTATGGCCGGACTACCCTTAATTTCTTTTTCAGATGAACCTTTTGATTTGTGGTCTTCGTGCTGGGGGGTGGTTTCTAGTTGGATTAATTCTCCGGGTCACCGAAAAGCAATGTTATATGATTTAGAGGGCAATGGTAATCTTCAGTTTGGTGCTGTAAGTGTAATACATTTAAACTATTGTGAAAGTTCTGTCCCTGTTCTAGTTTTAACTAATATTGTAGATTAAGTTATTGGTGTCCCGGCTTTACATCCGACCTTAGCATTCCATAGGGTACCTCCGATAGGTGCGTACACTTGTAGTGACATATTATTAACCCCAGAAACCTTATCAAATGTAATCTCCCCGTTTGGACCTACGATACTTTCAGAAAAACCAGCCGCCTTAATCTTGTCGTCCATCTCTTTTATAAATGCAGTGTAGTTACCACCATACTTTTTGTTATATGTGAGGTCCACACTTGTCTTTGTAATGGAGGCTCTTAACTTTTCCATGGTTTTTTTTACAAGCTTCGGTTTGTTTTTTACTTTTTTCTGTCGACTAACCATCATAGAGTATAATTGCCGACTCTTCTTTTTATTTAATCCCGAGGACTTTCTTCCATCTTTAAATTTTATAAATGTTTTTTCATTAGGGAATTTCTTAAAGAATTCCTCAAACCATTGTATATCACCCTCACCATTACTGTCTAATTTATAGGTTTCTGTTTCTCCCTTTTCTTCCCAATTATAATTGTTTACCGCTCTGTCGGACAATGGAAACCAATTAGAAATGTATTTGTTTAGAAATTTCCCAAGACCAACAGGTCTTTCGTAACCGTACTTTTTAATGCTAGCCTCTAAGTCTGCCAAAGATTTTTTATTTTTATTTGTAGTTGCTTCTAAACTTGTCATTTGTTCGTCTGTTAGTTTTGTAAACTTAGCAGACACAAACCCTTCTTCCTGTGTTGTTGGATTTTTACTTCTATATATTTGACCATTATAAGATATCTCAAACATGTCAGGTAAATCAAGTGCATCAAACTGTAAGGTGATTTGGCCTGAACCTTCACCCATATCTACATTCATGCCCTCACCTTGGTACACTTTGTAACCATTACTTTTAGTTCCCCTTTGTCCTTTTTGTGGTGTGAATGGTTTTTTACAAAACTCAGGTAACGCTTCTTTAACAACCTTGGTTCCGGAAGCTTCTACTGAAACATTCATAAATTGTTCATCAGAATAATCTTTATGATTCGCTCCTTTACCTTTGTCCCATTTAGTTTTTCCTACTATAACGGTAGGTTCTGGTATTGTCACATTCGTTATTCCCGCAGATTTTAAACCATCCCTTAACAGTTTTTGTATTGCTTCTGCACGTTTTTTACCTAATTCTTTATTACGTCCCACGAACACATCTAAAGATAAATTAATCCCTAATTTTTTTGCTAAATTATCTCCTAGTGGTACTTGTGAAGCTCCCCCATCTAATTTTACATTAAAAGTGGTATTTTTTAATTCTGGTAAGTTAAAAAATGTTACCATCTTTTTTAATAAAGCTTCTGTTCTAGTTTTCGATTCGTCACTTAGTTGGTATGTTCCGGATGCGAATTTTTGGCCTATGTTCTGTTTTGGTAGATTTTTTTGTATTAAATCAATTATTTTAACTCTTTTACCATCTATCACGACAATGTCACCTATTGACGTTTGTTCGTTAATAAGTACGAATTCTGTTAAGATTTCTAATTGTTCTTCGGTTATTAATATTTTACCCATAATAATTTGTTAGTTTATAATAAATATACTATATTTGTCTTATAGTTAAATTATAAAATTATGGGAAAATTAAAAATGAAATACGATAGAAGACGTGCATTAAATTGCACCCTAATAGAAAAAAGTAACAGTCATCCAGGTTACTTTAAATATGACGTCACTATTGGTGAAAAGGATGGTACCATACATCAACAACCCGCATATGGTAAAGATATGCAAAGTGCATTATCAAGATTAATCAAAAAAGAATTAACCGTTAAGGTAGAAAAGAAATTAGAAACCAATACGGGATTAATATTCTTATCGTGGTTAATAGTAATGGGAGCACCAGCCCTACTTTTTGGAGCACAAAATACTCCGTATTATTTAGCAGTTACATTTGGGTCCATCGTTATGATAATGGTAATAGCTCTTGCATGGTATAGTCATGTTAATAAAAGTTAAAAACTTTTTTATAATTTAATAGCTTTTATATAATTTAATAATATATATAAAATAGCAGCTAGCTTTTTAAATAAGCTATTAAATTGCTAAAGCCAATATTGCCTTTATTTTATTTCTATTTCATATATAATTTATTAAGTAAGGTGTAACTACAAAGATAAAATCTACGTATACACTATTGTACCAACTACTAACTAAATAAACACACTAAAATGAAAACTGCATTACTTTCCATCTTAACAATTTTTATAACTTTACTAAATCCTTACAGTACAGAAATGAAGTTAGTTTTTAAAAATAAAGGAGTAACCATATCCACTAATTCGTCATATGAAGTATTGAAGTTTAACCCGACCCATTTCGAATTTGGTGTCAGTGAAGGTAAACCCACCAACAGTGATTTTTATATAAATTCTAATTTCTTTTATAAAGGTGGTGAACCTATGGGAATGGTTATAGTGGATGGTAATAAAAAATACGGCAAGAGAAAGAACGGGGGTTCTTTTTATGTGAAGGACGGAAAACCGTACGTTCGTAGTAAATACTGTCCCTCTTCTACTGACTATTGTTCTCAGTCTGTTTTTTGGGGAATCGATGATGGTGAACTTAATCACCGTGGAATTAAAGAAAACCACGCGACATTAAACCGATTACGTACTTTAATAGGTCAAAATAAAAAAGGTGAAATAATTCTTATAGTTTCTAAAATTAGGTTAGATGCAAAAACCATTTTAGAGTTTGGTACGGAGTATGATTTGGTTGATGCTGTATTTTGTGATGGTGGTACTTCAGTAGATTACTACTTTAATATTGATGGATATACATCTACTTTTAAAGCTTTGAGTGATGGAATGAAAACTATCTTAGGGATTGACCAACCACCTGTTTACATTAGTGGTAATCTTAAGTAATACAATTAAAATCCCTTGCTCTTTTAACCACTTCTTCCAAGTACCCGATAGACGTCAACTGGTCATGTTTAAGATTAGGGAAATATCCTGGAATCCACTTATCGGTATAGACTTTAAAGGCTTCACCATCTTTATATGGTTTATAAACCCCCTTTGGACTATTACACGGTGCGTTATAATCCGGACTACTAGTTTTACAATATTTTTTAATTTTACTCGCACCCATATTATGAGCAATTATTGCTAAGTCCATAGAGATGTTACCACTACCGGATATACTTTTTATCTTACCTTTTTTAACAGCTATCGGATTAATAGATGGTGTAGTACCAAGACCTCTATCTAATGCTAAGGTATAATCAGTAGCTATTCTATAAATTGTGCCCAGTAAAGAGTTTAATACAGAACCGACACCAGTAAAACTACCAACTTTTGAATCTAACCCATACTCCTTCCAAGAATTTTTAGTAAATTGTGCAGGACCTAAACTCATACCTTGTCCAGCAAGATTTTCAACAGTATCCATTACCCAACTACCTAGAGGAATGTTTCTAACAATTAACGCTGTCGTATCCTTAACACCACCTAGACTGTAATCAGTTTCTCGACCCATTGTTGCAACAGCATATTTTATAATTTGTAAAAGTAGTTTACTGTCCTTTATCCCAGATAATCTTTTAATCTCACTTAACTTTTGAAGTACTGTTTCTACTGCGGTCGTTATCTCAATAGTAGGAAGACACCTTCTTAACTCTTTGTATCGACCATCACTTATTTCTGGCATTTTAGCTTCACCACCACTATAATCTCCAGGTATGGTAGGTATTTGTTGTTCTGAAAAAATATTGGTTAGTTGGGATTCGGTAATTATAATTTTCATAGTTTAGAAGAAATTTTATTAAAGTAATACATAAAGTCATTTTTTACTTTATCCATTGTTATTTGAGTTTCTTTATTTTTTTCTACGGGTACCTGACCTCTTCTTGCCCATACTATTGCTGTACCATTTTTGTTCATTTCAGACAATGGGGTGGCGTGAACTTGTTGGTGTATATTATGAAATATAATAGGTTCACCGTTGTTTATTGCACCTACAAAACCTAAATGAGTGTTTAATCCTGGTACCATCCCTTTTGATAGTGTTTTTCCTGGTTTAAACTTAATGTCTTTACCCAAATCCTCTCCAGTCCACTGACCACTACCATCCGCTTTAATCATAAATGGTCCATCACCGGCTTTAGTTCCACCACCCATTTCATTAAAACCTGTCATTGCTTCGAAAAAAGCTGTGGAATGCATAGATGATGGTTCATAAAATAGACCAACCACATCATTTAATTTTAAGTTACTAAATTTCTGTTGGTCTGGCACTAGAGATTTAGCTATATTTTTTGCGTCACTTATTCCTTCTGTTGGTTTTGGATTCCTATTTATATCGTTAAATAAATTTGTTATTTTGTTATTATTTGTAGTTCCAGCCTTTTCAAAAGCAGAGTAGACATTATTACCCATCCTATGAGCATGCCATGCATTTCCCTGGTATACATTACCTAAAACATCTGATACGTATGCGGCACATCCATCCATAGTACATTTATAGACTTTACTCTCTTTATTTGGGTCAAATGTAGGCATCTTCTGCAAATCAAGACTATCTGAGAGTTGTAAATTAGGAAATTCGGACTCTGTTTCCGTTGCTACATCTCCACCACATTTCTCATTTGCTTTGAGTCTTCTACCATCACATGTCGTATATTTAAAAGCGTCTGGAAATCTTTCTCTTGCAACGTACAATGCCAATTCTGATTTGTCAACTGTACTATATGGTCCCAAAATATATGCGGATAGATTGGACTGCATATATTTCTGCTTAATCTGAAGACCGTCCTCCTTCGCTTTAGCAAAAAGTTTTTTTACTTTGTCACTGAGTGGGGTCATAAATATCCCAACCTGAACAACATACCCAACTTTGTTTTTAGCTTCAACGATTAATCGACCATTAACATTTTTACTGTTATTGTGTAAACCTAATATTCTATTTTTTTCTTGTTCTTTCATATAAATAACATTAAACTACAGCTTGATGTAGGTCTTGTTGGTCTTCTGGTGACATTTCAGTAAAAGCTTCTGCTCCCTCGTCTGAACTAATAAACTCAGCAAATTTTTCGTTTAAGTCTCCTTCGGACATACTTGTTACCGCTCCAGCAGCTGCCCCAGCTCCTGTTAACCACCCTATAAACTTACCATATAATTTGGTTCTCCCTAAAAGTCCTTTTCTTTGCATTTTTGTTAGTATCCCACCTGACTTACTAAATACTCTAATTTTTGCACCTTGTTCTAGTGCTTCACTAGCACCTTTAAATACCTTACTATACGACCCAATATCTTTTCCTACTTTACTAAAAGGTTTAAATCCGAAAATACCAAAATTAGATATTTTTTTAGCTAGACCACTTAAAAATTTACCCACTGGACTAGTACCCATCCATTTAGTAAAAGAAACAGCCTCTGGACCTAATTTAGTAGCTTCCGCGGCAACCTTTGCTCCTTTTCCACTTTTAATAGCAGCGTTCATTGCGGTAAAAGAACCCTTACCTAATTTCACTAAACCAATCACTGGTTTAGCTACTAAATCTCCAGCGTATGGTATAACAGAGACTAAACTTAAAAAACCAAAAAATATATGACCTTGTCTGAAGTAAGATATTGCATTAATTGCATCTGCAGCTCCTGTTGGGTCCACAATACCTACAAAGTCTAGAAACGTATTATACCACTTGTATTCCTTCAGTAGTTGTCTCTTGTTGGTCTCCATAAGAATCTTTTTCCCTTTAGGGTTTTGGGACTCTAATAGTGAATCTATTTGTTTAGGTGTTAAGTGTATGTCAGCCATAATCTGTTTTATATATAAATACTAAGAAAACCTTTATAAAACTATTTTGATATTGTCATTACATTTCCCTATTCTTATATTAGTTTTAAATTAATTAAATAACAGTACCAAAATAAAAATAATAGACATGATTAAATCAGAATTTGAAAAATACGCCACGGGACATCTAAACGTCAATTCAATGGCATTACACGATTACCAAAATAGTATGACACCATATATTTTAGAAGAACGAGAAATGAGAGCCACACAAATGGATATTTTTTCTAGGTTAATGATGGATAGAATATTGTGGATAGCTGGACCTATAACTGAAATGACGGGAATTATAGTTCAAGCACAATTAATGTTTTTATCCAACTCAGACGATAAAGACATAACTATGCATATCGATTCACCTGGTGGTTCTGTTAAAGCTGGTCTAGGTATCATAGATGTCATGGAATACATAAAAAGTGATATTAGGACAATTAATACTGGTATGGCAGCATCGATGGGTTCTGTCCTGTTAGGTGCTGGAACTAAAGGTAAGAGGTCGTCATTAAGATTTAGTAGAACCATGTTACACCAATCCAGTGGTGGAGCTGTTGGTAACATTCAAGATGCTAGGATTTCTATGGTAGAATGGGAAAAAATAAATCAAACCTTATTTTCTCTATTAGGTAGATATTGTAAAAAAACGGCTAGTAGGGTTGCTAAAGACGCTTCTAGAGATTTGTGGTTGGACGCTGACGCTTCCTTAAAGTACGGTATAATTGACGAAATTATTTTGAAACAATAATTTTAACTTAACAACTTGAAAATAAATTAGATTCTTTTTCTCGTCTTGTGTAGTTCTTTATCCATTTACCGGTTTGTGTTCTTTGTTTAGGTGGGTTCCATGTTTTAATCTCTGTTGAAGCGTCGTCCCATCTTCCAAACTTAACATCCTGTACCCATGGACTTGTCCTTACATTTTCACATCCAGAATTAAAAACTAAAGACACAATTGCCTCATACATACACCCTTTCATTTTTGCTCCAGGTCTATCGTCTTTTATCCATTGTTTTACTATTCTATTTACACACCCTACCGCTGTAGATAAATCTTCTTTAAGTAATTCTAATGCCTTCGTTTTGGTGATAACATTCCCCTCGTAAGCTTCTTTACCTGTGTGACCATAACCAATAGTTAAAGTTCCACCAGGTTTACCATTTTTATATTTCTTACTTTTATACTCTATCGGTGGGTCGTTGTAATATGCGTCGTCATATGTGTACAGTACGGGTTTTCCGTTTACCCCTTCATCTGTAGAAATAAATGTGGTTAGTTCGTCAGAAGCTGTTTGGGAAACCGACAGGTAATCCTCAGTCTGTTCTACAAGTAATGTTAATGTGTTTAGTAGTTTCATTAATAATAAATATTACAGTTGTTTTATTAATAACTTATCATTATATTTAAATAAAAACTATGGGAACATCAGGAGAAAAAAAAATATTCTGGGTAGACAAATTCCAAGGACAACCAGCGGGTGTTTACCCTTTTAGATGTGATTTAAAAGAATCAGTAGAAAAGTTAGAGAAACTGACTGGAGAAAAAGTAGTAGGTATTGTCTATGATGAAACTTACACTATAGAGTTACTAACTGAAAAAACCCCTACTGAAGATAATGCATAATTTATATGAGTTCTTTTTATTAATATCAAGGGAACAAAAAGAAATAAGAAAAAAAAATAACAATATGAAACAACCAGATGCAAAGTTACATCAAACAATAAGCTTCGTTAAATCAGGAGTAAGAATAATAGGATATATGTTTATACCTTTTAATATCAGTGTAGCAGTTACATTATTAGTAGTGTCAGAAGCTATTGGAATTTTAGAAGAATTAGTATAATGAATATTAATGAATTTTTAAATAACAAATGGACCAAATTGTTGTTTAGTCTTTCAATCATGTTGTCAGCTGTTCCATCTATCTATCAAGATTTTACCTACGGACATAGTGGTGAATGGACACACTACGGTATGATGTTAGTTGGTTCATTATATTTTATAGAGTCAGTCTTATGGACATTAGACATATGGAAGAAATAGTAAAAAAAGAACTATGGGACCACTATTCAGAATTACCAAACCCAGCGTGGTACGAGTATAAAAATAAAGAAAATGAAGACATTAGTAATATGGAAGACCTAGAAAAAAAATTAACTCAGTTTGAAGAGGATATCTTTGAGGGAAGGAATATAAACATAAAAGAGTTTTATAAACTTAAAAAGAATTTATTAGATATTAAACTTCGTGGTACAGTTGTAGATGACTGTCATAATTTGTTAGAACTTCACACAATACTAGAGTCAATGTTAGATAAACAACAAAATGAAATTACGAATAAACGATTAAATCTTTTAACGATTTGGTCGACAATATTTTTACCTCTTTCATTTTATACTGGAATGTGGGGTATGAATTTTGATGATGTTCCATTATTAAATGGAGACCACGGATTTTGGATATTTTTAGGTTTGTCTATTGTGACAATAGTCGGTATGTGGATATACTTTAGAAAAAATAAATGGATATAGTTTTATACTTCTCCCCAGATATCACCTAAACTTAAGGAACCCATATTACTTTCACCTCCAGCACTAACTAATTCACAATCTGAAATAGTAGTATAAATACACTCGTCACTATGACAATTTTTCCACATTCCATCACCACATGGTTCACAACATGGTTTCATACCATCTAAAGGATTTGTATACTCACCATCTTTAGGGTCTCGTTTGTCGTGTGAGCCAGTAGGACCATCGTAATCATCCTCACCATAAACAGACTGACCAATTAAATCGTCAATAATGTCCACAACTTGTTCAGTATCCTGAGGGTTATTCGTGAAATCGACGTCATCCATATTTAAAGTTACAGTAGCACTATCTTTGGTTAAATCCACCTCAACAGGTACTTCACCTAGATTATTTTCTCTACCATCTTTAGTTAAAATACCACCAGCTTGCCAAGCGGTAGCTGACATGTATTGTCCAGAAGAATCAGTACTAGTACCACCACCTCCACTAGCTCTATAACCTTCTTGTTCGGTAAATAATTCTTTAATTCGTTTAAGTTGTTCGTCTAATTTCTCCATGATTTCTTTTATAATAAATATTAGTAAAAGTATAAACAAACAAACTTGTGTTAATAGGCTTTTTTTTGTATCTTTGTAGAGAAAATAAGTCTAACCTAATAAAAAAAATAACAATGGCGAAAAAAAGAAAATTAAATTCAAAAAATCCTAAGTATATGGAAGTTTCAGAAAAAGATGTAAAGGTGGAGGTTCGAAGAACTAAAGTTTGTATGGTACCTACAAGAGACTCTTCAGGTAAATTAACTAACACTAAAATTCCAGCTTACGGAGTTTGGTATAAATAAAAAGACTATGAGAAAATTTATAAGAGAAGAGGGGGACGGTTCTGTTACTACAACTTACGCTACTGAAATGCAGGGGAAATTACTCACCCATAACCATAAAGGACCAGCGATAGTAAATAAAGAACAAAAAATAAAAGAATATTATTCCTACGGTGTAAAACTAAGTAAAGATGCCTGGGAAAAAAGAAAAAAAATCTCCTAATGGACGGTAAAGAGATGATTGACCGTATACTTGAAGTTACTCAATTTATTAAAGTTGGTGAAACAGACAAAGCTATACTATATCTAAAATACCTAATGGAAGACATAGAGATGTACAAACGAAATAGTTTATAGAATCCTATCGGATTCACTAGAGAATTATGGAAGAAAAAAAAATATTAGAAGACCAAATTATTATGGTCATTAAAACAGTAGAAGACCCGGAGATACCCGTCAACATCTACGAATTAGGTTTAATTTATTTTATAAATATTAAACCAGCCGAGGTGGTGGGTAAGTTTGATGTTGAGGTCGAGATGACCCTAACCAGTCCAAATTGTCCAGTCGCTGAAAGTCTACCAGAAGAAGTTAGAACAAAAGTAGAAAATTTAGAAAAGGTCAATAAGTCAGAAATAGTTATAACTTGGGAACCTACATGGGATTCAAGTTTTATGAGTGATGTAGCAAAATTAGAATTAGGAATGTTATGAAAATAAAAAATTTAAAATACGTATATGATGATGGTGAAGTTATATACTTAACTGACGGTAAAGGTTATTATGGACTAAACTACCACAATATAGATAAGTCGGAATTAAGAGAATATGCCAACATAGAACCAACCGAAGTAGAAAAAGATGAGGATGGTGATTTATCTTATTATTATGATGATGATAGTTGGGAGGTTGAATTTGAGATGATAGAGGAATACATAAAAGATTATATAAAATATGATTGTGGAATTTCTGAGTCTGGAGATTCTGTTGGTGCTTTACAAGGTGGTATGTTCCATATAAAAGAAGGGGATAATGGTTGGTATGAAAGTTTAATGAAACATTTAAAAAAATGATAATAATGTTACCAAATAATATGGGTTTGAAAAAAGTGGTGGTAACGGGAGGTGCTGGTTTTATTGGTTCGTACCTGGTAGATAGATTAATTTCTTTAGGTGTTGAGGTGATTGTTTTAGATAATTTATCCACGGGGAAAAGAGAGAATGTTAATTCAAAAGCTAATTTAGTAATATGTAATATCCCCCAATCCACCACTGATTTTTTATGTGAACAAACTAAAGATGTTGATGCTGTCTTTCATTTGGCCGCAAAAACAGCAGTACAAGAATCTATAGAAAATCCAGAAATGTATAATGAAATGAATGTGGGTGGCACCCTAAAAATGTTAGAAGTTTGTAGACTTAACAATATTCCTAAATTTATTTTTAGTTCTACATCAGCAATTTATGGTGACACTAAAACCCCAACGTCAGAAACAAATCCAGTCAATCCTATTTCCCCTTACGCTACCACCAAATTAATAGGTGAAAATTATTGTAAACTATACAATAAAATTTATGGTTTAAATACTGTTTGTCTAAGATACTTTAATGTTTATGGTAACCGTATGAATAATGAAGGTGGTTACAAGTTAGTTATGCCTATATTTAAAGACCAAATATTAAACAATAAAGCCTTAACAATTAATAATGATGGAGAACAAAGAAGAGATTTTATTCATGTGGAGGATATCGTAGAAGCAAACATACTATCTGTAATCCAAAAAGATTCTTGTGGTGAAATTTTTAATGTGGGTAGTGGAAAAAATTATAGTATAAATGAAATTGCTGATATGTTTGGTGGTGAAAAACAATATGGTAATAAAGTTATAGAACCAAAAGAAACTTTAGCTGACACAACAAAAATAAACTTAGGTTTGGGTTGGGTGGTTAAAAAAGATATTGGTGATTGGATTGGTGATTATATTAAGTACTAACTCCAAAAAATAAGTTTAGCTATAACACCTAACATTGCAACCCATATGGACCATATTGCCCCATTAGCTTTTTTCCTAAATGAAGTATTACGATTAACCCTCGCAATTGCTCCATTATCTGGGTTAAGTAATTGTTTCTTAATCATAGTTAAATCATCTTGCATTTTTGACTGACCATCTCTAAGATGTTGTACGTCATTTTTTACAAGTTTAATTTCACTAGCTAAGTGTTCGTTGGTTAATCTAGATGCCATGTATTTTTATTTTCTTGATTTACAAAAGGCTTTAGCAAGTCCAGCTCTTTTTGACCAGACACCACCTTCTTTTTTAGCAGCACTCCAACATTTAGGGTCACAACCCCCATCGTATCCACCTTTATCACACCATTCGTGAAATACTCCTTCAGTTCCTCTTTTCTCTATGTCTTTTCCTACACCTCCCATCCAGTCTTTATCTTCATTTAAACGACTTTGTTCCTCTACAACCTTTTCAATCAACGAAATAAGTTCTGATTCTTTTAATATTATTTTTCTTCCCATAGTTTTAGTTTTTTATTTTTTGTTAGTATAATTTAATAATTTTGCTAAAGTTTTTTGATTTACCGTTAGTTGTGTAAAGTTCTTTTTACCGTCATTAAAAAGTTTAACAGCTGTTACATCTTTATCGCTAAATTTACCACTACCGTCAATTACTGGTGATGATGTTTCTGTATCGTCATCTGTTTCATCATCCACTTCAACATCGTCCTGTTCACCTAACATCACATCTTCATCCTCTATATAATTTCCATATTTCGATTCCATAGGACTATCAAACCCCATACCCATACCAGTTAAGTCAGCAAAACCTAAATTAGTGGACTTGTCTCCACCTCCACACTGTTCTTGAATTACCTTTTCCACTAACCTACGTACATCAGCTTCTGTTAATCTTATTTTTTTTCTCATTATTTCTTATTTCTTAATTGTTCAAGTAGAACTTTATTAGCGTCACTAAATTGTTTGTTAATTCTTTCGTGCATAGTTTTAGGTTCCTTTGATTTTTCTTCCATTACTCTAGTAATTATTTTTTTTAATGTGGTATTAGATAATGGTATGATATTTTGTTTTATTTTCTTCATAAGGATTTTCTTAATAAATATGTTTAAAGACGTGTTTATTATAACTTTATTAAAATTTATTGTATTAAGTTTGTATTAGTTAGGTATTTTTTGTATATTTGCATATGATATTGACTAAAAGACAAATAAATACTAAACTTAGTAGTACTGTTTTATCACCACGTAAGACTGAATCAAACCAGCACTACCTTAAAGATTTTAAAATAAAAGTTATAAGAGCAAGAAACGTTCCTTATAAGTCTTGGGTTGGTAGAAGGACCGTTCAAAATGAAAAGACACTAGTAACTATAGAAATTAGTGGTAAGGTAAAATCTACTAAAGGAACCTGGATAGGGGTACATCAGTATGGACCAAGACATATAAGAAATTATTTACGTAAAGGCCACAATGGTGTTGTAAGTGCTGTGTCTTCATGGGTAAAATTATGGGGGTTCGATAACGAAGTTGAATTAGAAAGAATTAAATTAAATGCATAAATTACTACCAATACCAAACGTACTAAAAGATAAAAAAGATACCACACTTTTTATTGTGGGTGGAGGACCTTCCCTTACAAATTTTGACTGGTCACTTTTAAAAAATAAAAATGTTTTAGTTCTTAATAGAGGAGTGGAGAAAGTGCCAAACGCTCTAGGGTTGTTGTGGAACGATGTAAAGTTTCATAAAGATAACGTAGAAAATATTAAAAATTTTAAAGGACTTAAGATATCAACAACTAGATATATACCACCTGGTGGTTCTCACCTTTGTGAATGTGACATCATTTGGGTTAAAGGTAAAAATTATTGGTCTGATGTCTGTGGTTTTATTGAGGACTCACCTTACGTCGTCAATCAAGGTAGTAATACTGGTTATTCAGCATTAAATGTAGCTTACCATTTAGGAGCTAAAACAATTTATCTATTAGGTTACGACATGAAATTAGATAAGGGTAAAACAAATTGGCACAGTGGTTATCCCAATCAAAACCCTCTAGCCATCAAAATGTTAGAAACCTTTGGTGATGTATTTAGAGGTGTGAAAAAACAATACGAAGAAAAAGGCATTAAAATTTACAATGTTAATGAGGATAGTAACCTTACCGAATTTGAAACTAAAACACTAGAAGAAGTATTGGCATAAAAAAACCCTCCGAAGAGGGTTTTTAATTTTTACAGATTTATTTAATCTTTAAGGAGTTCTTTATTTGGGTTAATAGTAGAATCCAATTTATGAATGTCAGTCCACACATTGTCAAATCGTTTATCCAAACTTCTTTCTAAACGACTTAATGATGACTTACTCATAGTTTGTTCATCATCAATCCTACGATTTAGTTCTGTTTCAACGGAAGTTATTGTACTGGAGAGTCCACCCTCAATTCTTTCGATAGATTTTTCAAATCTACTATCAGTGTCAATAATATCCAATCTTAACGTCTCTAATTCTTCAACCTTTTTATTCAACCTTACCACTCCCACAACTGATGTAATTAAAGCAACAACCCCAAGAGTAATTAGCACTGTAATAACGGTTCCTAATTCTAGCATAATTTAATTTTTAGATTAGTTTATGTCCAAAGGACAATACAAATATAATAAAATAAATTGGTAAGTACATTGAACTACTAGATAATTTTACTTATTATTAGAGTATGAATAATACACACACCACCAAACAAGAAGTTTTAGAAAGGTTAAATGAGTTAAAGAAGGACGTATTAGATTATGCGGACTACAACCATTTTACCGAATACGATTATAATGTAGAATTAACTCTAAAAAAGTTAGATGAGGTTTACGAATCTTTATCCACTAAAAATGTAAAGTATGGTTTAAATCATACTATAAATAATATAGTAAGAAATAACGATATCGACATCTCTTCAGATGAATGGGTAGATGAAGACGAAGACTAATTAAGCATATTAATAACCCCACCTAAGTGAGGTTATTTAATATTTTAGTTTCGTAAATTACTAAGCTTTTTCCTCAGATGTTACCGGTACTTCCTCTACTGGTGTAGATTCGTATTCTCCAGTTTCCATATTCACCACACCAGCTCCATACTTAGTTTCCAAATTAACTCCTAAAGCCATTTCTTTACCTTGTAATTTTTTAAACTCTTTGTGTAGTTCGTCTTTCTGATTTTCCAACGTTAGTTTTCTTAATTCCAAATCTCCTAGAGCTGTTACCAATATTTGGTAATCATTTCTAATATTTTGAATTTGTGTAATTTCTGATTCTGTTAGTTTCTCGTTTGCCATAATGTTATTTTTATTATAAATATTACCTAAAATGTAAATTTGTAAATGTCTTTTAGATAAATTTATTTAAGTTTATGAGTTTGTTCATTTGTCGTAAGTTGTCCAATAGGTGCTAAGGACCTTTTTCTACCTCCTTTGTAACCACCACCAGAACCACCTTTAACAATCACATCATAAACGGCATGTAACATTTTTCTATCCATAGAAGTAAAATCGTTTTTACTTGTTAACATTTCTTCTTCCCCGTAAATTTCAACTTGTTCTTGTATATGACCACTAGTGTTTATGTAATCATCAGCTGTATCTAAATAATCAGCCGCTAAAGTAAGTTTATCCATCCACCAACTAGGTAAGTGACCACCATGGTGTTGTAATTCTACCAATCTCTCTAATATATCATCAGCATCATCTAAAATTAATTGACACTTCCTAATAGCTGAAGGAATGTCCGTATGTCCATCTTCTTTTAGTGGAGACTCTTTCATAACTCTTTGAACTAAGTTATTTAAATCAGATTCGGTAATCTTAATTGGTTTTTTCATAGTATATTATTTTATTATAAATATAAGGAACTATCGATATCTTTTTATGTGTCACTAGTATTTGAATGGGAGTTAGAATCGTCACCTTTTGTCTTTTTATATACTGTTATAGTGCGTTCACCCTGTAAAGGCCAGTTCTCACCCCTATAGTTATTTTTGAGTTTACCTTTTTCAGAATATGGTCTCTCATCATATTGGTACGTTATTTCCTCTATAAAGGTAAGTCTTGACATTATTTCTTTATGTTCTTCACCACCCTGGATACAATCTATTACTATCGATGGTGGTATCATTTGTATAATGTGTGGATAATGGTCGAACGGAACCCATAATAAATAAACGTCAGCTTTAGGTATTGATATTTCAGTAAAATTAGCTCTAATAAGAAATTCCCTATCTACCACCTCTTTTGCTTCCATATGGTCATAAAAGAAATTATCGTTTTCAATACCAATTATATTGTCGGTTAAACCTAGTCTTCTCATCTCATACAGTAAGTCACCAGCACCACATCCTATGTCACACACCGTCTTACCTTCAACATAAGAGGTTATTGTAGTAACCAGGTCAATAGGTCCTCTCTCAGGCCACTTTTGTATAGGGTGAATATTATTACTATCTATCATAAACCCTTTCTTAAACGTCTATTAAAACGTCGTCCCCCCCGTCGCCGAAAGTCAACCCGGACGAAGTCCGGTTTCCGGTTTGTGCCGGATATAGAACTCGTTTAGTGATATTCATGTCATCCCTAAGCTCTATATCACCACCTTCGTAATCATGTTCGTCCTCACTGTACATGTTTGTGTTTTCATATTCCCATGGGTCGTATTCATTATTGTCATCACGTATGATAGTATAGACAGCATCATTTTCATCATAAGCCTGAACGTTAGGGGTATAGTAAATCCATTTATGTATTGTAGCGTGAGACTCTAAAGGTACAGCGTAATCAACAAATGCCCGTAACTCTAACTCATTATAGTTAGTAACAGTACCATTCTTAATCTCGTTATAGTTATCGTGAGCTGCCCAGAAGGCTTTATCTAATAAACTTTCAATCTTACCAACACCTACTAACTTAGCAACCCTAAAAACCTGGTCACGTCTTTCCCAGGGATGTTCAGTTAAATCAGGACCCATCTCATCAAACCACGTGTCAGGATAGGTATCAACTAATTGTTTAACAAAGGTAAAGAAAATCCTCTTTGATACACTAACCTCATTATCAATACCATATAGTGTATTATTCCTATACATCTCTTCATCACGTGTGTCAGTTGGGTTGTTTTGTTCCTTAAGTTTCTGAGAATCAGGTTTACATATCTTATCATCACTACAGTAATACATTCCCTTTGGACAATCTCTAGTATCTTCCTCATAGAAGTCAAACCTATACTCGTCCAAATCCTCCTCTTCGTTAAACTCACCTCCCTTATTCAACTTTAAAGTTTTATATAGGTCCTTATCAACATACTCATCCAAATGTTGTCCTAGATTGTTTTTCTTAATATCATAAGACCAATACTTTAAATCTTCACCTAACTCTTCTTGTATCCATTTACTAGGACTCTGTATAGTGTAATACTTTCCTTTATTGAATGAACCGTTCTCTAAATCTTCTATACTCATCTCTTCTGGAAGAAAGTCAGGGTGGAACGCTTCTAAATCCTGCATAGCTTCTGGTGACCAATTAGCTCTTCCCTTTCGACTTATAGTAGAAAGAGTAGTTTCCTCCAAATCCTCATCTTCCATAGTAGATGATTGTCTATATGTAGGACTCTTGTCTTTCCACCTCATAGCTTCACCAGACATATCCGTTCTCTTATTCATATGGTCATGTGTAACAGTCCCATTAAACTTAGGAGATTCGTTTATTATATCTTTTATAGTGTCTAGTAATTTCATCTATTATAAATACCTTAGTATCCTTTAAATTTTTTTTAGAAAAATTTTTTACTAATTACCCCGGGTGTCTAACTAAGGGTCCTTTATAGGTTAAGCCGTTTCACAGTTATAGTCAGATTCAATAAACGCATTCCAACCCTCACGACCATACTTTTCGGTAATATCAAATTCCTTCCACATTAGATAACTAAAGACACCCTCATTAACGGTAACAACAAAATACTCTACCCCATCAATATTGTTCTCATCCACACCAACGATAACCTTAGATGTAGGAACACCTTGCCACTCACACCAATCTGTAAGGTCATTAACGAATTCATCATAGTAACCCTCATCGTTAAATATTATATCCATTGTTCTCATAGTCATAAATATACTAAAAAAATTCCAAAAAAATATTTTAAAACTATAAATACTTCATAGAGAGTACCGTGCCCCCTTATTACCCCCCTAAAAGCCGCTGATAAGAGGGGATACGGCGAGCAGGGGGCAGGGGGGCAGCCCCACGTATACAGTAGGGGGTCCCTATATACTATCTAGTTGTCCCTGCCGCTCCCCCATGCATAGAAATAGTTATACCCCCTGGGGGGTTAAGGTTAGTCCACTTAGCCTGGGTCCTATTTAGAATTAGACTAGGTAAGCGTGTACCCATCAGGGCATACCATCCCTCCCACCCTGCAAAGGTACAACTATTTTCTGACATGGCCTAACAATTC
>Ga0209337_1001245_pt1 | contig 19571 bp, 27 predicted proteins | sample LinPmetageLP53_FD_184044 | JGI IMG/M metagenome (GOLD analysis project Ga0209337, IMG submission 184044) | Marine viral communities from the Pacific Ocean - LP-53 (SPAdes) (version 2) | ecosystem: Environmental > Aquatic > Marine > Oceanic | place: Pacific Ocean | collected 2010-02-08 | reverse complement strand
TACCATGACTTGTCTCCATTAGCATACTCAATAGCAGGACCCTCAGTGCGATGGAGCTGACCATTGACGTACCATCGCTTGTCTCCATCAGCACACTCAATAGCAGGACCATCTGTGCGATGGCGCTTTCCATTGACGTACCAGAACTTTGAACCATTATCACACTCAATAGCAGGACCATCTGTGCGATGAAGCTTGCAATTGAGGTACCATTGCTTTAAACCACTGTTCCACTCAACAGCAGGGCCATCAGTTCGATGGCGCAGGCCATTGAGGTACCATTCCTTGTTTCCATCAGCATACTCAATAGCTGGACCATCAGTGCGATGGAGCTGGCCATTGAGGCACCATTCCTTGTTTCCATTGGGATAAGTTGTCATTGTAGGCTTGTTCATTTTCTATCTTTGAGTTTGTTGTTTTTTATATTATCAACTACAATAGGCCCTAATCCAAGCAACCATTTCCTGTGGAGAGTACTTGGAAGATGCAGATAACACAGGAATGTCTTTTGAAATATAAGACAGAAGCATCTTGTTGGCTTCTTCTACAATCTTTTCATTAATGTCTTCGTCTTCAAGATGATAATATTCTTGAATCAGTGCGACACTGATATCGACTTCGTTTTCTTCTTCTTCGAACACATAGCAGGGGGTGCCCAACTGCTCTGTTAGGCAGAAGTTGGAAGAGTGAAACTGTGCTTCTTCAAAAATACTAATGATCATTTGCTAATCCTTTATTTTTTTATGTGCGTCGTCCTTGAGTAATAAATGAGGGACAACCCAGTAAGGACTCCTTGAAAAGAAACACCCCCTCCCCCTTGCGGGGAGGGGGTGAGCTTGCCTAGCCGTAAGCCTGCTCTCCGGGAGCGGGCGGTGGCAGGGTGACAGAATCGCTCTGCTCAACGACCGGCTGGTCGGCGACAGATGCACTCTGCACCATGGCAAGCATCTGGGTCATCTGCTGCATCAGGCTTGCCATAGCATCCATGGTTACAGCGTCGGCGCTAGGCTGCTTGACAGCAGTCTCTGATCGTCCAGTGTCATAGACGGTTAGAGTCGGACGCCATCCTGCGGAACCATTGCGCAAGAAAGCCTGACGCTGGATCGTGATCTGGTTTGCGATGCCAGGACAGGCTGCTCGGGCTGCGTCAACTGCAGCCACTGCGTTGCGAAGAACGTCAGTGTAGTCTCCACGCTCAGAGCCACGGCTCGGGCTAAAGGACTGAAGTCCCTTGCCGGTGTAGCTGGGCTTGTCAAAGTTGTAGAAGCTGCCGACTGCAGACTTGATTCGAGCAAGGTGCTCATTGGTGATGGTAGGCATTTGATTTTCCTTTTACATTTTTATTAGTTGCTGTTCTGGGGAGGCCCCCAAACACGCGCCCCCGAAGGGGGCGCTACTTGTTTACTCTTCGATGCCTTCTACAAAGGTGCTGTTGAGAATCTTTGAGAGGGATTTACAGTGCTCTTGGTAGGAGGCAGATTCCTCAGAAAAGACCTTGGCTGCGCTGTTTGCAGCTTCAATGATTTCCGAAACCTCAGACTGGTGCTCAACGAGATAGCCTACAATGGATGAAGCAACTCGGCTAGAGAGCCCAAAGTAGAGTCGAATAGTCTTGTCGATCATAGCTTATGCCCCCTTGGCGTACTTCGCGTAGAACAAGTTCTGGCGACGACGCTTTTCTGAGTCGTCCATTGTCGGAACGGGGCCATTGCTCTTGACCTCAGACACTGGGATGCCAAGAAAGCTGGCAACCTGCTGTCGGGTAAGACCTGCTGCGGTCATGCGGCCGGGAGACTTCTTTGTAGACATTATTATTTCCTATTAGTTGTTGCAACCCCTGTGGGCTGTGAACAAGTGCCAGCGAAGCTGGCACTCGGGACGATCCGAAAACATGACAGTAGTCGGGGGCGGGGGTGTCTAATCTGCTAACTCATTCTGCCAAAGTAGACTTCGTCATCTTTGAAGAGAGTACCAACCCCCACGAGGGGGCTGCTTGACTTGGTGATCCTGATGTTGTAAGTGTATTCAGATCCAATGAACGGCAGATTTCGAAACTCAATGTTCACGATTCTGCCAGTCAGCTGGAGGTTGCCCACCCAGTAGTCAACAACGTCCCCCAGCATTGAGCTGGGGGTGATTGTTTCGTTATCGTCGTCTTCATGAGACCTAACGACAACAGCATCTTTGATGTTGTGATGGCCGATATGCCCACACGAACAGGAGGAAATGTGTGGTGCAATGATTTGAAGACACTTAGGGCATCCATGCATGATTGTCATTTGGAACTCCTATTGATAAGTGTGGGCTGAGAAAGGCTTGCAAATGCCCTCCCGAAGGGAGGGCTGACGAGCTGCTGCCGGGCTGGCGCAAACCGAATAGATTTGCTTCAGCCCAGAGGAGGAACCATGCCTGACTTCAAGCCACCATGCTTTCTGATGATTTGGAAAATCACCTTTGACGGCACATATCCGTAGACTGTTTCAGTAAGCAGAGATGGGTTTTCAGCGTAAGGAACAAGGAGTTCTTCTTCTTTCGAGGGGTACCCAACCTCAACTTCCTTATATAGAGGAGAGAAGTCAATGCGAGGATCGCAATAAGCCCCATTGTGAGCCTGAACGCTCATGTTGAATCCGTCGTTGCAAACGACGCGATTGTAACGACCTACTCCATTAGTCTCAATGGAGTAGTTTTGGACACGCTCAAGTACACTATCTCCCTTTCCGTAGACCTGGGTCATGCTTGCAATGATGTTAAACATTGCTTCGTGAGCTTCCAGCGTCGTCTCGAAGTGTGCTGCCTCCCATCGGCTTTCAACACGATGTCCAAACTTTGAGGAGATGTAAGAACGCTCGTCAGAGGAGCGAGAAGCTGGCACAGAGATGATGTAATTATAAACAGACATTGTAGCTCCTTGTGAGTTGCTATATAAATGCCCTCCCCGAAGGGAGGGCTGGGTTCCTATTCTCTCCACCCGCATACAAAGCCAACTTCAACGATGTCACCTGGTTTGCACATTGCACCCCGTGGGTGGATTGCAGACAGAGCCACCATCGAAGAGTTTTTCTGGTAAGAGGCGCAAATATTGTTTCCAATAACTTGCAGAGACTTTGTGAACTCGTTTGCTTCTTGTTCTGTGGAATTTGGAAGCACATAGTGCCGGTAGTAGACTGGTCTTTTCATTGTGTAAAGCCAAAGAGGCTCATCGGGGCGAAGGCTTTCGGCCCGAGACTCTGCTGTGCACTCCATGAAAAGCTTTTCGCTTTTGTATTTGGAAGAGTAAGTTGCAGTCTTATCAGACTGGCACCCACCAAGGAGGGCCAGACTGATAATGTATAGCACTTGTTTATGTTTACGCATTTGACTCAATCAGTCTCCAGTAGCTTGACTGATCTACGTATTCCTTAGACTCTCTTAGAGACTGATTGGAAATCGCTCGATACAGACGAATCGCATGAATCTTGTTTCCAGAAAACCTCATGATGCTTTCAAGATCAGAGATCTTGATGCGCTCAAGCCTGTTCTGCAAGACAACAAGCTCTCGATTATTAAGACATGCTTCTGTTTCGTAACTTTCTACCTTGTTTTTAAGTTTTCCAATCAGCTGGTGAGCTTCATTGAGAAGCCTTACTAGCGCAAGGTTGATGTCGTTGTTCATTAGTTGCCCCGATTGCTAACGCCCGCCCCATGGGGCGGGCGCATTAAACTAGTTTACTTTTTAGATTCAATCAACTTGTGCGCTCATTGAAATCAGACTCAGTGAGTTTCTGGCCATTGAGGTACCATGACTTGTCTCCATTAGCATACTCAATAGCAGGACCCTCAGTGCGATGGAGCTGACCATTGACGTACCATCGCTTGTCTCCATCAGAATACTCAATAGCAGGACCATCTGTGCGATGAAACTCTCCATTGAGGCACCATTGCTTGAAACCATCAGCACACTCAATAGCAGGACCATCTGTGCGATGGAGTTGGCCATTGAGGTACCATGACTTGGCTCCATCAGCACGCTCAAAAGCAGGACCATCAGTGCGATGGAGTTTGCCATTGAGATACCATGACTTGGTGCCATTGCGCCACTCGACAGCAGGACCGTCAGTGCGATGGAGTTGGCCATTGAGGTACCATGACTTGGCTCCACCAGCATACTCAATAGCAGGACCATCAGTGCGATGGAGCTTTCCATTGAGGTGCCATCGCTTGTCTCCATTAGCGTCAGTGGTCATTGTAGGCTTATTCATGCGCTCATTGAAATCAGACTCAGTGAGTTCCTGGTCGTTGATGTACCATCGCTTGGAACCATTGCGCCACTCAATAGCAGGACCATCTGTGCGATGGAGTTGATCATTGACGTACCATTCCTTGGTGCCATCAGCAAACTCAACAGCAGGACCATCAGTGCGATGGAGTTGATCATTGAGGTACCATCGCTTGTCTCCATTAGCGTCAGTGGTCATTGTAGGCTTATTCATGCGCTCATTGAAATCAGACTCAGTGAGTTCCTGGTCGTTGATGTACCATCGCTTGGTGCCATTATTGTTCTCAATAGCAGGACCATCTGTGCGATGGAGTTGGCCATTGATGTACCATCGCTTGTCGCCATCAGCACGCTCAAAAGCAGGACCATCAGTGCGATGGAGTTTGCCATTGAGGTACCATCGCTTGTCTCCATTAGCATACTCGACAGCAGGACCATCTGTGCGATGGCGCTGGTCGTTGAGGTACCATTGCTTGAAACCACTGTTCCACTCAACAGCAGGGCCATCAGTTCGATGAAGCTGGTCATCGAGGTACCAGAACTTGTTTCCATTAGCAAACTCGACAGCAGGACCATCAGTGCGATGGAGCTGGTCATTGAGGTGCCAGAACTTGGTGCCATTAGGGTCAGTGGTCATTGTAGGCTTGTTCATGCGCTCATTGAACTCAGACTCAGTGAACTCCTGGTCATTGAGGTACCAGAACTTGGTGCCATTAGCATGCTCAATAGCAGGACCATCTGTGCGATGAAACTCTCCATTGAGGCACCAATGCTTTCTGCCATCAGCAAACTCAACAGCAGGGCCATCAGTGCGATGGAGTTTACCATTGAGATACCATTCCTTGCTGCTATTAGTACGCTCGACAGCAGGACCATCAGTGCGATGAAGCTTGCCATTGAGGTACCAGAACTTGGTGCCATAGTAGTTGACAATCATTGTAGGCTTGTTCATGCGCTCATTGAACTCAGACTCAGTGAACTCCCTGCCATTGAGGTACCAGAACTTGGTGCCATTAGCACGCTCAATAGCAGGACCATCTGTGCGATGGCGCTTTCCATTGAGGTGCCATGACTTGGTGCCACTGAGGTACTCGACAGCAGGACCATCTGTGCGATGGCGCTGGCCATTGAGGTACCAGAACTTGGTGCCATAGGAGTTGACAATCATTGTAGGCTTGTCGGATCCAGAATGACTTTCAGTGCACTCTTTATTAGATGCAGTGTATTCTTTGAGAAAAGAGGAAATGCAATCGATTTGCTCTTTGGAAAACTGAACTCCATTGAAGATGTATTTAGCTTCTTCTTTTCCGTCAGCCTGAACTGTGTATTCAAACAACACTGTTTGCCTCCTTGGTAAAAACAGCTCCCACTTGGGAGCTGTAGATTAGTTGATCTTCTGGATACAGTCAACAACCCAGTTGCGATGCTCAGGATGCTGGCTGGTCCATAGGTCGCCATTAATGATGTCGCCCTCAAAGGTGTAGAGGACACCGGTAGAACTGCCATGGTAGTTGTTGACGAAGATGGCTTGGTCGTTCAGAAGAACGACGCCATTGTACTTTCCGTCAACACCACTGTACCCACAAGGGACAATAGCATTGCTAGCATTACTAACTGTGTTCATAGCCACAATGAAAGCGCCAAAAGCCACAGCAGCCAAGACGGGGATGAAGGCAAGCTCAATCTTTTTCATTTTTAGTTCCACATACGCATGCGAAACATGCCATAGTGGGTTGAAGTGCGGCGGCGGCGGCGGCGTGCCATGATCTGTCGATACTTCATGTTGTTTCCTTTTTGAAACATTGAGGTGGGGGCTGGGTGCCCTATAAAAACAGCTCGGCAAAGCCGAGCTATCTTGTTTTGGGTTTACGCTGAAGTGACAGAGACATCAACTGAAATGGAGTAGAATCCATTTGACTCGCCGTACCAGCGAATCATTGCATCATGCTTATCAGTGATGAGGTTGTAGAAGGTATGCATGGAGACACCATAGGAGCACTCATCAAGATCCGAAGTGTCCTCTCGGAAATCTGCAATAGTTGCCCCGACAAGTGCCTCTGGGTCACCATCAAAGTCTTCAACGAAGACTTGTTCGCAACAGTCATGCCAGTGCTTGAGGACGATTGCCCCCTTGTCGCAATCAATAGTGACTGTTTCGCTTTCTAGGAAAAGTCCTGAAACGGATTCAATGACCCATCCTCGGGTGTCAGAAAGTTTAAGTTTCATTTGATACTCCTTTGTATTGCTATAAAATAGCCCTCCCCAAAGGGAGGGCTATGGGAGTTTCCTCCCAGTGAGTTTTAAATGTCAAGACATAGGCCTCAACTTAAAGCAGAGCATAGTAAAACACACTTAGAAGACTAAGCTTTGCCGAAGGAGTACAACATGTTAGAGGGAGAACCACCAACCCTCACAAACAAGCCCTCCCGAAGGGAGGGCTATCTTACTTCGTAAGCTCATCGAAATCAGCCTTCAAGAGCTTCATGTCATGGAGATACCAGGACTTTCTGCCATCAGCACACTCAATAGCAGGGCCATCAGTGCGATGGCGCTGGCCATTGAGATGCCATTCCTTGTTTCCATTGGGATAAGTGGTCATTGTAGGCTTGTTCATGCGCTCATTGAACTCAGACTCGGTGAGCTCCTGGTCGTTGAGATACCATGACTTATCGCCACTGCGCCACTCAATGGCAGGACCATCAGTGCGATGAGACTCTCCATTGAGGTACCAGAACTTGTTTCCATCAGCATACTCAATAGCAGGACCATCAGTGCGATGGAGCTTTCCATTGAGGTACCATCGCTTGTGTCCATTGAGGTACTCAATGGCAGGACCATCAGTGCGATGGAGCTGACCATTGAGGCACCATCGCTTGTTTTCATTGGGATAAGTTGTCATTGTAGGCTTGTTCATGCGCTCATTGAACTCAGACTCGGTGAGCTCCTGGTCGTTGAGATACCATGACTTATCGCCACTGCGCCACTCAATGGCAGGACCATCTGTGCGATGGAGCTGGCCATTGAGATACCATCGCTTGTTTCCATCAGCATACTCAATAGCAGGACCATCAGTGCGATGGAGCTTTCCATTGAGGTACCATCGCTTGTGTCCATTGAGGTACTCAATGGCAGGACCATCAGTGCGATGGAGCTGACCATTGAGGCACCATTTTTTGTTTCCATAGGAGTCAGTGGTCATTGTAGGCTCATCCATGTGATACTCCTGTGCGTCGTATTGTATTTTTGAGGGGGGGGTCTGCGAGCAGGCGCAGCCTGGGAGCAGAGCCCAGGAGGTGCAAGTAAAAAGCCCTCCCAAAGGGAGGGCTTCAGGCTATCCCTTGCGGAAGCGGAGTGCGTGGGTTGTTAACCAGCCCCCGTTGGGGGCTGGTTCACTCCCAACGAATCGAGCCCTCTTGAAGGAGTCTCGCTTCCTTCTGCGCCCTGTCTCAGGGTTGGTCGGTCGGAATCGAATCCGAACCGACGCTCCCGGTTCCGGGTGGAGCATTTCTGCGGGCCATGGCAGCGTGAACTCCCCCTTTCGGGGGACATGGAGGTTGTCATAGCCTCTGTAGTCGAGGATCTGGTTCTTCATATCATCTCCCATATTAGCTTCTTTAGGATTTCTATTCTTTCTTTAACTCTGAGAGAGTTACCTTCTTGGCTTTCCATTATCTGGACAGCCAGTAGTAGCTGGGGTCTGGTGTATAGCTCAAGCAAGTCTTCAACCTGCTTGGTTCCTATAAGTCCACCTAGGTGAATCAAGCGAGCAACGGCAAAGAACGCTGTCATTTCTTGCTGACTCATATTCATTGGAGACCTCCTATTAAAAAAGAGCCCTGATAGGGGCTCTTGTTAGGGTTACCGCACGACACGCATGCGGTTGCCAGAGACCACCACGGACAGTGCACCATTGGAGTACACCTCCTTGGTGCCTCCGCTGGGGGTTGCCACAAGCTTGACTTCCCAAGTGCCCTTCTTGATGGCCTGCAGGGTGTCCTGCAGGGAGGCGGGACGCGACACGATCTGAACGTTCATAGCATACTCCTATGTATTGCTATAAAAAAGGACGCTCGAAGAGCGTCCTTGTGGAGTCTGTGTGGTAGGGGGCATGTAAGACATTCGACGTACTTGTGTACTCGTCTCTCCCTACAGGTCTGAGTCGTGAGGATCCCGAAACAGATGCTATAAAAAAGGGCTCCCGAAGGGAGCCCTTGAGTATGCACTACGCTGTTGATGACCTTGTGCTTGATTGGTTCACTATCCACTTGAAGGAAAGAGTTCAACTGCTCTTTCAGTAAAAGGGCGATGAGAAAACCAGTCCTGAATCTCCATCCAGGTTCGTCGCTTGGCAGACATTGACTCGTCGTGCCAGGAGCTTTGTTTAGCGACTGGGGTAGAACACTAAGTTTACAACACAACATATTGGCTTAGTGTAGGCATTGAGACCGGGGGCCTCTTCTGATGACAGCAAGAAACGGATGCCCGCAACTTCTTGTGCCCATGATGATCATTTATTATTTGAGAACGACATGCACCATGTCTTCGCTCTCATCATTGCCGCAGCAGAGTTGCTCAAGTGAGCAACAGGAAATCTTTCCAGCAGCAAGAAGGGAAAGTTCCTACAAAAAAGGGCTCCCGAAGGGAGCCCTGTTGGTTGTGTTTAAGAGGGGATGGAGGGGATGATGGTGTTGGCGTTGCGCTCAATCCCGTCAAGCTTTGCCCACCGGAGGTCTGCTCCAGTGAGGTCGGCGTTTCGGAGGTCGGCTCCCCTGAGGTCAGCGCTGCTGAGGTCGGCGTTTCGGAGGGTGGCACCGCAGAAGCTGGCACCACGGAGGTCGCAGTCTTCAAAGTCTGCTGCGGTGAGGTCTGCTCCATCGAAGGCGCAGCCCCTCAGGTCGCGCCCCAAGAAATCCGCTCCGACGAGCACTTGCCCGTCGAAGGAGGTTCCCCTTGGGATGGGGTTTGCCTCCTCAATCTCTTGTTGGAGGGAGCGGAGCCGAACACCGCCCTCCACCATAATGTCCAGCTGCTGCTGGAGGGAGGATTCTTTGTCCATAGTACTCTCCTTGTTGAGTGTATTGCTACAAAAAAGGGCCCCCCGAAGGGAGCCCTCGGCTTGTTAGCCCTTGACGGTGATGTCCCCCGTCTCGATAAAGGGCGTAACACGCCCTGGGTACCAGGTCACGACCTGGCAATCCTCCTCATTGGCCTCCGCAGTGGGAGGCCAAGAGGTGGCCGAACCGGCGCAGACGATAATCTGCACCTTGTTGGTGGGCCGGGGCTCCATCCCCGGCAGGTAGTGTTCCACGTTTCCGTGGTGCCCCCGACGCAGGCGCACCTGCGACAGTAGCTCGTCGGGGATCTCCCCGAGGAGCGCCACGTTCTCGAAGGCGACCACGGCCTCCGGAAGGGTGGCCTGGAAGTAGCGGCAGTTTCTTGCCGCTCCACCGTTGTCTTGCACCTCTTCAGTGTTCTCCTCCCACTGAAGGGAGAAAAGGAAGGAGGGGATGCTACCCTCCAGGTTTTCGATCCCGCTTCCTGCGGGGCGAGCGAAGTATCCCTCGCCCTTTTGGGAGAGGGTGGTGACGATGGCGTTGACGATGAGGTTGCGCATGGTTATCTCCTTGTGATTGCTATAAAAAAGGGCGACCGAAGGAAGCCCTTGTAGGATTAGAACCTAATGGTTCCAATCAACTCATGGTCAAGATAGAGGTCGACCCACCTGCTAAGTGGGAAGACTCTCTTGAGCTCTGCCTTGGTAGGCCTGTTGGGGAACTTGAGAAGATTCCCCATTGAGCAGATTGCAACTACCATGGTGGGGCCTCCCACCTGCTCTCCGCAGGCATGAGGTGTCTCTCTTGACAAGAGTCCTCATACCACTTTAGGTAGAGGCCCCAGTCTGATTCTGGTCTCCAGTATCGGCCATACTGATACCAAGTGAAGAAGTAGGCTGCTGCCTCCTCGACTTCTCTTGATTCCCTGAAGCCTGCCATGTGCCTCCAGATGTGGAAGCACTCGTGAAGCATAAGCTCCACCCTGGCATTGCCAGATACCTTGGCCTTGGGCGGCAGCTTGATGGTGTAGCCTCCACCTTCATGGATGATTGCCTCACCCATGTCGTTGCTGGACTCCTCCAGCTTGATGTTGTTAGCCTTGACGAAGGCCACGATGGCCTCGATGATGGTGGTGTTCATTTTCTTCTCCTTCTTTTCATTAGTTAGGACACTCAGTAGTGATGTTCATTCCACAAGACAATGTTGAGAATGAACACACGAATAAAAATCTGCACTCATCACAGATGAGTGTCCGTCAAAAAAGAAGGAGCCCCCGTTAGGGGGCTCCGTTTTTTAGTTTTCTAGAATCTCTTCTGATGATGTTCGCCCTGTGAGTTAAGCCGATAGCTTTCCAGGCGCAGCCTGGAAGCGTAACGGCTGTCGTAGTACACGACAGCCTGTCGGCCAAGCATGGGAGGGCGAACACATGAGTTTAGTTGAACAGATCCCAGGCTGCTTTGTCTGCAGCCTTCTTGGCTTCAATGACCTTGGAGACCTCGCTGATGGAGGGCTCATCTCCATTGGCTTTGAGCTTTGCCAGCCCATTGAGGCCCTTCATGCGCTTGCGCATGATGGAAGCCACCTTTGTGACCTCCTGGTCTCCAGCGGACATCTTGCCCTTGCGGCTGCGAACAGCCCCAACGAGCAGAGCCTTCATCTGGCCCTGACAATCAGGACAGCTGGTAAGGCTGCAGCCGTGGGCCTCCATGTGGGCCTCCTTGTGAGTCTCAACGAAGCGCTGGAGACGCCTCCACGGGTTGTCCAGCACGAGCTGGCTTCGCTTCCACTCCCACTGCTGCTCGTGGGTGAGACCAGATGGGGCTTTGCCAGGGCCCTTGCCCATGTCTACGATCTCCTGGCGCATCTCTGCGGTCAGGAAGTCGCACACCTCAGGCCCCTGGTTGCCCAGGGACTTGGACATGAAGCCCTCGCGATGCGAGAGCGCCCTGAGCAAGGCAGAGCGAGCCTTGCCCTGCTTGGTGCCATTGGGCCAAGAGCTGATGAGCTCCCAGTGGATGGCAGAATATGCCACAATGGGGCTGACATCAACCCATGCCAATCGGAGGGCTTCGGCAGCCTCCTGAAGCTGGGCAGAGATGCTGCTCATCAGGGAGTCAGAGGCGTCAGCCCCCATGCCCTCGGTGGACGAGCGCCCCAGAAGGCTACTAACCTTCCTGTTGTAGGCGTCGAGCGCCTTGCGCTCAGAGGTGTGGAGCCACCCCTCAAGCGGAAGGAGCGAGGAGATGGAGACCTTCTCCTCTCTCGCCTTGGCGATGGCATTGACCAGTCCGATGCCGGTGGCCTTTGCCTTGGCATCGGCCTCAGACTCGCCATCCTCGGGCACCACCTCCACCGCAGGCACAATGTCCTGCTCGAACTCGTGGAGGTACATGGCGCGAGCCACGTTCCACGAGACATGTACGGCAGAGCCGTGCAGGTCGAGAGCTGGCACGATTCCATGCTTTCCCCGGTACGAGGGGAGGTTCAGGGTCATGGTGTCCCACTCCCCTTGGAGGATTCGTTTCCCAACAGCGGCACTACGCCACTGGGTTACGTGCCTCTGGGGGCGACCACCCAGCAGGCCACCAATCCCCTTCTTGAGGGGTCCAGTGGGGTCTTCACCCTTCTCAAGGAGCTTGACGTCCTTGTTGGGGGAAAGCATCTGGTCCTCCCCAACGTGCCAGTTGTTGGCCTTGCACAAGGCCAGGGTGTCCTGAGGAGTGGACACCTTCTTTGGTGCGTCCACGTTGACCTGGATGCTCAAGGCGCCAGAGCCAATCATGGCCCAGCCGCCCTGGTCGAACAGGACGTAGCACTTGTGGAGGGCGACAGTTGCACCCCCCACGTCACCGAGACCGTCCGACAAGAAGTACTCCGCTGCGGAGTACGCCCCGTAGGGCAGGTCGATGAGCTCGGCCTCTGGCTCGATGGCCGGGGAGACCACAGCCTCGTTGGCCTTCTCCATGTTGGAGTAGACGCCCTCAAAGGCGTCAATAGAAAGGCAGCTGTGGCCCTCGACGGTGACGAGGTGGTTGCTGGCCTTGAAGTAAAGGTCGGGGGAGTCGCTGGTGAGGTCGGCGATGAGGTTCTTGATGTTGTTGTTGAGCATGGTGTTGTCTCCAGGTTGTGCAAGACTGCACATGGTAAGCGCTCGCGATGCGAGCGCTTGGTGGTTTTGGTGAGGACACTATTGCCCTCAAAAAAAAGGATGGCCCTGCCGCCCCCTTTCGGGGAGCGGCAAGGGCCTTGGTATGAGTAGCCAGTGAGGCTACTTAGTGGCAGACACCTGAGGGTTTGCCTTGTGCCAAGCCAAGCGGTTGGCAGGGGCCTTCACTCGCTTGAGATGGTTCTGAGTGAGTTCCATCACATCGGGGTCACTGCTGATGAGGACGGTATCGCCATCATCGTCGCCCTGCAAGCAGTCGGTGACGATGTACTCGTGACCGAATGCAGTCTCCTTGGGCATGGCCATCAGGCTGCGCTGGAAGACCTTGACGATCTTCCAGGTTTCACCCATCTCGTTCCACTCTTCCTTCTCTTCGACTGAGGAGTTGAGAGCACGAGCGTACTCGAAGGTTTCACAACCATCGATCACGACCTTTCGCAGAAGGATGGTCTCCTCCTGATACTGGCGAATCATCTGGTGGTTGTAGCCACCGACAATGCGCCTGTTGACGAAGGCACTGTCGCTGATCGCAGGGTAGCGACTAACGCAGCCAGCCTGTGGCAGCAGGTTGACTTTGCCCTTGAGGCCCGAAGCCTTGCCACTGGTGACTACGAAGCCAGCAGCCATGTGGAGCCTGACGTCATAGGAGATGACATCAGGCTCCATGGTGCTGTCAATGGCCACCACCTTGGAGGGCAGCTTGAGGCCAAGACCCTGAGCCAGCAGGTGGCGCAGCTTGGCGAGCCGATCCTGCACAGGGTTGCTGATGGCATCGACCAGCATGGGGCTGATGTTGGCAGCCCTGAGGTCCTTGACCAAGAACTCCTTGTCCAGGTTGCCCCGGATTGCAGAGTCGACGAGCTTGTCAATGCTCATCTTGGCCTGCTTGGACATCGCCTTGCGGAGCAGACGCTCCATCAAGGCGATAGACTGCTTCGAGACCCTGATCTTCTCAGTGAACTCGAAGCAGGCCTTGGAGGACCCAGCCTTGTGCCACTGACGCAGAAAGCCAATGTCCATGGTGCACATGTCCACAGCCAGGGGGTTGGCCTTGCGCTCGGCCTTGAGGTGGCCCTTCCAGCGGCCCTTGAAGTTGAGGTGATCGAAGGTGATCACTGTCAGCTTCTGGGTCTTGGTGCGGGTCAGCTTGCTGACCCGAACCTTGGATCGGGTTGAGATGCCTCGAACCTCCTGCTCCCAGACATCAGCCTCAGGGCTGGCCTCATGGGAATCCACCTTGTCAACCTTCTCCTCCTCCTTGGAGTAGAAAGACTTCCAGGTGGGGTGCACCTCGGGGACAGGCTCGCCAGTCATGCCGTGGGTAGCCACAGCGTTGGTGGACAGCACCTCCTCATGGGTGTGCCACTGACCTGCGGAGTCACGCCAGTAGCGCTCCTCCACCTTGGTAGTGGTCACCACCAAGACGTAAGACTTCTCATCAGGGATGAGCATGCCCTTAGCCAGGAGGCCAATGAGGAGGTTGGTTCCCCTGAACTGCGACGACTTGTCACAGATGCTGGGGTGCATGCGACCTGCACCATCAGCACCATAGGGGCGGTACTCGTTGCCGACCCAGCGACCGACCTGCGTGATGCAGGCAACGGTGTCGGGCCGGAACGAACCGGGCACCAGGGCAGCGGTGAGGGATGCGGAGTAGGCCCGCATGTCCACAACGCCCTGCTTGCTGTCGTAGGCAGGAAGGCTGGAGTCTCCCTCCTTGAGGCTGGTGTGGTCACCAGGGATGAGCTTGTCATCGTCCCCCTGAAAGATGGGGGCGAAGACAGCGGCTACAGCCTGAGGGGAGAGCAGCTTTCGCCGCTTGACGCAGAGGTAGCCCTCCTGCAGCAGATCCTCCACGATGTAGCGTGGAAACTCAGCTGCACGATCATCCATGGGGATGATCTGGATGGAGGCACTGTGGTCTTCTGCCCACAGGTTGTGGTAGTTCGCCACCTCATCCAACAGGGAGTTGGGGGCGAACGAGGTCCCCTGCTGGAGATTGTAGGTGAGGAGGGGAGTGCCGTCTTCGGTCTCCCCAATCACCTTGGTGCTGATCTCCAAGGTGGAGTTGGGAAGGTACGAGGCAGCGTTCTCTGCCTTGAGGGCCTTTGCGCCGAGGCGGTCAGCCTCTGCACCAGGGAGAGCAGGCAGATACTCAGCCTTGGCGAGCCCCAGGCCATCGAGGAGGGCCTCGAAGGTGATGGCGTCGGCCTTGGCCTGCGCCTTCTCTGCGACGACCTTGTCGCTGAGGGCACGGAAGGAGGCCAGCTCCTCCATGATGGTGGCCTTGGGAGCGGGGCGCTCCTCGACCAGGATGTCCTGCACTGAGGTCGAAGAGACCCCGATGCAGAAGTTTACGTGGTTGCCGTCGTCTCCGACGACGGTGTGGACCCCAGCGGGGAGGGACTCCACGAGGGTGGAGAGGGTGTCGCTGGTCTCGCCAGCGACGGTGAAGGAGGAGCAGGAGGGCAGCTTGGCCAGGATGGCCTCCAGGATGTGGGTGTTGACCTTATGGTCGATGGTGGTCTTGGTGGCCTCGCCACGGATGACGGTCTTGGTGATGGACATGTTGTTGACTCCAGGTGTTTGTGCATGGCGCACAGTTAGTGATGTTCATTCCACGAGATAAGCCGATAGCTTTCAGGCGTAGCCTGGAAGCGTAACGGCTGTCGTCTATACGACAGCCTATCGGCCAACCATGTTGAGAATGAACACACGACAGGGTAAGCGCACGCGATGCGTGCGCTTTGGTGGTTCAGGTTGTACACACCAGCGTTATTGCTGGCATGTGCTTTGACGACGTAAGTGTTGTCAATAAAAAGGGTGTAGTTATCCACAGGTAATGATTGATAACCTGGTACAACTGTCGATGAGATGGGGGAAGATAGCCACAGGTAGGGGAAGAGAAGGGAAGGCAGTGTGGACTGCATGAGGTGGGGGTTGAAGGGGAAAGAGATTAGAAGAGAGGGAATGTGGGTGAAGGGGAGAGTGGAGGGGTGGGTTGTAGGTACTACTCCCCATAAACAAATCATTACCCCATATAGAGCCTACATCCTACATTAGAAAGCAATAGCCTTAACCACAGACAAGAATGTTCTCTTATGGATACCTATGACTACTTATTAGTAGAACTGGTGCGCAACAGAGCAGAGCGATGTTGTCGCACATGACAAGCTTGTGGTCCACCTGGGGAAATATGGAGTCCACAAGGTTGACTTGGTAACCACCTTGTAGGGAAGATAGGGAAGAGGCATATGTGCACAGTCAAGGCAGGGGCACAGCCCTGCCTTGACGGGAGGGGCTCGGGGTTTGACCCTCACCCCTCCCCGCTATTGGAGTGCACAAGGTTGACTAATGGGGTTGGCCTTCCATCACTTAACGATGCGGAGGGATGCGGAGGGAAGCAGAGCACAGCGATGCTTTCCTCTTGGTGAGCTTGTGGGCAACAAGGGAAGGATGCGGAGTCCACAAGGTCGACTGGAGTCCACAAGCTTAACTGTGGGTTTAGGTTTGTGTGCCCACTATGGTTGGCGCACAAATGTCACACAGGCCAGCATGTGGAGACGGCCCCCACAAGGGGAGCCGTCGACCATTAGCCTGTAACCTGGATCACCCAAGGGCAACATTAAGCATCATGGACTCTACGACTCAAGCACCACTAAGTTCAGTTGCGTCGTCTTAGGAAACTAGTTGGACACAAGAGCAAATCCAATGCGGAGTAACCATGTACTACATCAGGTTTGGTTCACTGGGACTCATTCGACTTGCGCTTCTAACGAGCGCAGTCATCATGCATCCCATGCCCCCCTAAGTAGATGGATACTCTTTATCCCCCCATGAGAGTGTGGCATAAAAAGAAGGGAGAATAATTTCTTAAAGTAGGCCGACCTACTTGGAAAGTAAGTTAATCCTTATGTGACAATTTATATCCTACATAAATGTAGGGAAATAGAAAGGGTAAAGTGGAGCATGTGATGTGCGTCGATGTGGGTCGACAGCTAGTCAATGCTTGTTTAGTAGTGTGTTGGTGAGGGCTCGTCGCTGCGCTCCTCGCCCTCACTGCAACCACTGTGGTGTAAATAAAAAAGGACTTACATGGACCCATATGGTTGCACTCCTATTCTGGTGCATGTTGATGAGAACATGGCTACGACATGTAGCTATGGTCCTCAAATAAAAAGGACCACCACAGTTGTGATGATCCTCTTTGGTAGACTACCTAGCTATCTAGGCAGTTTCTTTCTTTCTGTCCTCAGCTCCAGTCGAGCATGCCCTGCTTGAGGGCCTGCTTGGAGAGGGCCTTGCGCTTGGCCTTGAGGTCTTTGACCTTGACCTCCTTAGCCTCAGCCTTGACCTTGGCCTTGGCTTCATTAGTCTTCTTGACCTTGACCTCCTCAGCCTCAGCCTTGACCTTGAGGTAGATGACAGGGGTCCTATCCCCCTCGACCTTGTAGAACCAAGCCTTCTTGGCCTTCTCCTTGAGGACGACGCGGTTATAGCCCTTGATCAGGGCGATGGTGGAGATGGCCTTGATCAGGGCGGATCCCTTCTTGCCCCGCAGCTTGGAGAGGTCCCCGAACAGGAACTCCACGTTGGAGCTCTTGCTCTTGGCCTTGCCCTTGACCTTGCCCTTGGCCTTCTTGGCCTTGAAGGACTCCTTGGCCTTGATGGCCTTGTCGATGTCCTTGAGCTTCTGCTCCAGGGGGTAGGGGTTGACCCCATAGGGCAGGTTGATGATCTTCTCCTTGATCGCCTTGCGCTTGGCCTTGAGGTCCTTGAGGCTGGTGGCCTGAGTCTGGGACTTCTTCTTGAGGTCGTGGAGGGCCTGTCGGGCCTTCTTCCCGGTCTCCTTGTGGACCTTGAGGTTCTTGACGGTGGCCGGGATGCCGTTAGCGTAGTCGAGGACGTGGAAGTTCTCGTTCTCATCCAGGTACAGGAAGAAGTTGAACTTGGAGGCCTTCTGGGCCTTTCGGTTCAGGATGGCGTTCACCATCGTGATGGAGGTCTCCTCCTTCAGCTGCTCGACGGTGGCCTTGAGCTCCTTGATGATCAGGGAGCGGTCCGTGGAGAGGTCGACCTTGCCGTCTCCGAGCATCAGCGGGAAGTGCAGGTGGAGGTCGATGTCGGAGGAGGAGGTCGAGGAGGAGAGGAGGGAGGAGAGGTTGGAGAAGAAGTCGAACATGTTTGCACTCCTGTGCGTTTTGGACGGAATGTCCAGGTTCTGAACGGAATGTTCAGGTTAGCCGCTTGGCTAGTCATGGTCTATCTCATGTGCATGGCGTACTTTGGCGTACACCTGTGGCTCTGTACCTAATGCACTAGACAAGCGGTTGGTGAGAACATAGTTGCGAAACTGCCACTATGGTCCTCAAATAAAAAGGAACGTGCGTCGTTGGGTGACCATGGGAGTTGGTGCATGCACTGTTGGGCTAAATAAAAAAGGACTTACATGGACCCATATGGGTGCAATGCCTTTTTCTATCTCTGCAAGAAGGCTTCATGAAAGCCCTCCTTCCCGCCAGGGAGCAAAGACCATAGGTCCTCCTCCTTGATGAGGAACAGAGAGTTCCCCGATAGAGCCCACCAGCCACCTCTTTTGTTTATAACAACAAGGGTGCCCCCTATGTAGACGTGGACTTCTTCCTCCACGGACTCCCCGTAGTAGTAGGAGGTAACAGCTGCCTTAAAAATAACGAACTTGTACATGATGTACTCCATGGGCTCTGCACATACAGGGCGTATATGCTTCTGTGAGCCTCAAATAAAAAGGACTTATACAGCCACCAATTGGTGACTGATGCCTTCTTCTTCTCTCCTAGAGACTACTGCTGTGCTGCAGCCGCCTCCTTGATCTTCTGGATACAGTCAACAACCCAGAGGTCGTGGTTGGGTCCAAACTCCCACGGCATGGCGTGGACCTTGACAAGATCGCCCTCCCAGGTGTAAACGCTGAAGGCATTGCTGCCCTCATTGGCGTCGATGATGAGATGGCCACCCTCATAAGCCCCATTCCCGCCTGCACAGGTGACCTGAACCCTGGGGGAGTTCATGACCCCCACGAGGGTGTCGATCGCCTGCAGGGCGAAGAAGCCAAGGATTGCGAGGACGAGGGTGAACAGGATGTTGTTGCGGACGTGGGTCATGATTGTACTCCTTAGTACACATTGGTTTTGAGAACACAGCCACTACATGTAGCTATGGTCCTCAAATAAAAAGGACCACCACAGTTGTGATGATCCTCTTTGTCTTTCTAGTAATAGAGAGACAGCACCTCCAGGGCGGGAAGGAGGGCCATGCAGCCCCCCACTGCCAGTGCACCAAAGAGAGAGAGGAAGATGGCGACATCGAGAAAGCGGTCAAACATGTTGTACTCCAGTACATACGAGTTTTCGAGAACACAGCTACCACATGTAGCTATGGTCCTCAAATAAAAAGGACTTACATGCACCCATATGGATGCAATGCCTTCTTCTTTATCTATCTACTGCCTACACGAAGTAGACAGGCTCCGGACGACCGAACAGGCGATCCCGAAGGGAGATCGACTCGACCTCCAGGGGAGTGGGGGCGACCTCGACGAGGGTGATCCAAAGGCTCCCATCGGGGAGCACCTCCACCTGCTCGATCAGGGCTGCAGTCTCGACGGCCTTGACGTTCTTGGGCTCCACCAGGGCGGTGGGGTCCTCGAACACCTCCCAGTTGTCCAGGGAGTCGTTAAACTCCGAGCTGGTGCGGGTGAGCATATCTTCGAAGGTCTCTGTCGGCTCCCAATTGACCCGAAGGTCGGTTTTGGTGACGAGGGACAGGTCCCCCAGGAAGATGAACATGAAGGCGAAGGCGAGGACGACGAGGACGATGGCAGCGACGGACGGGATTGCGAGAACAGACATGTTGTCTCCTAATTGCCCTTAGTAGGGCGGGTGGTTTTTACTACATTAATAACCTGATGTAGCAGTAGGCTTTGGCCAAGACGACCGGTGCTATTTACCCATAGCTGGGTTGTGGGCCTTGGACCCCACTTGTTGACCATCCAGTCAGCTTGGAAGGAGCTTATCCCTTCGTGGAAGCGTCAGTAGTGACCTGCGTTCACAGC
>Ga0209337_1001244_pt1 | contig 19604 bp, 33 predicted proteins | sample LinPmetageLP53_FD_184044 | JGI IMG/M metagenome (GOLD analysis project Ga0209337, IMG submission 184044) | Marine viral communities from the Pacific Ocean - LP-53 (SPAdes) (version 2) | ecosystem: Environmental > Aquatic > Marine > Oceanic | place: Pacific Ocean | collected 2010-02-08 | reverse complement strand
TCCACGTCAGGAAAAATAGCTTTATAAATATCAAGCTCCATAAGATTCCTTACCTTTCTTCCAAAACGCACAGCCAATTCCGCTGTATGGGTTGTTTGGATAATTTTTAGGGTAGGAGTCTTACCTATTAACCATGCCGGTAACAAGTAACTTGCAAACTCAGACTTCGTATGTCGTGGTGGCATATTAACAATGATCCGTGAACCAGGGTTCTTGGCCAATTTCTCAAATTTTTCTGCAACTTTTTTGTGATGATCGCCTTCAATAAATCCATCGTACACATGTTTAACAAAAGCCATGAAGTTATCTTGAGCTTTTGCCCTGATAATTAAGTTTTTCTTAGCTTGCTCTAAGGCTAAGACTTCACGTATCACTTCTTCTGGTGCATTGAACATGGGACTAATATAACGGATTCTCAATATATATCAAATTATATGTTCAAAACACTACATACCTGTGCTCTGTAGAAAAAAGGGGCCCGATTTTGCTTGGTGGGGGGTCGGTGCAAGGCAAATATATATTTGCCTTGCTACTTAAGTACCTAAGCCCGATTTATTCTACCTCTAATCCTTCTAGTGCTAACTTAACACTTAACCTGTTATAACTTGCACCGTCAGGAGTTTTGCCACCTCTTAAATAATAATAGATTGTATTAGTTGCTTTTTGTATTCCCTTTTCTTTTATTAAAGCAACAAATAAAGGGTAATATGTTTCGTCATTACTTAACCATAATGAAACGTTCCAAGCGTTCCAACTTCTATGACCGTTAAATGTTTTCATAATTCTAGCTTTCTATATTAAGGGGCGCTTTAATACGCCCCTTGTTATTGGTTATACTGTTACCTTAGTTGGGAACGTATCAATTAATCTTTTCATTTCTTGAAGTTCAGGGCTAAACCTATTAATTTTTAAGGCTTTTCTAGTATGTTCTTTTACTATATGTTCGGCAACTATAGAAGATGTCATGGTAATATTAAGATTGTCGCCTTCGATACTGTCATGTAATTCTAACAATGCTTTGGCATCTTTTAACAATGCATTGTTAACTTTAATTTTAGCGTTAAGTATTTTATTCTCTTCTATTGCTTTTACAAAAGCATCTATATTATTTTCATTGCTTTGTAATTGTTCGGCTTTTAAGTTTACTTTGTTTTTCATAATTCTAGCTTTCTATTTATATAAGGCTTGCTTTATTGCTCCTTAATATACCTATATTAATACCACGCTTTACCATTAACACCTAATTAATAATGCATTATTTTAATCTTTTTTAAAAACTAGGCAAAAATTTTGCCTAGTGATTAGCAGCTAATAAGCAGCTAATGAGCAGCTTTACCAGGAACATATACCAGGAACATATATATATATTACTTTGTTTATATTAAGTTAGATTGATAAACCACCCGACCCGATTTATCCCGACCCGATATCCCGACCTGGGTTCACGACCCGACCCAGGTCCCGACCATAAAAAAAGGCCGACCCGAAGGCCGACCTTTTAGCTAGAAATTTTTAAAAGTTAGTAGGTAACTATTTCTAAATGGTTAGCCATCCATTCTTCATTCAGCCCTTGCTTTTTAAGTTTGTCTTTAACTTGAAAATTAAAAGCAATCTTAGGATACTGCTTTATAAATTCAGGTGATGCGTATACAAGTTCAAGATTATCAGTGAGTTCTTTTATGTATACATCTCCATACTCATAACTTCCATATGTATTATCAGATTTTGCAGCAGTGTAAAATCTAACGTGTTGGTTTTCTTCAGGCAATTTAGTAGTATACGCTCTTAACACTTGACTAACAAAAGTTCCCTTTTGAAAGGTAGCATATGGGTTTTCTATTTTTCTAGTTTTATTCATTAAGTTCTTCATTTTGTTCTCCATTATTATTGTTGACATTATATATATCTTAATGGTAATATATGGTATTGTCAACAATAATAATAAATAAGGAGAAAAAAAAAATGGGCGACAGAGTATCAATACAATTCGCAAACGAAGACATGGAATGGGGCGGTAAAAGTGTTGTTTTGTTTCATCATTGGGGAGGACGTAAATTCGTAGACTTTGCGACTGCTTGGGCTTTTGAATTTAAAAAAGAAATGAAAAAATTTGCAAAAAGCAAAGGTAATGACCCAACAACTAGACTAGAACCTAACAACGTGATGCTTCAATTTATTAAAGCTATGTCAATTTATAAACATAGTGATGCTTTTAAGTATAGTTATTTTGAAGACGGAGAGCATAAACATTTGGAAGACTTAATGTGCTATTCTATTTATCTTGGTAAAGATGAGAATGATGGTGATAATTCAGACAATGGAAACCACGTAATCGAACTTAGTTAGTTCGATTGCGCCAGTCGTTCCAAGACCTGGGGCGACTGGGGTTCCGAGCTGTCCCAAGTTTTACACTTATCCAAGCATAAATTTTCCAGGTATAAATTATTTAAAGCTGCTTCAAAGCTGCCCCGACCCAGATCCCGACATAAAAAAACCCCCGACTCTTAATCGGGGGTTTTTCTTGGAGAAACTAAAGTTCTGCTTGGAAGTTACAATCTCCATACTCTTCAACACATTCTAAAATTTGTTCCCCTAATTGAACACGGGCATACCATTTTAAAATTTCTTTTACTCTTAATGGATGCCACCCGAATTCTTCGGTAAGCATTTCATCATTATAACCATCCCGTGTTTTAAAAAATTTATCAAGCTTGTTGCGTATGCGATTGTTACCTAATTGCAAACTACACTCTTTAAGACCTTTTTTAATATTAGATAAATCCTCGTCTGTAAAACAATATTCAAGATGAGTGTCAGGAGGTTGTCCTACTACTCCAAAAAAATCGGCATCATCGCTTGATTGAACTGCAAACATAAACTTGCCTTCTATATCTCCATGATAATATCTACCCATTTGCTTTCCCTTCAAATCTATAAGTCATACATAAACCTATTAACTCTTCACGACTTAAATTGCTTAGGTAATCCCAATGTTTAAGTTTTTGATTAAAGCGTTCGTCTTTAGATTTCTCTTGGTCAATCGCTTTGTTTAGTGCTTTTTCTCCGTTAGTCATTATTTTTCTCCTATTTTGTTGTTGACATTATATATAGTCTAATGGTATATTATGGTATTGTCAACAAATAAAGGAGAATAAAATGACTATACTACGCTTTAAATCTTCAGATAAACTGAAGAAACTTGCTTCAGAAACTTTGTGTCGTAAGGAGTTTCAAGTGCCTTATCAAAAGAAAACCACAACTAAAAAACTTTTTTGGTTTGTAAAAGATAGTGGTATCTATTTAATGAACGGATGGGGTAACCAAGTTGCAGAAGACAATGTCGTCGTTTATGCTAAAGGTTATGAACCCGAGTCTGACGATTGTTGGGAAAGATGTCGTGGGGCAGTTGGTGGAGACGACTTTGGAGAAGGATTAACAATGAGTAAAGATATGTTAACACGATTAGTTGATGGTGGGGACATGATTTTGCGTGTAAAAGGAAAGGGCTTAGAGTGGGAAGCATGACCCTAACCTCTGAACACAACATAGAAAAACTGTTGGGGAGGCTCGAAAGAGTCTCTTCAATATGTAACGAGATTGCGCCTGGCACCTGGGCTTTTGATTATTGGGAAAAAGTTAAAGATAAGCTGCAAAAAGAAAAGACCCGATTGCTGCATTAACCCCGACCCGACTACCCAGAATTCTGGGTCAGATTGTTGACACTTACTGGCCCCGAGCGGCTTAGGCCGTTAGCCCCGAATATTTCTCTGTTCGGGGCTTTATTTTTCCAGGCATCAGCTGCCACTCATCCTGGTAAGAAGCTCAAGTGATGACAGTACCTGGTTCTCTCCATTGTCCTGGCCCCGACCGGTTTTGGTTCCCGAACTTGAACCCGACCCGACCCGGTCCCCGACTACATCGAGCATAGTCCCGAATAGTCCCGACCAATCAGAACCCGACCACAGACAAGGGACCACTAATCCCGACCCAGAGATTGAAAGACCATTGTCCTTTAACCCCCGACCTTGTTCCCCCCCAAACAAATATAGGTTGGTGCTTGAGAGTACCTCAACCAAGAAAAAACTAACACCTCCCGACTTGTGAAGGGCGTAATTCCAACCTATTTGACCCGAACTTATATTAATTCGGTTAGTTTTGGTTACTTTTAGTTCTAACCAAAATGGTAATCCTTCTGCACACACAAACACATCTGGAACACCTTCTCCGACTCTATTTTCTATCCTCGTTGGAAACCAATGTGTCGGCATTTGTATTTTTACTCGATTCCAAAAGAGGCTCTCTGGTTTTTTTGTCATTTACTTCCTCATATTCTGCATCTACAAACATTTGTGGATTAGATTGTCTTAATTCTTTAAGTCGGTTTTCTATTTCATCCCTGCTCATATTTTCAATAGCATGATAATGATTAGTTTCTCTTCTATCTATAGTTAACCCACCAAGAGCTGAACGAATTCTTTCCGCATTTATACTCGCTGAAAATTGTCCGTTTTCTGCAGCAGAATCCGATAATTCTTTAAATCGTTTCAGTTGTCCCAAAAGTGTAACGCCATATTTCTTTTCTCGTTCTTCTCTTAATTCTTTTATGTAATCAGAAACATGAGGAAAATTAGAACTGTCTAACAATTTATGAGCTTGAATTTTACAGATACCATTTACATCTGAATAGCCTGCAAGTCTAGCGCACTGGGCATTAGAATGCGTTCCATCCACGTAATGGCGTGCAAATTCTTTTTGTCTATTTGTTAGTTTACGATTATGAGATTTTTCAATCTCTGCAGCTTTATTTTCTATTTTTTTCATATACTATATATACACCCTAAATATATATATGCAAAAGTAAAACAGAAAGTTAGTTTTTGCCCTCGCTCTAAAGTGTAACGAAACACCCCTTTTTGCTACGAACTGTAACGAGTACTGCTACGAGTAATAATCAACTTTATTCAATTAAATCAATGGTTAATGAACCATGCAACACGACTCGTTACACTTTTACACTTTTTTACACCCAAATTTTCTTTTTACAACACAAAAATATATTTGACCAGTATATAGAGCAACAAACGAAAACACTTGCATTATCATGGTTAATCATGGTACACTATTAATAGTGTTAATTAAAAAAGGAGAATGATGATGATAACATTAGAAAAACAAAAACCTTATTTAGCATCGAGGGCTAATGACTGGGAAAAAGAAGAAAACAGTATAGATAGTGATATTTTTTACGATAAATATAAACCTATTACTGAACCTTCTACAGATATGGTAAGATGTTTTGAAACATATGACGAAGATTTAGAGTATGTAAAAAAGCAACCAAACAATAAAATTTGGACAGTAATTGATACCGAAGGACAAACTATTATTTGTCAAGGATATCATTTTGTTAATCGTATGCACTATATGGTTGCGACTGTTCCTTATAAAGAAGACGACAAAGATTTTTTTATTGATTGGGTAGATACGGTACAATGCCATAGATGTGATATTCATGCAGACAATAAAGAAGATTTACTAAGACATTTTTTTCATCGTAATGATACATGGTGGGAAGACGAGGATTATGAGATTGTATGCAGAACGTGTCGTGATGAAATGAAAGAGGAGAACGAAGATGAGTAGAATGAAAGATTGGCTTTTAGAACATGAAGAGGCTTTTGGTGGTGCGTTAGAAACAAATCCTAAAAATCTGGGAGAAGTTTTGAATTATATGTACGACCAGATGCAAGTAGTAGATGACTCTATAGTACGATGGTTATGGGATGAGTACAGTCATGGAGAGATAAAAGAAGAGTGGGAGGGAGAAAATGCCTAGATTTAGAAAAATGACAAAATTAGTTCAACCCACACAAAAGTGTTATTTAACCGTAATGTGGGGAGAAGACCCAAAATTAGCAGAAAACGAACCCCAACTATATACGTTTAATTCTGTTGAAGAAAGAAATGCTTTTTGCAAAGGAGCAATAGAAGCGGATGGTTGGTATGGTTCTGATTGGAAGACCCATGAAGAACCAAAAACCTTTAAAAACGAAGAGTTTCATAATTGGGAGAATGAATAATGAGTAAAGAATACCTAATTAAGTTTGATGATTTTTTAGATAGCATGGCATCTAAAAAGTCGGGAATAGCCGACAAAGATTATGAAATAATACATAAGATTTACACTAAGTATTTAAAGGAGAATGAATAATGGATAACATACAACATAGATTATTTTTTTATGAGAACAAATTTAATGCACTTGTAGAGGAAATAGAAAGTGATGATGTTTTAAAAGAAATAGAAGGCAATCACTTGGCAGGGGTACTTGAACAAATGAAAAACCAAATAGACACTTATTTAGAGGGAAATAAAAAATGAAGTACGGAGAAGCACATAGACAATTAGTCGCCTTTGAGGTTTTTCAAGGCGACCATTCCTACATTGAATACTCGTGGTATTTTTTAGATACTACTATTAAAATGGATGACAGAATGCTAGTGAATGAAGTGTATGGCATAGACAAAGAAATAGATGCTTCCCGTCAAGACATTACAAATAAACAATGGAATAAGTATTGGATAGATGCGGAACGCACAGTTAAAGTACATAGTATAAAAGATATTCACCCGATTGAGTTCGGAGTGTTATTAGACTTAGGTATCGTAACACAATGAGCAAAGTAACCAAACACACCCGAGTACGAAAAATTGACGGGGCAGACGAGGCAAAACGACAAATATTTTGCCCAACATGTTCTGCTCCGACAGTAGTGTATCATTTTTCATGGAGTGCGATACAATGTGATTATTGCAGTAATATGATTAACAAGACCGATTGGGAGTTATGCGATTGAGCAAGAAACCCCAGAAAAAGAAGAAAGGAAAAGTTCCCATGTCTATATTTATAGGAATAGCGATTGGTAGTTTTTTAATAGGACTACTAGGATAGTGAAGGTATTGGATTTATTTTCAGGGATAGGCGGCTTCAGTCGAGGTTTAGAAGCTGCTGGTCCCTTTGAAACGATAGCTTTTGTAGAGTACGAACCGTATTGCCAAGCGGTATTAAAGCACCATTGGCCCCGAACCAAGATATTAGGAGATATAAAGAATGTCAAAAAAGCCGATATCCCGACCCGACCAGATATTATTGTGGGAGGATTCCCTTGTCAGCCCTTTAGTGTCGCAGGCTCCCGACAAGCCCAAGACGACCCCCGACATCTCTGGCCAGATATGTTTAGACTTATCCAGGAACTACGGCCCGATTGGGTTATTGGAGAAAACGTTGCTGGCCTCATCCACCTGGGCCTGGACGAAGTACTCACTGACTTGGAAAACGCGGGCTACACCACAAGGACGTTTAATATTCCAGCTTGCGCGGTCGGCGCGCCACACCAACGGTACCGACTTTGGATCATTGCGCACCGCCTTAGTGGAAGAGACCCCGAACCAACCCGACCCGAACAACAAGGTTTCGACTTCGGAGATGTGGCCGACACCGAACGCACGCGATTGGAAGGATTCCGTGAACAAGGTGCCACCATCAGTGGGGAAGACACGCGGACATTCTCTGGGGCAGAAAGTAGCAGCCGAAAGAGAATTATATCCAACGCCAACGACCCGAGATTGGAAAGACACGGGGAATTTACAGAACACCCAACAAAGGAAGGACGGACGAATACGCAACGACAGTCTTCCGAGAGTGATAGCACAACAAATCTTTCCGACTCCGAACGCGTGGGACGGGAAACGGGGTCCGCAGAGCATGAAAACTTTGCGAGAAGGGAATCATCAAGTGAATTTAATAGATGCGATAGTACACGACAAGACGAAACCTTCGCCGAAGGGTGGTGGGAGTCTGAACCCCAAGTGGGTCGCGTGGCTCATGGGATACCCCACCGAGTATCTCAGCTCAGTTCCTTGGGAAACTCGGTCGTCCCGCAAGTCGTCAAAGAAATCGGATTAGCAATAATGGAGGCAGAACGTGGCAAAAAAACGTGATTTTTTAATGGAATTGGACTGTATAGAAGGAGCCTTGGCCGAAGCACGAAGGTTATATTTAAAAGGAACCAACCCACAACAGATTCTAAATGAAATGAAAGTTGACAAAAAAGCAGATAGTTGGATAATAACGGTAGCACACATGGCCGGATGGTGGTACCGTTACCGCGACAAAGATAAAGGAAATACATGAGAGTTTTATCATTAGGAGCAGGAGTTCAAAGCAGTGCATTAGCTTTAATGGGTGAAAAAGGAGAAGTCCCAAAGCCAGATTGTGCTATTTTTGCCGATACCCAGGCCGAACCTAAAGCTGTATACGACTGGCTTGAATGGTTACAAACACAATTATCTTATCCCGTGCATATAGTAAGCCATGGTGATTTGTACCAGGAAATGATTGATGTGGCAGAGGGTACAAGTAAGTATAAGTTTTTAAATGTTCCAGTGTTCACGATTACAGGCGAGCGATACAAAAAAGGTTTATTAAAAAGGCAATGTACTACGCACTATAAAGTATTGCCTGTCAATCAAAAGATTAGACAACTTTTAGGAGTAAAACCCAGACACAAAGTTCCTAAAGATGTCAAGGTACAATTACAAATGGGTATCTCATACGATGAAATGGTACGTATGAAACGCAGTCGGTTCCCGTATGTAACGAATGAGTTTCCTTTAATAGAAAAACAATTACGCCGTCATGACTGTATTGAGTGGATGGAAAAACATAATTACCCTACACCACCACGATCAGCGTGTATCTTTTGTCCTTATCATACAAATACAGAATGGAGACGCGTAAAAGAAAACAAAGAAGAATGGGATAAAGTAGTAAAGTTAGACCATGCTATACGTAATGCTACAAAAAGAACAAAAGACGAAGTGTTTTTGCATTCAGATAGAATTCCTATTGACCAAGTTGATTTAAGTACGTGGGACGAATTAGGACAACCAGATTTATTTTTCTATAACAAAGATGACTTCGGTCAACTTAATAACTGTGATGGGATGTGCGGTGTTTGAATATAATTGTACGCTAAGAAGGGTCGTGGACGGGGATACAATTGACGTGGATGTAGATTTAGGATTTAAAGTTACGTTAGCTAATGAAAGAATTCGTTTGCAAGGAATAAACACTCCAGAATCACGCACCCGTAATTTAGAAGAGAAAGCCCTAGGGTTAGCTGCAAAAGCACGTTTAAAAGAATTATTACCTAAAAAGTTTACAATACAAACTATAAAACAGGGAAAAGGAAAATTTGGGCGCATCTTAGCGATACCTGTGGTAGAGGGACAAGACATTTGCGCAAAATTAATTAGCGAAGGTCATGCTAGAGAATACCACGGCGGAAAAAAAGAAGTTTGGACTCCTTGGACCGTGCCTAGTGCTAAAAACTTTTAATGATCTACAAAGATAGCATCTAATTCATACCCCATTGCCTGGAGCAACAGTTCCATTTTATATATAGAAGGTTCTGAAATCTTTTTTCGCTCGTAATTTTCTATGGTAGACACGCCTACACCAGATTCTTCAGCTAATTGAACACGAGATAAACCAGATTTTTGTCGAAGGTCAAAAAGAATAGAGGCCCAATGTTCTTGTTTAGGCTTAGGAGAATCACCCATAAAAGCATCTTCTCCCCAGGACTTATCTTTTTTATCATCAATCAATAAACAAACCTTTAATTTATAGTAGGCTTCTTTTTAGAATATTCTTCTATAATTCCTTCAAAACTATCGTCCCTGCCCAAAGCTAAACCTAACGTAATATGCTGCAAACGCGCCATTAAATAAGCTGCTTCTACAAGCCCCATATCTTTACTTGCTAACTCTAACGCAAGTCTAAACAGAGTAACAACTTTTAATTCTTCAGAAATAGTTTTAGAACGAGTAACAAACTCTTCTGTTTCTTCATAAAAAGTAATAAGTTCCTTGGGCTCAAAGTCAAGAGGCATGATTTTTATACACTTCACGTAATAATTCTACGTCGGAAGGTAAATCATCTGCTAATTCTACAAGAAAAGCTATTTGTTGCGCAGGGGACCTATGACTTGTCTTAGACAATTCTTTTAAACGTTCCCATGTACTAATTGGTACTGCTACACTTTTGTATTTATTTATGTCTGGCATTATAAACTCCTTATGTTAGCCATTGTTTAAGTTCTTCACCCATAACCACACTGGCTATATCCATTTTACTTCTTAAAGACTTCACTATTTTTTCATCAATAGTTTTTTCAGAAATAAGATCAATGTAGGTGACGTGTTTAGTTTGACCAATGCGATGGCACCGGTCTTCGGATTGCATACGTACAGCTAAATCAAAACTGTTTGCGAAATACACAACAGTTTCAGCGGCAGTTAACGTAATACCATAACCACCTGTTTGCGGGTTGCCTATAAAAAATCTGGCCTCTCCGTTTTGAAATTTCTCTACGGCTTCACTTCGTTCTTCGTCCGTTGTATCACCGTAATAACTAACAACAGACCCTGGTCCGTAAACTTTTGTTAAAGCCTCACTAATTCTTTTAATGTCATAACGAAAACGAGACCAAATAATAACCTTACCAGAAATATCTTCTAAACACTCTAATAATTCTTTTAAACGATTATCTTTTATATCCACGGTTTTACCTTCGTCCGTTTTCGTATGCCCTGACAACACTTGTTGTAATCTTATTAACTGGGTCATGACGTTTGGGGCTGTAAGAAAGTCATCGTCCCCCAAATGTGCCAGAGCATATTCCTTTATCTCGTTATATATGCGTGCTTGATCGGGAGTCAATTGAACTTGCCTTTGCGTGTAAATCTTGTCCGGCAAGTCCAAACACTCTGATTTCATGACACGAGAAGAAAATGTTTTAATAATATTTGATAGGTCCTCAAGATTACGGTACCCTACCAACATATTAAAAGAATGTGATCCAACGGATCTTTTCTTCAATATTGCATAACGATGTTGGAATTGAAAGTAATTATCCCCTACATCTTCCCCTAATAAAGAAGGATGTAAGAAATTACATTGCGCCCATAAATCCATAGGCGATTGTGTTACAGGAAGGCCAGTAAGTATACGCTTATACTTAGCTTTCTTTCCTATTTTAATAACGGCTTTTGTACGACGAGCCTTTGGACTTTTAATAGCTGTAGATTCATCAATAGCTAACAAACAAGTCCCCTGGTCCAATACTTTGTCTAAAAACCGTGTGCCTTTAGGCGATGAAAGAGCTTCTATATTCATGACCAAAACTCGTAAATGATCTGTTTCTTTAGGCTCTAACAACAACGCTAAATTTGTTTTTTGTTTTTTAGTAGGCGAAGAAGTCCAAATACAAACATCTTGCTTTATACGTTCAGGCATATGAAAAGGTATTTCAATAGTAGCCCAATTTCGATAAACCCCTTTAGGAGCAACAACAATAAACGTATCTATAAGACCACGTTCATAAAGTATGCCTGCATTATCAATGCAGACTTTAGATTTGCCCGTACCCATTTCCATAAAGTATGCCCAGTAAAGAGCACCCCATGATTGCTTTAAAACAGTTGCTTGGTGTTCAAAAGGTTTAGTTTTAAAAACATATTTCAATTATTTTTGTTTTTTCATTTGTTTTTTAAGTTGTTTAATCAAAGCCTCTTTATTTCGTCTTTTGTCAAGCTCTATTCCAATGGCACGACCTTTTATTTCTAATTCATTCTTATCCATGTTTTCTAAAGCTTTTTCTTCAGTTGAGCCAAATAACCAACTAAAAAAACTATTATTTTTTAACTCCATAAGTCCTCCATTTGTTATGTATCATAGGTTTATTATAGTATATCTACCATGAAAAAGTATGATATGCAAATTATTTTCTTTACAAGCATAATAATATATATTACTTTTAATCTTACGTAGAAATCGAAGGAGAATTTATGACAAAGAAAGTTTATGTGGCGCAAGAAAATCCAAGAGTGGATATTGTTTCAGCTACACAGTGGGGAGATTTAATTCCTCTGACAAATCAATCCGATCAATTACATCTTAATCCAGGCAGACTTGTGGAACAAATTAAACGTAAGCTGCGGACTTTTGATGAAAGTGATTGGTTGTTAGCAATAGGCGACCCCGCAATAATAGGTGTTGCTTTTGCAATCGCAGCCGATGCAAACTCAGGTAGAGTAAACATTCTTAAATGGGATAAAATAGAAAGACTTTATTATCCTGTTCGTTTGTCTATTCGAGGAGGCATTGAAGAACTTAACCATTAACCTGAAGAGGAGATACTATGACTATTGACAATAAGAATGACGTTTGGAACAACATTACAGCAGATGCAAAATCCTTTGAATCATTATCGACCGAAGGGGGAAAAGAATTAAGTGATTTAATTCGCGCTACTACTGACATGGATAAAAAGGTTTCAGACTTAGAAGAAGAGTTAAAAGCCATTCGTGTGCAACGTCAAAAATACTTGTTTGACTTAATTCCGGCAAAAATGGTGGAAATGGGTATGGATAAAGTTGTTGTGGACGGAAGTTCCGTTTCATTATCAAATTTTGTTCAAGCTTCTATGCCTAAAGACCCTATAGATAAAACTAATGCTTTAAATCATTTACGTGAAATAGGGTGTGAAGATTTTATTAAAAATAAAATAGAAGTTTCATTTGGAATTAATGAGGATAACAGTGCTAAAGCCTTACAAGCAGACTTAGACGAAAGGGGTTTAGACACGAGTGCAAGAATTTGGATAGAACCTCCAACTTTAAAAAAATTAATTAGAGAAAGAGTCGAAGCCAATCAAACAATAAACTTAGAGTTGTTCAATGCTTATGTTGGACAAGTAGCAAAAATTAAAGGAGAGAAATAATGACCGATAGTAAAATACCCGCAACATCAGACCTAATGAAAGCGTTTACTGAAGACTCAGGAAGTGGTTTTGAAGAAGTTACCAGTAGTGATATTCAGATTCCTTTTATTAGAATTATCCAAGCCCTTAGTCCTCAGCTAAAAAAGACAGACCCAGGGTTTATTCAAGGAGCTTCGCAAGGAGATATTTTTAATACAGTAACTAAAAAGTTTTGGACTGCTGAAGAAGGTATAGAGGTTATTCCTGTATACTATCAACTTAAACTTTTAGAGTTTATTCCTCGTACACAAGGAGGAGGTTTTGTAGGAGAGTTAAACTCTTCTTCTCCAGAAGTTCAAAAAGCCGTTAGAGATACGGATACTGGATTAGAATTACTTGAAAATGGTAATGAACTTGTGCGTACAGCTCAACACTATGTAAAAGTTATTCACGCAGACGGAAGTTTAGAAAACGCAATTGTTGACATGAAAAAAACGCAACTAAAAAAGTCTCGTGGATGGAATTCAATAATGATGATGCAGAAAAACAAAGGTGTAACTCTTCCCTCTTTTTCTAGTATTTATAAATTAGCTTCTACAGAAGACGGTAACGATAAAGGGTCGTGGCATTCATGGTCTATTAATCATGCTCGTCAAATAGATAGTATGGAGGCTTATACAGATGCTAAGTCAACGCACATGAGTATTAAAACCGGAGAGATGCGAGTAGCATTGCCAGCAGCAGATGCTATTTCTTCTGACGAAGTTCCATTCTAGTTGGATAGTGACCCTCTGCAAAGGGGGTCACACTTCTTATGGATAATAATGCAAAACGTTTCTTAGAACTATTTCAAGGGTTTACAGGGGCACATGGACAAACAGAGGTTTTAAAAAACCAACGTAACGGTAAACAACAAGCAAAATATCAAATTGTTCGTGAACCGTTAACCGTGGGACTTGTTCAAGCGCATTTGGATGGTAAGTTAGGAATAGGTAGTATTCCAATTGATGAAAACAATCAATGCTTATTTGGCGCTCTTGACATAGATGATTACAATTTAGACTTAACTAAAATAGTTAAAAATATTAAACGATTAAAGTTACCGTTGACCGTGTGCCGTTCTAAATCGGGCGGAGCACATTTTTATATATTCTTAAAGGAAAAAATATCTGCTTCTGAACTGAGGGATAGGTTGTCAGAATTTGCTTCTGCTCTGGGGTTTGGACAATGTGAAATATTTCCCAAGCAAGAAGAAGTAATAGTAGAACGTGGAGACGTAGGAAACTTTATTAACCTTCCTTATTTTAACAGTGAACATACTACAAGATATGCTATTCGTTCTAATGGTGACGATATTTCTTTAGAAGAATTTTTAACAAAAGCAGAAAAAAACAAAATTAGTTTTCAAGAATTAAAAAGTTTAGAGTTAGGGGTTAGTGCTGATATATTACCTCAAGGACCACCATGTCTGCAACAACTAACAGAGTATGGTGTTCCTGAAGGTGGTAGAAATATGGCGATGTTAAATGTCGGATTGTTTTATAAAATGTCCAGTCCGGATGCGTGGAAAGATTTATTAGAAAAGCATAATCAAAGTTATTGTAACCCACCACTTCCAGCAAAAGAAATTGTTACTATACAAAATCAATTAGAAAAGAAAGAGTATTACTATACGTGTAAGCAAGAACCTTTAAAAAGCCATTGCAATAAATCTATGTGCCGTTCTAGAAAATACGGAATAGGTTCGGGGCAAGCTTTTCCTACATTAGGAGGAGTAACAGTTGTTGAGTCAGAACCTCCTGTTTGGTTTATTGATGTAGACGGGGCTAGGCTAGAGTTAAGTACCAGACAATTACAGATGCAAGTAGACTTTCAAAGGGCTTGTATGGAACAAATGTATAAGATGCCCGCACGAATGAAAGACGATGAGTGGAGAGAGTTAGTAGATGTTTTGCTAAACACAGCAACAAGGATAGCTGTTCCTGAAGAATTAACACAAAAAGGTCAGTTTTATGAGTTAGTAGAATCTTTTTGCACTGCACGTTTACAAGCACGAAGTCCAGAAGAGATAGCTACGGGTAAACCCTGGACAGAAGAAGGTTTTACTTATTTTCGTTTAAGTGCTTTACAAGATTTTTTAAAAAGAAATAATTTTACGATCTATACCCGTGGTCAGATCACTGAAAGACTAAAAGAAATGAACAGTGGAGGAACTGCCGATAAACAGTTTAGGTTTAAAGATAATAAAGATAAATGGCAAACAGTCCGGTGCTGGTTTGTGCCTGAGATAAAAAAAGGTGAGATAGAATTACCAGAAGTAGCTTTTAAAGCTAATGATGAGGAGCCACCATTTTGAGTTTAACTGTGGTTCCTATATCTATTAGAGAAGCTAATGAATTTGTTTTAAATTTTCATAGACATAATAAACCTACCCAAGGAGGCAAATTTGCTATTGGAGCAAGTGTTAATGCTCTTGTAGGAGTAGCTATTGTAGGCAGGCCTATAGCACGTTTATTACAAGATGGAGTAACAGCAGAGGTTACAAGATTGTGCGTATTAGATGAAGCGCCTAAAAACACTTGTTCTTTTTTATATGGAAGATGTTGGAGGATTTGGCAACAAATGGGAGGTAGACGGATGATAACGTATACACTTCAAGAAGAGTCAGGAGCAAGTTTACGTGGAGCTGGATGGAAAATTACAGGAGAAAATAAAGGCGGAGGTTGGGATAGAGAAAAAAGAAAACGAGATTGGCAACCTGTTTATGGACAGTTAAAATTTAGGTGGGAAGTTTTTAATGAATGAAATAAAAACAATATTAGGTCCGCCTGGATGCGGTAAGACCCAGACGAATTCTAATCTTATTCAAGAGTATATCAAAGAAGGGGTTGACCCCAATAAGATTGCGTGTGTGTCTTTTACTAAAAAAGCTGCTACAGAAAGTAAAGAACGCGTGTGCAAAGATTGGAATATTGAAGAGGATCAACTCCCTTTTTTTCAAACACTACATTCAATGGCCTTTAAATCATTAGGGTGTAAACCTTCTGATGTTATTCGTTCTACTGATATAAAACATATAGGGTATGAAGTAGGATTAGATTTTAGTAGTAGCACTTCGGACGCTGAAAGTGATTTTGATTATATCGGTTACAAAAAAGGCGATGCCTATCTTAACATGTATCAACTGTCACGAAGTAAAAATAAACCTTTAGAAGATGTGTTTCAGGAAACAGGAGATTATAATCTAAATTACAGCGAACTTACACATTTAATAAAAGCTTATAAAAGTTATAAGAAAGCTAAAAACAAGATTGACTTTACCGATATGATAGAAGATTTTGTGTTGCAAGACTCTCCGCCAGATATAGATGTGTTGATTGTAGATGAGGCTCAAGATTTATCAACTCTACAATGGAAAATGATTGATGTTTTACGTAAGGGTCCTTCCACACAAATATTTACAGGAGATGATGACCAAGCTATAATGAATTTTCAAGGAGCTGATGTTAAAGCTTTTTTAAATGCGACAAAGGAAAAAGAAGTTTTGAGTCAATCTTATAGAATACCTCCTCCTGTTTTTGATTTAGCGCAAGCTATAGTGTCGCAAATAGAAGATAGAGCTCCTAAAAAATGGGAACCTAATCCTAAAAAAGGCTCGGTTAACTTTCATTTAAGACTTGAAGACGTTCCTATTGACGAAGGACAATGGACCATACTTGCACGAACCAATCGTATTTTAGATAGGTACGCAGCACAACTTATAAATGAAGGATGGATTTATAGTAGGAACGGTCATCCAAGCATTCCTAGAAAAAACTATGAAGCTATAGTAGCTTGGGAAAATTTAAGTAAGGGAAAAGAAATTACAATGCAAGAAGTTCGTACTATTTATTCTTTAATGAAAGTAGACGAAGGGTTTAAAAGAGGTTTTGGTCCAAGGTCCCAATCACTTTTAAATATAAACGGAGATAGATTGTTAAACATTGATTATTTACGTAGTGACCTGGGGTTATTGGTTGACGGAGAAAAAAGATGGCATCAAGTATTAGGAAAGATAGGGTTGCAAACACAAAATTATATTCTTAACGCTTTAAAACGTGGGGATAACGTAAAGTCTCCTAGACTTAAATTAAACACTATTCACTCTATGAAGGGTGGTGAAGACGATAATATCTTATTAGTTCCTGATATTTCTTATGCAGCTTATAAAGAATACGAAAGATATCCTTCAACAGAACATAGGGTTTTTTATGTAGGAGCAACAAGAGCAAAAGAAAACTTACACATTATGCAACCAGAAACAGAAAGGTACTATGATTTATGAGACCAAAAGAAATTTTAAAAGCAGCTTCGGAATTAGTAGGAGGCAAAAGAGCAGAACAACATGGTGACTATAGGCTTCTTCATGTAAGAGTTGCAAATTTATGGAGTTCATACTTAAATACAAAAATTACTCCTAAACAAGTAGCTTTTTGTATGACATTATTAAAAGTATCTAGGGACGAACAAGGCATTGTAAACCCAGATGACGGGTTAGACGCTACAGCATACACAGGAATTTGGGCAGCTTTATCTTTAGATTATGGAGATGAAGATGTATGAACAAGATTTATTTAATGAGCCTACGTGGGTTCCTCCTCTAGAACTCCCGGATTTATCTAAAGAAACAATTATTGCTATTGATGTTGAAACTAGAGACCCTCGTTTGTTATCACATGGGCCAGGGTGGTCACGTAATGACGGTAATCTTATAGGAATTGCCGTTTCTTCTTCCACATGGACGGGATATTTACCTATTGCGCATGAAGGCGGAGGTAACTTATCAAAAAACGTTGTTGTTAGATGGCTTAAAGATCAACTTAAACATGGAATGTCTGTAGTTTTTCACAATGCTCAATATGATTTAGGGTGGTTAGCAACGGAAGGTATTGAAATACCTGGAACTATCCTTGACACGATGATTGCTGCTCCACTACTAGATGAGAATAGATTTTCTTATTCTCTTAATGCATTAGGAGCAACGTATTTAGGAGAAAAGAAAAAAGAAGATGAATTACGAATGGCGGCTAGTCAACACGGAGTAGACGCAAAAAAAGATATGTGGAAATTGCCAGCTTCTCGTGTGGCAGCTTATGCAGAAACAGATGCACGCTTAACATTACAATTGTGGCATATTCTTAGAAAAAAACTTACGGAAGATAAATGCGAGCAAATTTTAGATTTAGAATTATCTTTGTTGCCTATAATATTTAAGATGCGTCGTCAAGGAGTTCGTGTAGATTTAGAAAAAGCCGAAGCTACTAAAAAATTATTATTAGGTAAAGAACAAAAACTTTTATTAGAGGTAAAAAAAGAAACAGGAGTGGATATTGAACCGTGGACCGCTACATCTTTGGCAAAAGCTTTTGATAAATTAAACTTGACATACGAAAGAACGGAGAAATCTGGTGCACCAAGCTTTACTAAACACTTTTTAAAAAACCATGAACACCCCGTAGCTAAAAAAATATTAGAGATAAGAGAGTATAATAAAGCTAATACTACTTTTGTTGAGACAATATTACAACACCAGTACAAAGGTCGTATTCACTGCCAGTTTCATCAACTACGATCTGGGGAGGGCGGTACAGTAACAGGAAGATTTTCTTCTAGTAGCCCTAATCTACAACAAGTTCCGGCAAGACATCCTGAAATAAAAGAATTAATAAGAGGCTTGTTTGTTCCAGAAGAAGGGTGCAAGTGGGGAAGTTTTGATTACAGTGCTCAAGAACCTAGGTGGCTTATGCATTATGCTTCACTTATACCAGACACAAGAGATAATCCACGTGTCAAAGAGATAGTTACTTCTTACCAAGAAGACGATATAGACTTTCATCAAATGGTAGCGGACATTGCAGGAGTAGAACGTAATTTAGCCAAGACTATTAACTTAGGAATTATGTATGGTATGGGTATTGGTAAGTTGGCGGGTATCCTTGGAGATATTCCCTTTGATGAAGCTAAAGCATTACGGAATGATTACGATGAGAAGGTTCCTTTTATTAAATCTATAGCTTCTACTGTAATGGCAGTTGCTACGGCTAAAGGAGAAATTCATACCTACATGGGTCGTAAATGTCGTTTTCCAATGCGAGAGCCTAAAGGGTTTGGAGGCTTTAAAAAATTCATACATATGGATCGTTTAGAAGAAGAGTGGGAAAATATTCAAGATACACCTTTAGAAGATCGTGAGAAAGATTGGCGCAAGAAAAATCCTACCAACTATCAAGTAGCTTTTACCTATAAAGCTCTTAATCGTTTAATTCAAGCTTCGTCAGCCGATCAAACTAAACGAGCAATGAAAGATTGCTTTGACCAGGGGCACTTGCCTATGATTACTGTTCACGATGAGCTGTGTTTTTCCGTAGAAGACGAAGAGCAAATTAAAAAGATTAAAAGTATTATGGAAAATTGTTTTCCAGAGATGAAAATTCCTTCTCGTATTGATGTAGGAGTGGGAGAAAACTGGGGTAAAGCAAAGTAGATGTTTCACGTGAAACATTAAAGCTTGCAAGACATTGGAAAAGATGGTACTCTAATAATGCTAGACAGCTATTTTATAGCTTCGGAAAACCAGGTATTTTAACGAATGCCTGGTTTTTTATTGTCCTGCAAGAGGATTGTTTAAAGCTCTGGTTAACATTTCTCGGAGCCTAGTTTCCAGGTCTTTTAATTTGACATCTATAACTTCATTACGTCTAACGGCATCGGATTCTATAGCCGTACGCTTACCGTCAAAGCG
>Ga0209337_1001242_pt1 | contig 19616 bp, 9 predicted proteins | sample LinPmetageLP53_FD_184044 | JGI IMG/M metagenome (GOLD analysis project Ga0209337, IMG submission 184044) | Marine viral communities from the Pacific Ocean - LP-53 (SPAdes) (version 2) | ecosystem: Environmental > Aquatic > Marine > Oceanic | place: Pacific Ocean | collected 2010-02-08 | reverse complement strand
GTATATAAGTCAATAGAGAAAAAGTTAAAATAACAAGTGATTATATATAAGGCGGCTATGCGGCCGCCTTTTTTATTTATAAAAATATTAAAATGGCAATAAACGTAAACACGGTATATACTACAGTACTTAGTATCCTAAATAAAGAACAGCGTGGCTACTTAACTCCTTATGAGTTTAATCAATTAGCTACTCAAGTTCAGTTAGAGATATTTGAAAAGTTCTTTGAGGACTATAACCAATATATACGTATGCCTAAAACAGATGTAGAGTTTGCTTCTCGTATGGATCACATAAAAGAAGAATTTCAAGTATTTCAAAAAACAGAATACTCTTCCGCGCAGGTTGGTAATGTGTACACACAGCCAACAGATCTACACAGATTTGGCTCTGCAAACTATGAAAAAGGCTTAAACTCTCCAGAGTTAGAAATAGTAAGCGCTAGAGACTATACTCAACAAACTTTATCCCCACTAACTAAACCTTCGTTTAATTTTCCTATAGCTACATATAAACAAGATAAACTTAAAGTTTTTCCACCTTCAACAAGTGGTTATACTTTAAAAGATGTCATTTTCAATTATATAAGAAAACCTAAAGATCCTAGATGGGGTTATACAACAGGTAGTTTAGGACAATTTATATATGATCCAACCATAGCATCTAGTTTAGTGGCTAGTAGTAGTCTAATGAGTTCTGTTACTACTCCTGGAACTGGGGCAGGGGTTGGTGGTGTCTATACATACGAACCAGCTATATCTAGTGGAGGTGGTACAGATGGTAAAATAACTATAACTATAGATGTATCAGGTAATGTTACAGCTGCGGCTGTATCAGCAAATGATGTTGGTTATGGTTACAGCGTTGGAGATACGATAACTTTTTCTGGAGGTGGCTTAACACAAGCACTTGTAATAACTTTGCAAGCATCAGATCTATTACAAGGTACAATGTATTCTACTAATTTTGAACTAAGCGATAGCCAACAAACAGAAGTTATAATAGAAATATTAAAATACGCAGGAGTTATAATAAGAGATCCTCAAATAGTACAGTCAGCGTCACAATTGTCTGCTGCAAATGAAGCTAATACTAAAAGATAACACAATATGGGACTGATTACTGAAACAAATGCACAATATTATTCTGGACAACAAGCATTCAATGACTTAACGGGTAGCACAACTGTTAATCCAACCCTTGTTTGTACATTCAATGAAAGTGTAATAAGTGCTTATGATTCTTCTGGAGTTCAAATAGCTTCAGCTTCTAATTATACTATATACATAAATAACGTAGCTCAAGATGAGTCTTGGTCTTATGTGTCTGATTCTGTAAACAACATTATTACATTAAGATTTGGTAGTGGGACAGGAACGAATCCACCAGCTAGTTATACTGGAAGTGTTTACATTCAACTAAAACAACCTGCTATAGATAACAACTATGGAAGCTATGAATATATAAGTTTAACCGATGTAGTAAACAACTTCATGGTTGCTTATGTAGGTATGGATAAATTAATACCTAGATGTAAAAGATCTGATATTGTATTTCACGCAAAAAGAGGATTGCAAGAGTTTTCGTATGATACTCTTAAATCTATTAAATCTCAAGAATTAACTATACCTCCTAGCTTGTCTGTGCCAATACCACAAGATTATGTTAACTATGTTAGATGCTCTTATATAGACGAAAGTGGTGTTCAAAGAATTATATATCCAGTTAACAATTTAACCACATCACCAACTGAACTACCTATACAAGATGCTTCAGGTGTTCCAACTCAAAATAGCTATGGTGAAAATAATCAAGCTGCTCAGTCAAAGACTAACGAACGTTGGAATAAGGAAAATATTAGAAATATCACAGGTGAAATAGACAGGGAAAATACTAATGTGTATGACTGGGCTTGGTGGAAATTAGCATATGGTCAAAGATATGGACTAGACCCTCAGTATTCTCAGCAAAATGGGTTTTTTCAAATCAATGAAAGAACAGGTCAATTTAGCTTTTCTAGTGAATTAGCTAATCAGTTAGTAGTTATTGAATATATATCAGACGGTTTAGCTTATGACATGGATTCTAAGGTGCCTAAGATGGCCGAGGACGCATTATATGCTCATATTAATTATTCTATACTGTCAACTAGAGCTAACGTCCAAGAGTACATCGTTCAAAGATATAAGCGAGATAGATCCGCTAAATTAAGAAATGCTAAAATAAGATTATCTAACTTAAAACTAGATGAAATAGTTCAAGTATTTAGAGGTAAATCTAAATGGCTTAAATTTTAAGTATGGCAGAAATTAGAAACACCTTTGTTAAGTCAAAGATGAATAAAGATTTAGACGATAGATTATTGTCTAAGGGAGAGTATAGAAACGCTGAAAATGTACAAATAAGCAGATCTGAAGGTGAAGATGTTGGCGCGTTAGAAAACGTGCTAGGTAATAATTTAATAACAAACTGGGGGTTAAACTCTATTAGTAATCTAGAAATAATAGGTTATACCTTAGATCAGGCCAATGATAGAGCGTTTTTCATAGCAACTAATTACACCGACGTATCTGATAGTGAAATTGATAATCCAGCTCCTTATGGTGCTTCTTGTTATATATTAATGTTAGATAATAAAGCCTCTGACTCTGCTAGTAAATATAAAATATTAGTACAAGGAAGGTTTTTAAATTTTTCTAAAACTCACCCAGTATATGGCATTGACTTAATAGAAGACCTTTTATTCTGGACAGATAATCGTAATCAACCTAGAAAGATAAATGTAACAAGAGCTGTTGAAAGCGTTAATTACTACATTAATGAAGAGCAAATATCTGTTGCTAAATTCAACCCATATAATGCGCCTGTATTATTTGAGAGTAAAGTGTTTGAAGTAAGTACACCTAGCGGTATCAGTACCCTTGGGCCTCATTTAGCATACAACAGTGGACCCACTAATCCAGATCAGTTAAAGGTAGGTATGTTTCCTAAAACTGGCGTAGGCTCACAGCCTGATATTGATCCTTCAACTGGTGTTCCAAGACAAGTTTCAAGAGGGCCAGACCCTGGAGGGGCAACTTTTAAAACATTTTATACTAACATCGCCTCAAATTTTGGAAGTTCGTCGTCTGATTATTCTTTTTTTCAACCATCTTCTAAAGACGTTGTTAATCAATATTTACCACCAAGCACACAACTTAAAGTAGATTCGGTAAGCGGTACTGTTGTAACTTATGACGCGACTTATGGAGCGGTTGGTGATGTACTAACAGAGATGTTATTACATTCAATTAGGTTTCCCTCAAGTCAAGGTGTTACTGTTGTTTCTCATAACTCTACAAGTAGAGAAATTACTTTTTCACAAGACGTTCAAACTTTACTTATTGTTGCAGATGATATAATACAATTAGCTTGGCCTAATCCTTATTGGGTGAGTTCATGGCCTGGTGACACAGACTTTTTAAAAGATAAGTTTGTTAGATTTGCATATAGATTTAAGTTTGACGATGGTGAGTATTCTTTAATATCTACTTTTACCCAAGCGGCTTTCATACCTAAACAAGATGGTTACATAAGATCTGAATTAAACGAATTTCCATATCAACCTACACCTGGAGTTGGTACCGCTGATTATCAATTAAGAAGTCAAGAGAGAGATATAAGAGATAGTACTATAGTTAGTTTTTTTGAAAATAAAGTAAACGAAATTATTGTAAAAATAGATACTCCTTACCCTGTTAATCAGCTAGCTGATAAGTTAAAAATAAAAGAAATAGATATATTATACAAAGAGTCTGACGGATTAGCTATACAAGTTTTAGAAACAATACCTATGACCGATGCTTCTATAACCGGTAATAGCACTAGTGTATATAATTATCAATATCAATCTAGAAAACCTTTTAGAACTCTACCAGAAAGAGAAACATTGAGGGTTTTTGATAAAGTTCCAATAAGAGCACTTTCACAGTCTGTTACTGGAAATAGAGTTATTTATGGAAATTTCATAGACAAACACACTCCTCCTCAAAACTTAGACTATAACGTTAGGATAAGCCCTAAAGTAAATGTAGGTAGTGGTGGAACTAGCATTTTGTCATATCCTAAACATACTATAAAAGAAAACAGAAACTATCAAGTTGGCGTTGTATTATCAGATAAATATGGGAGACAGTCTGATGTTATTTTATCATCTATAACTAATTTTCAATTCGTCCAAGGGTCAGCTACAGATGAACCTTTTGACGGTTCTACTGTATTTAATTCTTATAAACAAGAATCACCAAATAGCGGAACTAAAAAATGGTTCGGGGATAGTCTTAAGCTTTTGTTTAGAAGCGAAATACCAGAAACAGCAAATTATGCAGTTGGATACCCTGGAATATATAAGAGTGGAGAATACACTAGTACTGTTGATGCTAATAGCAGCACTTCAGCAATCTCGTTTTCTTCATTAGACAAAAACGTAGCTATAGGTGATATAGTAACTGGTACAGATAGTGTTGGAGCTTTTATCGATAGTGTAGTAGCGGTAGATTTACCTAATGCACAGATAACAGTAAATAATAATCATACGTTAACAATTGGTGACGTCATTGAAATACATGGACCTGAGAATAAATTAGGTTGGTATACTTATAAGATAGTTGTTAAGCAGCAAGCTGAAGAATATTATAACGCCTACTTACCTAGCTTAGCACAAGGAGATTATGTTGGTGATCTTGGAGAAATTACAAGGGACGAAAGTAGCGCATACACTCCACTTATCAGTGATAATATAAATAAGATACCAAGTGACTTGACTGAAGTACAACCAGAGCAAACTCAATTCAGAACTAGTGATAAAATATTGTTTCCTAGAGTTGGTCCTGCTCCTGCGGGTAATTCATCAAGTATTCCTGTTAATTCCGCTGGACAGTATTATATTGACACACAATTTGTGACTGCTGACACAATTGCTAAAGTTACAGATTTAGCAATTCAAGATTTAACTGCTACCCCTACTGGAAAGATTGAAGCAGAGGGAATATATCAAGTAAAGACTAATCCTACTGTAGCTAGACTAAGCATAAATCAAACCAACATAGGTGGAGATTCTTCAGGTACTGGAGGTGGTGGTAAATCGCAACAATTAGCTATACTTGAAGTAAAACCCGCAACGTCTAGGATAGATATTTATTGGGAAACTTCTACTACAGGTTTAGTATCAGAATTAAACGAAGCTATTAGCAGTGGTACAAGTAGTACAGAACTAGCCCCTGAACAACCTGCAGTACCTGAAGAATAATAAAAAATTATAACATGGCAACACAAATTGAAGTAGATTTTTATAATACATTTATACTGCAGAAAGCTGTTAGTGTAGATCAATCAGGAGGTACTTATATTTGGGCTAACTGGCCTGGTGCTTACTTTCCTGGACCCTTGGCTTTTGCAGGAAGCTTTGTTAATTATACTTGGTATGTTGAAGAAGCTAGAATACGAGGTGGCTACAACAACGTATCTACAGACCAAGGTGTTAGAGCTTATTTAGATGAAGAGTATCCATTACAACAAAATAGAATTAGTACATTAATATATTCTGGCGTTTACAACTCCAGAACAGGTGTAAATCAAACTAATGTATTCTCTGTTGGAGATGCTATAACAAAGTCATTAGACCCAGTATATGGATCAATACAGAAGACTTATTCAGAAGAAACTAACTTAATAGTTTTTCAAGAAAATAGAATACACAGGGCTTTAATAGATAAAGATACTATATATACTACTGAAAGTGGTACTCAAACTCAAGCAGGTTCAGCTGTTATAGGACAGTTTGTGCAATACAAAGGAGAGTATGGAATAAGTAAAAACCCAGAATCTTTTGCAATATATAACTATAGGAAGTATTTTGCAGATAAGCAAAGAAACTCTATAATGAGATTATCTAATGATGGACTAACTGAAATAAGCATGTATGGTATGCGTGATTATTTTAGAGATGAATTGGCTAAAATAGATGATAAAAAAACATTACAAAGTTTTAATGTAACATATACTTCTGGTGGAAGTACTGCTCAGACTAAGGTTAGAGTAGCTGCTACTAGTACGCCTGCTGGTCAATATATAAGTGCAGGTATGAAAATCAAAGATCAACCAGGATATATAACACAGTTCGACTCAACAAATGGAATATTATTTTATTCTCAAAAATTTACTTCACAACTAGCTGATCCAGTAGTTATAGAGTATAATACTAGAGGTAAGATAAAAGGAGGATGGGATATACATAATAAAAACTATGTTGTATCAATGCAAGTATCTCCAACACAGGTTACACAAGCTGAAGATTCTTATAAAACACTAGCTTTTGATGAAGAGATAAATGGTTGGGTTAGTTTCTTTAGTTATAAACCTACTCAAATATTTAGTCTTATAAATAAGTATTATACGACTGGAGCATCAACAGATGTAAATAGCACTGAACTTTACCAACAGTATTATACGACTGTACCAGACCCATTGACAAGAGGTGTTTTTTATGGAGTTAGAAAACCTTCAAACGTAACTTTTGTGTTTAATCCACAGCCAGATGTAATGAAAAATTTCAATACTATATCTTACGAAGGTAGTAATGGATGGGAGGTTGAAAGCTTTGTTTCTGGATTTACAGGTCAAGATCCAAACCCTAATGGTACAGCAACTTACGTACAGAGTAATGATGATATATTATCAATAAAAAGTTACGAAGAAGGTTCTTATATAGATGCTGGTACAGGTTATACTTTAAGAGCTGGCTTTGATAGAAAAGAAAATAGATATGTATCTAACCTACGTAATGCGTCTACAGCAATGGCAGGTGAAATAATATTTGGAGAACAAATGAGCGGTATAAAAGGTTATTTCGCTACAGTTAAAATAGAGACAGACGACACAACGCAGTTAGGTGGACCTAAAGAATTATGGTCTGCAGGAACTAACTTTGTAACATCGTCATATTAAATTAAATTAAATGGAATTAAACGTAAGAAGAATTACAGAAAATGATTGGGATACTTTAAAACAATGGTGGAAAGATTGGGGTTTTGAATTTATACCTAGTAAAGATTTTTTACCAGACAATGGTACAGGTGGACTTATAGTAGAAAAGAATGGTGAACCTATAGTTTCTACATTTATGTATACTACAAATTCAGGAGTATGTGCTCTTGGTTGGCCACTATCAAACAAGAATTATAAATCAGAAGATAGATCAATTGCAGTAGAATTTTTAAATAAAGCTTGTGAAGAAATGTGGAAAGCTCATGGTGGTAAATTTCTGTTCTTTTGGGGAGATAATGAAAAATATATAGATTGCTTAAAGCAACAAGGATTTAATGAAGGTGACAATAATTATAGTCATTTAATAAAACAAATATAACATGGGAGGAAAATCAGCAGACGCTGCTAACGAAGCTAAAGGAGACGCATTAGCAGCTACTATAACATCACAAAGAGACAATATGCAAGCGCAGGTTCAAAGTAAGGAACTAGCTTTAGACGCTGCTAAAGCTGCTCGTCAAGAAGCTTTTAATCCTTATGAGAACATGACTAATGAGTTTGCCAACTTAGGTGTAGCTACTCAAGCAGCAGAGTTCCAAGCTGAAGAAACAGATATTGCTTTAGCTAACACTTTAGACGCTATGAAAGCTAGTGGCGCGGGCGCAGGTGGTGCTACTGCTCTAGCACAAGCGGCGTTAAAAAGTAAAAGAGGTATATCAGCTAGCTTACAACAACAAGAGAAAGCTAATCAAGACAAAGCTGCACAAGGCGCTGATGCTGTACAAAAAATGAAAGCACAGGGTGAAATGCAGAAGTTTAAAATACAAGACGCTAGAGACGAAGCAGATGTTAATAGAGCTGCTAACGAACTTGCCAATCAAAACGCTAGAGTGGATGCTGCTAATGCTAGCTTACTAGAACTTCAATTTGATGATGTTACCGGGTAATATTACATATAAAATATAAAACATGAGTAAAAATAGCTACGAAAATCCAGGTAGACCACAACAAGATCCAATGTCTGCTTCTGTACAAAGAAGCGTTAAGGAGGCAAAAGCTGCTGAAGCCGCTAATCTACAAAGAGATCCTAATGTAACTTCTTTAATACAGAGTGGTGTAGGAATGCTGTCTGCTAAGAAAGATGCTATGAAAGGTTTCACTAGAGAAGTTCTCAAGGAAGAAAGAAAGATGTATGAAAAAGTTGGCGGTATGGCAACTGGTTACAATGGCTATGATAAAAAAGCAGAATCATTTTTTGAAGGTCTTATAGATCAGTATAATATTATAAAAAGCCATCTTGATGCTGGCACTATGAAAGACGCTAATCTTGGTAAAAGAGATTTAGCAACTATAAAAAATCTAATAGATCAATACGGTGAGGCAATACCAAAGGTAATAGGTACTGCTAAAGCTATAACAGCAGCATCTGAAGCTGCGGGAAAAGAAGGTATGGGATCTCCAAACACTTTAAGTGTTGCAGGTGCACCACCGGCTCAACTTGCTATAATTAAAAAAATATCTAGTGGAGGTGAGTCTGGTCAAGATATAGAGATATCTCATAAAGATGGAACTATAGTATTATATGATACTAAGACTGGTGCTGAACTTAACATGAAAGAGTTTAACAAAGCTATAACTAATAAAAACAATCCTTATTTAAAATACGTTCCTGACTTAAAAAAAGGTATGACTAATGCTTTTGATTCTTTTAATAAGAACCATGAAGGAGCCATGCAAGAAACTTATACTAAGGAAATACCTAGCGAAACAGCAGGCGGTGATCCAACTAGGGTAATGCCCATGCAGAAAGAAGAAGATCTTAAAATTGCTCTTATGGGTGCTAAAAGAGCTGAGTATGATCAAGATGGAAAACCAAAACTTTCAAAATACCATTCTGGTGGCGCGTATGAACAGATGATAATAGACTTTGGAGAAAGCATTTGGGAAGATATGATGCCTGATGGTTTAACTAAAGGTATAGAATACGAGTCTAATCCACCTATATTTGGAGACGATGGCTATGATGAATATTACGAAAAGTATTATAGACCAATGCTAGACTACTTAGCTACAACGACTATAAACAATAATACTCAAGGTATACAAAGAGAAAGCCAAAATAAAGTTAGATTTAAGGAACTATATCCAACTCTAAGTGATAATACTAATGCCACCGATTACGATAAGCGATACAAAGGATTTGAAAAAGACGATGAGGATAAAGTAGTTAAGGATAGTCAGTATAAAAAAAGACAGGAAAAGTTTACTACTGATAAAAAAACTCAAAGTGGTTTTAGTTCAAAAGATCAAGAGAAAATAGCAGATGCTCAAGTAGGTGAAATTATTGAATTAACAAGCGGTTTGAAAATAAGAAAAACTTAATTAAAGTTATATAATATGAATATAGATAACATTCCAGAAGGATTTGAAGTAGTCGAAGAAGAAAAAGTTGATCTTGTTCCAGAAGGTTTTGAGATAGTAGAAGAGGAAGAAGACGAAAAAAAGAAACAAGCCGAAGCACAAGTAGATGCCAATGCGGAGGCAGTCATTGGGGATTCCAAGCCGGTAAGCTTTGGATCGGTATCACCTATTGTAGAAAATAATACCGCAACTACAGGGGTTGCTGAAGTTCCAGCACTTGGAGTAGCTGAAGAAGTTGTTGAAGAAGTAGAAGAACCTAAAAAAACTACTAAACAAATAAAAGAAGAATTCAAAGCTAAATTTGGTGTTAACTTTAAAAACATAGATAAAGCTATTCAAGCAGACGCTGATAAAGTTGAAGCTAATTTTCAAGAAAAACTTAACACAGCTTTTTTTAGTGAAGGTGGAATTACTGAGCTTTTAAGAACAGCTGATGATGGTACAGAGTATTATGATATGGATGAAAACCAGCAATTCATATATAACAGTCTTGTTGAAGAATATAAAACAGAACTAAATGCTGTTAACAAAAAATATGAAGATGTTAACAAGAGGATAGATGCTTATAATGTGTTAGCTGAAGACGAAAATAAAAAAGCTTTAGATGAGTTTAACAAGTCTCAATTAGAACAAAAACAACATAGAATAGAGAGGTTAAATGATTTATTCTTTAATTACGACAAAGATGGTAATCTAACTGCCATATATGATAGAGCTCATATTGAAGACAATTGGGTTACTAGAGATGACATGACCTTTGAAGAGTTCAGTATTCTTCCAGCTAATGAGAATTTATCTAAAAGAGATTTAAAAAAGAAATGGGCTAAGTCTATTTTTAGTAAACCAAAATTTGACAGCGTTGAGGATTATGTAGACGCTTGGAACCAAACAAAAAGAAATGGATATATAACACAGCAGGAATTACTACCTGAACTAGTTGTTGATTTTGAAACAGATAAGACCTACGAAAAACAAAAAAATAGAGTAAATTATTTTAATTCAAATATAGATAGCCAATTATTTAAAAACTTTGCGGAGGGTCAAGTTGTTCCAGCTATGGAAGAAATATTACCAGAAGGGTTTGTTGTTGAAGAGGCTGTACCAGGTGCTGATTATATAACTGTTATACATGAAGCAACAGGAGATGAGGTAACTGTTGGTGTTGATTACAACGATGACGATTCTAAAGACGTTGTAAGACAAAAAGGAATGCTAGTTGATTTTTTAGCTAATCACTCTGATGCTAATACTATAAACAAAATAGAAAAGAATTTAGCTAGTATACATAAGTATGTAGCAGAAGCAGAAGCTAGACCTTCAAATGATCCCAACTCCCCGGGTTTAAGCGTGGAGTGGATGAGACCAGGTTTTATCAAAGAATATGCTTCTGAGTATGATGACAAAACAGGAGATTATACTTTAAACATGTTCAACTTTGCTAATGTTAAAACTCCTAGCTACAAAAAACGCGACACTGGGCCTATAAGTATATCTTCATCAATGGCTAAAAAAGATGCTGTAGATAAGGATATGAGTAGGATACGTGGAGCACAACAAACTGCTTTCAATTTATTCATGCAGGGTCAAGGTGAATTTAGTGGTGAAGTAGAGTATAGCACGATGCCTACGTATGTAAGAGATTTAGAATATTTTGATTTATTTGGTAACAAAACCGAGCGAGGAATAACTAAATATCCTAGTGCTGAATTAGCTAATTCTTATACTCTAGAAAAAGGAAAAGGATCTAACAATAAAAATTTAACATCCATAGAAGGATATGAAGCTGCTTTAGAATACTCTATAGAGAACAATGAAGCTATGTTTTTTTATACTGATAAAGAAGGTAAAAGCTTTATATTCGATACAAAGAAGTGGAGTGAAGAAAATGATGGTAAAAACTTTACTGAATTTATAAATAAAAAAGCAGTAGATGAGATATTAGTAGAAGAAGAGTTAACAGAAGAAAAGAAAAGAGCATTTGAAAATTATGTAGAAATAGATAGATGGGAAAGTGAAGAAAGAAAAGTGCAAGGTAAATTCATACTATCAGCTTTAAATATAAATAAAAAAACAACAAAAGCTTTATATGCGAATAAGCATGAGCAGAGAGTTTTAGAATCTAAACTAAAAAATGCTAGTACAACTTACACTGATATAGTTCAGAACATATTAAATGTGCCTGGGTATGATATTGAATTAAGACCAGGTGATGATTTAGTTGAAATCCAAACAAACTACGGTGAAAAGGTAGTAATTCCAAAAAGATTTGCAGATCAACAAAAGAAAGAAAAAGCTAATTTTACTTTTCTAAGTGAAAGTTACAATAAAAATCAATTAAGTCAAGAAAGTATACTAAGTGAAATAGATGATGTCAATGATCAATGGGAAGTTTATAAACTAAATTATAGTGATTTAGAATCTAATACTCAAAACTTTGCTTTCTCTGTGGCAAATGTAGTAACAGATTTAGCGTATGGTGGCTATAAGTATTTGACGCCAGCTGGTTGGGTTATGACAGCTTTAAAGTCTACAGGTGTAATAGACTCAGATCCTATAACTCAAACAATGATGAGTTGGAAAAGTTGGCAAGATGATAAAAACTCTATATATAGAGGCGCTACTCAATTTGGTGAGATGAGAAACGCTAGTGATTTTGGTAGTTGGTTTTTTCAAATGATAGGTACCCAGTTGCCTCAGTTTGGTGTTATGTTATTTAGTGGTGGTTCTGCTACTATACCTATGGTTGCAATGGGTACAATGTCAGCTGGTTCTGCAGATTTAGATTTTAGAAAACAAGTATTAACAGGCGAGAGAGATTATAACGAATTTGGTGTACTATGGAGATCTGTATTAAGTGGATCTTCTGAAGCACTGTTTGCTACACTTCCTACTTGGAAGATACTAAACAAAGGAAAAAGCTTAATAAATGGTGTTGGTGGAAACGCTACATCTCAAGCAGCTAAAAGCGGTTATGATTTTCTTAGAAAACAAGTGCCAAGTATAATTACTGATGTATCTGTAGATAGTGGTTTTGAAGTTGTTAATGGTATTGCTCAAAACTATATAGCAGGTAGACCAGCTACGGAAGGTCTTGGTGAAATAGCTGTAACAAGTATATTGTCATCTGGCCCTGTTGCTGTAGTGTCTCCAGTGTATTATGCAATGACCACGAAAGATTTTATAGGAGTTGATTTAAGAGAAAATATAAGTGAACTATCTTATAAGGAAAGTAAATTAATAGAAGAAAACAAAAGGCTTGAGTTAGAAGTTAAAAACCTAGTTGACAATAATTTAACTCAACCAGATTTTGGTGGTATTGAAGTTATAGATAAAGTACAAAACATAAACAAAAAAATTGCTGATAATAGTAAAGCCTTACAATCTTTACAAGTTGATATAAACTCTAACTTCAGCGAGTTAGATAATAGATTTAAAAATAAAGGTCTTAACCCAGATGGAACTGGAGATTTTAATGCTATATTATATAAAATGAGTCTTCTAAAAGGCCAAGCTAGAGATATTCAAAACAGCAAAACACTAACACCTGAACAAAAGACAAAAGAATTAGACGCTATAAATACTGTTTATTTAAAGTTAGATCAATCTAAAAACTTTTATACTTCTAAGAAATACTTTGGAAATGCGTTTTTCTCTCTAAAAGGTAGTGCTGTTTTTAACCCAAAGAAAAAAGCTATATACAAGAAGTTAATGACAGAAGCAGAAACCGCTTTATTAGAAGTAAGCGACAATCCTTCTGCAGAGCAAATTCAGGACAAGGCTATAGATATATATTCTGGTCAATTAGTAGAAAAGCAATTAGCTAAAGATTTAATAGCTAACCCTAATTTAATAATTGCTAGGTCATTAGACGAAGCAAAAAGCTTTATTGAGAAACAAAACATTAAAGAAAGCGACAAAAAAGAACAGATAAAAAGTTTAGAAGCTGGAAGTAAAAACGGATTATACGTAGAAGGTGGTAATTTTCTAGCCTATAAACCAAATATGGTTACAAACATGAAGTTTAATACTGGTGCTCATGAGACTAGTCATTCGCCATCAATGAAGTTTTTAAATAAAGATCCTAAGAAATTTAAAGCTTTTGGTGATCAGTTAGTTAAATACATGGAAGAGTCTGATCCACAAATGTGGAGAGCTATACAAGCTGGTAACTTTAATATAAGATTAAAAGATAAAGACAAAAGACCAACTGACGAATGGGATTATGAAGAAGTAGTTGCTTCTTTTGTAGAAGCTGTTGGTAGCGGTAAGATTAAATTAGATAAAAAAGGTAACATGCCTGCTATGTTAGGGTTTTTATTTAATAAAGGCTTAGATCAAGCTAGTAATGGTGAATTTACTATTCCTTTTAATGGTCAAGATGATGTTGTTAGTTGGTTCAAAGGATTAGCTAAAGCTTTAAATGATGGAAATATTACCATAGGTAAATATGAAAAACTTTTATCTGAAGCTATAGGTATTGATTTAGAAACTGACAATGTAATAGACTTAAATGCAGATGAAAGTATAAACCAAAGAATAGCTGCAAGTAAAAGTTCTGAATCAAGACAAATAGGTCAACAAATAAATGATGCTATAGGTGATGCTAATACAGCTAATGAAATACAAACTGAATTATATGCTAATTTTTTAAGTGAAGATGCTCCATCTTCTACAAGTAGATTAATAGATAACGCTATAAAATCTCAACTAGAAGCTAACGGGGTTAACACTAAGATGGATAAAGATGGAAATGCACCAAATGTATATGGTAAGCCTTTAAATGATGTCTTACAAGATGTTAAAGATAAGTTAGTCTCAAACACTTTGATGAGATTAGATATGGACAAGGTTGTTATGAGAGATGGTAAACCTGATGTTGGTGGATTTATAATATCAGAGCTTGCTAGGTATAGAATTGGTGATGTAACAAATAAACTTAAGAAAGAAAAAGGTAATGTATCTATTGACAACGTTACTTCTGATGGTCAAACCTTTGACACTGTAGACACCGATGCTGATTCTAAGATTATAGAAGGTGCAGAAAACAGAAAAGCAGATGTAACGCCAAGATCTAAGCTTAAGAAAGCAGCACCTGAATTTGTTACTCCTGAATTACAGTCTGAAGTAGAAACAGCTGTGTTAGAAATATTAGAAGGAGTTACCCCAGATGCAGATTCTAAAGATTTTAAACCTTTTATAAAAGAAGTTTTAGAAGGTAAATTAACAGGACCAGTTAAGAAAGCTTTAGGCCTAGGTAAGAACTATGACTTCTTAATTAAAAAGCTAGGACCTAAGCTTAAGGATATTTTACCTGTAGATTACTTTGTTAAGATAGAGTCACAAACAAAACCAGAAGATAGAATATTTACAAAACCACCTGTGAGATTAACAAAGCAAGCTGATATAGATGCGGCAATGCTTGATGATAAAGTATATGTAGAAAATACTAAACAAGGAGTTAACTTATATGAATTTAAAGATTTTGATTCTAAGAAACTAATAGATTATATATTAGCACCAGCTATAAGCCCTACAACAGGAAAGAAGAGCGGATTAAAAGGTAATAGAAAAACTACAACAGCTACAACTATAGCATCGGAACTAGGTAAAGATATGCTACCTTCTGTTATGAAAGGTTTAGGCATGAGTGATAAACAAATTGCAACTGCTAGTAGAAAGATACAAAGAGATCCACGTATTAAAATGAGTGAACAGCAAAAGCATCAAGATATGAGGGACTTAGCTGGTCAAGTAGATATTTTTGATGGAACAAATCCTGTTGAAGCTGCCAAAAGCGTTAAAGCTGTTTCTGATTTTGCTACTGGTCCATTAACAACTCAGCTAAAAGGTGATGTGTTTGCTGTTATAAGCCCCAGCACTTTAAACCCAATAGGAAATAGATGGTCAAAAGTTATGGGTCAAGGGTTATTTCTGACAGATGTATTTCCTAGAAGTAAAAAGAATTTAAACCTATACAATGAAACAGTAGCTATCAACGAAGCTTTGGTTGCTGAAGGTGTTTTTGGAACACTAAAAGATTTACAGAAGGACGTGGAAAATGCTTTGGGTATGACTAAGAAAGAGGGTCAAACTATAATAAGTAAAGTAATATCTAACCAAGGTTTAGAACAGTTAGAAGGTAATTTAGAAAATCTTGCTGAACACCAAAAAGCAGTTCAAGATATAACTAGAGCATTTAAAAGAGCGTATGATAGCGATCCTAGTTCTTTACCTATTATAAAAGAATTTTTATACAACCCTAATGCTAGTAAAATGTGGGGTAAAAATGCTGCTTTAGTTAGATCAACTATGGACGGTATTTTAAAAGGTGATAAGAAGTATGAAGAACACACTTATCAATTTAGTAACTGGGCATTAAGAACTATACAAGCTATAACAAGTAAAAATCCTAAAGTATACGAAGGCTGGTTAAAGTGGTCTAAGGATAATTATTACCAAACCGTCTTTGACTTATCAACTAAAATGATGGGTAGTCCTTATCAAACTCAAGTCCTTAATTTTGGAAAGGATTTTAAGTCAGTAGATCCAACAATGATGACTTATCAGGAAATAGTGGATAAGAAATACATTAAAGATGGTATTGTTTGGGAAGCACAAGCCGGTGAACATCCTTTGTTGAAAGATAGATTTGACAAGTTTATCAAGACAGGAGATGCTGCTGACTATAATAGAATACCACCTGCTGAAATAAGATTTTTCAATGAGTATTTTTCATTAAACCCTTTTAAGTTAAGCTTAGATGGTCAAAGCTTTGCTGCTAAATATGGCATGAAGGTTGATGCTAAGTTAGAAGATAATCCTAGTGTAGCTAAATTTGCTGGTAATTTAATATATGAACAAATATTAACTAAGGCAGGTGTTTTAACAGGTAAAAAAGCTATGACACCTACTAAAGCTCAAAAACTATTAGATGAAGCTATACCTGTTTTGATTGCTGAAACAAAGGTAAAGAACTCTGATAATGTTCCACTGCTTAAAGAGTCTAGAGTATTAAACCTTAAGAACTCAGATCAGATGACAGCTGAAGATGTTCTTAGTAAAGCAATGACTATAGATCAAGCATTGAGAAACGCTAGAGATCCTAAGGCTCCTGTTAAAAAGATTAGAGTCTTTGACTTTGACGACACATTGGCTACTAGTAAAAACATAGTTATAGCAACTAAAGATGGTGCTACTAAACAACTTAACGCTGAAGAGTTTGCTAAAGATGGTAAGTCATTAACTGACGACGGTTGGATCATGGATTTTTCAGACTTCAATAAAGTAACTGAAGGCGGTAGAGGACCATTGTTTGATGTAGCTAAGAAGATAAAAGAAGCTAGAGGTAACGAAGATTTATTTGTACTAACAGCTAGAGGTCCTGAAGCTGCAGATGCTATATATGAATTTTTAAAAGCTGAAGGTTTAGAATTTAAAAGAGAAAACATAGTCGGATTAGGTAATTCTACTGGAGAATCTAAATCAAATTGGATAATAGATAGAGCAGCAGAAGGTTATAATGATTTCTATTTTGCTGATGATGCTTATCAAAATTATAGAGCTGTAAGAGATGCTTTAGAAGTGATAGATGTTAAATCTAAAGTTCAACAAGCTAAAATAAAGTCTAGTGAAAACATGAGTATGGATTTTAATATCATACTTGAAGAATCTACTGGGATGGATAGGTTTGCTACTTATTCTGATGTTAAATCTAAAGTAGCTGGAGCTAGAAAAGGTAAAGGCAAATTCTTTATACCGCCGTCAGCTGAAGACTTTACAGGTTTATTATATGCTACATTAGGAAAAGGAAAGCAAGGTACTAAGCATATGCAGTTCTATGATAAGAATTTATTAAAGCCCTATGCTCAAGCTATGGAGAACCTAGCTGCTGATAGAGTTACATTAATGAACGACTTCAAAGCTCTAAAGAAACAATTAGAAGTACCAAGAGATTTGCGTAAACAAACTAAGTCAGGTTTTACTAATGAACAAGCTGTTAGAGTATATCTATGGGATAAAACTGGACAAAGCATACCTGGAATATCTAAAAGAGATTTTAATGAGCTTGTAGGTATAATAGAAAATGATCCGAAACTTAAAGTTTTTGCAGAGCAAATATTAAAACTTACAAAAGGAGATGGTTATTCTACTCCAAAAACTGAGTGGGCGGCTGGTACTATAACTACCGATTTGATAGATCTTTTAAATACAACTAAGCGTACTAAATATTTAGAGACTTGGCAAGAAAATGTTAATATAATATTTTCTAAAGAAAATATAAATAAACTTGAAGCTATACTAGGACCTAAGTATGTTCAAGCTCTTAGAAGTAGTTTAGCTAGGATGAAAGCTGGTAAGAACAGAATAGACGGAGGAAATAGATTAAGCAATCAAGTTTTAGACTATATAAACCAATCAACAGGTGTTACAATGTTCTTTAATGCTAGATCAGCGTTATTACAAACTATATCAGCTGCTAACTTTATTAACTGGAGTTTTAATAGTCCTTATCATGCTGGTAAAGCATTTGCTAATCAAAAGCAATATTGGACAGACTTTACTATGTTGATGAATTCTGATTACTTAAAAGATAGACGTAATGGTTTGAAGCTTAACATATCTGAAAGTGAGATCGCTGACGCCGCTAAAACATCTAAGAATAAAGCTAAAGCAGCTTTAAATTATATAATAGAAAAAGGTTATACACCAACTAAGTTTGCAGATAGTTTCGCTATAGCTTCTGGTGGTGCGTTGTTTTATAGAAATAGAGTTAATGATCTGATAAAGAACGAGGGTAAAACAAAGGCTGAAGCTGAAGCTCAGGCTATGATTGAGTTTAAACAAAAGTCTGAAGAGTCTCAACAGTCTTCTGATCCTAGTAAGATATCTGAACAACAGTCTGGTGATTTAGGTAGAATAATACTACAGTATGTTAATACTCCTATGCAATATGCTAGAATACAAAAAAGAGATATACAGGATATAATTAATAGAAGACCTATGCCAGGTAAAACTTTAGCACAAAGTAATAGAACTAGATTAGCTAGAATAGCTTACTACTCTTTTTTACAGAACATGGTGTTCAATGCTTTACAACAAGGTTTATTTGCTTTAGGTTTCGGAGATGATGAAGACGACCTAAATGAAGAACAACTTGCAGCATTAGATAAGGACAAGAATAAAAGGTACTTCAATACTATAAATGGTATGCTTGATTCTCAATTAAGAGGTTTAGGTTTTGCTGGTGTTACAGTTCAAGTTCTTAAAAACCTAGGTATAGATATATATAATAGATCTCAAAGAGATAGACCTGAGTATTCAGATGCTTGGACAAAGCTGTTAGAATTTTCACCAGCTATAAAGAGTAAACTTTCTAAGTTTAGAGGAGCAGGTTATAATTTTGACACAAAAGCTAGGAGACAAGAAGTGTTTGATAAAGGTTTTAGTTTAGACAACCCAGCTTACGAGTCTGTAGCTAAAGTAATATCTGCGACTACTAATATACCTCTTGATAGAATAATATCTAAAGTTAATAACTTAAAAGATGCAATGGCTGAGGATACTGAAGCCTGGCAGTCAGTAGCTATGATATTAGGTTGGCCTAAGTGGCAACTAGAAGTTGATATACCTGATGCACCGTTAACTGAAGAGCAAGAAGAAAAAGTTAAAGCAAATAAAGCTGTTGAAGCTTATAAAGCAGCTAAAGGTTCTACTGATTATGATACTATTAAAAAGCTAACTTCAGCTCAGCAAATAAAAATGCTTAAAGGTTTAGGCTATGGTGACTATACTATTAAAAACGCAAAGTCTGAGAAGGCTAAGATAGATTTAATAATACACAAAAACAAAGGTGGGAAAATAAAGGTAGACAAAAAAGCTGTTGATACAGCTAAGTATAAAGCCTTGAGTAAGGCAGATCAAGTAAAAAAGCTTGATAGCTTAGGATTAAGTAAAGCTGATATTGCAGCTTTGAAATATGAAAAAGATAGAGTTGCTAAGTTATTAGAACTCATGAAAAATTAAAGTTATGGATAAAAAATTTAAACCACATATGATGTATAAGGACTGTAAAGAAGTTATGGCTAATACAATGAAAGATCATTTAAAATTAAAGAAAAAAGGATATAATCACAAAAAGTCTAAAGACTGTGATAAAAAATAAGGAACAAAAA
>Ga0209337_1001241_pt1 | contig 19620 bp, 30 predicted proteins | sample LinPmetageLP53_FD_184044 | JGI IMG/M metagenome (GOLD analysis project Ga0209337, IMG submission 184044) | Marine viral communities from the Pacific Ocean - LP-53 (SPAdes) (version 2) | ecosystem: Environmental > Aquatic > Marine > Oceanic | place: Pacific Ocean | collected 2010-02-08 | reverse complement strand
GTTCATGTGATAATTGAACACCATTAAAAAAAGATTTATTATAATGCCTGTAACTGAAATAAGCGGGTGGCCTATAACTTTCATTATTCTTTTGTCACATCTTGCCTTTTTACTTCTACAATTTCACCTGTTAGCTCACTTTTAAATTTGATCCACATTTGTTTTGAAAAGCTACCTGCGCCTGTGCCTGCTGTGACAGACCTAAACAAGACTTCGGTTACAACGCCTTTGTTACTCATATGGTAAGTCATATAAATCCTATCGCCTACACGTACATGTCGCATTACGTCCTCCTATCAGTAAGTATAATCAAACAAGACACTTAATAAAATCGCTAGGAAACATGTTTTTATTTCTATAATAAAATCTTTCCCAGTCGCTATCAAGAATATAAGTTACTGCTTTGTCTTCAGAAGACCTGACACTTCTTCCGCATGATTGTACTATACTCTTTGCGGTTTGAAGGCCGTACCAGCCTTTATGTTTGTTCATTCGCTTTTTAATAATCGGATCTCCCAAATAAGGATACGGAACTTTGCAGATTATTTGAAACTTTGAAAGATCACCCTTTAGATCAACGCCCTCTGTCATTGACGGCGACAATAAAACAGTTGCCTGCTTAGAAGCCATATGTTTCTTAAGTACTTCATCTCTATTCTGACTGTTGTGAACAAGTAGTCTTTTTGATTTAATATTTCTTTTTAAATAATTGGCAATTTTGTAAGTGTGGCAATGTATGATTCCCTTCTCTTTACTGTGTTCACTAAGAATTGCTTCCACTGCTTCCTTAATTTTTGGAAGCGTTTTGTCTATGTGCGCAAAGCCCATATGGCCAATTGATGTTTGTATTACAGGACGGTTCTGTGGCGGGAATGGTGAAGGTATGCTTATCGCATCGTAGTCAGACTTATCAATACCCAAAGATGCAGCAAAAGTTTCAGCGTCTAGAATCGTTGCAGACATAAAAATAACTTTACGACCCATTCTAAAGAGGTACTCATTAGAAAACTTCGATACATCAATTGCACGATACACAACTTTCTTATACCCCATGCGCTCTGTTTCTTGTTGCTCCATAACCCAGTTTTCTGATGTGTAGTCTTTGAGAAACTTTGTTAATTTATCTGAATGATTTTTTATCATATCATATTTCATAGAAAGTGACTGTAGATCTTTTATTCTAGAAGACAAACCAAATTTTTCAATTTGGTTTTCAAAGTGTAACACCTGCGATTGCACTTTTGGATAATAGACATTTTTTACCCACTTGACAAAGTTAATAGGCGTAATCTTCTGAGGCCAGGACGTCTTAATAATCTTTTCACAAAAGTACTGACTAACAGACACTTCAACAAATTTACTTAAAACGTCTTCAGTGTTATGCGCTTCATCAATAACAAGAACATTTCTTGGTGTTATTTTGCCAGAAAATGTAGATTCTGTAATAAAGTAGGGAAAGTTAGTAACAGATTCTTTTGATTCTAAAAATGACTTCTTCTGCTTTTTATAGACGCAGCTGACAGAACATTTTTTAAAAAAAGCAGAGTCTCTGTCTGCCGTCTTAAGCAGTTGCTGAGAAGCCTGGCAATCATTTTGTTTATGGTGACTACATTGATAATTCTTTGAAGAGTAGATAGAAGACATTGAATCAAAATCTTTTTCGTACTGCCCCTGAAGGATTTTCTGAGTTGTCAAGAAGTAAGAACCCTCTTGAAACTCATCATCATGAGCCAGTCTATCGTTAATCAGCCTTGCTATTGTTAATCCTGCAGCTGACTTTCCGACGCCTGTTCCGGCTTCGATTATCACAAACTTCTTGTCATTGCTAAGCAATGTTTCAAGGCCAAACTCTATTGCACTATCTTGTTCTTTTCTTACTTCAGGATAGGGAAAAAACTTATTATACTCTTTTTCCAAAGATATCTCCACATTTACTTTGTTACCATATTATAAACATAAAATGAATGCTTTACATCAAATAAGTTCTAGAACCTTTGACGAGTTTTGAACTTCTTTTGCACCGTGTTGATTGATAAAATCCAAGAATTCAACAATAGTCACACCCGCTATCTCTATTTCGTCAGTCTTTATTTGATTGTAGTCTTTTCTAGAGGTTAGCTTTAAAAATATCTTTGAAATAGCTTTTTCTCCGGAAAGGGTGCAATTTCCGAAAACAAGAAAATACTGAGCCTTTCCAATAAAAGCGGATCGACTAATCCCTGCAAAATTACTCAATATACTTTTGATTTGCGACTCGATCATCTCTTTCATCTTTTTTTCACTAGCGGATGCGCTGGTTGTTTGTGACTTCTTTCTAAGAATTATTGACATTTTCTCTCCTTATTTGGTATGCCAGTCAGCAACAGAAGAAGCTGCCCAAGAGTAGGGTTTTGATTTAAAACAATAGCCCGACCCAAGAACCCATCCTCTGACTGACTGGATAAACTTTCTTGTTTCATTTTTTGATGTACTTCCGATATCAACGTGTACTTCTATTTCTGCATTTGGAAAATTTTCTCTTATAAATCCTGCAGTTGTGACAGAGTACTCAACTTCTTTGAATATCTTTGTTTGAAGATTTTTGTATTCGTCTCCGTGTAGTTTGAATTTTTTATAAAAGTACTTTGCAACTTTTAGATTTGTACTATGCATAGCGATAACACAAGCAAAGTGACATTGTGTTGCGTACTTCATGCTATCTGTGCCTATGAATATTTTGCCACCTGAGTTTGTGTATTTCTTTATTTCTAAAAGAACTTCTTCGCTTGAATGCTGCTCGCCGTTTCCGCCTAACCAAAGAAAATTTCTTATATCATTCATACTACTCTCTTAAAAAAACTTCTATATAGCCCTCTGGAACAAAACAAATAATGCATGGCTTGTCTAATTTTATTTTATCAATCGACTTACGTAAAGCGTCAGTACACGTTAAGTGAGGAACGTAAACCACATAATGTACACCTGCATCATCAGCAGCTGTTGACACATAAAACGCTGTCTCAACAGTTTCAACAACAATCTTTTTAATAGCATCCAAAAACTTAGTAGACATAATTTAAACTTTATGAACCGAACTGCTTGAGGAACTTTCTCAAAGTTTCTCTATCGAAACTAGGCTCTCGATCTATTGTAACCTTACTAACTTTGCCTTCGTAAACTTCATTAATAATAGCAGAGTTACTCAAGAGCTGTCGATCTGATTTTCTCTTTAAAAATCTTAGTGAGCTAATTGCACTCTGAATTCTGTCGCCTTCTTTTCTATAATACTTGCCTGATTTTTTTCTTGTACCTAGTGAGCCTTTAACGCTTGATAGCGCTGAAATTATCTCGTCTATGTAAGTTCCGTACTCTTCAGTGCCTAATAACAAATCATCATTTTCTAGAAAAACATGCTCAATAGCCTCTTCTAATGTTTCGAGACCTGCTTTCTCGCGATAATGTCTTCTAACTGCAGCGGGATCAACACCTGGTGGAAAAGCCTTGCTGAGGCGCGCCTCTGCTTCAGCTGCCTCGTCTTCGTCTGTGTATTCTTCTTTTGTTTTTTGTATTAGATTTCTGACTTCTGTTCCTGATATTCCGCCCTCAAACCTTTCAAATCCTGCTAACTCAATATTGCTAGCATACGCAGATAGCTGCTGGTATTTTTTTAAGTCGTCTATACCAGTGTACAAGACAAACGTATCATCAGGGCTTGCTTCAGCAAGGCTGACCAAATAGGTCGGTGGGCCTGATTGTGACTCTTCTATTTTTGTTGTCACGTTTGTTATTCCATTTGCTGCCAAAATATTTTTAATATCATCTATAATCTTTCTAATTTCTACAATTCGTTGTGGATTTTTCATTGCAAAACTAGCAGAGTGACAGAAGACAAGATGAACAAACTTATTCTCATTAAACTTCATCAATGAAGTATTTTTAAGATATACATCTCTCATTGCTGTCAATGCAGCTTCCCCGGATACGGGTAGCTCGCCTCTCTTGATTCTGTCTTGCACAGACATCAAAACGTAAGTTTCGTTTGCTGCTGTTTCGCCCTCAGGTACTTTTGAATCCGCAACTGCTTCTGTAATCAGTGTGTAGTGGCCGGCTGTCATTGGCTTCATTGCACCAATCATAACTGTCTTTCTCATAAGTACCGCTCTCCTCTATCACATAGCATAGTAATAATTATGCCATCGGGTTTAAAAGTTTGATCATAAAGTTCAGCTGCAACTAAATTTGCACCGCTACTAATTCCAACTAACAAGCCTGACTCTAGCGCAAACCTTTTCATTCTGTGTATTGCATCAACAGTCTTAACATTAACTACATGGTCCATTAAATCTTTGTCAAGTAGAAAATCTGCACCATCATTTATACCCTGTATACCGTGCTCTAGAGCAGATTCCGCGGGTGCAGTAAGCACACATTGTGTTGTTAGCTTATGCTCATCGATATATCTCTTGATGCCCATCATCGTGCCTCCCGTCCCTGCGCCGTGTACGAAAGCTGAAGCCTTCTTTTTAATTTCTTCTAGCTGATAAAATATTTCTTTCGCAGTTACCTTATAGTGACATTCAATATTGAGCTGATTTTCAAACTGGTATGGACACCAAGTTGAATTTTTTAGTTTTTCATTGTCTATCTTTATAAGTGAGTCTCTAAGTGTAATGGCTCCTGAAAAATCATTGTCGCCTACTTCTATTATGTGTGCACCAAAAGCTTGCATCATTTGCTTTCTTTGTTTTGACATGTTTTTGGGCATAATGATTGTACACTTGCAATTTAATTTCGCTGCCTGTGATGCTAAAGATATGCCTGTATTTCCGCTTGTTGCTTCAATAAATTTAGTTTCACCAGGTATTATATTTCCGCTTTCTAAACCGTCTGCTATAAGATAGCTCACCATACGATCTTTAACTGAACCTGTGGGTTGATAGGTTTCTAGCTTTGCGTATATTTTATCTGTTATTTTTATTAATGGCGTCATTATTCTACACTCACAGGTAACATTTCTTCAATATTTGAATAGACTTTTTTCAAAAATTTTTGAAACAACTTGTTATCATCTTTTAAGTAAACTGCATAGTCCTTTAAAATCTTTGAAACTCCGGGACTGCCTTGTCTTAAAAGACTTAAAGCTTCATCAGGACTATAGTTATCTAGTAGTTCTTCAGCTGCTTCTGAAGAAAAAGCATCAATTTCGTTGTGCAAGGAAATATATGAAGACCGTCCTGTTTTCGTTGCTGGCGGTTTCCTTCCACACTTCTTTTCCCAGTCAGCAGCATCTGTTACAGGGATTTGCCTCGGATCACAAAGAAGCTCTTCCCACGCTTCTTCTTCTGTGATACCCTTACTTTGTGCTTGCTTGATAAGCTGATTATAATGAACTAACTCATGATTAATTGTTCTAGAAATAATCTTTGCTAGCGTCATTGGCGAAAGCTCGTTCAGCGAATACTCTTCAGATATAGGTCTGAACTCAAGCCAAACAATATGCTTACCCTTCTCTGGGCCCCTGTATTGGCCACGCATCATCCAGTTGTTTGGGTACCCGCCAAACTCATCGTCGGGCCCGAGAGTATAAATTTCGTCGTCAGTAACACTTAGGATGAAGTATAGATCACTTTTTAAATTATCAGCAGCTGAGTTTAAGGCGTCCATCAACACTTCTATAGCAGGTGTAGAGAATGTGTACTTATCAACAAGATCTACATCGGATTCACGGTGTGGGCTGGTCCAGAATTTAGAATCAACTATTGCTTGCAGTATTCTACTAGCTAAATTCCTGTCGGGTGCTGTAGCTTCATAGATTAATACACTGTCTTTTATGACTTCTATCAGCTGGCTACGTGTTAGCTTCATCTTTTTTCTTCTCTGTCCGGGCCGACATGATGATACTTCTCTCTAACCTCCGGGCTAAGAGGTATTGCCTCTCCGTCTCCGTCCACTCTTACGAAAACTAAGCTACTTTTGCAAGCTAAAACCTGTGTCCCATTGTACACAGAGTGCCTTCGTGCCTCGAGCGCAACTGCAATGGATGTAAGCCCTACTCGTATAACTTCCCCATATATCTTTATCAAATGTCCAGGCCTGACTGGCTTCTTGAATACAGTTTCACACATTTTAACTGTGATCATTCTTGGTGTGTCGCAACACTGAGCAGCGTACGCGCCTGCGGCCTCGTCTAACCAGGCTAACATAATACCTCCGAACAGATTGCCGTGAACGCCAATGTTCTTTCCTTTACATATGTGCGTGCTAATTAAATCCATTCTAAGCTCTGCTGTGTTCTTGTATATATATTACGAATTAGACTCAAGTATAATTACAGAATTACAATTAACAGATTCAACAGCGGAGCCCGTTCTAATTTTTAAAGTAACAGATTCATAGTTTACTGGGTTGTATACTATTTCTTCAACGACACCTGTCATTACTTTTCTTTCTTTGCCATACTTTTCTGTCACAGACATTACTAAGTCTCCTGTATTCGGCAAAGCCACAGTGCCCTGATTGTGTGTCAAAGAGACGTCAGGCACTTTAAAACACCTCTCTTTAGAAACTCTAAATAATTTTGAATATGACAATTTCTCTATATGCTCACAAAAAAGATCATACTTCCCGATTGCAATTACTTTACAAAAACTGCAGTCACTTCTAGACTTCAAGCCTGTTGTTGTCGTACTAAAAACAATTATAACATCATCAACTTTAAACAATTACACCCCCAATTATTATATAATTATCTAAGTAAGCTCTAGTATTTCTAGATCAACAATCATAATTTAAACCTACATCGAGGGAATATGTCAAGAAGAGTAAGAAACTTTGGGTTAGGAACACCTAAACTAAACGAAGGAATAATTGTCTCAGGAAGCGCAGCTGGCGACATGTATAGTGTTATTGTGACAGGAAGCGTTTCCTTTCAAGGGGATATAACTACAGCTGAATACATCTATCACAGGGAGGATGCTGACACTTTTATAAGATTTCAAGATGACGAAATAAACATAGAAGCTGGTGGTCGACAGATGCTGAAGATTCAAGAAGCAGCAACTGATAAAGTCATATTCAATAACGGGGGTATGGATGTTGACGTTCAGATCAAAGGTGAAAACGAAGCCAATCTTTTCAGAACAGATGCAGCAAACGACAGAGTTGGTATTAAAACGGCATCACCAAAATCTTCGCTATCAGTCAATGGCTCATTAGCGCTAAGCGTTCTAAACATAAATTCTTCCAATGACCCTGGGACAGCATACACAATTTCAAATACTGACTGCGTCATTCTTGTCAATACAAGACCCCAAGCGCAGGGAGGCATTGATAGCGCAATCACGCTAACACTTCCTGATGCTAGCGATAATCCCGGAATGGTAATTACTGTGAAAGATGCAGCAGGGTATGCTGATGTCAATGCTGTTACTATCGCTCGTGCTGGGTCTGATACAATCAATGGCATTGATACATCTGTTGCCTTACCAACTCCAGCTAGCTTTAAAACTTTTATATCAGACGGTGCTTCTGCATGGCAAGAGATCGGCAGCTAATCAAGGTACCCAGAATTCTTTACCCATATGATCCCACTCAGGGTGCATAACGTGGCCTGCTATCTCAACATGTTTGTACCCAAATGCATGCCCTAACTCATGTTCAATAACGTTTTCAAGTCTATATGAACCTGGATTAAAGTATATAGTTGAAGCCTTAATTTTTCCAAGGATTACTCTTCTTTCTGTATAAGCTAGTGTCAGGCCGTCTTGACGCTTCTTTTTAATGATAATCCAGCCATTCATTGAGTCTGAGTCGCAAACAATTTTTGGCGGGTTCTGCTCGATAAACGCAACTGTGTTACCGTGCTTTGCCCAATAGTCAGTAGCGCTTTTAAGATATAGTTCATTAAAATCACCGCCATAACAGTTTGCAATTATAGGAGAATCATCCCATGAGTAAGCTTTAAAAACTGCTTTTTCGTATTCAATAACAACGCATGTCCCAATAGATATCCCTACCAAGAGACATACAGAAAGTGTTATCAACCTACTCAAAGACTTAATCACTAATTACACCCCCACACTGCATAGTCGACATCTACAACACTCCCGTCATTAGGCGCAACAGTAAATGTAATAGCATTTGTCGTTTCTGTATAAGTCCAATCGCTTGATGGGGTGCCGTCGACAGTGACAGATATTGTGTCTTCTATTACTGCGCCAGAAAGCGGAAACTCTGACATTGCAATTGACTCACGTGCTAGAGTGTCCATAGTCGTACTCCAGTCTGAAGCGCATATTGACATGAAAGTTCCGCCAAGATCGTTGACAACATCATAATACCCGTCACCGAACTGTGCGCCTCCATTTGAAGAACAGCCACTTGGATAATCACCTGCGATGGCATGTGCTGAGACTAGTGAGGGTGAGCTCTTCAGGGATAAAAGCGATGCTGAATAATCAGCTGGGTCCATCGAAGAGGCCCTGTATGAAGACCAGTCCGGCTCATCAGAAACGTATACAACAACTAGTCTCGACGTTGGTCTGAAGAATCCCGTTGCAGAACCTGGAGATGCATCACCAACAGTTGTTGACTGGTGTGCTGCCCATAAACCAGCTTCCATTGTGCTGCCTCTTGTTCCAATTGAATCTACTTGGGTATTAAATGCTACGACTGGATCAGGCGTAGCAGGTGTTATAATGTCTCCAACGAAATCATAGCTGTCTGTCGTTATTAGTGCTATATGGTATGATACACCGGCTGCAGTAAAAGCATTCATGAATGTATCAAAGTTGTTCTCTAGATTTGTCTGGTTTGATCCCATAGAACCTGAGTTGTCAATAACGAATAGAATATCTACGTCGACAGTTCCATCCTGTGTGAAAGTATCAGTTACCCAATCTTCATAATCGCCCAGGCCATCTTGATCTGAGTGTGATATGGGCGTAGAAGGGTCATTAGAGACTATCTCTATGTACGCAGAGTCATCCAAGCTATCTAACGGTATGTAATCTATATTAAGATCTACTGTGTCTCCAGGAGCAATTGTGATTGGCAGAGAGCCCCATACCTCTTCGTAATCTTGCATAGAGAAATCTACAGGAACACTAGCAAAAAATTCTATATCGGAAATTACTAAATTTGAATTTCCAATGTTTCCAACCTCTACTGGGATAGTGCTATCGCAGCCCAAGTAAACCTCACCAAAATCGTGATAGCTAGGTGTTAAAGTGATTACTGGTGCGTCTCCAGAACCGTCTAGATCAATACTGACAATTGGCTCGTCTGAATCATTAGAAACTATTGTAACAATCTCATAGTTTGTTTCATAAGTTCCCGGTGAGTAAGCAACAATAAGCTCAACTGCACTGCTTGGTTCAACAATCCCTATGGGCGAAGTGACAATTGTAAAGTTTGAATCTGTGTTGTGTAGGTAAATATTGGAAATGTTTAAATCACCGTTGCCGATGTTGCCAATATTAATCACTACATCTTGTGTTTCGCTTCCTGCACTTAAAGCACCGTAGTCGTGATAAGTAGGATCAACTTCAATTTCAGGTTCAGTCACGCCCGGGGCTGATGGTTCTATGTCTGGATTAATTTTATAGTCACTAGTACACGCTGAAAAAAATAAAAATGATGCTACAAAAATTATCTTATTCAACATAGACATTATACCCCACCTCTATAACAGAGCTATAATCTGGTACAAAGCCTAGCTGTATTATGTTAGTTTCTTCAACATACACCCAGTCATATATTGCAGCTTGATTGATGTATACAACAATTGAGTCTAATATTGGACTGCTCTCACTTAGCGCAATATAGTCTTTTAGCTGAGTAAGATATGAAGAATCCGAAAGCCATATTGACCAATCTTCTGTGCATATATCAATTGGCTCTTTGCTGTAGAGGTTTGCTAATTCTTCGTATTTGAGACCTATATCGTAAGCATAGCCGCATTCGCTATCTGCTAACTGAGTTATGGTTACTATATCATGATTGACATTTTTAAACTCATCGTACAACCAATCGTGAAACAAAGACGCAGTAATCGCGCTCTGCTCATCCTCATCAGAAATCAAAAATAATAGAAAGTCCGCCTCGGGACGGCTGAATTCGTATGGTTCTATTGAAGAAAAAAAACCGTATGTTGCTGAAAAGCCCTCCTCTGCCATTGTCATCGGCAAAAGGCTTGGTGCCATGAGCATGTCAATTGCAGATGATGCTGAATCATATGGTCCAACATAAGCTAAGTTGCTTGGGTCCATAGTTATATACCCAAATCGGTAGTCTAACGTAAGTGACTCAATGTCTGTCCTCAGGATGTCCATTCCGTCTGCGACATCATCATAATTGTCGCTCATAGATCCGGAAGTGTCAAGGACAACAAGTACGTCTAAAGCTTCCAGCCTTTCAGTCTGAATGTAAGAGTCAACAACAACCCTTACTTCAGTCTTATCTGAGACGAGATAGTCTGGTGTACAAGCGATCATTGCTAATGTCAATAAGAACAAAGCAATGCGTGTAAACAACATTTCTTAATAAACCCCCATATTTTTACATATGGGGTAAAAGAAAACTATTCCTTATATTTTTTAAATTACTCGAATGATACGTGCTGTTTTAGGACGCGATCAAGTCTTACAATAGTTTCGTGCAGCAATTCTGCATGGTCTAGCTCTCGCATAATTGCATTTTTATTTTGCCTATAATCTTTTAACCTGTCGTATTTTTTAACTAGATTCATTCTTATTTCAACAAGGTTTTCAATTTCGTCTTTTGTCATCTTATGTTTCCTCTACTGCGCGCCAAGCGTGTATGTTTTAAGTATTTCTTTTTCTATTATATCAATTGTCATATCTGGTCCTGATGTCTCATATGCTCTGTCATGTCTTATTTTAGATATGACGTCAAACAATGGTTTATCGTTTCCCTCTCCGGTACATTTATCACCAATAAACCAAACATCATCTTCAGGCGTGAAATTTTTCATAACAAAGCTTTTGTCCCAACCACTGGGATGAATATCAAAACTAGTTTGACCACCGAGCTTTACTGTTAATCCATCGAATAGTACACAATTAAAATCATGACTTAAAATTTTCTTTCTAATTCCGTGCTCTTTGTCAAGTAATATCCATGCTTCTCTTTCTTCTGCTTTTGCGTTCCTACCTATTGGGCACCAGTTTAACATTGACTTTCTACATTCTACAAAGTTGCCTGTTAGTGGCATTGTCCTGCATTCTTTAACATTTTTCAGCATCGATTGCATTTCAAATATTTTGTACATCACACTACTAAACTTTTCAGCACCAAGTGATTCAGTCATGTTTTCTTGATATACCGGTTGGATTGATCCGTTGATATACTCAAACCTTTGGGTACCATTGCAAGGATAGTATGTGACCTCCTTATACAATGAAGAAGACCAAAAAATATTGCACTGCTCCTTTATATAATCAATAGAAGACCCAGTCACTATCCCGATCTTATAGCCTGATGAGTTGAGAGTCTCAAGCACACACATCATTTCCATTGTCATCTGCTGACGTGCTGGTGTTAATGTTCCGTCCATGTCAAATAAAACAATTTTCATTTTTTACTTTTATTGTCTTTTTGTCTAGCAACAAGCTCAGAAGAACTCTGTATCTTTCCGCCGCCGCAATTCCATAACATGCTTATTTCCAATTCATTGCATAAAGCAACCTCAGGAACGTTGTCCCCTTTTCTATCGCCCCCATTAGCAAAAATATCTGGCTGTAGTGATCTTAAACTATCACACACAGTGTCATCAGTATCTTCTCCTTTTGTAACATATACAACACCTTTGAACGCAAGTAAGATTTCTCTACGCTCTTCAAAAGGCATGAAGACATATCCTTTCTTTCTTGTTAACCACTCATCTGAATTTGCTATGACAACAACATCGCCATGCGTAGCTGCTTCTTGAATCATTCGCACATGACCAAAGTGTATAGGATCAAATCCGCCTGAAACGGCTATGACAGTATTTTTTGAATCAGACATTTCGTTATCCTTAAAGTTTAATTCTTTCAAAGATAATACTACTGTGTTACTGTGCTGTGTACACTAAAATTATCCTACGCCTATGAAGCCACTACTGCCAGTAAGAATAGGGAACTCTGAAGAATTGATAGTAGTAAGGCCTGCAAGAATAGAAAAGCTTCCAGATAGAGTAACGTCGTTTGGATTTGCATTCTTTTGATTTGTAATAAAAAATAGCCTTGTGCACCTAATGTCAAAAGTGTGCGTTGCTGATGTGTTTCCGTCACTGGCCGTGGGTATTAGAAAATAGTTTGAGCCGTTATTACTCTTTGGTGTACCGCTTACTGAGCCAGCAGAATCTGGTAGCTCGTCTCCCGTGTCGAATAAGCCTCTTGATGTGAATCCCATTCTTAGTTCATTCTGGCCTGTGTTTCTTACTGTGACAAATTTTGTGATATAAGGAAAAGAAACTTGTGTAGTTTCTCTAACTTCTGCTGTCGCTGTTGATATCGCCTGAACTTCAAAAGCTACAGAAGTTGTAACATACGGAATACCACTAGACTGGTATGCTGGTACGTAGTTAGGACCTGAGGTCGGCCAGTTTTGTGACATTATTTATTTCTCCCTAGCTGCTGTGCTGTATACACTAAAATTATCCAACACCCAGGAAGGCTACAGTTGTTCCGAATCTTGTACCTGTTGGGTTAACTGATCCCGTTAGAATAGGGAATTCAGAAGAATTAATGGTAGTAAGACCTGCAAGAATAGAAAAACTTCCTGAGAGTGTTATGTCTTGAGTCATCGGGCTTGAATGCTTTTGATTTGTAATGAAAAACAGTCTTGTACATCTAACATCAAAAGTATGGCTAGCTGATGTGTTTCCGTCGCTTGATGTTGGTATTAAAAAATAATTTGATCCGTTGTTGCTCTTTGGCGAGCCCGCAATGGAGCCGGCTGATTCTGGTAGCTCGTCACCTGGATCATATAAACCTCGTGCAGAAAATCCCATTCTTAGTTCATTCTGGCCTGTGTTTCTTACTGTGACAAATTTTGTGATATAAGGAAAAGAAACAACTGCAGGGTTAAGACCTACGGCTTGAGCTGTTGAAGTTGATATCGCACGAACTTCAAAAGCGACAGAAGATGTAACAAATGGGATGCCGCTAGTCTGGTATGCTGGTACGTAGTTAGGACCTGAGGTCGGCCAGTTTTGTGACATTATTTATTTCTCCAGTAAGATGCTTGACTGTTATTAATTATGTTATGAGGCAGCCATTTATTATAAAAATATCACAAAACTTTAGTTTGTAAATCGCTGCTAAGCCTAATCATCACATTCAATATTACTCACATGCCACTCTGTCACGTTTCCTAGACTCAAAACACTATAGAAGCCATCATGCAAAACAGATTTGAGAATCACTCCTATCTGATTACTTCGTCGATTCTTTACTAGATCGCCTTCTACGAGTTGCTGATCTTGTAGTTTTGCTTGGCTTTTGTTTTTCTTTTTTCTCATTGCTGTCTTTCAAAGCTTTCGCTGAGCTCAAGTGTTTGTCATCTACTACTTTCTTTTTTCTTTTTATGACAGGCTCTTCAGCTTCATTAGCTATGTTTTCAGTGCTCTTGGGTTGACTCTTGTTGAGTGATGCAAAGGCGCTTTCATAATGATCATGATCAGCAATTACTAGATTTTGATCACTGCAGTACGCTTCAAGTGATTCGTAACTATCAATTCTGTTTTTCTTACAAAATGATTTAAGTGTGATATTCTGTTTATTTAAAAAATACTCTAGACTAATTCTCAATGTTCTGCCCTCCTACATGTAGGTTGTTCTTAAATATCATCTCACTGAATATATTTCTAAGCACAGAAACCACTTCTACACCAAACTTACTTTCTACTTCTTTAAATACAGCTTCAGGTGTAGTCATAGCTTCTGACGTCATTGTCGTCTTGAGGTAACTCGCTAAGCTTGCTAATGCTTCTTCATCCCAACTCAAAGCTTCAAGCAGTGCTGTTTCAATATTTATATTTGATAAATTCTTAAACAGCTCAATTGACATTCTACTCTGCTCTCATGTAGTCAGAGACAGCGCCTTGGAATCTTGGATCAATTGCTATTTGCTTAAGATCTTTGTCATCCAAGTCTAAATCATAAAGATCTGTCACACGCTTAGCAATCTTAGTCAGCGCGCTGACATAAACATTTCTTGCAGTTGAGTGATTCATTTTAAATCCTTTCTCTCCCATTATTGAAGCGACCTTGTGGTAAGTAATACCACCTAGTGACTTAGTAGTAGCGTATCCGTTGTCAGACTTGAAACCTTTTGGCATTGACATTTTTTATTCCTTTTTTATAGTAATGTGTATTAAGTTTTTTGTTTAAAGATTGACTTCATAAACGTCTTCATCGTCCATGAGTACTTCAGATATCCCAAATCGCAATCTAAGCACTAACTCTTCTCGCTTGTTCAGGGTTTTAAATGCCTCTACAATTGTTGCGCGAAGTGTTTGATTATCAAGTATTGACTCGATAGGTGTTGACTGACTGTCTGGGATTAGATCGCCTAAAGTTCTATTGTCGTCTGCAGAGCCGATTGGCTTATCAATTGATGTAACATATCTTGTCTTGATTGCTGCAATAGCTTGTTTGACATGCTTTTCACTTATACCTGCAATTGCAGATAATTCTGCAATTGTTGGCTCTACGCTAAACTCTTCTTCGTACTCTCTCCTTATTTGAGAGATTTTTCTACCATTCGCAATTGTGTGAGAAGGTACTTTCAGCAGTGTATTGTCAGAAGTGAGATGACGAGTGACTGCTTGCTTAATCCACCAGCAAGCATAAGTAGAGAACTTGTAGCCTCTTCGCCAGTCAAATTTCTCCACGGCCTTCATCAAGCCGATATTTGACTCTTGAATTAGATCTTCAAGATCGCTTCCATATCTAGAGTACTTTTTTGCTATTGATATTGCAAGACGCAGATTTGATTCAATCATTATCTGCCTTGCATGTTCATCACCAGCCTCAATCCTCTTGGCAAGAGCAACCTCTTCTTCTCTTGTCAACAGGTTGTGTTTACCCACACCCTTAAAATAACCTTCTAGCGCATTAGAATACAAATTCTTTTCTCCTTGTATCTTTGTTGTTTTGTTAATTATAACACATTAAACGATTCGTTGCACGAATATATGCTTTGTTAACTACTTTTAACAATAAAGCTTAATTTCTTTGTGCTGTGCGGACTGCTCTTTTTTCTCTCTGTTCAATTTCTCTAAAGAGATAGCAAAAATAAATTTCAAGTTCTAAAGCAGACTTGCTTTCTTTTCTTGCCTTGTTGATTGAAGATCTTACGGAAAAGAAAATATCATGCAATTCCTTGCCACTTAATTGATATAACCCATCACTATTATACGTTCGCATTTTTTCTGCCTCTATGCATATGCTAGTTAAACGTTGTTGTAATTAATTTTGTCTTAATTGCACATCTTTTTATGTACGTAATATTATAGTCACCGTAGATCAAATGTACATACTAAAAGACAATTTTTTTAGAATTAGTTGAAACTATTCGTTTATTATACTCATCAACAGATACAGACATTACGCCTGGAAGCTTTTTAATCATGCCTGCAAGATATTTAAGGTTCTTGAATATCTCTTCTGTTCTTGGTAAAAACTTAATACTTATTTGTAATCGGGCATCACCGTCTGCGAATCTATCGACTTTGTCTTTTTGACCTACTACTGCAATTGACGGGAGAATTCTTACTCTCGTCATTAAGTCTGGCACATGTGTATCCCTCTCCAGCCTAAGTGTAACAACACATGCTACAATTTTCTTTTCAAGCTTGTAGAGCGATTCAACGAATAGATCAATTTGTTGGCTATCTTTCATTTAATTCCCGTGATTAACAAATCATATAGATTAATTATCACTCAAGTCTGTATGTTTCTCAACATCAATCATGCAACAGCCTACACTAAGCAACATTGTTGCAGCAGAAACTGCGTTCTCGAGCGCACATCTTACAACTTTGTGAGGATCGACAATTCCAGTCTTGTACATGTCACCTAGCTTATCTCGTCGGGCATCATATCCGATATTCCCTTTTGACTGTTTAACATTTTCCAAAACAGTCTCTGGCGACTGTGATCCGTTTCTAATGATTTGCATGAATGGTTCTACAACTGCTCTTATCATTATTTGTATTCCTGCTTTTACATCACTGTCCTCTGCAGGCAAACCATTCATAAATTTCATTAGCTTTTCTTGTGATCTTACTAACGATACTCCGCCTCCCGGCAAGATTCCCTCTTCAATAGCTGCACGTGTTGCGTGGAGAGCATCATCAACCCTGTCATATCTTTCAATCAGCTCTGACTCTGTTGCTGCGCCAACTCGTAGTATTGATATACCGCCTGACAGTTGCTGTAGTCTGTAGCCTAATAGTTCTTTTTCCCCTTCTTCCAACCCAGGCTCTATGAGCCTTTTCTTAATTGACATAACTCTTTCTTCTATTTCTTTCTTTTCACTATTGCCCTCAGAAGAAACAAGCATTGTCATATTCTTATGTGTTATTGTTTTCTTAATTTTTCCAAAATTCTCTTCTGAATACTCTTGCATATCAAAAGAGCTATCAATTACAGTACCGCCTACAACAGATTGAATATCATGTAGCATTTCATGTCTAGCTGAACCAAAACCTGGCGACCTAATACCACAAACTCTTAGTGACCCTTTTATTTTGTTAATGACTAGACCTTGTAATGCGTCACCGTCGATGTCATTTGATATTATCAAAATGGGCTTTGAAAGCTCGAGAGCTAGTTCTAATGGTTTCATCAAGTCTTTCATTGAAGAAAACTCTCTGTCAGCCAGCAAGATTAGCGCATTATCAAACTCACAAGTCATCTTGTTCTTATCTGTTACAAAGTATGGTGATAAAAAACCTCGTTCAAGTCGGAAGCCATCAACGACTGTCAAGTCTGACTTAAAACCTTTTGCTTCTTCTACAATGATTGAACCGTCAATGCCAGATGCTTCTATGGCATCTACAATTAGCTCTGCAATTTCAGACTCACCGTTTGCAGATATTAGCGCGACTTGTCTAAGCTCTTCACTATTTTTTACTTCTCTTTTCTGTGACAGCAGGTAATCTTTAACAACAGTCAGGCCGGTTCTAATTCCTTCCTTTACTAAGTCTGTCTGGTAGCCTGCAGCTTTCATCTTCAACCCTTCGTTAAAAATTGACTGCGCTAAAACTGTTGATGTTGTTGTGCCATCCCCAGCTTCGTCTGCTGTTCTAGAAGCTGCTTCTTTTAAAACACTTACTCCTAAGTTTTGAATTTCATTTTTAAGATTGACAGCATGTGCAACTGTCACGCCATCTTTAGTAACTGTTGGATGTTGATTTTGTCGCTGGATTAATACTAATTTGCCCTTCGGGCCCATTGTTGTCTTAACTGCATCTGCTAGTATGTCTACACCTTTTTTTAAGCTTGACTCAAACTCTTCTCTAAAAAGTACTTCTCTTTTTGTATCTTCAATCAACGTCTTAACCCTTTAATAGTTTTTTATTCTTCGTAATCGAGCCTGGATTTTCTCCTAATAAAGATTCTACAAGGCTAGAAGCATCAACAGTTAAGATTCTTCTGCTCCTGCTTATGACATCAACTGCGACGTAAACATCGCCTTCTTTTTCGACGACTTCGGTGTCAGATATCTTATGCATTTGGCGAAGAGTTTGTTGCACTTGATCAGGTAAATAAGACATTATTCACCTCCTCAAATGTTTCGCAGTACTTTTTCCAAGTTGACTCTTTAATCATTGAACTAAACCCTAAATTTAAAAATGACTCTTTTAGACTGTCGAAGTTAGAACGACCTTCAGTATATTCTAACATGCTTAAGTCATTTGAAAAATCAACCAGTCTAATTAAATGAACATTTTTTTCAAATATTTTCCGCTTCTCAGTACTCGATAATACTTCTTTTAAAAGCGCTGGGTTTTTCATTAATTTTGTTGCTGTCTTATCGCCTATTCCAGGGATCCCCTTGATGTTATCTGTGGGATCACCTCTCAGCGCTTTCCACATAACATAGTCATACTCTGGCTTTTCAACATAAAGCTTTTTAATAGGGTTGTATATCTTGACGTTAAAACAGTTAAGCAGCTGTATGAAGTCAGAATCTGATGAAATTATCACAGAATCATCGCCGGCCCTTGAGTGCTTACTTACTAGCGTCGCAATTGTATCGTCACATTCTAGGTCTGGGTGGCGCACAACAATAAAGGGCAAACACTCACTAATCAAATTAATGATTGCTGCCTTCTGTCTATGAAAACTGTCACCTGGAGATTTTCTATTAGACTTATACAATCCTTCACTTAGTTCATTTCTAAATTTTGGATTACCTTCTAATACAAAGTAAACTTTATCTGGTGAAAATTTCTCTACTAGCGGCCGAATCGACCTAAAAAAATTATAAATAATGGGATACTCGCCCTTTGTAAACCCAGAACGTGCCCTATGAATTAAATTATAGCCATCTAAAAGAAGTACTTTCAAGCGCTACCTACCTTTCTTAAGTCATTGACTTTCATTTTTGCAACTGATCCGTCGCCAAGATCAACACTTATTATCTCGCTCTCACCATGTGAGAAAGTTTCATGATTTGCCGGCGGTGTTTTAGGATTGCTTTTCACTTCACCGCTTATATGCTCTTCCGCTTCAGGACCAAAGCACTTATTTTTTATACGATTAGCTGACAAAATAAGTGCTTCAATTGCTCTGCTAGTATTTTCAAGCATATATTCTTTTACTTCATCTTGCGTCTGAAACATCTCTGTCTTTACTTCAGCAATGTCTACTACTGTCTTTTCTTTGTCTGGTAGCATTACCATATAAGTTTTTATCTGGCCATCGATTGTTGTTCGGACAACTTCCTCAACAACTTGTATCGGAATTATTTTAAAAGACTTAGTATTAGTCATAAAAAGAATTTGGCCGACTTTGTATTCTTTCATAATCGCTCCTCAGAAACGAGTCAATGATAGTATATACAAAATCAGCCAAATTTATTAATGACTTAAGTAAATTTTTTAATTTATTTTCTTACTCGAAGCCGATGCCCTTTAGGAAAGAACCTTGGTGGGTATAACCTTTTTTGCTAGCAGTGGGTTTTTTATTACCGTATACCCAGCCTGCCTGGAGGTTTAAATCATTCATCACATTTGCAATTTCAGACTCAATAATACTTTTAAGCTCAGATTCATTAATTTTATTACCAGAATTTTTTGCTGTTAGAGCTTTTTGATGCTTTGCTTCTGCAACCATAGCCTTTGCACGACGAAGTTCTTGAACTAGCTCAACCTCATCAATCTCAAGAATTTGACCTTCATCAGCTTCTTCCTCAACTTCTGCTGATTCTTCAACTTCTTCTTCATCTAGATCACTCTCGCCTTCAGCAAGTTGATTTGATCCAAATCTGTACTCTGCTTCATCTGAAAGACTTGGATCCTCACCAAGGCTCCTATTAGAAGCTTCGCTTAGTACTCCTGATTTTTCTTCAGGTAGCCCAGCTAATTGACAAAGTCTATTGACATTGATTTTCATTTAAGACCTC
>Ga0209337_1001240_pt1 | contig 19621 bp, 17 predicted proteins | sample LinPmetageLP53_FD_184044 | JGI IMG/M metagenome (GOLD analysis project Ga0209337, IMG submission 184044) | Marine viral communities from the Pacific Ocean - LP-53 (SPAdes) (version 2) | ecosystem: Environmental > Aquatic > Marine > Oceanic | place: Pacific Ocean | collected 2010-02-08 | reverse complement strand
ACAATAATCCTGTTGGTAGTTTGTTGGGAATACTCCGAAAGAAACTTTCAAATCTTCTGTCTCGGCTTGTGCTTTAACAGTTGAAACGATTTTCTTTCTCAAGTCCCCCTCAGTCTTTAGTCTTTCCTCATTGATACTATAAATATAACACTTTTCCTTGGCTCTGTCAAGGGAAAAAAACGATTTTTCTTCATTTCCTTCGATGTCTGAAATCCCGAATGTCGCTATTCGGCTTGCTTCTGTTGGATTCTCTATCTTGCCCATAACAGGCTTTGAATTTTTAAAAACATTGATCATGTGTACCGTTGAAACAAGTAGTTCATTTATCTTATCAATATAACCTATTATAGGAACATCGCCAAGTATATTTTCTAAATTTATATTCGACACGAGATAAAGCATATTTAAAAGCCCAGAACGAGCGAACTGCTGTAGAATGTTATAAGTCGCTCTTTCTTGTAGCGTTTTGTTTTTTGAGAGAAGAGAAGTGTCTGGCCTTATATAAAGCACACTTAATTCACACTTATCTTTTATTTGCTCCATGATCCTCAAACACATTGCTGAAATGCTGCCAGATCCACCAATTACGAATAGTGTCTCGCCCTTGATGCCCCTAAAAAAGGTTTTCATTGGAGGTACATTATCCTCATACTCTTCTGGTCCTGCTTGTTTTGGCACATTATAACAGCGGGTACCCTCGATACCTACATCGATCTTGTAGATCTTGTATTGAGAGTAACCAGAGAGAGAATCAGCAATGTTGCAACCTGCTTGGCCTAAACCAACTATATTCACCTAACCCTCTCTATTCTTAAAGTACTTGATGACCTCTTCTTTGACTATTTTTTTGGTCTCTTCTAGGCCCAATCTCTCCAATTCTTGTCTTTTGGCGTCTGCTACTTCATCACCTGGAAGATTGGCTTTTATGTCAGCTTGGTTCTCTGCGCTATCGAGATTTATTTGTTCATCCTCTTTCCCTTTGCCGGCCATTCCAACGCCGAGAAGACCCACGCCAGTTCCAACGGCGATACCGGTTCCCACTGCTTGCTTTGTTGTAAGCTCTGGGAATGGCTCGGTGATGAAGTCTTCAGAGCGAAATGCAGCTTCGTCGGCAACTTCGGCAGCTTCTCTGGCAGTTTTTTCAGCGGCGGTTTCTGTAGCCTCGCCGGCGGCGTCAATAGCTGCGCGGGTTTGCACTTCAAATGTGTCCAAATTATCAAAACTAGGGGGATCGCCAACTCGACCTGCTGCATCCCACTCTTTCATCTTGCTTGTGAGCCTTTTATCGAAAGCAGAGCCTTTTTTGCGTCCCCAATTCGCTAATTCGTCAGCAATGTGCAAGTTATCATCATCCACAAGTTTCTTTCTTGCCGCGTCAACAGCTTCTGATGCAGCAGCCATTACATCGTCAGCAGCACCAGCAGGAAGCTTTGCGCCAACCTTAAGAGCCCTTCGCAGGCCTCTTCCAATTATTTTAATTGCATCTCCCCCAACAGGTATAAACCCTATACCAGCAAGAGCAACGCCTAGGCCATCTCCTGTCCTTAATGCGAGCGTAAGATCGTTAACATCGACAGCAACGCCTGCGGGAGTAAAAGCTAGGGCTAATTCTCCAGCGATGGCACCTAATGGGTTTTCTTCTCTCATTTTTTCAATATCATCCTGCGTGGAAACTAAAAGAGTCGACAAGTCCGTGTGTTTTTCCACTCGCGGTGAGCGAGCGGCTCCAGGCCTTATCTCACTTATCACCTCTTTCTCATAGCCTCTCCAGCTTTCCATTAATTTCTTCATTTTTAAGGTTCTCCCATTTTTATATAAATAGTTTACTCTTTTATTAGCGGCTTCAAATCGCCGAAACTATCACCAAAAGAAGCATTTACTTTAAATAACCCAAGTTCGGTATCTGCAAATAACTCTAACAATTTTGGAACCAAGCTTGCCTCTTCCTTGGAAATATCAATAATAACTGAATCATGGATCGTGAAAGCAATGAAGCTATTATAGTCCTTCAGGAACTCGTCGATCTTAATCGCCTGCCTCAATACCATCTCTGCTGTTGTGCCCTGAATAAGATAGGATAGCGAATGGTGGCGATCTGCCTCCATTGTGTTGCCGAATGGTGTCGTCACCTGCCCATCTTTAAAGTGGTCATTTCTCACATCATTTCTTTTGTAGATCTCTTCTAATTTATCATTCTTTTTCTTCTCGTCGTAAAGCCAAGAAAAGAAGGCCCTTTTAGCGTCCTCACGGGTTTTTACGCCATGGCCCATGCCTTGAGCCAAGTTCCAAGCGTGAATGTCTTCTAGGGGCTGTTTTGCCCCTGCTAACGCCAACAATGTGCGAATCTCTGCGGCGTTAAAGTCGAGTTCGAGGAAATAGTCGTTATTTGGCTTTACAACAGAGCGAAATTCCTTGTTCATTGTCATAATAGGAAAACTGCTTCTTTTTGTGGTTAAACGGCCAGTTTTGGTGCCGAACAGGTTATAGCGAACATATCTTGGTAGGTTTTGTGCTTTTTCTCGGAAATTTCGTGTCTTTTCACGATGCATTGACGAATTTAGGTCAGAAAGGTCTATTTTTAGCCTATTATGGCCGATCTTGGTAAGCAATTTCGTCATTTTAAGCAAATAATCGTAGTTTTTTGGCTTTTCATAGGTATCCAGTACATGCTTTGTGATTTTTGTTCTTAATTCGCAGTATTTTGTTAGAAAGCGAATGGGAACGAGGTCAAAAAAGCAGTTTTCGTCTAGATTAACCTGCCCAAGCATAAGAGAGCGATAAAATGCCTTCATTTTTTCACTACACTCTTCCCAATCTTCCCTCAAGTTTTCTGGGCACACCTCATTAGGAGTTTTACCTTCGCAATAAAGAGAAGCATACTTTATTTCTTTATCTTCCAAGTAAGGGACTGGTGCCCAGCAAGCAGTCAAGTCATCGGGAAGATCATCAAAAGATAGTTTTCCTTCTGCATAAATGCCAACACACTCGCTCTTGTCGTCGAGAGTTTGAAATATCAAATTTTCCCCTAGTATGTGTTTTTATTAAAATAGGCGGCGCTTTTTCGAACATTCTTCTTTACTTCTGCTCCGGAAGGCTCCAGACTATTTGCAGAATTACGATTATATTCGAAATTTAATGACCCCTCAAGTGCCAATAAAGTTGGCATCCTTCTATTAATATAACCCAGTGCGCGAGAAGTGTCAAAGCTTTTTTCTAAAGATTCTGCATTATGTATAATTTTCGAGATCTCGCTCTTGTGCATACCCAAGTTGTTTTCAATGTTTTTTATGTTTACAATCATTTTCAGCCAAGTATCCATGCCAACCCTGCCAACTATACTATCTCTTGTTTCAGTTTTTCTTTCTATTTTTAAAGTTGTTTTTTTTCCGTCCTTTATTGTGTCCACAAAAGATCTGGGATAGCTGCTGCAAAAAGAGTTATATGCTAATATAACATTCTTTTGAAGGTCTGACAACTCTTTTTCATATGTGTTCTCATAATATAGTTCCAATATATCATCGGATGAAGATACTGAAGAATTTACAGCAGAGGCGTACTCTAGCATTTTTGGAGAAGAAATATCTGCTATTAATCTCCAAGGAGCATTTTTATCTATAGCAAAGCCATGCTTGGCAGCCAATACACTATAGTACTCAAAATTGCAATCTCTTATAAAAAACTCAACCTTTTCTTCGTCTGATCCGTGTGGTAGGTCTGCTATCTCCACACACAAACCACTAGACATTGGGGTGCTAAATCTGTTAATGTTGAAAGCAGAACGAGTATATGGAACGCCAATCAAAGAGGCGTATATAAATTTAGAATAAGAACTAACAAAACTTTCAAAAGACGTTATTTTATTCTTTAACTTTTCATCAGAGTTAATAAAAGAAGCAAAACTGGAATATAATTTAGATTGGTGGGTTTCATATTTTTTGTCGATTCTCGTGAATGCCCTAGTTGGATTCACAGTGCTTAAATATTCACTTTCAGAATCAAAATGTATTTCTGTAACTTTCCCTTTGTTGAATTCTCTCCTAAAGTCGTTGTATGCGTTTCGAACAAAATCAAGAACGGCAGTCGGTGTGCTCTGAGAAGAACCTGCTATAGAGGACATAGATTCTATTTTTGGCTCAATAACAAATATTTCACTTCCTTTTTGCCTTATCCTTCCATAGAAAAGATTTTCAAGAAACCAAAGATTTTTTGTAGATTTGGGATCAATATTAATCTCTTCTCCATCAGAGAAAGCAAAGCCGCTATACAAAGATCGGTTTATAAAAAGATCTCTGGCGGACATATTATTTTTTGCTTTAAATTCGTCAACTGCCATATTTATTCACCTCCCTCGGAACATGGGGTATTTCCTTGTTGATTCCATGGAGATCTGGATCTGTTTGTGCCGTTCCCCGTCCAAAGTGCCGTAACTGACGTTGTAAAGTCCCTATCTATGGTATTACTTACACTAATTATAGTGTGATAGCCTCCAAGTCCCATAACATTTGATAAAGAAGGTTGCAGGTTTGGCTTTTCTTCTGTAGGTCCGACAGAGGGATCCCCCAGAGATGTTCCGAACCCAAGGGGGTTGATAAATAATGTTTGACCTGGAAAAAACAGAACATTTCCAAACATAGACATGCTAACATTATATACGCTCGACAGGTGGACCAAGGGATTTTCACTCAACCTTTCAAATCTAGCTTCTCTCAGATATGGTTGATCTGACTTATCAAAATTTATACTTTGTAATATACCTTTATTTATGTGAAGATGATGAATTCCCCTGTCTAAATCTTTATCCACGTCGCCATTTAAGGTGTTGTCAGTTACAGCCTCTCCTGTTACAACCAGATATTGAAATTGTTTATTGATTTCTATACTCAAATCTTTTTCTGGCTGGAGGAGAGTTCTCTGTTGTGTCGAACCCAATTGATGCATCAGTATAGAACCATTAGTCTTGCTATAGCAACCTTCATCGAGGTGAAGTAGGGGGTCTTTGCCTTTATTTGCAGCCAGTGAAAACAATGATGTTCTAAATTGAACTTTTTGCGGACCGGTCGAATCTGTTACGCCGCAATCCTGTTCCAAGGATTTTGTAACCAACTGATCAAAGAAATCACGAATAAAATCAAGTAACCTATAAACAGTTCTATTATTTTGAATTACATTCCTATACCAAAAATCCTGAAACAAAGGTAGGGAAATGGGAATATCTGCCAAACTTATATTAACTTTATTGTCTCCCAAGCCAAATTGATATGGAGATAGTAAAATCTTAATTTTATCAGCGTCTTCTGGCTTAAGAGGGGAGTAAGATGTTGCGCTAGAAAAGTTACTCTTGTCTAATGCTCTGTGGCACATTTCTTCTAGAATGTCACCAGCATAAACCCAATATATTGATTGTTCTCCAGTTCCAAAATCTCGCAGAGTGGGTCTATTTAAGAATTGACTGAAATCGGTTGTATTGCCAAGCTGCGCGTCTCCGCTCGTTTCCGTACTATAATAGTCGTCTAAACTTTCCACGCCTGTTGTGCCTTGAGTTGTTCCAGCATAGGGCTTTATTGCTGGAGCTGTGGCGCTTGCGCCGTCTACGAAAGCAATAAACTCCTGAACATTTATTTTGCCAGAATATATTTGAGAGGCTCCCGGCTCGTCATTCGAATCGGGATCGACCAACTCCAATTTGGGACCAGTAAGCCCTGTTCTTGCCTGATTATGCTGTTCTCTGCTGCCGTGCTTTTTATCGCTCGAAAGCCCAGTCCTCAGAAACTCTTCGAAGCTTTGTTTCTTTGCCGTACTTATGCGCTCTTGATATGCAGATTGCAAGATCCTTAATTCACCGGCAGAGGTGCAAGGGCCCCCTTCTTGTTGCCTTTCATAGATCTCTCTTTCAATTTCTAACACAGAGCCGACGGCGGATTTATTATAGTCACCTACCTCCCTGTCCTCAAATTTTATTCCTCCGCGGTTTTCTAGTGAATACACTTCATCATTTGGCCTAAATATCACATTTGTTTTTGCCTTTGTCAGCACACCACCCAATCTAGCTCTATAATCCAGCGTCAAAGTAAAAGTACCAATCTGGCTTATGTTAAAACTATGATCGACCAAAGTTAAGTAAAGAGAGTGCCTTTGTCCTTTAACTGAATCTGTTAAATTTTTTGCATCGCTTGCCGAAAAGTGAGAACCTCTTGCATCAAATTCGTGAGGATACCAACCGACGTCGGCCCTTATCTCAAACCATTGAGCGTCATAAGTGTCCTGATAAGGATGTTTATGTCTTGGATTTTCTCTATCTGTTTTATTTGGCCCATATCCAAGCAGATCAAGTAGACTGTACTCTAGGCCGCTGTCTTTGTCGACCCTTATTCTTGAAAGCTGATTAAAGTCCTGAAATACTAGCACTAATTTAGCAGTAATATCATTTCTTACTCTTTCTGGGTTTGAACCTACAAATTCCCAACTGAAAGACTTCATGCCGTATCCAACAGGCGGTCGACCGAGAGGTATTTCGTCTGGCTGTGGGCTTAAGCCGGTGTGAAATTTAGATTTTTTACCCTTCTCCCAATCCTCAATATCTTCTCGCGCCATCTTTTCAAAGATTATGGGAACCTCTTTTTTAAAAGTGTTGCTATAACCGACGCCCGGTTGTTGAACATCATATATAACTTTTGACAACTTCATAAACCAACTAAGCTTGCTTCTGTCAAAAGTAGATATATCTACAAAACTTTGAGAATTTTGTTTTTTATATAAACGATTAACAAATTCAGTTGGTGAATGATTATTGTCTGTCTCGAATACGTCAATATATTGATAATCTCTCTGATATTGTTTTCTCATTTGAGACAGAGAATTTATATTTGTTTGAAGTACGCACTGCTCATTCCACCTATCGCTTTGTTGATCGGCCTCTTTTGCTAGTTCTTCAAGTGCTGCTTCTTTTTCTTGAGCTTCAATTTCAGCCAGAGCATCGCCTACGACGTCCAAAGCCTCTTCTCTGCTCATGTTCTCTGCTTGTTCCGCTGCTGTTGGTGGGTCAATTGCCATGATTATTTCTTATCCATAATAAATTTTTAAAACTTTTTCGAGTGGCAGAGGTATAATAACCTGATCTCCTAACTCCAAAAAAGCTTCTGTTGGTTTTCTGTTGTACCAAGCAATCATCCACCACAAAGAAGGATCATTATAATATTGCGTTGCAAGCTTCCAGTATCTATCACCGACATTCCATATGTGGGTTTCATTGATCAAACTTCTTCTTTGTTCGGGAGTAATGTAATTAAGCGTAGGAGAAGAGAATTGTCTTATCTTTTTTTGACCCCTATCTTCGATAAGTTTCTGATATACCTCTTCCTCGTTATCGATTACTGATCTGCTGTTGTATCTAATGCCCATTATTTGTTATCCTCATTATGCTAGTTGCTCATTGGGATCAAAGCCAGTGACTCCATCAATAGTCGAGTTAATACTTGTTGGTAGCTCGCCCGCATCACTGGCGTCAACGGCAGCATTGACGGCCATGGCGACAGAAGTGTCTGATGCCAAGCCAGTAACCGGAGACCATGGAAAAGCTGATGTTTCTGATGGCCACTTATTGTTGGCCCAACCAAACCTTCTTTTATCATCCTGAATGACCTTGTAGTCCATGCTAACTTTTATTAGCTTTGGATAGAGTACACCAACCTCCGCCTCAATAAAGCCAGCGTCATTAACAATATTAAAGTTAAATCCGCCTGGAAATCCTGGTAGTCCAGTAGCAGTTATATCGCCTTGTCCACCAGCAGATGATCCGGCCGAATGGGCCCAGTTCATAACGCTCATGTACCATATAGGATTACCGCTGGTAACCTCGCCATGCTCGCCTATCTGGGGATACATCATTCGGACAAACAATGAACACTTTTCAAGATTTTGCTGTGCCTCTGACAAGTTAAATGCTGGCAGCGACCAAGACAACGATATGCCACGAGTTACTTTGTTCCAAGTATAGCTATTATTGACCCTTCTTGGTAGTGTCACTTCTTCCCAATCATTCTGCACATTTTCAGAATAAGAAATATCAAAAGCTTTAAAGCTCAAGGCTGTTTCAGATATCTCATGATAAAAATCAATCGATTGTCCGAGTTGCCCCTGCAAAGCATCAGTTATGTCGTATGCACCTGCCAATGCATTAGCTATATTATCATATTCTATTGATGTTGCCATTTATTTTCCCCCTTATTATGCTGTATGTCTTGCGACTGCGGACGCCATGGCGGCTCCGTCGACCTCAAGTGTACTTCGAGTATTTACTATAATTGGCGCTCGTGATGCTTGAAGTCCCGCCATTTGAGCCATTGCTGATGGTGTCCTATTAACACCAAAGGCGGTGCTACCAGCGGATAATGGAGCTTGAGCGGCTGCATAAGTCTTTCGAAGTTCGACTGTACTGCTGGAAGGCAAAGCGTCCAAGGATTCTCCAAGGTTGTCGACTGCACTGGCGAAACCCATGACCTGCGAACGAGAGGTGACAAAGTAGGCACCGATTCCTGCGATTATCGATAATCCGCCAAGACCCGCGCCGAGAGCGCCCAAGCCGGCGGCGGTGGCATAAGAAGCCATTTGCAAGCCAATCATTGCTGTTTTAAGACCGACTACAATTGGAACTGCCATCTGAATAAGGGATGCATTTTGTTGTATCCATTGTGCCACGCCTTTCAATGCGCTTATAAGCATAGGGCCGACCTGTATGGCAATTATCCTCATTGTTTGTTGAAGTTCTGATTGTATTGTGTTAAAGTCTCTCGTTTGTTCTGCAAGCTGTTCTATTTCAAAGGAAGATTTCTGTGTCGCGCCAGCTACCAGATCAAACCTTCCTCTCATAACCAAAGCCAACTCATTTACGCTTTCCAAGCCCATGCCTTCAGCAAGTGCTTTTCTCTCGAAGTAGCCCAATTGTTCAAAGGATCGCCCCGCTTCTCTAACTGCATTACTCAACATTGCCATTCTTTGTGTTGGATCTGTTTGTTGAACCATCTTCATAACGCTCAAATACGGACCACCCAATATTGCATTCAAATTACCAACAGATTCAGCTGCTGTATCGAACCTGTCAAACTTTGCAGTAATTGACAATATTCTCTCCATCGCAACACCTGTTTGTTTCGCGGCGGCTTCAATCCTAACGAATGTTGAAACTGCTTGATTTCCGAACACTGCAAATTGTGGACCCATCTGTGCAAAATCAGATATCATCTTGTTGGTGGATATTCCAAGCTGTTGTGCGGCTGAAAACAATTGTTGGTTAACTTGCGCTGCTTGGCCGCCAGTCATTCCCAGCGATCTGTTTAAAAATTCTATATTTCTTGCTGCGTCTTCTGCATCGATACCCATCGTAACAAGTAGTGCAGTTGATTCTCGAACAGCCTTCTGTGTTCTGCTGGACATTGCTGTGAAGCCAGACACAGAAGAGTATAAAGAGCCCATAACGTTCGCAGCGTCTTCTGCGGTGAGACCAAATTTATAAAAATCTCGCTCTAAAGAAACTATTGCGTCTCTATATTGTGGTGCGCCACCAGTTAGCCTACTGAAAGAAACTTGTGCGCCATCTAGCGCATTAACCAATGCCATCGTTCTGTTGACAACCGAGGCGAAAGCACCAGAAAGCATCTCTGTTACTTTAAGAACAGTTGATCCGAGAACATTTGCTCGGTTTCCTGTTTTATTAAAGTCGTCTTGCATCTTTTTCATGGCCTTGTTTAGACCACCAGCCTCTTGGACGCCAACGGCCAACGTTGCTGCCCAATTATCTTTCCAAGAAGTGGTTATTCCCATCATGCCACGAATCTGGCCGCTAAAGGACGATGCATAGCCAGATAAGCTCTTAAGTGATGCTGCTGCCTTATCTATTCCCCTAGCGAAGGCTGCAAGTTCGTCCGAAGTTGCGCCAGTAGCCTTTGCGTATCTTCTTTGTGCTTTCAGGGCATCCAACAGGGCCTCTTTTTGTGCACGAGTTTTAGCATTGACACCATTTAAAGTTGCAGCATGGTTTTCTATGTTTTGATCTAGATCTCCATATGCATCTTCCAACTCTTGCAAGGCCGTACTTAATTGCTTTGCTAGCCTTTCCTGTTGTGCTAATTCTTCTGGTGTCGCCATTTAAAAACCCCTTATTTAAATGGCCACTTTATGCCGGTTACTCTTTCGAACTTTGATGTCGCTTTTTTAAGCAAAGACTTATCTTTATAAGTTCTTGGGTCTTCCAACCCATAGTCTTTGGCTGTTTGAATGTATTTCTTTTCTTTGCCAATTGCTTTTGCAAACGCATCGACTTCTCTGGGGTTTCCTTTTACCGTTACAGGTATCTGAGCTCCCCCGAACATTCTTCTCATCAGGACTTGAATTTGATACCCGAACATAGCCAACCAACTTTCGTTTAGCTTGTTCTTTTTGATTTCTTCCAAGTCTATAACGATCTCGGTCAGTTTATCCTCATTAAGAGTCTTCATGATGTTAGACCTCCAGCTTATATCAGTAAATAGTGAGAAAAATAAAATAAAGCCAAGTCTATAGACAATACTATCCAGAACTTGATTGTGAGCGTGACTGCTGAATTGAATCTTCTACTGCTTTATTTTCTTTTTCTATTTGTGTTGCCAACCTATCAAGGAACCACCTTCTAATTCTTATGGGGAGATTATACACTTCCGTAAAGCTCCAGCTACCATAATATTTTAAGACAAAGAATTCTTCATAAACGTTAGCTATATATTCATCATTTAGGCCAAAAAAATTCCGTCGTAAACGGAACCTCCATTTCCTGCTCAAAATCGCAAGAAGTGCAAGCGTATACTTGCGATAAATCTATGTTTGGCACTATTTCTGCATACACTCCCCGAAGAAACTTAGAGTCTCTTGCCGGCATATTATCGACAAACATCTGCCTAGATGAATTACTAGAGTCTCCGTTTACAGAAACTATCATTCTCATAAGCTGATCAGTTAAGTAAGATTCGGGTAATTTATTCTTTCTTTTGCTTTCTGCCAACTTGCTCAAATATTGCTCATCTCTTCCCGTCATCAGCCTAACTTCAACTTTTACCTTGCTAGCTGGGACTGTTACGATGTGGTTTCCACTTTCTAGCTTTTCTATGCAATGCTTATGTTGTTCTGGTATATTACCGACATAAGTTGAACACTCTTTTAAGTTAAATGAATAATCCGAAGATTCTCTACACGAAGGACAGGTTACTCTTGTAATATAGTCCTCACCATAGCCAGTAATCCTAGCCGCAACCGTAATTGCGTTTTTGTCACCGATATACAAATCATCAATGTTAATGGACTTATCAACAAGAATATTCTCAATTAATCTATCGACCGCAATACCTTTTCTAATTAAGGTTTGGGAAGTTAAAATATCCTCGTCTTTTGCCGTCATAAAACGGATCTCTATATCTTCTTTGCCGTGCAAAGGATGTTCTTCTGAATAGTACCTGCCTCTAGATGGCAACTCTACAAACTCTGTTGGAGTTGCAAAAGAAAAAGTGCCGTCAGAAGATTGATTAGCTGCTTGGACAGGAGCATCCGCATTTCCTTCGCGGGCGCCCAAGCGATCTTCATTATTTCTCAAATTTCACCTCTATGTATATATTATATATTATATACTAAATATTTTCGTTGCTGCGGAAGGACCATTGCCACCGGCATCGCCGTGAATAGAGCACGTAGCCCAGTCGTATCTGACATCGATTGTTACGTTAGTCAAACCATCAGAGCCATAATCTAGGCCACTAAGGTTAACGCTTTTAATCCAGCCATTATTTAGTTTCCATTGCTCAAGTACGCCGCCTTCAGCGTCAAGTACATTGATTTCCACTGTGCCCAATCCCGCAATGGAAGAGGACTTTGAAACTGTGGATAGTTCAGAAGCAGAACCAGGAATCTTATATCCTGAATCTTGGATCGCACCCATCATGATTGCTGTGGCGTCTGGACTAACTGGATCAACTAAAGTAATCGATACTGTGTTCCAAGAAACTCTTCCTGGATAATAGAAAGTGTGATTCAAATACTCGTGGCTTGCCTCACTTAACGATAGGTTTGGTCTGTCGACGCTTTTAATAAACCAACTGCACCCTTGATCGCCAAGGTTTGGAAGGACGCATTGAAACCTATACTGTCTTTTTGGATCTTGTAAAGTTCCGTCTGTCCAAAATGATGTAGCCATGTATTAAATTCTCCTATTCTAAATTAATTAGTTTGGGGGCGCAAAATAGCCCCCCTTTTTTATCTCTAGTCGTCAAACGATGCGCCGGTTCTCGCTATTACAAAGTCAATTGCAATGAACTCGATAGCTCTGGTGGGCTTGATGAATATTTTAGCGTACATCACATTTCTATCAATTAGATCTGGAGTAGTAGTAGTCTCATCTAGCACAACCTTAAAGTCTGATACACCGAATCTAGTTTTGACACTTGAAAGGAAAGGCTCTACTTGTCCAGTGAAGCGACTCCAAGTTACGGCAGTGTTCTGGTCAAACAGAAGCGTAGCTGCAATTCTAGAAATCTCTTTCTTGATAAATACCATCAATCTGCGAACATTGATGCGGTCCAAGGCAGATTGGGTCTGCTGTAGGGTCTTCTGTCCGAAGATTACAATACCTTCCGCTGGGAACTTAGCAATTGGGTTAATGTTGTTCTCGTAGAGCTTGTCTCTCTGTGCAGACGTAAGTCTTTCAGAAACTTGCACAACTGGGATTCCAGCTGAACCAGCGGACAAGCCACCTCTGTTAAATCCAGCAGGTGCGAACCACAATTCAGATTTAGCCTCGGAGCTTCCGAACGTGCCAAGAGCGGCAATTGAAGGCGGAGCCCACAGAAGCCTGTCTGATTTAGTATCTCGGATTTGAATCCAAGGGTAGTATGCACATCCGTAGCTGTTGTTTAGGTCACGAGCTTGAATGTTAGAGACTGCCGTGTCTACTGAACCTAGATTGTCCGCGTAGGAACTGGTGTTCTCTGTATCAGGCGTGAATATACCTTCCAAGTCAACAATCGCTAGAGCATCAGCTCTGTCCGAACATGTTTCAAGCATCAAGTCGGTGACTTTAGTGTTCGTAACGCCAGGTACGGCCAGAAGATTGCATTCCACAACTTCAGCATCAGCAACAGTGTGTATGCCTCTGATTACCGTGTTTAGGGCATGGTCTTGTAGGTTTGTAGTGGTAGATGCCCACAATGAATTGCGTAAAGGTTCTTTTTCGGTAATGTCGAATCCATCTGTGCCGCCGAACATTGGCATCCAGAATCTATCATGACTATCAAGAACTTTTGCAAAACTAGAACTAACTGCACTGATTGAAGTTCCATTCTTTCTAGAGCCAGAGAAGTAAATTCCGTCAGCGCCAGAGATCTTAAGATCGTCCAAGGAGAAGATAAATGAGTATTGCGCATTGGTCGGAGCTTGTTGTCCGTTTGTGCCAATTGTATCAAATCTTCCACCGACGTCTGAATCGAAAGGCAAGCCTTTGTTGTAGTCGCCATAATCTTCGTCATATATAGTTGAGCTTTGTGCTCTTGTTGGTTGAATTCCAAAGAATGCTTTCTTGCCAGGATTGCCGGCGTCAGCTGAACTTGAGCGTAGCGCAATAGAAGGCCACTGCCAAGAACCTGTGAACTCAACAGTACCAGTCGACGCGATGAGCATAGGCTCACCAATAACTGCGGTTCCTGGAATACCTCCACCTAGACTAGTATCTCCAAACATCCATGGACTTGCAGCGGTACCGCCTGTTACATATGTAAAGAAGGATGCTGTAGTGAATAATGCCGGAGTATATTTTCCCTCACCAAACTCTTGGAAGTGTGAAGCTCCCGAAACGTATGTAAAGCTTTTTGGTACAATTGGACCTGTGCCTCCAAAGGGAAGTGCCGCAGGATTAACACCGCCACGCTCTAAATCTGGGTTAGTAATGATGTATACGTACCTTGAGTTGTTGGGGTATGTTCCATTGATAGTATGTCTCTTTTCGGAGTCAGACCAAGAAAGGTATTGATCACCAATTTTTCTACTTACAAAATTACTAGAATTAGGATTAAGATCACATAGTGTATATCTTTCAAGTGCTTGTTGGCGAGACTTTTTGTCCACTGCATTTGACGGGTAGATGGCAACAGTAAATGTTCCATATGGAGATGTCGGCGTTTTAGACGAACGAATATCCTCAATTGCAATTTTAATGTTTGAATTTGGCCATGCGCCTTGATCTAAAGCCTTGAACTTAAACAAAGGAGTACAAGTATTCGGAGGATCAAAATTAGCTGAAGCTCCAAAGTGTTGCGAGAAGAAGAATCCTGTTTCAGCATTCTTCCATGAACTTCTTCTATCACTCCAAACTGCGGATCCACTCTGTAGCGGGGCTATGAATCCAAATTGTGTATTTGCCGCGGTAGTTGCGTCTGAAACTGCTCGTTCAAATGTTTCTCCGAGGAAATATAAGTTTTTAGAGTTAGAAACTTTGGCGCCATCCGTAATGACTCCGTTTGTCAGCGTTGGATTCGTATTGAACACGCTTCTAATATATTGGGGACTGGTTCTGTCGAAGTTAAACTCGATTATCTCGTTGTTTGTTAAGCCTTCGCAGATGATAGCCTTAAAGTTATTGTTTGCCGCGGTTGCAGAAATCAAACGGTTTGAGCCTGAAACATTTGATTTTGGAGTATATACATCATCGCGAGCGGTACCTGATAAAATAATCGAGGAGCCGCCAGACATGTAAAAGACTGCACCGAGAGTACCAGTAAGATGATCTCCAAAGTTTCCGGAGTCAATTACCCAAAGACCAAATGCGCCGCCATTGGCAGTAACATCTGCACCATCAGGATCAGCATTCATTGACCAACCAGCAAGATTGCCGTCAGAGGCCCTGTCTGTATGATCTTCGCCCAGAAGACGAACTACTGTTGCAGGAGCAGATCCTGCCGCTAACCAAGCCTTGGCTGCATATGCTGCATAAAGTGGTCCGGATGGTTTACCCGATCTCCAGTCTCCCTTGCCACCTGCTGTGGGCTCTCCAAAAGTCTTGACAAACTCTGTGTAAGAATCTACCTTGACCGGTCGCATTGCTGGACCTTTGTCAAACCTTCCGACGATAACTGGCCCTATAACATCTGGTGCTGCTGGTATCTGAGATTCGTCTATCTCTTTTGTGAAAATACCGGGGGAAATAAATCTAAAATTATTAGCTGCCATTTACAACTTTCTCCTTAATAAATTAGAACAACTTTAATGCGCTTCTTTTGTTATAAATAGTATTTTATAACTTCAATGACCTAAATTATAGGACACTCTCTATAAAAACCATCTTTAGATAGTTTATCGGCGTCCATGGGGCTGAAATAGATGATATCATCCTCTCTCATCTTCGCCTAAAGAAGTTCTTTCTCTTGCTTGTACTAGTGTGACTGCGTTCTCTCTTATTGCTATTTTTGGCCTGTCAGAGTTTGATCCCTCTCCTAGGAGGTATCCAAGTATTCTGACAGATATGGTCGTCTCATAGGAACGCTCTGATCCTCCCATATTAGAAGAATTATTCATTTGTGAAAAATCACTCTGAATAAAACCTTCAAATCTGTGCCCCTCACTGGTAATAAAGAAATTATTTATTTGTCCAGTTTTTGTTACAAACGGGGTAAGTATTTCATTTATCTGCTGTTGGTATTCTGCCCTAATTCCTATCGAATACGTAACCGCGATATATGTTGGCATAGGCATCGTCATTGTATTATACACCGTCAAATCCTTTTCCGATGGAAAATTATTTTGCCTATAACGTTTAAAAGAATATGCATTTTTAAAGTTTGCAGTCTTCTGCTGGTTGATGGTTCTTGCGACGGTTATAAAACCACCCTTTGGATCATTAATGGGTGGTATGTGAGACCAAGCCACTCCTTTGAAGTTTGAATCTTTTGATATGGAGTCGCGACTAAGAGTAAGTAAAGGCAACTTTAAAGTCCCCTTTGAGTCTCTGAGATCTTTGTCGTTTTTAACTTGATAAGCTCTTTCTGCCGAGGCCCATATAGTCGGAACCTTTTTCCAGCCTTTGTTTGTTGTCGAATGAATGTTTAATGTTTCACTTAAATATACAAACATTGCCTCATCGATTGTCTCAATAGTAGATGGCATCAAAGAAATTTCTTTAAGCGCTGCGTCCTTTACTTTTTCATCATGTGGCATCGAACAAACCCTCCCTTGCTTTAGTGCAAGTTGCAGAGATTTCTAGCCTATGATCAATTTGACCAAATATTTGTCTAGGTTCCGACAACGTTGTTATCTCATAATGAATATCTCCATAAAGAACAAAGTCGCCTTCTCTGACGAAGAGATCTTGATCTTCTGTTAATCTACGCTTATGGAAGTGAACTACAATAGAAGAATCTTTATCTAAACCAATGTTGCTTGAAAATTCTGTTTGAATTCCTCCCCACTCTACCAACGCGTGTACTCTAACGGGAGGATGGAAAGTTTTGTTTATAGCCTCTCCATATGTAGAGTGATATTTTGTCCTCTCTACATCTATTGGGTAATATATTATAGTCTGCCCAATTACCCTTTCAATAAGCTCATCATTGACTTGCTTAACTAAATCTCTTTCTTTTTTACCAACAAAGAGAGGTGGTGGCGGGTGATCCGGCTGTGACCATTTATTGTTTGCCATTAATTAACTACCCCTGATAAATAAACAAAGGAACTTCTTCTAGCACCTTACTGGTTGCACCGAGCAGCGCTGCATCTTTTTCAGCCATGGCTCTGTATGTCATGTCATCAAGAATAGATTTAAGCTCGTCCTTGAGAGTCTGCTGTTCGCTTGTCGACTGACCTAATAGCTCGCTTGAATTCAAAGTTATACTTTCTCCAGGTATGGGAATTACTCCGAACTTTCCTCGAACCTGACCCAATACTTCTTTTGTGAGAGCTAGCGCATAACGCCTAATCCATTGTTTACCTATAGAGTTTATGTTTTTATATGGAATGTTTTCAAAAGGTAAAGCGTTAACATTGTTAATACCGCTCATTCCAGACTTTCTATCGGCGTCTTCAGTCCATCCATCTTTCTCCACAGTAAAGGTAACCCACATGAAGTTGGGGAACTCTCCGTTTGGAACAGGATATAGCTTCAATTTGTTATTGCTTATTTCATATGAAAAATGAGAAAGCCTAGTGAATATATGATCCTCAAAAGCTTGAGCTTGAAGTTTGTTTTGCCATGTAGGGATAATCTCGAAAGTAGTATCATCAGAGAATTGTCCATAATTATTTAGATTACCGACAGCATTTAAGCCACCATAGTAACCAAAGAATCTCCACATCGATTGCGGAGTCTTATAATTGACTTTTCTTATTTTTACCTTTTTCTTGCCTACTAAATTTTCAAACTTTGGAGCAACGCCAAGTGCTGGATCTGTCCCAATTGAAGAAGAGTATATTAAAGATTGCAAATCATATTCTTGCTGATCTCTGTTTACCTTAAATGATGCGGAGTATTCTGTTAGGCCACCGCCAAAGCCGGCTTCTTGAGCTAGCCCTTCGCCCTGTCTTCTGGCATACCTAAACTCAAACCTAGGAAGAGCCAAGTTTGCTGCTGAACCGCTGGCATCCCCACCAGTCATCTGGCCATCATGATTAAATGTACCAGTGGACATTCCAAGAAGATCTGATAAAACATTCTTTGCTTGGTGTATGTTTATTTGATAAGAGTACTCCAAGCAAGCTTCTTCGTATGCCGAGTAAATATTTGAAACAGTAAGTTCGACATCTAGAATGTCCCCGCCTAATTTTTTATAGGTATAGGCTACCTGATCAGACGCGCCGGATATAAAATTAACATCATGTAAGGGATATGTTGTATCAACATATATACCAAATGGGTAATTTAATGTCTTTGCGGCTGAATCCGCATAGCCAGTAGCGGTTGAATCATCACCGACTGTTCCAGTCGATGGTAAGACAATAGCACTGGTAGTTCTTTTTGGAGTTAAATTTGGTATTGACATACAATGGTTCTCCTGTTCACAAGTAAATAGTTACCTAGAGAACAAAAACCCAGACTATGACTGGTTACCGGTCTTAAGATTATTTCTTTTTACTTCCAAAGATACTTTTAGATGGTGTCTTCTTCTTTGCCGGTGCCTTTTTCTTCGCTGGAGCCTTCTTGGCTTTTGCTTTAGGTGCTGGCTTTGCTTTGGGTGCTGGCTTTGCCTTGGGTGCTGGCTTAGGAGCAGGTGCTTCGACAGCTGGCTCCGGCTTAGGCTCTGGAGCGGGTGGCGCTGGAGGAGTTGGTTCGCCCCAGCCTAGTTGGCCTCGGATAGCTTTTGCTTCGTCGCTGAATGTCTCAAGTGTTGCAAGCTTCTCTTCGAGTGCTTTGCGTTTTGCTTTTGGTATAAATTTCATTTTAGTATTATCTTCCTTTATAACGTTAGAGAATTTGCCCTTTCTAAGTAACTTAAACTTAGGATTAAAGAGTGCTCTTTTTTTCTTTCCCATTATTCCTCCAATGGTAACATTAAATAGTTCTATTCTTCGGAAGATTCCTCAGATATTTCTGTAACTGCTTCGATCATCTCGCGGAACTGCTCCAATATGCTTACGCGGCCCTCTAAGAGGTGCTTAACTAGCCCCTCCAACTCTTTGACTCTATCTTCTAGAGTAATCTGAGTGGCTTCTGTTTCTTCAAAATCTGCATCGATAACTGTTGGTTCGGACATCTTTTTCTCCTTATGTTCCGGTTTACTTTAATATAACATATTCTATTTGTCTTGTCAATAAAAAAACCCCCAACCTTTCGGAAGGGGGTTTGATATTCTAGATATCAAATGCTATTATGAACCTGCGTTAGTTGAAGCTACTGTATCTAAACTTGTAACATTTGCAATCCATTTTTCAGCTGCACCGCCTGCTACATTTAATAGTTCTATATGAGAACCTTCTAATGCGTTAGTAAATGTTAATACATCACCAGCTACATCCGCCGTAGCACCATCATCAGCAGTTGTTTGACAATACATAAAGATTAAATCAGCATTATCTGTTCCACTAGTCTGTATTTTGAATGCTTTGTTGATTTTATCAGCTAGTACAACAGTACACCAGAATCCCGTCTCAGTTCCAATTAAGGGCAATACTAATGTAACTGCATTTGTTGGTGTAACAAAAACAACACATCCTGAATCAGCAGCAGTCAACGTAAGAATGTTATTGTCGTTTCCTGAACCAAGAGTTAATACTCTTCGTCTCCAGCCCATACCAGTACCAGCGGTCAACGAAGTTGATGTACCAGTAGCTGCTGGCACAACAGCACCATCGTGAATACGAGCAACTTCAGTTCCATCAAACTGACTAATCGCAAGATCTGCTCCATTAGTTACAGCTTGTAGACTAGCTATCTTGACAGATGCCGTCGTTGTAATCGTACAGTTTGTTAATGTTGAGTTTTCGAGGTTTAAGTCTCTGTCAACTTGCTCTAAAAGAGCCTCCATCCGGCCTAAGCCCATTCTTCTATTTCCCATAATTTGTTTCCTCCTTCAAGGTGTTATTTTTTGATATGGTTATCGATAACCCGATTATAATCACAAAACATAGC
>Ga0209337_1001239_pt1 | contig 19630 bp, 23 predicted proteins | sample LinPmetageLP53_FD_184044 | JGI IMG/M metagenome (GOLD analysis project Ga0209337, IMG submission 184044) | Marine viral communities from the Pacific Ocean - LP-53 (SPAdes) (version 2) | ecosystem: Environmental > Aquatic > Marine > Oceanic | place: Pacific Ocean | collected 2010-02-08 | reverse complement strand
ATATACACATCTTCCCTTTAAATTTTCTTACCCCCTTCCCCCCCTTCGTGTCGCTCCTTACCACTCTTAACGGCATGGCAATGAGTACAGAGGGCTTGGAATGGACCGCGCCAAAAGCTACCTCCTTGCCTGACCGGTGTGATATGGTCACAGACTGTAGCCAAGCGCTGACAATCAACACACACAGGGTTATGAGCCAAATACGCAGCTCTAAGCTTCCTCCATTGTCGGGTGTTGTATCTCTTCTCATTATACTTTCGTCCCTTGTGTTGGGCCACAAGTGCATGGTATACATTGCGCCTGGGTTTCTTTGGTATCAGTGCCATTGTGTATGGTTAGTCGGTTGATATATCTTAATACTTGAGGATCATTGATATCTATTAGCTCTCTCATCCTCCTACATGCATACACAACAGAGGAGTGATCTCTCTTAAATACTGTGCCTATCTCTGTATAGTTCCAGTTGTACTCCCATCTTAGCGTGTACATTATACAATGCCTTATTAGAGTTAATGGCTGTGCTCTACTGTTACCACTCCATAGTTGTTCTGCTGTCTTACCAACGTCCTCTGTTAGCTCCTCAGCGCTTATGAATAGCTGCTTAGTGGAGCTTGTATAGTGCTTACTCCTGGGCTCTCTCTCAGCTGTGCTTATTAATGTATTCATCTACTTTATTATTATAATGTTTCGTCAGTTGTATTAGCTCCTCGTTACCGTACTTCACAAGCTCAGTAGAACGCTCTGAGAGCCTCTGTGCTGTCCCTTCTCCGTATTTCTTATCTATGTACTGCCCATGCTTAAATTGGTTGCCCTGAGAGCCTATATTACAGCCGTAGCATTGTGGGTTGCAGTTACCATAGGCGTGCCATCTTAGGCTGTAGTGCCTCCTACTCATAAAGTGGCCGTTCTGCATGCTCTTTACAGGGGCTATAGTTTCACAAGTACAGCACTTCACATTGCCGTCAGCATCAGCAGCTCGCCAGCGTATGAACTTACTGAAAGCAGCGTCTAGCTTCTTAACCAGGAGCCGCCTACTTACTTTCTTTTTTGGCTTTTTCAATATCTTTTAAATCTTGTTCTGTAACGTTTATATATCCGCCTAGCTCTTCTAAGCTTCTCTTAGGTTGTTCTACTGTGATTGCCTCGCTTAATCGCTTCCAATCTATCATGCCGTTGATATATGGCTCTTGCGCTTTATGCTTCTGCTCTCTCATAGGGATTGTATTTGCTTCCTCGTAAGCGTGTAAGCTCTTCATAAGCGTACTAGAGTTTAAGCTTCCATAGAGCTCATATCTTCCCTGGCGTATGTATTTAAAGCAAATCATTATCTCCTCAACTTTTAAGCTTGGAAAGACCTCAATAATATCCTCTACAGCATCCATCATATCCTCATTATCATTAAAGGATCTAGTAGCATTAACAGCTTTGACTAATCTTTTAAGCTGGGTAAGTATTAGAAGAGATACAGCTCTTTTATCTAATCTTTTAGCTGTTTGAAGAGTTAGCCCCTCTTTGAAAGCTGTTTTTGGTGAGTGTACTCTAGAGATATCACTACCTAATGTTATCAGCCCATTTAATTGCGTCCTCAATACTAAGGTCTGGGATTCCTTGCTGCTTACCTCCTTTAAGAGCGAAGAGCCCTCTCCAGCCGTTACTGATTGATTCGTTGATAATGGCAATTGCTGTTTTGTAGTCATGATTACTTATTTTTTGAAGTTTATGGAGAGCTGACTGCTCGCCTCTATTCGTGTATTTCTTTATTCCTGATTCTCGCCTCTCCTCTATCCATATTTTCCAAGTTTCTAAAAATTCTTTTTCTTGAAATGGAAAAACAACATCCTCCTTTATTACTTTATTTATTCTTTTACTTATTCCTTTACTTATTACTTTACTTATATGTGCGTCAATTTGACGAGGTGGCTCCTCAATTTGATTAGGTGGCTCGTCAATCTGATTAGGTGCCTCGTCAATTTGCTTAGGTGCCTCGTCAATTTGATTAGGTACAAGCTTCCTTACCGGTGAGCTTTGTTTTACCTTAATATGGTCTAATTTGATTAGATTAGATATAGCTCTAGTTATTGAAGCATTGGAGCAATTACACTCTTTTGCTAGCTTGCTATTTGTCTTAAAATAGACGCGCCCTACTTTATTGAAGCTGTAGATATCTGAGTAGATATAACGCTCTAATAAGGTCAGCTCTGAAAGCTTCCAAATCTCTATCGGAATCCATACGCCGGTTTTACTCATTTAACAGCTCATCTTGAAACAATATCACGCCCTCTAGCTGGAGCTTCGTTGTATCTGTTTGTTTTGCTATTTTATCGCAGTATCTGAGCATTCTCCTGGGCTCGTTATTTAGCCATCTATACAGCGTGGACCTATTCACCCCTAACGATTCATGACATGCCTTATGACTGCCATACAAGCGAACTATGTACTTCTTTAATCCGTTTACCTGTACCATGTTGGAAGCTCTAATGTCATTGGTGAGTCTAATGGCTCGCTGTAGTCGTAGCTCTTCGGCGTACTCTCGCCGTCCCAGCTTCTATACCAGTCTTTAAACATTGATACCTCTAAGCGCGCTCTATTAAAGCCGTCCTCCATTACCTCAGCTGTGAGCTCGTACACAATCACCCCATAAGGAGCATTTGGATCGCATGTAATTAGGTAGTGCTTTATCTTAGCTTCAGAGTTAAAGACTGCGTGAGAGTACAGAGCTAACTGCATGTGATAGAGATTATCTAACACCCAGCGTTGGAACTTCTTAGGCTCATTATCTGTTATCTTCAGGTCCGCTATATAGTCATGTCCTATTATATCCGCAAAGCCGTGGAACTTTACGCCGTCCAGGTCGAAATGTATATGCTCCTCCTTACTCGTAGCTTCATTTATGAGCTTATTAGCTAGGGGGTGATTCATTACAGCGGCGGCTAAGTTCTTAGCTTCGTTGTACTCCTTGCGAGTAAATACGCCGTCCTCTCCGTACTGCTCTACAGCCTCCTTAAATTGCTTATTCGCTCTAGTAGCTACGTCAATAACGAGCACCTCTTTTTCAGGCTCTAGGACCAGCTCATGAGTAAGCTTACCTCTGCGCATTGGGGCGCTACCTTTGAACTTACGCTTTTTATAGTAGGCGAAGTGAGCCGGGGATCTAGAGAAAGCTTTAAGAGCGCTAAACGATAGTTTTATAGTGTCTAGTTTCATTCTGGATTTTCTTCTTTTTATTTGTTCTTCATATGTACAACCGTAATTGTAGTTAGGCTCTTTGCCTGGCTCGTCAGAGGGAAATTCTAACCCCCATTTTTTATAATATTTCTCTCCTTTTTGCAGGATTCTAGGCCTCATGCCTCTACACTTACAGGGTTAAAGGGATTACCTCCCTCAACAAATAGTTGTTGTAAGTCTATCTTATCATTGAATTTATTTGAGAGCTCGCACATATCTAAGTCGAAAACCTCTTTATTATCTACCCTCACATAGTACTTAGTATCTAAGCCGGCCCCCTTACGAGTTATCTTTAAATCGTATGTCATAGGATCGCCCTCTACCTCTGCCAAGTTAGCTATCTCTAGTAGTACGCTCCTGGTAGTGCAGCTGTATATCTTAAACTGTGAGTCCTCGACATGCCATACAGTGAAAGCGGCGAAGGGCCTTACTTTGTCATCAGCTGCGAAAGCTTTTTTAGGCATCTCTCCGGCTAAGGTCCATCGAATAGGCTTACCATCCATAAAGACCTGATAGCCCTCTACAGGGCGTGATACGATTCTGATAGTAGCGCTCGTATTTGGCGCTAGCTTTAGGTATTGTGAGCTGGCTGTTTCGCGCTCGTAGTTGTTAGATAAAAATGTCATGCTTTAAAATTTATTTGTTTCTTATTAATTTCTATTATTTGTCCGCTATTTGCTTTGTACTTTCTATTGCTAAAGTTGAACTCCTGGGCAGCTCGTGTTTGTAGCTCACAAGTGCATATTTTAGCTCTTATGTCAGCCCTTATAACTGTGTATTTCTTGCGCTTACTTATCTCCTCCAGGCGCTTCAATACCCCTATCAAATTATCAATAGAAACCCCTAACTTATCGAAGCAAAAGCTGGTGTAGTTTTCCCATCCGCAGCGGGTAGCCGTTAGCTCTATAGCTTGCTCTACTTCGTTAATCTGTAGCCGTATTGCTTTTAGGTCGTAGTGCTCTAAATAAGCTGACATACCTCTGTAAGTTGAATACACCCCCACTAGATTAACATTTAGTAGTTCGTACTGATCCGTTAAATAGTTGTCGGCTCCTCTTAGGAAGTCTAGAGCTGCTCTTTTACTTGTTAAGTGATAGGCACAATGATTTAAATACACCTCGTACTTAAGCCCTCGTTTAGTAATCCCTTTATTTAGCTTCATTTTAGACACTTCGTAAAAAATAAAAAGGCGCGAAAATAAATAAAGCGCGGGACATATTGTTAACTGAATGTTTCGATATATAGCTTAAGCCTTGCTGTGCTTTAGTTCTGCTTTTAACGTCATATCTATTATCATTCATACCGCAATGTATAAACTCATCTAAGATATTGCACCATTTATGCACCCTTACTTATGAACATGTAAGTGTTAGCTCAGTAAGTCCAAACCATAAAACCAGGCCTATCTGTACTTACATCGCAATGTATAAAGCTCTCAGAGATTCCTATTCTATGGAAGCCTACATGTAGTAAGGCGCTCAATATTATGTATCTGTCTGAGCTATTATTGCAAACAATGTCAGCCGCGAGCCCTTTAAGGTGTGAGCTGTTAGGTACGCCGCCTACTTTCTTATTGTGCTCTTTGGTCCTATAGCCTGAGCTTATCTTAAACGGAATTTGCGCATGAGTGCGAGCCTTATCTAAGAGCTGTAAAAAGAAAGGATCCATGAGCTGACCGCTTCCAGGCTTATCCGGGCTGTCAAATTCCTTTAGCTTAAAGTACCGCATAGATACCGATTAAAGAGATCACAATACAAAAAATATCATGTATGTCATACCTCCCATAGTTTAGCCGCTTGTATCTACAATTAGCCACGTTAAGTATTATGATACATATATAAGGGATCATTTTCTTTTATTGCGTTCTGTTAGCGCTTTCTCTAAGTTGGCCCATACCAGGACACAACCGCCTACTATACCTATAATATGATTTACATCTGTAAGCCATACCGCCGCCCCCCAGGAGATAGAAAGTATATTCAACCCCCACATTTTTACGTCCATCATGGTTTATTTTGGTTAGCTCCAGCTGTTTGTATTAATGCTTTTTCCATCTCCTCAACGAGCTCAATTAATTCCTCTAGGGTAAGCTCTCTCTCTTTCATTATACCGCCGCTATAGTTATATCAGCTCCATAGATTACTGTAAGAACTGAAGCTGGAGATACCTTAATCACGATATTCTCAGTAGTTGAGCTCGTTATATCTGTTATATCTATTAAGCTGTTAAAGTTTCCAGTTCCTTTATCTACTGTTGCGCCTGTTGTTTGATTAAAAGACTTAGCTATAACTGCGTTACTTTTTGCAGTGGAAGTATAAACTCTAACATGAGTAGCTTTGTATCCTGTTGGAATAGGTATAAAAGCATATAATTCTACTAATGTAGACGGCGCTCGTATTCCTAGTACGTCTGTTGTGCCATCCGCTACTGCTAAAGGCGCTCTAGTGTAGTCTCCATTCATAAAAAAATCAGTAGGCATTACTTTTAATAAAGTAGTAGAGCCAAGCCAGCCACCACCACCACCACCACCAGCCGCCGCCCAGCTTAAAACTCCTGATCCGTTAGTTTTTAGAAACTCTCCACTCGCTCCGTCAGCTACAGGCCCCATCGTTCCCGCTGTATTTATACTTATGAGCTCAACCCCCGCCGAAGCTTTAGCTATTGGTAGATTAATATCCATCCCAGCTCCTCCTGTGCTAGTCGTTACTTTAGTTATTCCGTAGGTATCTGTAGTTATAAAGCCTAGCTTCGTTACATTCTCACCTTGTATTGTGTCATCTACTGGACCTTTATTGTGATATACTCCATCAGGGGGAAGCCCTGTCTCTCCTGGTCCTTTACTTGGTCTATCGTTTAAATTTGCTACAGTAATGCCTGTTATATTACGCAATAAGTAAATACATTCTATGTCGTACTCACCTGTAGAAGCAATAAAGTTGAGACCTGTAAGCTGGTAAAAGTTGTTACTATCTTCTGTATTTATTAGTACGCTGTAGGGGTGAATAAATTTAGCCCCTGTTCTGTATAGTGTCCCTCTCTCTGTTCGTCTCGCTTTTTTATTAGCTCCTAATCTCTCTCTAACTCCTAATCCGTTAATAGATAGATTTGTACTTGTTGTATCTTGTGAGTTATTCCAATATGTAGCGGGTGTGTACCCAGCGCCTCCAGAACCACCATCATTTATATTAATAACACCTAAGCTTCCCTCACTTATTTTATCACCTATTAAAGTCTGCTCCTGGTTAAATTCATAGCGTGCAGTATCTTCGTTAGTTGCTACTATATCGACCTCACCGAACTCTTGTATATCCTCATCCTCTAGCACTCGGATAGAGAATTGTGTGAATTTCCATGTAGCCACTACAGCCGTAGGGCTAAAGAAATCTACGGCTGTAACTGCATTACCAGCCCAATTTATAAAGTCTAATGTAGCTGTAATCTGTAAGCCTGTAGCTTCAGCTGGTATCTCAGGTAAATTTATATCAAATAACTCACCGTGATAAAACTGAGAGCTCTGAGTTTGTGGAGATGATGCCCCTCCGTTATTACCATTAAAAGCTGAACCTACCCAAGTTAATCTATTAGAGCTTGTTGAGTTCCATACATCAGTACTATATTGAGGAGTTCTGTAAGTCCATCCGTTTACAAATGTTTCATTATACCATACAGCCGTAGCAACTGCGCTACTATCGTAGCTGTCGGTACGATCTAAGTAATTAACTGTACCTCCAGCATCTCCTACCTTAATTTCAAAGCGTATTCTAGGTCTTAATACAGCGTCTTGCCCTGTTAGGGAGCTTATACCTGAAGTAAAGAATTGTAAATTACCAATTAATTTATAAGCTCTTCCCGCTGGCTGTACTGCGTCCTCATCTTGTAAAGTTGCTCCTGTAGCTAGTGAGTTAGATACTCTATCTAAGTTGTAATAAGATCGAGAGATTAACGGCATATCCCCCTGGTAGTTTCTAACTCTTTTTACTTCTTTAAAGGCTGGAGTGCTGCTCCTCTCCCATCCTTTCAGCTTCTCATATATTGCGTTATTACTTCCAAAAGCTACAGAGTAATCTGTTAAATTAGTTGACGTGTTATATGTTACTGTGCCATTCCCTGTTATCTGGTTCCATATATCAAGATTGTCCTGTACATGAGATTGAGTAGCTCCTAATGGTACAAGCCAAAAAGAACCCTTAGCCATAAAGATACTAGCGTTTAGTGATAACGCTATAGATTCGAGTACTTCAAAAGCGCTGTAGTATTCATGTACTCCATCGCTGTTAGTGTTTAAGAAAGTAGAGTGCTCAATTTTAGCATTATATAGCTGTTTGTTTTGAGCTGTACCTATCCAGGCTTTATACTGAGCTGAGATAAAGTCCTCATAGAAGCGTAATAATATATCACCCGAACCCCAAAAGTTAGCAGCGTGTACTTTGCTTAGTGCCTTATATAAGTGAGTAGTTATTAGATCCGTTCCGCTGTAAGCTGTACCGTCATTATTGTACTTAATCCCTTTAAGATTAGCGAGCCCATCTACAGCGGTTATACTTACAGCTGCATGAGGGAACTCATCAGGGATTACTGTCTGCTCAGGAAGTATAGAGCCTATCCACCACGCCTCGTTATCTCCATCAGGATCCCTATAAACCTCTACTCTATAAGTACCCTCCTCTGTAGTGTCTAAAGCTGTATATAGCGCATCGAATGCAGCTGAATTGTTTTCAGGATGAAAGAGTGTTATCATTAACTTACTCCCTAGTATTGGCTTAGACCTATCGAAGTTGTCATATCCGTAGCTAATCCTAAAGCCATCACGTCCTAAGTTAAAAGCATAGTTTAAATCACTAGAAACCGAGTCAGCATCTACAATTTGAACTTTCCAATCTGTATTTTTCTCGTCAGTAAATTCGCTGACTGCATAGATCATAGCCATTATACATATCTATTTCTATCACGCGCAGCTCGTGAGTTACTTATCACTATGTCATCTCCTGAGATACGGCCATACAAATTCGTACTCCCTCCTCCTATTATGTTTTTGAGTTTCGATAAAGGAGCTACTACTTCAGGATCCACATTAGCTCCTCTGTTATCTCCTACCATTGCGAGCGTTGGTCCATAAGCTAGCCCTCCCTCAGCTAGTGCTGGTATGTTACTGAAAGCAGCTTTTACACTACCTACAGCCGCAGCTATAAAGCCTGGTATAGTAAGACCTCCACTAGCTTGGTTAGCTGCATTCATAAAGCTTGAAGCGTTAGAGATTGCATTAGCTATAGCTTCACTCAAAAGAGTCTTAAGTATTTGCTTACCTATTGCTACCATAGCATCCCCAAAGTTCTGAGCTTCGAAAATAGCATCTACAAAAGCGTTAGATATTCTATCACCTAAGTTATCAAAAGCCTGGCTTGTCGTGTTAGCTATTTCGTTAATCTCTTCGCCTACTACTTTAAAGTCATCTAAGAAAGCAAGTAAACTAGTAGAGCTGTTTACAGCGAAGTCTTGTACTCCATTGCTTAGAGTGGTTATAGACTCAGCAGCTGAATGAATGGGACCTGGTAACTGATTCAGTAAAAATAAATGACGTTCTATTTCACTGTTAAATATTTTTATTTCCTCTGTGTCCTTCGTTTTTATTAATCCACCAGCTCCCCCCGGCCCTCCAGTCCCTGTATCTGTTTTACTTGCGTACTTTTTAAGTAGATCTAGCTTTTTAATCTCGAAATCTTCAAGGGCTTTTAGAGCAATATCTCTACCTTTTTTAGCATTTCTTAAAGCATTTTCACGAGCGCTTACCTCTCCTTGATTCCATTCTTCATCATACCCCTTTTGTAGATTTATCCGTTTATCTATAATTTTTTCCTCTGCTTTAACCAGGTCAGACATTAACTCAGAGCCCTCCTCAGAAAGAGCTTTCTCCAAAAAGCTAGCACGAAGAGAGCTTGTGTAGTCATCTAAGTTTTTTACAAGGTCTTTATACTTTGTATTTTCAGCGCTTAAATTCCCAAAGTGAGTTTGATCAATCTCTGCAAGCCTCCCCAATATCTTCTTCCTATCTTCAAGCGTTTTCGTCTCATCTTTATACTGACCTACTAAAAAACGTACCTCTGTACTGTGTCCCCTTACAGCTTGATTTGCTTTCTCAAGTGTAGAGGGAATGTTTTTATTTGCATTGACAAGCGCTGTAATCGTTCCTATTAGAGCTGTAACCCCTATAACCGCTAAACCTATTGGACCAGACATAATAGAAAAACTTGCAGCTATTTGTGGTAATATAACCAGCAATGGACCTATGGCAGCGACTAAAGCGCCTACAACTAAAATATTCTGTTTCGTTGTATCTGATAGCGCCGTAAACTTCTGAGCAAGATTTACCACAGAATCAAGCATAGATTTGATAATAGGGAGCAAGTCCTCCGCTAAAGCAGCGCCCGCAAGTTTTAAATTATCTAGAGCTGTACTAAATTTACCTGAGGCTGTTTGAGATAGCTTATCCATTGCTCCGTTAGCAATACCTCCCTCATCATTGAAGCTTTTTAACACAGCGTTAAACTGCTTAACAGTTACAGCTCCAGCTCCAAGCTCTGAGGGTAGTAATCCTGTAGAATCTGAAAGCGCCTTAAAGATAGGGATGCCCCTCTCCGCTAGTTGATTCAAATTCTCTAGCTCTACTTTGCCCTTCGCGTTTACCTTAGCAAATATGGCCGCTATCTCATTAATGGGCTGACCTGTTGTGGCTGCTATATCTCCTAAGAATTGAAGCTGTTCGTTTACTTTGCTTATGTCAGTACCTGAAGCTATAAGCTGACGAGCTGAAGTAGCAACCGCTTCTATCTGAAAGGGAGTCTTAGCTGTGAACTCGTTAAGCTGCTTCATCATGTCAGCCGCTTGCTTTGCTCCTCCTGTTAGAGATATAAAGCTTACCTCCATCTTCTCAAGGTCTGCTGCGCTCTTTATAGCCATAGCCCCTACTCCGAGAATAGGTACAGTTATGGCTTTAGTCATTTGCAGGCCTAACCTCGTAAAGTTAGAGGTCATAGAACGCATATTGCGCTGCACTTTACCTAGGCTCTTATTTAGATCCCTAGTATCTGCTCCTATCCGTACAACTAAATCTCCGAGCTTTGCCATTTACTTTTTATTTTTAACCAAGCTTTTGAGCATCCTTAGGCCGTCTAGCTGAGGCTTATTCTTTTGTGCTGCTTTCTCCCAAGGAAAGACAGCTAAATCTTTCGGGGTGATCTTCGCCCCTTTCTTTGTGTGTACGTTTAAGAGTAGAGCTGTTTGCCATCTAGTGCGCTCCCAGTCTGAGCGCTCCTTGATCTCTTCGCTTTGTCTCTTACCTCGTACAGCGTTGCCGAGCTCCTCGAATGTTAAAGAATAAAGGGCTGCTGGAGCTAAACCTAATAAGCCTAGCCCCAGCTCCTCTATCTTGTTCCATGTCAAGGGATCGCCTTTATCTTTTTTTTTGAGTCAGCTGTTGAGTCGCTACTCATAGCCTCCTCCATAACCTTGACTAACTTAGGTAAGTCTTGTACCTCGATTAGTCCTAGCCATTCATCTACACTCAAATTAAACTCCATCCCTTGAGCTGCGCAGCCATCAACTACGAAGTAGTATATAAGCTCAGGGATTAGAGTAACGTCTGAAGCATCTACCTCGACTACCTTAACTCCTGTTGCTTTCTCAAAGTTTCTCCAGGCTCTAAGCGTAGCTTTAACGGGATAGCTTTTATTATTGAGTGAGATATCCATTATGATGGTATAACGTTATATGCTATGCTCTCTACCAATTGTACCGTACAAGAAAATGAAGCATTATCCTCTACGCCTCCTGTAAGATCTAGAGCAGTTATGTATCCCTTAGCTACGTACTCCATGTCTGCGGGATTAGGAGTTGAGCCTGAGCCTACAATTTGAGTTAGTTTGATATCTAACTTTGCTTTGGTATTTTGAAAGTCGAAGAGCTCATGTAGTCCTACTGTAGCATCGTTAGCAAACATACCAGAGAAAGACATAGTTGCCTCCATCATACCAGGAAGCAAAGCTTTGTATCCAGCGTTTGATTTCGTTGTAGTATCTCTCATATCTAAGTTAGTAGAGATAGAACAATCTGTTAAATTGTTTACCATTACTAAAGATCCTCCCTCAGCTCCTAAAGTTACTTTAAGATTTGAGCCATTAATTATTCCTGTTGTTTCAGCCATTTTATTTAGTTTTTTTGTTTTTCTTTTTACGCCTGTCTCCTCCGACAAGTGCAGTTATCATAATATCTATCCAGCCAAAAATTTTAACCGCTTGACTGTCTGACGGCACGAGTGAGAAGATAGCTCTCGCTGCTATTAATAAGGCAAATAATATGCTTTGCCAATGATTTATAATTAGATTTTCCATTTATAGATTTTTAATTCTTATTGAGTAGTCCTGGATAGCAGCCCAAAGTTTACGAGCTTCGTTAACATCCATTTGTTCATTAACGTAATTAGTGCTCTGTATCTCTATCGTGTTGTACGTTCCTGTCTTTCTATCTAGAGCAGCTCTTACACTTACTCCTAGATCAACAGCTTTGTTGTATGTATCCTGGAAGCCGTACACTTCTATACTAGCTGTGTCTATATCTCCGTTTGTATTTTTTGTCTCACTTGGTGAGTTACTTACTACAGAGTACACGATATAAGGAGCGTCTATATCTGGAGGGGCGAGCTCTGGAAAGATCTTATTTAAAACTACCTCCTGTACTGAAATGTTGTCTATTACTAAATTGGCAGTAACTGAGTTAGCTTGAATATAAAACAAAGAATCACCCGCTTTAAAATAAAAAGTGTTACTTCCTAAACTTGTAGGTATATTTCCTTGGTCTGTTCCATCATAAACCCTTATGTCCCCATTTGTATATGATACTATGTCATAAGTTAATTTATAAAATTTCCCTATCGTTACTACATCTTGTCTAATATAGCCACCAGTTGTTATGTTCATTCCATTAGCAGTAAGAATAGCCGTAGAATTAAATTCCCAATCCGCACCCAGTTCTTTAACGGATATGCTGTTTATTATACTTCCATCACCTTGATTAACACCAATAAGAAGATCAGATGTGCCATTGATTAAGTATAAAGTTTGTGTTCCAGCATTAATATCTGTTTGTGTTCCACCAAAATAAAACTTTAGGTCGCTACCGTTTTTTTCAGCTACATCTATTACAACCTTGTAAGATTTAGCAACTGAAAGTCCAGCATAGGATTGATTAGATAAATCTGCACTTGTTTTAGTTAGTTGCCCTCCTGATATTGTGTTGCTTCCACTCCAATCCGTATCCGTTGCAAAAGTTCCATTTACTGCTACCTCACTTCCAGTAGCACTAAAATCTCCATTCGTTACAAGCTCAGAGCCTACAGCCGTGTAATTCGTATCGTTAAAAGGGAAGTTACTTTGTACGTCCGTAGATTGAGACAGTATGTTATATATCGCTTTACCTACCTTCATAGCGTCTTAGCATATTTAGCAAACTCTCTCTTCAATAAGATTAGCTGTAGTTTCTCGCTTCTGTTTTTAGTAGCTTTTTTACCTTGTTTGAATACGCCTGTGTTTTGTGTTCTATGCTTACCTCCAAACCTCTCCGCAAAATCTCCCTTTTCTACAATATGAGCATAAAAGCCGTCTGCGTATTTAGTAGTCTTACCTCTCCTCCCTATCGTTTTAGTACGTGGACCAGCTAGAATTGTATTACTATCTTTCTTAGGTTGCCAGGTTCCGCTAGATCTCCTTAGCTGTCCTTTCTTTATCTTCCTACCTCTGAGAGAAGTGTCTTTGTCCAGGTCTTTAACGTTAGCCTTTAAGTAATTGGCATACACATCGCCTACCCTCTCGCCTACAGCCTGAAGCTTTGCCGAGTCTCTTACACTCCATTGTGCAAGTCGGTTAATGTTTTTATAGAGCTCATTAGCTCCTGTTACTGTTACACTCATCAGTTCACGAGTAGTTCAGTTATTACTCTAAGCTGTTCATTTCGCCCTAGCTCCTGGACTCCTAAGATCTCATATATCTTTGAGTCGTAGCTTATCCTATACGAAGGTGAAAGGAGCTCCACCTGGGAGCTGTTGCGTATCATAAAAGTAACGGATTGAAAGCTTACTACTTGCTCTCCACTATTGCGCTCACTAGCTGAGGGCTTGCGCTCTATAGCAGCCCACACCGTAGCGTAAGTACTCCAGGCCACTGTACGCTCGCCGTAATCGTTTACAGTTGACGTAGGTTGCTGAAGTATTACTCTTCTATCTAGTGCCCCTATATTCATCTAGTGTTAATGATTCTATAGGGATTAATAATTGCCTTAACTCCTAGAGGGATCTCTACAGCTGAAAGCGTACCCACTACAACAGCTCGTCTGTTCTCGTAGAAATGAGCACAGAGCATCTTAATAGCGTGAGTTAATGGGGGGTTGATGTCGTTAGTTACTGTTCCGTTAATTGTTACCCGGTTAAATTTATCTTCTACTAAATCCGGAAAATTCTTGAAAGTAATTCTGCCAGGTTGACGAACTGTATCTGTAAAGTACTTAGTTGTAGCTAAAGTCTGGGAAGCTCCAGCTTTATCTAAGTAAGTTACTGAGCTAACAGTAGCTACCTGATAAGGAAACTCTATAAAGTGGAAGCTGTCTAAATTAAAGACAAATGTTGTAGTCTTAAAATGACGGCCTGTATAGTCTTGTATTGATTGTGCTGCAGCGTCAATTATCGCTGTTATAGTAGTGTCCTCATCTGAACTATCAACGCGTAGAAATTCCTTCATATCTGCTAAAGAGATAAGGTCCGTTCCTGTTGGTTGTGCTGCGTAAGTAAAGTTCATTTAAGGAGTATTTAAAAAAAAAGGGAGCGAGCGAGTAGCCCGCCCCCATTCTCATATATTGATAACTTAGATAGCGCCTGTTACTGAAGCGAATGCTCCGGCTTGACGTACATCTACATCGTAAAACTTATTCAAGTGTAGAGCTATTTGAGCTGTTCCCGCATTAGAATACGGATCAACTAAAAGATCCATTCCACCAAAGAAAGCAAGTACTAAACCCTGCGCAAAATCTCCGAAAATGATAGATCCTTTATCAGTTGCACTGTCTAATAGATTCGGTGAAGCTGAAGCTGGGAAGCCGTCAAAGCTCTGACCCTGCCAAAACGCATCGATAGAAGCTACAGTAGCCAAGTCTCTAGATACCTTCCAACCTGTTGGGCTCATAGCCCACTTACAATCTGCGAAGTTTCCTCCAGCTGCTAGTACTTCTTTCTCCATATTGAAGAGAAGAGCTGGCGTTAAGGTTGTAATTGTTGAGTCGTTAGCTGTTAAAGCTTTAGCGAAAGCTGCCTTATCAATAGTTGTATTGATTCCGTTCTGAAGCTCTCGAGCGATAAGAGTATCAACTTGTGATCCTCCCTGAAGGATTAACTGCTTAGAGAACAAAGTTCTACTTGCTACACGAGTAGGTGTTAAGTTAATCTCGTCTAGCTCCATTCCACTAGCTGCATCTGCGCTTACCTCAGTCTCTTCTGTTCCTGAAGCTTTAGCACTTACACGAGGGAACTTTAGATTCCCTGTAGCTCCGTAGATTGTAGTAGCTCCTAGCTGCTCAATCATAGTTGGCGCTCTTAGAGCTTCAATTACTCCTGGTACGTTAGTCGGTACATATCCTGAGCCGTCTCCTACTGGTGTAGCTTGGAAGTTGTCAGCTGAACCAACACGCATAAGTGCTTTCTCAGGGATTCCGATTTGGCCGGTCATCTGTAAGCCTCTAGCTTGCATCTCCTGGCGTGCCTCCTGAGCCCACTCTGCCTCTGCTCCTGTCAAGCCGTTACCATGAGATACAGCCTCAATAGCGCGAGTTAATGAGAATGAGCTTTGCGTGCGGTCCATATCTTTCGACTCGCTTACTGAAGTACCGGCAAAGTTCGCCTGACGTGCAATCATTGTCTCATGCTTCTGCTGTAGCACAATCTTTTTATCTAGGCGAAGGATCTCTCCGTCTAAATAGTTTTCGCGTGTCTCCTCTTCTGTTGTGAGAGAGCGTCCGTCTGCTTCTGAAAGCTGCACAAGTGCAACGTGCTCCTCGTAATTTTTGTTACGAAGAGTCTTTAAATCATTTAAATTCATCTTTTTATTTTTAGATTTACTTTTTATTTTGGCGCTGGGCTGTGCCTCAGCTGTTCTAACTTCTTTTGTTGGCTCCTCCTCTTCTCTAGCTACTACTGTAGCCTCCTTGTACGCGGGATATGTTACCGGCGAAACGTCCAGTAACTGAGCCACTTCATCAACCGACCGCGAGCTCCTATCTTCGCTCCAGGTCTGATCCTTAATCGTAAACGCAAACGAAGATTGCGAGATATCGCCCCTTTGAATAGACTCATATAAGTCTGTAGCATATTGTTGGTTTCCTAGTTTTACTCTGTACTTCAATCCTACATCGTCAGTAGTTAGCTCTAGAGTGCCTGAGCTAGTGCGTCCAAGTACTAAACTAGGATCGTGATTTATTAAAGCTCTTACGTCATTATCTAGCACGTTGTCGAAAGCGCCGCGAGAGATAGACTCCTTGAAAGGACCTATATTAGTCTCGTTGTCATATAAAGCCGCGTAGCCTTCAATAATGCGCTCGCCGTTCTCTTCTCTAGTTTCTAAAGTGCTATCGTGCTTAGAGTAGTGAGCCGCTGTTAATAGGCCGTTTCTTTTTTCGTCATCCATTTTGTACGTCTGATTTAGATATTGTTTCGCTGTAAGCCTCTAGCTTATCGAGCGCTAACTGATTGACCTGTACTGTGTGTACATCCCCGCCCTCTACAGGGTTTAGGTCCTCCTCTTGTCTAACTTCGTTAATGCTAAGTACTCCATGCTGTAGCATCTGAGTGAAGTAATTAGTTCTTGCTTCAGTGTCTCCTCTCTGAAGATCTGCAAGCTTAAATTTTGTATATATCTCAGGACGTTGAAACGCTGGTATTAACTTTCTGTCAACCTCTTGCTCTATCCTTTGAGTCCAGGGTACAATCGTATGGCGTGCGAACATTAAATTTTGCTGCTCTACGTTGTTGTATGTCGTTTGGCTAGGAAGCTGGACCATTACCGGCGGCACAGCGAAGATTCTGCAAATCTCCTCAGCTTGGAATTTACGTGTCTCTATAAATTGCGCTTCGTCAGGTGAGATAGATATACGTTGATATTTAAAGCCGAACGGCATAAGCTTCGTTCCGGCCTGAGCTGCTCCGTGATTCCATGAGCCCTGGATCATATCCATCTGCTCCTTCTTCAAAGGTTGATCAGAAGTAAGTACTCCTGTCATCTGACCTGATTGGCCGAAGTATTCGGCTCCGAAGTCCTGGGCGCTTCTCGCTAGTCCTAAATTATCTCTGTGCAGTCTTATCGGACTCATGCGCTGCAAGTTGGCTATCTCTAGCATATTCTCAGGGCGTACAGCTCCGAAGTCTTTAACTATGTATACCTTCTCGTTTTTTACCTCTCTTAGATCTACGTCTGAAGCGTGGACCGGGTGAAGAGCTATAGCGTAACCTCGCTCATCTCTCTCGATTATAGCGTACCCCATACCATATATTAGAGCTGAAGCTGTGATAGTCTCCCAAAACTCAAAAGCCGTTTGGTATTCGTTGGGCTTAATCTTTATTAAGTCGTGCGCTGGGTGTACGTTAGCTATATGTACCTCGTTACCGCTGCTCTCGTAAACGTCTAAACCTAACGAAGCTATAGTAGTTGCAATCTTATATACACAAGCGTAAACAGTACTAAGAGCCATTGCATTGCTCTCTGTAATGTTAGAGCCCGCTTTTGTTAGGCTTAATATACCAGCAGCTTCCGCTATTGTGTTGGGATCGTATTTCCCTACCCTGGAAGATCTAAAAAAACTTTGTACTCTATCCTTAATTGTAGCCATGCGCGAGCGCATTTTACGGCATAAACGCTAGAAGATATTAACTATAGCGTTACGATTTCTAACATTATATCAGTATCATTAGTTTTGTTTTGAACGTAGCTGTTGAGTGCAATAATAGAAGCTATAACTCCGTCAACTTTCTTATTCTCTTTCTGCTCTTTTATTACTCGCTTATTCTCGTTGTTGTCGGTGTAGATTATAGCACAACCGAACTGCCAGCGTAGACATCTGTTACCTCCATGTATTACGTTACCCTTCATTATCTCCATCTCCATCTCCTTAGTCGGTCCGTTCATGCTCGTAATGTTCTGAGCCATTGGCTGCATAGTGATCTCCTCCTCTGTAAGCTCCGCGACTATGTAAGTACTAAACTTAGGATCATATCCAATCTCTCGAACGTCATATTTAGCGCATTGGTCCATGATATACTGCTTAACAATCCTGTAGTCCGTTACATTGCCGGGCGTTATGGTTAGATCTCCCTCTCTCTCATAGTTTAAATAGTCCACTCCAGCGGCAAGTTTCTTATTGTGAGCCTTAACTGAGTTGACGAATTGATGACAAAGCATATAAAAACATTCGTTTTCGTCGTCTCTAAAGATTAAAGCGAAGGCTGTAAGGTCCTGAGTGCTCGCTAAGTCTAGACCTCCGTAAGCTGGTAAACTTGGGAGCCTATCGTATGGGATTGGTTTATCGCCCTTCATATACGTGTCGTCAGGTATCCAGGCCGTCTCTGCACTCGTCCAAATGTTCAAGTGTAAGCGTAGAAAGCTGTTAATGTAGCTAGGATTGCTCTTAGCTTTCTTTACGGCATCTACAAAGTACGCCTCGTTACAAATAGTTCCGTAGCCTGGATTAGCTTTTTTCCATGTTTCGGGATCCGTCCAATCGTCATCCGGCTCTGCTTTGTAAAGAACAGGTAAAAAGCTATCGTCATCTACAGAGCCGTTAAGTACTTTCTCGCTGTATTCGTGCATTTCGTAGCATATACTCGCCCTATCGTGTCCAGCTGTAGTAAGTGATATTATAACCGGTTGCCTCCGAGCTCCTACTGAAGTCGTGAGTACATTCCATAATTCAGAATTTTGTTGTGTATGGAGCTCATCGAAGATAATACCATGACAATTTAAGCCATGCTTCGTGTAAGCTTCAGCGCTTATTGATTTATACCAGGAGCTCTTATATTCTATTGTATTCCTTAGAACTTTGGCTTTAGAGCGTAAGTGCTTGTTATTCTTAATCATTTCTTGCGCGATATGAAAGACAATATTTGCCTGGCCTCTATCACCCGCTGCGCTTATTATCTCAGCTCCTGGCTCTCCGTCAGCAAATAGCAAATAGAGAGCTAAAGCAGCCGCTAGATTGCTTTTTCCGTTCTTTCTTGGTATCTCTACATAACAGCTTCTGTACTTCCTTAGCCCTGTATCCTTATCCTTCCAGCCAAATAATGGCCGTACTATGTCATCTTTCTGCCATTGCTCCAGGATAAAGGCTTTACCGGCTAGCTCTCCTTTGACATGAGTACAAAATTGCTCTATAAAATTTACAGCTCTATCCGCTGCCTCTTCGTCAAAGTAGTACTTCATTCTTTTATTTGTTCACTTATTTACTCTTATTGAACATACGAGGGTAATATGTTCACCTCAAAAATTCTTTAAGCTCGTCCTCTTCGTCTGCTCCCTCGCCGGCCCACTTCTCTAGGCGTGCTATTATAGCCTGCTTTCTCATCCTAGCTTCTTTGAGCTGTTGCCACTCCGGGCGCATGCGAGAATATACATCCCCACTCTTTCCTGTTACCTGGTAGCAAGTACCCTCTAAATTACAAAAGTTTTGAAGATGCGCCTCCTCCCACTCAACACAAGCTAAAGTGTAGATCAATGATTTAGCTCCAGGAGTTAGAGATTTACTAGCTCCGTATTGTTCAAGTCTCACAGCTTCAATTGCGTGCTGCATTTCTAGGCTGTCGTTTGTTGCCTCCTCCATGTTAATTAATTCTTTGTTATTCATTTTATATAATGTTTAATTACTATTTTCATTTCGCTTTCCATCCATTTCTTAGCGAGTGTATTAATTACCTCAACTTTTTCATGTATGGGCCGGGGCTCTTCCATTAGAGCTCTCAATTCTTTTACTCCGATTAGTCTCTTCATGTTTTTTAAATTAAGGGAGCTCCGTAAGCTAGCTATTCAAACTAAGCAATAATTTACGTTAAGCCTCAGAGCTCCCTGTTAAAGTTGGCCGTATCTATTTGAAGTGAAACCCGCGCACTCTCCCAGCTTAGGATTAGCGAGCTCCATGAATTCCCCGCAGTTTTTACATACCACATCGTTCACTACTCCCTTACCTGGGACTAGCTTAATTGTACAGGTGCTAACAGCTACCACCTCCCCAGGGGAGCAATCACATTTGAAGTCTGGCATTTTGTTTTAGTTTTTGGTTTGGTTTGAACTGAGGCCCCTTTGGTTTGAACTGTCGAAATCGTACAAAAGAC